>Ga0207652_10003992_pt1 | contig 12059 bp, 6 predicted proteins | sample KBSC63BmetaG_FD_184334 | JGI IMG/M metagenome (GOLD analysis project Ga0207652, IMG submission 184334) | Corn rhizosphere microbial communities from Kellogg Biological Station, Michigan, USA - KBS C6-3B metaG (SPAdes) (version 2) | ecosystem: Host-associated > Plants > Roots > Rhizosphere ... | reverse complement strand
TGCCTTGATGAAATATGAATAACGGGCGCCTGGTTTTTCTGTTTAAATTTAATGGCGTTGCTGATTAAATTATAAAATACCTGGAGCATTAATTCAGGAATCGCTTCAACAACCGGCAATGAGTCTATCTGAAAAACAACATGGTTCTTCTCAATTTCCACCTCCAGTTCCGTTACCGATTCGGCCAACAGTTCATTAAGATTCACTTTCACAAAATCAGCAGGGTTAAGTGAATATCTTGAAAACTTAAGTAAATTATTGATCAATGACTGCATTCTTTTTGAAGAACTGCTGATCTTTTCCAGGTATCTTGCCACTTGTTTTTGGTCCTCTTTTGCTGACGTTATCTTATCACTGAACACCCTTATTTTTCTTAACGGTTCCTGCAGGTCATGTGAGGCCACATAGGCAAAACGATCAAGCTCCTCGTTCACATTTTTCAGGTGTTCATTCTTTTCAATGAGTTGCTGGTTTAGCAGGTTTATTTTTTCTTCAGAAAGTTTTCTTTCTTCAATTTCTTTATGAAGTGTTTCGTTTGTGGAAAGAAGTTCCTTTTCGTTGGTCATCAGTTGTTCGTTTTTGCGGTACAATTCTACAAAAACAGCCACCTTAGCCCGAAGCAGATCAGGATTTATAGGCTTGTAAATATAATCTACACCACCCATTTGATAACCTTTAAAAAGATAATCTTCATCATTAGAGTAGGCAGTAATAAAAATGACGGGTATTCCTTTTAACTTATCTCTTTCATAAATGATTGTTGCTGTTTCCAACCCATTCATTTCAGGCATTTGCACATCCATCAGGATAAGTGAAAAGTCGTGGCGATGGAGCAGCATTTTTAAAGCGGCCCTTCCTGAATTAGCTTTGAAAATATTGTAATGATCCTTTTCAAGAATTGTTTCAATTGATAACAGGTTGTCTTCCCGGTCATCAACTACCAGGATATTTATATCCTTATTTAACTTTACCCCTTTTCCTGTTTCAGGCATCATGTCTATTTTTTATAAAGCCAAATTCTCATGAGTGACATGAGCTGGTCTATTTTTAAAGGTTTGGTGATATAATCTGAAGCCCCGGCCTCAATACACTTCTCCCTGTCACCTTTCATTGCCTTTGCAGTAACTGCTATAATAGGCAAAGTATGATTTTTATGTTCTCTCCTGATTTTGCGGGTGGTTTCATAACCGTCCATTTCCGGCATCATAATATCCATTAACACAATATCCACCTGCTTATTAGTATTTAGGATATTTATCGCTTCCATTCCGCTTTCTGCAGTAAGCGTGTTGATGCCAAATCTTTCAAAAGCAGTAGTAAGGGCAAAAAGGTTTCGCACATCGTCATCTACTACCAGCACATTTTTATTGGCGAGAACATCTGTTTTTGAGCGAAGCCCTTCAATCAGTTTTTTCTTTTCCGGTAAAAGATCTTCATGAGCAATGTGTAATAGCATTACGCTCTCTTCCAAAAGCATGTCTAACGAATTAACATCTTTAAGTATGATTTTATTGGCATACTGCTTCAGTTTCGAGTTTTCACGTTCGGAAAAGTCTTTTGCAGAATATATAACAATCGGTGTCATTTGCTGCTCCATTGTTGCACTTATTTCTGTTATTAATTCCATACCTGTTATATCAGGCAGCATATAATCTACTATAATTACATCATAGGTATTTTTTTTGATCAACTGCAAAGCCTTCTTGCCTCTGTTTGCAATTTCGATTTTCACCTGATTGCCGTTTTTAATGATCCTGGTCATTTGTGAAGCATCAAATTCATTATCTTCCACAATTAGTAAACGCCTCGTTTTCCTGTTGCTGAATTCCTCAATATCTGAGAAGAGAACAGAAAGCGCTTCTGTTTTAAGCGGCTTTAAATGAAAACTCCTTGCTCCCCGCTGCATGGCAAGCAACCGGTTCTCTTCACCTGAAATAAGATGAATAGGAATATGACGCAAATTGATATCGTTCTTGAAAAGATCAAGAATACGCCACCCACTTTCATTTGGCAATTTTACATCAAGCGTTATAGCAGTTGGAATGCGTTTATTTGCCAGCTCAAATACTTCACTGAAGTTAGTTGCGATCAAAACTTTCAAATGATTTTCATGGGCTTTCTCCATCATGATTTTTGCGAAACGGATGTCATCTTCGATAAGCAGAACAACCTTGTCTCCGTCCATAATATTGTTTCTGTCATCTCCAATTTCATTAATAATCTCATTATGCGATTTTAATTCAGGAGTTTCCAGCCGGTTATTTATTGGCGGGGATGACTTCATCTTCTCACGTGCATATTGAAGGGAATGTTCTTTTTCTTTTGGCTTTTCAGGTTCTTTCCTTTGATTTTTTACAACAGGAGTGTAATCAATGGGAAGGAAAAGCGTAAATGTGCTTCCCTGGTCTACTTCACTTTCCAATTCTATGCTGCCACACAGAAGGTCGGCCAGGCCGCGACTGATGGACAACCCCAATCCTGTACCCCCATATTTTCTGCTTGTAGATCCTTCTGCCTGCTGAAACGCTTCAAAGATGATGTTTTGTTTTTCTTTTGAAATTCCAATACCGGTATCCTTAATTTCAAAAGCTACGACACGTGAAGCCTGGTCCAGTGCGGGATGACTTTGTTTCCAGTTGTGGCGCGCTTCATAAATATATAAACTAACTTCTCCTTTTTCAGTAAACTTAAATGAATTGGACAACAGGTTTTTAAGTATCTGGTTGAGCCGTTGTGCATCAGTTTCCAGGCTTTGGGGAAGATTCTTGTCAAGTTGGATGGTGAACTTTAAATTTTTGCTTTCGGAAATATGTTTAAATGTTGTTTCAACAAAGGCGGTGATAGTGCTGAATTTGATATTTACAAAATCAGTGGAAATATATCCGGATTCAATTTTAGAAAGATCCAGGATATCGTTGATCAATTGAATGAGATCATCTCCGCAACTGTGAATCGTTTTTGCATAATGAACCTGTTTGTTGGTAAGATTTCCTTCATGGTTCTCGTACAACTGTTGCGCTAATATCAATAAAGAGTTTAAAGGTGTTCTGAGTTCATGTGACATATTTGCAAGGAACTCAGATTTATATTTCGAAGTTAACTGAAGCTGTTCCGCCTTTTCTTCAAGCGATCTCCGGGCTTCTTCCACCTCTTTGTTCTTTCCTTCCACCTCTTCTTTTTGCTTGATCATTAACTGCGCTTTATCCTGTAATTCTTCGTTGATTCTCCTTAACTCATCAGCCAGCGATTGGGATTGTTCAAGCAGCTCTTCCGTCCTTGAGTTGGCTTCAATAGTATTTAAAACAATCCCGATACTTTCTGTAAGCTGGCTCAGGAAGTCGAGATGGGTTTCACTGAAAGTATCAAAGGAAGCAAGTTCGATTACCGCTTTGATCTCATTTTCAAAAAGTACCGGAAGGATGATAAGGTTAACCGGATTAGATTTGCCAAGCCCTGAACTTATCTTAATATAATCTTTTGGAACATTGGTAAGAAGAATTCTTTGTTTGTTTACTGCACACTGGCCTACAAGTCCCTGCCCGAGTTCAAATTCCTGTTGCCTTTTTGCCTTATCTCCAAATGCATAAGAGGCAAACAATTTCAGTTTTCGATTTTCCTGGTTTTCATCCTGCTTCAAAATATAAAACAGGCCTTTTTGTGCGTTTACTACCTGTGCCAACTCAGAAAGGATACGTTGTGTAACAGCGTTAAGGTCCTTCTGGCCCTGCAGCATCTGAGTAAACTTGGCCAGGTTTGATTTGAGCCAGTCCTGTTCCTGGTTACGCAGCGTTGTCTTTTTTAGATTAACGATCATCTGGTTGATCGTATCCTTAAGCTCTTCCACTTCACCTTTCGCTTCCACCCTGATCATTTGCGTTAAATCACCTTTTGTTACCGAAGAAGCGACTTCAGAAATGGCACGTACCTGTGTGGTAAGATTTTCGGCAAGCTGGTTCACATTCTCTGTCAGGTTCTTCCAGATTCCGGATGCACCGGGAACACCTGCCTGTCCGCCCAATCTTCCTTCTACACCCACTTCCCGGGCAACGGTAGTTACCTGGTCGGCAAACAGAGCAAGTGTATCAATCATTTCATTAATGGTATCGGTTAATTGTGCTACCTCTCCCTGTGATACGATGGCCAGTTTTTGTTTCAGGTTTCCGGTTGCCACTGCGGTCACCACCTTGGCAATACCGCGCACCTGGTTGGTGAGATTGGTAGCCATCATATTTACAGAGTCCGTAAGGTCTTTCCACGTTCCTGCAACGCCCTTAACGTCTGCCTGGCCACCCAGTTTACCTTCCGTTCCCACTTCTCTTGCCACACGCGTTACTTCGTAAGCAAAGGAGTTAAGCTGGTCCACCATGGTGTTTATGGTATTTTTAAGGTCGAATATTTCTCCTTTTACATCTATCGTTACCTTTTTTGAAAGATCACCTGATGCCACGGCTTTGGTAACTTCAGCGATATTCCTCACTTGTGATGTAAGGTTACCGGTCATTTGGTTTACTGAATCTGTCAAGTCTTTCCAGGTTCCTGCTACGCCGGGTACAAACGCCTGTCCACCCAACTTTCCGTCTGTACCTACCTCCCTGGCCACACGCGTAACTTCAGAGGCGAAGGCACGCAACTGGTCCACCATTGTATTAAGTGTTTCCTTTAGTTGCAATATCTCGCCGTGAACGTCCACCGTAATCTTTTTCGACATATCTCCGTTGGCAACCGCTATGGCCACATCTGCGATATTTCTCACCTGCGCGGTAAGATTACCGGCCATTTGGTTTACAGAGTCGGTAAGGTCTTTCCATGTTCCTGCAACTCCTGGTACGTTAGCTTGCCCTCCTAATTTTCCCTCGGTACCAACTTCTTTCGCCACACGGGTAACTTCTGATGCAAAGGCACGAAGCTGTTCCACCATTGTATTAATAGTATTTTTCAATTCCAGGATTTCTCCTTTTACATCCACCTGTATTTTACGGGAAAGGTCGCCGTTTGCCACAGCAGTAGTTACTTCGGCAATATTTCTTACCTGGGAGGTAAGATTAGAAGCCATTTTATTTACTGAATCGGTAAGGTATTTCCAAAGCCCTTCAACACCCGGCACATCGGCCTGGCCTCCCAGTTTTCCTTCCGATCCTACTTCTTTTGCCACCCGGAAAACTTCTGAACCAAACGCATTCAACTGGTCCACCATTGTATTGATCGTATTTTTCAATTCAAGAATTTCACCTTTTACGTTCACGGTTATTTTTCTTGAAAGATCACCTTTCGCTACAGCGGTCGTTACTTCTGCAATATTTCTCACCTGCGCTGTAAGATTGGATCCCATTTGGTTCACTGATTCAGTAAGATCTTTCCACGTGCCTCCAACACCTTTTACCTTGGCTTGTCCACCCAATTTTCCTTCCGTTCCCACCTCAAGTGCCACACGGGTTACTTCAGAAGCGAAAGAGTTTAACTGATCCACCATCGTATTGATCGTCTTTTTCAGTTCAAAGATTTCACCTGAAACATCCACAGTGATCTTTTTGGAAAGGTCACCATTCGCAACCGCTGTGGTTACCTCGGCAATATTTCTTACCTGTGCCGTCAGGTTAGACGCCATTTGGTTAACTGAATCAGTAAGATCTTTCCATGTTCCTCCCACGCCCTGCACTTTGGCCTGTCCACCCAGTTTTCCTTCAGTTCCTACTTCAAGTGCTACACGCGTAACTTCAGAAGCAAAAGAGTTCAACTGGTCAACCATGGTGTTAATGGTATTTTTCAGTTCAAGAATTTCACCCTGAACATCCACCGTAATTTTTTTAGAAAGGTCACCATTGGCAACTGCTGTCGTTACTTCTGCAATGTTTCTTACCTGTGCTGTGAGATTGGAACCCATTTGGTTCACAGATTCTGTAAGATCTTTCCATACGCCGCCTACACCTTTTACTGTTGCCTGTCCTCCGAGTTTTCCTTCAGATCCTACTTCCCTTGCCACACGCGTTACTTCCACAGAGAACGAATTCAACTGGTCTACCATCGTATTAATGGTATTTTTAAGTTCAAGAATTTCTCCTTTTACATCCACCGTAATTTTTCTTGAAAGATCGCCCCTTGCCACGGCGGTAGTTACTTCTGCGATATTACGCACCTGCCCTGTAAGGTTAGATGCCATCTGGTTTACGGAATCAGTCAGGTCTTTCCATGTTCCTGCAACACCTTTCACTTCTGCCTGTCCGCCCAGTTTCCCTTCGGTACCAACTTCCAATGCTACCCTTGTTACCTCCGAAGAAAAGGAATTGAGCTGATCGACCATCGTATTGATCGTATTTTTAAGTTCCAGGATTTCACCCTGAACATCCACCGTGATTTTCTTGGAAAGGTCGCCTTTTGCTACTGCCGTAGTTACTTCGGCAATGTTACGCATCTGGCTTGTTAGGTTCCCGGCCATCTGGTTCACGGAATCAGTCAAGTCTTTCCAAACTCCTGCAACGCCCTTTACTTTTGCCTGTACACCCAGTATACCTTCTGAACCAACCTCCCTTGCCACGCGGGTTACCTCCATCGAGAAAAGGTTAAGTTGTTTTACCATGTGGTTTACCTCTTTCGCAATTCTTCCAAATTCTCCCTGTAGTACGTGATCTCCAATCTTCAGAGGCATTTCATGCGACAAATTTCCTTTCGCAACCGAACTAATCACGCTTGCTATCTCAATGCTTGGATGTACGAGGTCTGATATAAGGGTGTTAATCGATTCTACACCATCATTCCATGCGCCTCTTGCGTAACGAGGCAATTCAACACGATGGTTGAGATTACCTTGTTTGCCAATAATATTCCTGGCCTTTTTTAATTCATTAAAAAGAATTTCATTTAACGAAATAATATCATTCAGGGTGTCACAAACCTTTCCGTTTATACCTATTCCACTCGCCGGAATTCGCACAGTGAAATCACCGTTTCTTACAAGGTCAAGAACATGCAGAAGTTGTTGCATCTGAACGGATTCCATTTCAACATCGACATATACCGGTGAACCATTATTGTTTTTTGGCTTGATTTTTTCAGGTTCAACTTTAGAATGGCCATTGGATTGAACGGTGTTTGAAGTTTTTAATTCCGTTGAAGTGGACAATAAACCGGCCCTGTTTCTTGAAGAGGCTTTTGAAGGTTTCTTCATACAATAATTTTAAGGGATATAATGAGAGTTATTCAAATATACTATCAATCTTTTAAAATCAAATTGTAGATAAAAACCCTGAAACAATACTTTTTTACATCAATAAATTCTATTTATTGTCTCACGGTTAATATATCTTTAACATAATTATTCTCATATGATCAATGCAGTAAAAAGTACTGTTGAAAAGTATAAAAATCTTATCCTTATCGGGGAGGATGATATGGATGATAAGGAAATAATTGAAGAAGCTTTTGCTGAAATTGATCCTTCAGTAAAAGTTCATTTTGTGAACAACGGTAAAAATCTTCTTTCATTTCTGACGGAAACACCTTCTGATGATTTACCTTCTTTGATTGTAATTGATTATAATATGCCGGGATTGAATGGCGCTGAAATATTAAAATCACTTGATGGCAGCAGCAAAGTCAAAAATATTCCAAAAGTAATCTGGAGCACATCCGGTGCAAGCCAGTATAAAAGCAGCTGCCTTTCATTAGGAGCTTATGATTACCTCGTAAAACCTTCATCTGTCCATGAACTGGAAACCCTGGTGAAATATCTTCTGTCTCTTTGCAAAGCTGCTTGAACGATTAGGCCCGTGATTTTATACCGTTAAAAAAATCTGCCAGTTTCCTGAGGGAAAGTGGCTTTTCCCAAACTTTCACATTCAACAGATTTTCAACTTCCGGGGACGATTCTTTATAGGCGCTAATAAGATTAATCTTTAGTGAAGGATATTTTTTTAAAAGATAACTTGCATGTTGCCATCCTTCACCATCAGGCAGATTGTTATCAAGAAATAAAACATCAGGAGACTCTTCATGGAGAAGCCGAAGCCCATCTGAAAGAGAGCCTGAAGTTACTACCTCAAGTCCGATGTTTTTAAAAAACGATCCAACGTTTTCACAGAAATCTTCTTCATCATCTATAATTAATACCTTTACTTTTGACATCAAACGGTTTTTATAACATATTGAGAGTACTTCAAATATAAAGACATGGATGGGAAATACCAGCAGAATGTGCAAAAAAATACCGATTTGAAGGAAAAAATCAGCTTCCTGAATAACAGGATAAAAGAACTCACGGAGGAAAAGGACAATTTTCTCCAACTTGCTTCCCATGAATTAAAGTCGCCCCTTAGAAAAATAACCACCTTTGCAGATATGCTGGAAAACAAGTTTTCGGCAGATATTCCCCCAGATGCATTGAGATACCTTGAAAGGATAAGGAAAAATATCACCGCCATGCAATCCATTATTGATGGTATTACCCAATTGAATTCAATTGCAAGTGATGAGTCTAATGAAAATTGTGATTTGAACGAGGTATTAGAGGAATCGCTCCGGCAACTATCCGCATCCATTATTGAAACTAATGCGATTATTCAAGTGTGTGAATTGCCCGTAATAGAAGCGGATTTTATAAATATGGAAAGTCTTTTCAAAAACCTGCTAAGCAATTCCATAAAATTTCGCAAACCGGCAGAAATACCACAAATTGATATTAGCTGTTGTGAATTGGCGGGAGAAGAAAAAAATAATTTTAATTTACCATTTGAAAAAACGTTTTATAAAATTAGATTTGCTGATAATAGTATCGGATTTAGCGGGCAGCATGCAGGAGAAATATTTGAACCGTTTGTCCAATTGAATGGTAAAAGCGAATTTGACGGCAACGGTCTCGGGCTTTCCATTTGCAGGAAAATTGTAGAACTGCAAGGTGGTGTAATTTATGCTGAAAGCAACAATACTGGCTCTTCTTTTACAGTAATTTTGCCTAAATTGGCCAATAATAATGCTGACTCAGGAGAAAATTAAAGTTTTAATAATTGATGACGACGAAGATGATTATTTTATCATCTCGGATTATCTAAATGATATTGAGGGGACACAACTTGTTCCCAATTGGTGCAACAATTATAATGAGGCCGTTTCAAAAATCAACGATGGAGATTATGATATTTACCTTATAGATTATCGTCTGGGAGCAGGCACCGGGCTTGATTTACTAAAAGAAGTGTCAGGCGTAGAAGATCGCAAGCCATTAATTTTGTTAACTGGAAAAGGTAACCGGCAGATTGATGTGGAAGCGATGAAATTTGGCGCAACAGATTATCTTATAAAATCTGATTTGGATTCTGAAAAACTGGAAAGATCTATCCGGTATTCACTTGACCGTTACGCCTCTTTAAAGGCGTTGAAGGAAAGTGAAAATAAATACCGCAATCTTTTTGAAAGTTCAAGTGATGTATTGTTTATTGCTAATAATGATTTGCTTTTGATTGAGGTCAATGAAACGGCTGCCAGTTTTTTTGGCTATAACAAAGATCAATTGAGGATGCATGTTTTATATGATTTTATTCCTGATCTTCTGATCAGGGATAAAATAAGTTGCTGTGTAAAGGAAAAGAAAAATATTGATGAACTTGAACTGGAAATTGAAAACGCTAAACGGGAAAAGCGAAATTGCGTACTTTCTTTATTGATAGAAACCAAAACCAGCAATTCCAATTTGTGCAGAGGAGTTATTCATGACATAACAAACATAAAAAAAGCAGAACAAATGAATCTGCAATCAGCGAAACTTGCTGCAAATGAAAGATTGGTCAGAATCCTGGCACATGAAATAAGAAATCCATTAAACAATATCCAGCTTTCGGCCGAAAACCTCGAACTTATTTTAGGGGAAACGTCCAGCCATCAACCATTAATTAATATCATTACCAGGAATACCGGCAGGATAAACCAGATGATTACAGAACTACTCAAGTCCACGAAAACTATGGAACTCGAATTTGAAAAGCATGCCTTACAGGATGTGGTGGAAGAAAGTTTATCGTTTGCAAAAGACAGGATTGCGCTGCAAAAAATAAAGCTTAACCGCCTTTTTTTTCCCAATCCATTGTACGTGTGGGTTGATAAAGCGAAATTACAAATAGCTTTTTCAAACATACTTATCAATGCAATTGAGGCGATGGAGGCCAACAAGGGAGAACTGTCTGTTTCAATTACGGACGACCTTGAATGTTACCGTGTTGCTATTAAAGACAATGGCAAGGGTATCCCTCCTGAATATTTATCAAATATTTTTGAACCTTTTTTCACTATGAAAAAAAATGGAATGGGATTAGGCTTGTCAGCAGCCTATGGAATTTTTCAATCTCATAAAGCCACTTTGCAAGTGGAAAGTCTTCCTGATAGTGGAACGACTTTTATAATGGATTTTAATAAAAGCAGCGAATAGTCACTTAAGAACATTAGCGTGCGATATAAATTGAACTCCTCAAAATACCAAATAAAAAAAGAAGTTATTTCCTGCTTTACTGTGTACGTGAAGTTTGTTAAATTATTCTATTTCAATACGTGAATCATCTTTTCATCTTTTGGTATAAATCTTCCAATAGGATGTGAAAATTTTTCCAAACCGTTTTGCCGGAAAAGTTCTTTTACTTCATTAACGGAACCCGGGTCAACAGCAATCAATAATCCACCATTGGTTTGCGGATCAGGCAGAATTGAGAAAGCTTCCATCATATTTACGCCTTTCTCAAAGCTGATTTTGTTGCTATAGCTGTTCCAGTTTCTATAAGTGGCGTCCGGGACTATTCTTTTTGAAAGATATTCACCAGCCCCTTCTATAATTGGTATTGCTGGGTAATTAATTTGTGCAGATAATCCGCTTCCTTCGGCCATTTCAGAGAGATGACCGGCAAGGCCAAAGCCTGTAACATCTGTCATTGCCGTTACGCCATTAATTTCACCTAAACGGCTCCCAATTGCATTCAATGTAGTCAGTTGATTTATCAGAATTTTGAGATCATTGTCTTCTATTACACCTCTTTTTTGGGCAGTTGATAAAATACCCACTCCTAGGGCTTTGGTCAAAAAAATTACATCTCCTTTCTTTGCCGTATCATTCCTTTTCAAATGGTTAATTGAAATCACCCCATTGACTGACAAGCCAAAAAAAGGCTCGGCAGAATCAATGCTATGTCCCCCGGCCAGCGCTATTCCGGCCTGGGAACAAATCGTCTTTGCGCCCTCCATCACCTCTTTTGCAAGAGATGCAGGAAGATTGTCTACCGGCCATCCGAGAATAGCGATTGCCAGTACAGGCTTTCCTCCCATTGCATATACATCGCTGATGGCATTGGCGGCTGCTACGCGTCCAAAATCAAATGCGTCATCCACAATTGGCATAAAAAAATCGGTGGTGGAAATCAGCGCCTGGCCATTGCCCAGGTCATATACCGCTGCATCATCCCCGCTGTTATTTCCAACAATCAGGTTGTTTCCTGGAAATGAAAACTGCGAATCCAGGATTTCTTCCAATATTTTCGGTGAAATTTTACAACCACAACCAGCCCCGCGGGAATATTGAGTGAGCTTTATTTTTTCTTTAAGTTCAGGATTTTCCAATCAGTTATTCTTTTTTCTAATTAATACAATTTTTGAATTCTTATCCATATCGCCACTAAACCGGATTTCGTAAATTTTTGAGCCCTCCCTGATAACAAGAAGCCCCGTGTTCGGAGGAATGCTGCCAAGGTTTTCCGCATAGAGGACTACCGAAATAGAATCCCCCATGTCGGGCGTAAGATAAATCGTTTTATTATAAGCTCTTTCCAATAAACCCAAGCGTGGAATGGCCACTTTCCCATTTATTAAAACACTCACGGTGTCGCCGTCCACTGTTCCGTTATCATATAATGAAAAAACAAGACTATCCTGGGCAACCACTACGGTCCTTATCGTTTCCAGTTTTCTTTTTGAAACATCAGCGCCTGCTGTCGGGTTTGCTTTTTGAATTCTAAGTAGTTCTTCTTGCGCCCGTTTTTGTCTTTCCGATTCTTCTTTTGTTTTTTGGGCTTTTGCCAGCGCCTCTTTCTCAG
>Ga0207652_10003990_pt1 | contig 12062 bp, 14 predicted proteins | sample KBSC63BmetaG_FD_184334 | JGI IMG/M metagenome (GOLD analysis project Ga0207652, IMG submission 184334) | Corn rhizosphere microbial communities from Kellogg Biological Station, Michigan, USA - KBS C6-3B metaG (SPAdes) (version 2) | ecosystem: Host-associated > Plants > Roots > Rhizosphere ... | reverse complement strand
CGGGCGGGCCAGCGCGGTCCCCAGGTAGTACTCCCCTTCGTAGACGGCGCCGGCGCGCACCGCCGGGAACACGAAGTCGCGCACGAACTCGTCGCGCTGATCCAGCACGTGGCACGAGACCGCGCCGGTCTTGAGCGCCTTCTTGCGCGCCGCCTCCAGGTCCTCGCCCTGCCCCACGTCCGAACAGAACCCGACGATCTCGGCGTTGTACTTCTCTTTCAACCAGACGATCGCAACCGACGTGTCGAGGCCACCGGAGTACGCGAGCAGGATCTTCATGGGCCAGTGCCCTACCACATCCGGGCCGCCTGGCGCATCCCCTTTCCGGGGCCGCCGGCCGGGGCCCTCCGACCCCGCTTCAGACCACGCGGATGGCGCCGGTCCGGATCAAACGGGCGGCGATTCGCAGGGCGTCGGTCGATCCCAGACCCGAGCCGTCGAACAGCTCCTCCAGCGTGCACAGACCGTCGATGCGGCCGATCAGCGCCCGCTCGTGATCGCCCAGGCGGTCGCGCGCGATCTCGGCGGCGCGCGGCGCCAGCACCGGCACCTCCGACAGCGAGCCGACGTACGCGGCGAAGACGCGCGTCAGCAACGGGCGCGCCGGCTCGATGACCTCCACGATGCCGGGCGGCGGCGCCTCGTCGGCCTCGCGCAGCGCGCCCTCGGCGGCGTCGACCGCGATGGTCAGGTTCCCCTCGTCCAGCGCCGCCCGGGCCCGGTCGATCAGCATCGCCGCGCGCTGCCGCCGCCTGGCCACGCCATCCGCCTCGCCCACCCGGCCCGAGCCCGGGGTCAGGCGCTGGCTGTCCAGATCGCCCAGCCGCCGGGTGTGATGCTCTTGCTCCGCGCCGGGTCCCACGAACCGCTCCGGCTCGGGGGCCGCCGGGTCCCGCACGGGCGCCGCCGAACGGGCTTTCGTCGCCCGCCGCACCGCCATCTCGGCGGCGATCTCGGCCGGAATGGTCGAGATCAGCGTGACGCGCCGGTCCCGCGCCCAGTCGACTTCGGCCGTGTCGAGCGGCTGGCTCGGCACCGCGCCCAGCTTCTTCGAGTCAGCCGGATCCGCGGGGGCCAGAACCAGGGCGTCCAGATCCAGGGCGTCGACGTCCGTGTCCTCCGCGATCTCCTGGGTCACGGGACGATTGGGCCGGTCCGCCGGCTGGGCAGAAGGCACGGAGTTCTCCCGTGGCTTCATCGTTCCCGTGATGTCGGCAGCCCGCCGACGGGTCTTGAGCGCCAGCAGGGGTTTGGCGGCCAACTATTTTTTTCGGCTCAGAGCGGCAAAGGCCGGTCGAACATCCGCTCGGACATCAAGGAAGAATGAGCTCCAGCAGCGCCTTCTGCGCGTGCAGCCGGTTCTCGGCCTGCTGCCAGACCGCGCTCTGCGCCCCTTCGATCACCTCGTCGCTGATCTCTTCGCCGCGGTGGGCGGGCAGGCAGTGCAGGACCATCGCGTCCGGCGCGGCGGCCCGCAACAGCGCCGCGTCCAGCGTGTAGCCCGCGAACGCCACCCGGCGCGCCTCGGCCTCCGCCTCCTGTCCCATCGAGGCGTACACGTCGGTCGACAGGACGCTGCGGCCCGCGGCGGCCTCGGCCGGATCGCGCAGCACCGTGACGCGGCCGCGCTCGCCGGCCCGCGCGCGCGCCAGCACCGCCGGATCCGGCTCGTGACCGGCCGGGCAGGCGATGGCCAGATCCAGCCCCAGGATGCCGGCCGCCTCGATCCACGAGTTGGCCATGTTGTTGCCGTCGCCGATCCAGGCGTAGCTGGCGTCGCGCAGCGCGCGGAGCGGATCCTTGCCGCCACCCCGCCGCTGCACGACCGTGAGCAGGTCGGCCAGCACCTGGCAGGGGTGCATGAGATCGGTCAGCCCGTTGATGACCGGCACGGTCGCGAAGCGCGACATCTCTTCGGCGCGATCGTGGCCGAACGTGCGGACCATGATGCCGTGGCAGTAGCCGGACAGCACGCGGGCCGTGTCGCGCAGCGGCTCGCCGCGTTCCAGCTGCGAGCCCTGCATCCCCAGGTACAGCGCGTGACCGCCCAGCTCGTACATGGCGATCTCGAAGCTGGCGCGCGTGCGCGTGGACGCCTTCTCGAACACCATCCCCAGCACGCGCCCCGGCCGGGTGGCGTGCGGGGTGTGGGCCGCGCGCAACGCCCGCAGCTCCTCCGCGCGGCGCAGCAGCGCCTCGATGCCGCCGGGCGGCAGGTCCTCGAAGGCCAGGAACCGCTTCGGACGTTCCAGGCTCATCGGGCCTCCTCGAGCACGGCGTCGAGGATCTCGATCGCCTCGTCGATCTCGCCCTTGGTGACGATCAGCGGCGGGACCAGCCGGATGACGTTGCCGCCCGCCACGGTCAGCAGCAGGCCGCGCGCCCGCGCCTTCACGACCACCTCGGCGGGATCGATGTCGACGACCAGCCCCTGCAAGAGGCCGCGTCCGCGCGCCCCCCGGGTCTTGGGGCGCCGGCGCTCGCCCAGGCGCAGCAGCGACGAGCCGAGGTGCGTCCCCACCTCGCGCACGTGATCGAGCAGCTTCAGGTCGTCGATGGCGTGCTGGATGTAGAGGGCCGCCGCCGTCGCGAAGGGATTGCCGCCGAACGTCGACGCGTGCGAGCCAGGCTCGAAGCCGTGGGCGACCTCCTCGTTGGCCAGCATGGCGCCGATCGGGATCCCCCCGGCCAGCCCCTTGGCCAGCGTGACCACGTCGGGGACCACGCCCTCCGACTCGAACGCGTAGAAGGTGCCGGTCCGGCAGGCGCCCGTCTGCACCTCGTCGAAGATCAGGACCGTGCCGGTGTCGGTGCAGAGGCGCCGCAGCTCTTGCAAGAACCCGGGCGGCGGCAGGTTGATGCCGCCCTCGGCCTGGATCGGCTCGACGATCACCGCGCAGGTGTCGCGGGTGATGGCGGCGCGGGCGGCCGCGATGTCGCCGAACGGTAGGAAGCGCACCGGTCCGACCATGGGCCCGAAGCCCTCGCGGTACTTGGCCTGACCGGTCACGCTGAGCGCGCCGAACGTGCGGCCGTGAAAGCTCTGCTCGAAGGCGATCAGCTCGACGCGCTGGGGCTGCTTCTTGGCGACGGCCTGGTAGCGGCGGGCCAGCTTCAGCGCGGCCTCGTTCGACTCGGTGCCCGAGTTGCAGAAGAACGCGCGCCCGCGGAAGGCCCGGCGCGAGAGCGCCTCGGCGAAATCCAGCTGCGCCTCGATGTAATACAGGTTCGAGACGTGCAGCAGGCGGCGGGCCTGCGCGCCGATGGCGTCGGACAGACCGCCGTGCCCGTGCCCCAGCATCGCCACCGCGACGCCGGCCGCCATGTCCAGGTAACGGCGCCCCTCGACGTCGAACAGCACGCAACCCTCGCCGCGCGCCATCACCACCGGCGCCTGCCGGTAGTTGTTCAGAAGCAGCCGCTTCCCCCGTTCTACGAGTTCGTCTTGCCTCGACATGTGACCCGACTCTAGCCCGGAATTTCGGTCCGAGAAGCAATTCCGCTGCAACATCAGGCAAACGCCTGCTGGGCGCTCTCCGGCCGCTTGTGCCATGGTCAGCAACGGTTAGGTTCCCCCGACGATGAGCGCCACGCCGACGATCGCGAGCACGGCCACTGCGGTCCCGGCCCACGCCGCCACCCAGTCGCAGGTCAAGGCGCGGCTGCGCGAGATGCTGCCCCTGCCGGCGCGCCGCCTCGACGCGGCGATGGAGCTCTTCGATCACACGGCCGTCGAACGCCGCTACAGCGTCGAGCCGCTCGAGCGGCTGGGGACGCTGCGCGGGATCAGCGACATGCAGGCGCGCTACCGCGAGAGCGCCATCGCGCTGGCACGCCAGGTCGCGACCGAGGCGCTGGCCCGGGCGGAGGTCGAGCCGCGCGAGGTCGATCTGCTGATCACGGTGTCGTGCACGGGGATCATGATCCCGTCGGTCGACGCGCACCTCGTCAACCAGATGGGGTTTCGTTCGGACGTGCGGCGGCTGCCGATCACGGAGCTGGGGTGCGTGGGCGGGGCGGCGGCGCTGGCCCGCGCGCACGATTTCCTGGTCGGCTTTCCCGAGGCGCGGGCGCTGGTCGTCGCGGTGGAGCTCCCCAGCCTCAGCATGCAGCGCGCCGATCTGTCGCCCGCCAACCTGATCTCGACGGCGCTGTTCGGTGACGGCGCGGCGGCGGTGCTGCTGGCGGGGGCGAACGCGCGGGCCAGCGGCCGGCGCGCGCGGATCCTGGAGACGCTGGCCCACATCTTTCCGGAGTCGACCTGGGCGCTGGGCTTCGACCTGGAGGACGACGGCTTCCACTCGGTGCTGTCCAAAGAGGTCCCCGCGCTGCTCAAATCCGAAATCAAGGGGCTGGTGCGCAAGCTGGCGGACCGGCGCGGGCTGTCCCGCGACCAGCTCACGTCGTTCATCCTGCACCCGGGCGGGCGCAAGATCCTGACCTACGCCGAAGACGAGCTGGGATTGGCCCGGGAAGACACCCAGCCCTCCTGGGACGTGCTGCGCGACTACGGCAACCAGTCCAGCGCCTCGGTCCTGTTCGTGTTGCACGAATGGCTCACGAAACGTCACCCGGCGGCCGGGAGTCACGGTATCCTGGCAGCGTTCGGGCCGGGGCTCTCGACCGAGATGCTGCTGCTCGAGTGGAGCTGAGCATGTCATCTGTGGGGTGGTTCTTGGTCCTGTGTGGCGCGGTGGGCGCCGGGCGATTGATCGAGATGGGGCTGTCGCGGCGCCACCAGCGCGCGCTGGCTCAGCAAGGGGCGCCGCTTCTGCCCGAGCGCGCCTTCCTGGGCATGGTGGCGCTGCACACCGGCGTGATCGCCGGCGCCGCCATCGAGGTGCTGCTGCTGCACCGGCGCTTCGTGCCGGCGGTGGGCATCCCGGCCCTCGTCGCGCTGCTGATGGCCAACCTGCTGCGCTGGTGGGTGATCGCGACGCTGGGCGTCCACTGGAACGTGCGCGTGGTCCGGTCGACCGAGCTGGGGATCGTCACCGGCGGCCCGTATCGCTGGGTTCGCCACCCGAACTACGTGGCGGTGTTCGTCGAGCTGGCGGCGCTGCCGCTGGTGCACGGCGCGGTGCTGACGGCCGCGGCGGGTGCGCTGCTGCACGTGCTGGTGCTGGGCCGCCGCGTGGCGCTGGAAGAGTCGGTCCTGATGGCCGACGAAGGCTACCGGCGCGCCTTCGCGCAGAAACCCCGGTTTCTCCCGTGGCCGGGCCGCTAGACGCGGGCACCGGCGTCGCCGACGTCGCCATTTCGGGCGCGGGCCCGGCCGGCGCGACGCTGGCGCTGCTGCTCGGGCGCGCCGGGCTGCGCGTCGACCTGTTCGACGCGCGGCACTTCCCCCGCGAAAAGCCCTGTGGCGAGGGGATTCTCCCGGCGGGCGTGGCGGTGCTCGAGCGAGTCGGGTTGCGGCAGGCGGTGGGCGGCCGCGCGTTGCGCACGGTGCGCTACCACGGCTTCGGCGTGGTGGCCGAAAGCCCGTTCGGGCCTGGGGCGGTCGCGCTGGCGCAGCGGCGCCTGCGGCTCGACCAGGTGCTGCTGGACGCCGTCCGCCAGACGCCCGGCGTGCGCGTGTTCGAGGACGCCGAGGTGGACGGCGTCGAGCAGGCGCAGGGGCGCGCCGTGGGGCTACGGGTCGGCAGCGGGATCCATCGCGCGCGGCTGGTGGTGGGGGCCGACGGGCTCTCCTCGTGCGTGCGCCGGACGCTGGGCCTGGACGCGCCGCCGCGCGGGCGTCGGGTCGGCGCCCGCATGCACTTCAAGCTGGCCGGCGGACGCGACCTGGGCGACCGGCTCTCGATCTTCGTGGGCCGCGGGTACGAGCTGTACGCGGCGCCGCTGCCCGACGGCGAGCTGCTGCTGGCGGGCCTGGCCGATCAAGAATCGTGGGCCAAGGGGGCGCGGCGCGCGCTGCGCCGCTGGATCCTCGACCAGCCGATCCTGCGCGACGCGCTGGAGGGGGCGGAGCCGCTGACGGGGCCGGCCGGGCGGACGGGCCTGGTGCGCACGGCGCGCGCCGGGTGGGCGCCCGGGGCGGTCCTGCTGGGCGACGCGGCGGCCTCCACCGATCCGCTCACCGCGGGCGGCCTGGCGCACGCGCTGGTCACCGCCGAGCGGCTGGCGGCGGCCGTACCGGCCTATCTGGCCGAGGGGGACGCGGCGCTGGCGCGGTTCGATCGCGAGCGCCGGCGCCTGTTGCGGCCGCACGACTGGCTGACGCGCGGCCTGGTGGCCCTGGTCCGCCGCCCGCTGCTGGCCCGGGCCACGCTGCACCTGATGCGCGCGGCGCCCCCGCTCATGCGGCGCCTGGTGGCCGTGGCGGCCGGGACCTCGATTCAGGGGCCGGCCAGCGTGGCCGCCAGCTCGATCCCGGCGCTGGCGATCAGCAGCGCCACCGACCAGAACGCGATGCTCCCCCAGCGGGCCGAATCGCCGTAGCCGCCGCGGGCCACGCGCACCGCCTGCCAGATCGCGATCGGCGCCAGGATCAGCGGCCAGGTCGCCACCCGCGCCGGCAGACCCGCCATCGCCCAGAGCGGCAGCGCGCCAAAGGCGGCCAGCGTGACCGCGGCGTATAGACGCGCCGCGGGCAGCGCCCCCATCCGCACCACCAGCGTCCGCTTCCCGACTGCGGCGTCACCGGCGGCGTCCGGCAGCTCGATCGCCAGCAGCATCGCGAACTGCAGCGCGCAGGGGAGCGCGGCCGCCAGGAACACCGGCGCGGCCAGCGCCCGCGCCTGCAGCAGGAACCCGAACGCCGGCACCATCAGCGTCACGACCAGCGCCGTGGTCGCCTCGCCCAGACCGCGGGCGCAAAAACGTCCCGGCGGCGCGCTGTACTCCCAGGCCAGCACGATCATCGCCGCGGCCAGCGCCCCCGGCCCGTGGCCGGCGCGGCGCGCCAGCAACAGCGCGGCGATGACGGCCGCAACCAGCAGCGTCACCGCGGCGCGCAGCGCCACCACGGGCGCGAGCACGCCGCCCGGCAAGACCCGGCTGCCGCCCGACCAGCGGGTGGGCGTCAGGTTGGCGCGGTCCGCCTCCAGATCGAAATAGTCGTTCGCGTAGTGGGTCATGAGCTGCGTGAGCGTCACGACCACCTGCCCCCACGCGTACCGCCCGACGTCGAAGGGGGCGCCGCCGGCCACCGCCAGCGCCGCCCCCAGCCCGTAGAGCACGAAGCCTCCGACCAGGAACTGGGGCCGCCCCAGACGCACGAATGCCACCAGAGCGGCCACGGCCCCCACGAGGCCCTACTTGACCACGCCGCAGGCGATGCGCGCGCCGCCGCCGCCCAGCGGCTTGGGCGTATCGCTGTAGTTGTCCCCGCCTTCGTGAATCATGAGCGCGTGCCCCTGGAAGTCGGCCAGCGCCACCCCCTTCACCTCGATCTTGTCCTTGGCCTCGCCCTTGTCGCTGGCCACCAGCTTCGGCAGATCCCCCTTGTGTCCCCCACCGCCCGGTCCTTTGTGCGCCTTGGTGGCAGCCGGGTCCAGGTGTCCGCCAGCCGCCTGCGCGGCCGTCTTCTTGCCGTCCTTGTCGGCCGCGTCGCAGCTGGGGTTCTCGTGAATGTGAAAGCCGTGCTCGCCGGGCGCCAGCCCCTTCAGCTTGGGCTCCAGCGTGACGCCGTCCTTGGCCTCTTTGATGGTGATGGTGCCGATGGAGGCGCCGACGCCCTCCGCCGTCACCGCGTTCATCGTGACCTTGATCGGCTTCGCGGATTTGGCGAAGGCGAAAGGCGCACCCGCCAGCATCAAGGCCCACACCGTAAATGCAATCGTCTTCATCTCAGTCTCCTTGGGAAGGTCCGTGGCTGTGAGATAATCATGCGAGGCGGGGCGGCATGAAAGAGGAACCTCCGATCAGCGAACCTCCCATCATCGATGATGATGACCGGCGGCAGGCACCGCGGGTGCCGGCGCGCTCGCTGGTGGAGGTGCGGCTGCCCAACTGGAGCGCCCTGCGCGCCGTCTACACGGTGAACGTGTCGACGGGCGGGATGCGCCTGTCGTTCGGCGCGCACGCAGCGCTGGGAACGCCCATCGACATCATCCTCACGCTGCCCGACGGTGAACGGCTGCACCTGCCCGGCAAGATCGCGCACCTGGGGCACGGGACCGACGGCGACATCGGCGTGCGGTTCGACGACTTGCCGCCCAGCACCCAGCAGCAGATCCAGCACTACATCGACGAGCTGCAAGCCGGGCGCACGCCGCCGCCCAAGCCGCGGACCATCCCGCCCGGCGTGCTCATCAAAAAAAGCACGTGAAGGCGCGCCGGGCCGCGTTCCTGCTGGGCGCGCTGGCGCTGGTGGGGCCGGGCCGGGCGCGGGCCGCGGACGCCGACCTGGCCGGCGCGCTGGTGGCGGCGCTGCCGGCCGACGGGCGCACCGACGTCGTGCTGATCGATCAGCCGAGCCGTCCGGGCGCGCCGCGCGTGCGCGCGGTGACGCACGTCAACGCCGCGCCGCCGGCGGTGCGGGCCGCGCTGCTGGACACCGCCCATTACGGCGCGGTGATCCCGGCCCTGGTGCAGGCCGAGGCCCGGCCGGGTGACGGCCAGGTGCCGTTCGTCGACTGGGAGCTGGAGGTGCCGCTCTTCAACCTGTCGGGCCGGTTCGCGTTGCGGGCGGCGGGCGATCAGGTCCGACTGGACCTGTTCGACGGTGACTTCTCGCCGGGGCATCTGGTGTTCACGATGCGGCCGGCGAGCGGGGGCGGGACGACCTTGCTGGTCGACGCGACGATGGACATGCGGCGATCGAGCTGGATTCTTCGTCGCATCCTGAAGCAAAGCCCGTTCGCGGAGCCGGCGGGCGTGGCGGCGGCCGCGTACGTCGCCGTGCGCGCGATCGCGTTGCGCGCGGAGCACCCGGGCGACAGCGGCGCCTGGCGGCCGAGCGCTCCCCCCGCAGCACCGCCGACCTGGCAGCCCGATGCGGGCGAGCCCGCCGTGCCGGGATTGGCGGCCGCGCGCGCCGCCGGTGTCGTCGCGTTCGTCGCGCGGCGGCCGGACGGACGACTGGCCGGGGTGGCGGCCGCGCTCGCGATGTCGTCGCCGGCGCCGGCCGTCGAATCGGCGCTGCGCGATCCGCGCGCCTGGCGGGCGTTTCCCGGGTGGCGCAAGGTCGATCTGGTGCCGGGGGCGGCCGGGCCCGGCGCGCGCGTGGAAGACAACCTCCCGCTGATGGACTTCGACGCGACCTGGGCGATGGCGGAGCCGCCGCTGCGCTGGACCGCCGTCGACGGCGCGACGCGCGGCGCGCGGCTGGGCTGGACCGTGCGACCCGACGGCCCGCGCGGGGCGACGGTCGCGCTGTCGCTGTATCCGCGGCTGGAGAAGACGGGCTCGGTGGCACGGCGGTTCCTGGCGGCCGAGCCTCTGCTCGAGTCGGGGCTGGCGCTGGCCGTGACGTTCGCGGGCATCGCGTCGGCGCGCGCCGCGTTGAGCCGGGCCCCCTGATCAGAAGAAACCCTCGAAATTTCGAGACGCGCAGCGCGGCAGCGGGCACAAACCCTCTGAATGAGCTGCCTGAACCTGAGCTTTCGAGGGCACCTCCCTTGCTGAGGAGAGACCGGATGCGAAACCTTGCCTGGCTGGGTGGAGTCGTGCTGGCGCTCTCGTGTACGGTGAACAGCTCCAACCTGGACGTCGACGCGTCCGGGTTCGGCGCGGGCGGCAACGCGCCGGGGACCGGCGGCGCCACCGCCACCGGCGGCGCGACGGCGACCGGCGGTGCCGCGGGCGACGGATGCCCGCGTTGCGCCCCGACCGGCGGCACCATCGGCACCGGCGGTATCACCGCCGCCGGCGGCAGTGTCGGCACCGGCGGCATCACCGCTGCCGGCGGCAGCCCCGGCACCGGCGGCCAGATCGCGACGGGCGGCACCATCGGCACCGGCGGCATCACCGCCGCCGGCGGCACCATCGGTACCGGCGGCATCACCGCCACGGGCGGGCACTTTGGAACGGGCGGGCGAGTCGGAGCGGGCGGACAGACCGGCAGCGGCGGTCAGGGCGGCGGCACCGGCAAGAGCTGCTCTCAGCTCGAGAGCGACTACAGCGACGCGCTGGTGACCTCCAAGTCTTGCACGCTCGGCGCGACGGACCAGTGCAAGCAGCTCGTGGACAGCTCGATCAGCTGCCCGGGCTGCAAGGTCTACGTGAACGACACGACCGAGCTCGACGCCCTCAAGACCAGGTGGACCGACGCGGGATGCGCTCTGACGCGCGCCCCCTGCCCGGCCATCGCTTGCATCGCCACCCTGCCCGCCAGTTGCTCCGCGACCTCCAACGGGCCCGGTCCCGGCAGCGCGGGCACCTGCGAGATGGCGCAACCGAGGAACTGACATGGCGAGACTGCTCCTGCTGGCCCTGTTCGCCTCCGCGTGCGGATCGATCACGACGATCGGCGACGGCGGCCCTCAGGGCGGCGCGGGCGGCCACCTGCCGGGCACGGGCGGCGCCGCCGGGCGCTTCGGGGGCGGCACGGGGGGAAACAGCGGGACCAGCTGCGCGCAGCTCGAGAGCGAGTACGCGACCGAGCTGGCCAAGGCCAAGAGCTGCTCGCCCAACGCCTCGAACCAATGCCAGCAGACGGCGCCCAACGCGCTGGCCTGCGGGTGCGAGACGTTCGTGAACGACCGGTCCGGGCTGGACCAGCTCCAGTCGCGCTGGAACCAGGCCGGCTGTCAGGGCACCACCCTGTGTCCGGCCATCGCCTGCGTCATGCCACGCGCCGCGAGCTGCCGCGCCGGCGACGGGGGCGGCGCGAGCTGCCAGGACAGCCTGGTCGGGACGCCCTGACCGAAGGTCGGCGGCTCAGGGGGACGCCGGGGCCTCGCCCCCCGCGCCGCCGCTCAGCTCGCAGATCCCGGCGCCGCAGAACGGCTTCTGCGAGCAGCTCGGATCCGTCGACATCTGCTCGGTGCAGGCGCTGTCGGCGCAGCGCTTTTTACGGTCCTTCTCGTAGGCGTCGCGTTCCTTCTTCGGAATCGCCCGCTGCTTGCCCCCCTGGCTGCACGGGCAGCAGTCCTCCGCCACCAGCACGCAATCCTTGTCGGTCTTGCAGTCCTCCGTCGAGGCGGGCGCCTTTTTTGACGTCTTCGCCCGCTTGCTGGCCTTGGCCTGCACCAGGGACGGAACCGAGAACGAGACGGCGCCCAGCGCCGCCAGAACGATCCAGAGCTTCAGTCGAGCCATGGCCGTATCTATAACGACCTCCGCGCTTCTTCGGAAGATCTTCGCGCGCGCCTCCGACGGACGTGCGTTCAGTTGGCGGCGCCGGGGCTGCCGCCGATGCGCGCGGTCATGGCCACCACCTCGGCGGACACGCGCTCGAGACGCTGGCCCACGTCGCGCGTCTCCAGCAGCCGCTGCCGCAGCACCGGGTCGACGATCAGCGCGGAGGCCACACCGTCCACCAGCTCGGCGGGGCTGTCCTGGGCGGCGACCACCTGCCGCAGCAACTCGCCGCCCTCGGGCAGCGCCTCGGCCAGCCGGCCGATCAGCGCGCGCAGCGTCTGGTCGGCGTCGCCGATCTCGGCCGGGTTCGTGATGGGCAAGTCCGGAAGCTCCGTCGTCGAGACCAGCCGGTAAGGGCGGTCGGACGGCAGCTCTTCGTCGATGCGCACGCGGGCCCTCCCGCGCACCACCAGGTTGAAGCGCCCGTCGGGCAGCTCGTGCGCCATCACCACCTCGCCCACCCCCGCGATCGGCAGCACCGCCGGCTTTTCGTCGTCGGGTGAGGCGTTCGGGTCGATGAGGCCGATGGCCAGGCAGCGAACCCCGCTCAGGATGTCGCGGGTCATCTCGCGGTAACGGTCCTCGAAGATGTGCAGCGGCAAGAGCGCGTGCGGGAACAGCACCGCGCTGGGCAGCGGGAACAGCGGCAGCCGTTGCAGCGTCGCGATGAGCGACAGGTCCGGCGCGCCGGGACTGGGTTTGGAGGGCGAATCAGCCAAAGACGTCCACACAAGAGCCGGTCAGCGCCAGCGGCGCATGGGCGGCGAGATAGATGATGACATTCGCGACGTCGTCCGGCGACATGTCCGGTT
>Ga0207652_10003987_pt1 | contig 12063 bp, 9 predicted proteins | sample KBSC63BmetaG_FD_184334 | JGI IMG/M metagenome (GOLD analysis project Ga0207652, IMG submission 184334) | Corn rhizosphere microbial communities from Kellogg Biological Station, Michigan, USA - KBS C6-3B metaG (SPAdes) (version 2) | ecosystem: Host-associated > Plants > Roots > Rhizosphere ... | reverse complement strand
GGAGTGCTCGCCACTACTGTTCAGCCGATAAATGAACTGGCAGCGAAGCGGGCCGGAATTCGCGCTGTCCAGGTGATCATGAGGCGCAACGCGGCAGATCTGGCCGAACTCGCGCGACTTGTCGAAAAGGGCGCAATCAAGCCTCGACTTGGTGAAACGATGAGCCTGACCAGGGCAAGAGAAGCCCAGGAACTCAGCGAGAACGGCAAAACGCGGGGGAAGGTGATCCTAAAGGTGGCCTAGAGATTAGCAGGCGTTTTCTCAGCCTTGCGGTGGATCCCTCGGCCCGGTGTTTGGGGCGAGGTTCCTCTTGGAATCGGCTGCTTGCTGCGTGTCAGTTGTGAAGGTGCTAGCGCACCAGGGCTCTGTTTCTTGGCATGGAAAGTCTTGCCAGTTTCGGCACTCACTGAATTGGCCGCTGTAACGGCATTCGCTGAGAACATCATCAGGAGTTTCGTGCAGCAGTCTTCGGACGCAACCCATCGCGCATATTCCGGCAAAGCCAAACGCTTGAGATCTGTTCAACATCTCATGCTCGGCTGTATCACATAAGACAGTTCGGGAGGCTGTATGATCTCATTCGATGCGGCACATAGAGCCGTTCACTATCCTCCTATCGCCGGTTTCGGATCTGGATTAGACCCTCCATCCTCATAGGGACCGCTATCGTGGTCCTTGGCCTAATCGCAGCGTCTTGGATCCAGGTTGCCGTTGCCGGACTACCGCAGATTCCGGCGCTTTTCCTCAGACTTCAGACAGCAACTCGGGCGCAAACGCGCCTCCGGAGGATGAAAAATCGAGCTTAGCAGCGCGGATCTCTCGCTCCTGAATACTGGAGTAATCAGGCTGAGGTGAGCCAAGGACGTGTTAGGCCCTTGCGACTCACTCGTTCGGCCTCTCAGTTACTGCTTTTTCTCCCGCTTCCGGCAGCCGTGACTTTTTCCCTCCGCCGGCTTCCCCGGTAAGGAGAGCGTCCATGTCGGGATAAGCGTAAATCGTCGGCGCGTGGTTCTGCATGAGTCCTCCGGTGTCGGCGGTCGGACCGTAGTTGCTATGCAGGTCATGCTCCAGCATGCGCAACATAGCCATCAGCTGACCACGATGGTGAGAGGTATGGGCAATTCGTCGCGTCATGACCCATGCCCGGGAACGAGTTACGTCGAAAAACTTCGTGTCTCCCTCCCACCACGATTCGTCCTTGGACTGCAGAGCAGCGAGACGTTTCGCGCTATCTTCAGCATAGCGCCGGATGAAGTTGAGCCGAGTTTCCGGGTTGGGCAGCGGAGGCGCGCCCACATCAATGCCCAACATGTTGATGAACCAGCCGTTCTCGCTGACGCACTGATGCACCATGTGTTCATGAACGCTGCGTCCCCGGTGGTCGGTGTGGGACGGACGCACCGGTAAATCTTCGTCCTTGAATTCGCTCCAGACGCTCATCAGCTTGAGGCGTTCAGTTTCATACGTGTCAATCAAGAAATCGTATCGCATGATTTAGACTCCCATTTCACGCGCAGGCTGTCACCCCACACTGCAGAGCAATGAAAGCGGCCGCGCCAGGCGCATTTCTCAACATGGTTTTTGCCAAGAAGCATTACTGTGCTCGGCAGGGCATGGCCCTGAGGGCCTGGGAATCTAGTCTACATCTCATGCAGCTTCTACTGGCGATTTGCTAAGCAACTCTGTATTCGGAGCTTCCATACGTAGCGTGAAACGGCAAGGTGCATGAGCATACACGCGCACGAGGTATGTAAAGATTTCGCTCTGCCAGTTCGGCGAATTCATTGTGGATTTGCGACGAGGGTGGCAGTCGTACCGCGGGCAACACCCGTCCACCCAGCTTGGGCGAAATCGGGCCGACAGGCTTAAGCATCCAACTCGATATCTATCGAGGCGAAACGTGCTCAGGAACACGCGCAAGATCGTGTTGAAAGCGGTGTAAACAGGATGTTCCCCGTTGAACGCGCTGCCCCGGCTCGATACGACAGAGGAGGACGACACAATGATGAATGTGGCGATTAATGGACTGGGACGGATTGGGCGTGCCACGCTGAAAATCCTGACAGAACACCCGATGCTGAATCTGGTTGCGGTCAACGATCTGATCTCTGCCGACAATCTTGCTTACCTGCTGAAATTCGACTCGGTCTATGGCCGCTGGGACACAGAGACCGCCATACACGACAAACAACTGCAAATTGGCAGCAGGAGTTGCAAGGTCCTCAATGAGAGAGAGCCAGCCAAGTTGCCGTGGCGCGAGCTTAATGTAGCGCTTGTGTTCGAGTGTACCGGCGTATTCCGCAAATCGGAAGACCTTGCCAGGCACGTCCAAGCCGGAGCCGAATACGTCATCCTTTCGGCGCCCGCAAAAGGAGAGGACGTGCCGACCGTAGTGCATGGAGTGAATAGCGGCACCGGTAAGCGGGTGATTTCATGCGCGAGCTGCACAACCAACTGCATCACTCCCGTGGTGGAGATCATGGGGAGAAGGATCGGTATCCGCAAAGCGGTTATGACGACAATTCACGCCTACACATCAACCCAGGCGGTCGTCGATTCGGGAAAGCACAATTTTCGCCGCGGGCGAGCCGCTGCGGCTAATTTAGTACCGGCGACGACGGGAGCGGCGATTGCGACCACGCGGGCATTGCCAGAGTACAAAGGCAAATTTGATGGCTTGGCGGTCCGTGTACCGGTGCCTATTGGCTCACTGGCGGACATGGTCTTCCTCGCCAGCCGCCCCACTTCCGTAGAGGAAATCAAGGGAATCTTCCAGGAAGAGGCTTCCAGCCAGAGATATCGCGACGTGGTATCCGTAACCGAAGACCCGATCGTGTCGTGCGACATTATTCAGCAAAGCTACGCGTCTATTGTGGATGTGAGCACGATCCAGGTGGTGGATGGTGATCTGGTCAAAATTATGAGTTGGTACGACAACGAGTGGGGCTACGCCAGCCAGATGGTGCGAGAAGCGGTTGCTTTGGCAAGAGCTGTCGGTCAGCCTGTGGCTGCATAAGCCTCGGTGGGCTTACTGGTTGAACGAGTACCCAGGTTAAAAGGAAGCTTCCCACTAGCCGCTAGAATTGCGCACCGCCTTCCTGACGCATCTCGCCTGATTCAGTGAGGCCGGCCAAAATCAGGTGGAAATACACAAATCCGGCGTAAGGCTGCCGACGAACTGCACGCTTCAGCTAAATGATTACTGGTGGAGAATCATGGAAAGAACAGCCAGTGCAGTATGGAGAGGAAGATTCAAGAACGGAAGCGGAAGTGTCTCCACCTCGAGTGGCATCCTCCCGAACGTCTCTCCTCACGATCCTGCCGCTGCGTACAGCAACATCGAGTCACCGCTGAATCGGTGGGCAGCACCCTATTCGGACGGCGCATGCTCCTTCATTACATCGAGGGCGATCGCAGAGTGCGCAATCGCGGCTCCAGCCCGCATCTCGGCCGCTACCCAAATGGCTTCCATGATCTCCTTTTCGGTCGCCCCCTTTTGACGGGCGTTTCTGGTATGTGCACGAATGCAATACGGGCATTGTGTTACATGAGCAACCGCGACTGCGATGAGATCTTTTGTTTTAGCGGGTAATGCTCCCTCGGTAAACACCTGCCGGCTGAAGGTGCGCCAGGTATTCAGCGTTTCAGGAGCCAGTTCTTCGCGCTTTTTTCCGATTTCAGGTGTTGCAGCAGCATAAAGTGCCTTCTCCATAGTGCGTCTCCTCGCATTAAAGCATGTTGCCGATCGCAGATTGAATTGGGACTTTCCTGTCATCAAAGTTCCGCTTTTTCGCGCGGCCAATCGTGGCTTGAATTAATGGGTCGGCGGAGAACCATGTTAATGCATATCGTTCATCCAATAGTAATTGCGCGAAGGAAAACAGATTTATGCCTGCGAGAATTCTCGCAACCCACAACAAGCTATGGAGTTGCGTTGCGATGACAATCACACCGGTTGTCATAACCAGCCCAAATATTCAGTGAAAGATCCTTCGAATTGCTCCTGCACTTGGATGCGCCAACATTGCATATGGAAGATCGTGAACTCTCGCACACCGAAATCACGAAAAAGCCGCACCTTAGGGAGACGGGGTTGGCGATCAAGAAAGTTGGACCGCTATCCAATTAGCCCAATGGGCTCGCGCGACGATAGTCAGAGGAGCTTCGGGTGTGAATGACCGGACCGAGAGAACAAAGCAGATGAGAATGCCGCTAACCGTCTGAGCTCGCCGAGCAGCCAACCTCATCAATGTGAAAATTAGAACGCGCCTGTTTCTATTCTCCCCCTTCCGCCGGCGAAATGGGACAAACCCTCGCGGTGTAGTTAGTCACGCCACTTGTATGTGGCGTTTAGGAAATAGTTGTTTTTTCAGCGACCTAGAAGATGATGGTCACCACCACAGCATCCGCAACCGGTACGTAAGTACTTATTTTTCAAGGGCTTATTGGTGGAGCTAGTCGGGATCGAACCGACGACCTCATCGTTGCGAACGATGCGCTCTCCCAGCTGAGCTATAGCCCCACATTGGAAGGGAAGAACTGGAATAATTTTACCAGCGTTAGCGGGAACCGCAAAACTTGGCTGCGATTTCGCGCTGTGGCGGGCGGAAGACTCGCTTTTTTTTGGCGAATCCGAAATTTTCGTGCGAAGCGAAAAACGGCGCCTGCCAATCCCGCGCGGATCGGCAGACGCCTTCCAGGAGTGCCCGCGCCGAGCGATCCGGCGCGAGCGATTGGCTTTTCACTCACGAAGGTGAACTGCGGGACTCAACCCCCTCGCAAATGAACAGCCTGCGTTTAGGGCAACGCAAACTTATTGCGGTGCAACGCGTGATGCGATCAGCGTGTACGACGTGCCGTCAAAGAACAGCAGGCCGCGTACCCGGATCGTCGCATTGTTGGCCAGAGTGACGCCTTTGTTCTCGGCGCTGCCGGCCTGTACTGCAATTGTGGTCTGGCCTGTCAGGGACGCGAACGCTGACTGGGCATCCACCGTCAGGGTGAAGTTGCCGCCGCTGAGAGCAGAAACTGTTCCGACAAAGCCCTGTTCCTGCAGCTTGATCTTGTTGGCGGCAACCGACGTGCTTGAGTTGCCGGATTCGTTCTCACTGTCCACTTCCACCCGCTGCGCTTTGCCGATGGTGCTGGCGTCGAACGCCGGGAAGGATCCGCCGCTCATATTGCTATGGATCTTGAACTGGGTAGCGGAGGTGATGGGAACGTTAACCGTGGTCGCCGTCGCCGGAGCGTTCGCTGACGAAGTCGCCGAAACCTTGTGCGTAGTGATGGCAATGGAGGTGGCGGTGTTGGCCGCGCTGGGGCAAGCGGTCGGGACCGTACAGGTCACGCCAGTAATAATGCCTTCCACTTCTTCGCCATCGGGTGTTTCGGTTTCCGATTCGACTTTCTTCGCCAGGACAGAGCCGTCAGTCTGCGTCACCGCGTCGACGGAGACGATCATTCCGGTCGTCAGATTGCTGAAGCTGGTAATGCCGTCTTCAAACTTGGTGTTCGCATCGGTGGTGATGGTTACTGGTTGGGCCGTCTGCGCCGGTTGAATAGTGAACTTCGGCGAGGCAACGCTGGTGATCGTGCCGCGCAGATCGCCCATTTCTCCGTTGTCGTCATCCTCTCCTGCCTCTCCGGCAGGGACCGTAGACGTCGTCACGTTGAACGTCGGGGTTACGGTAGCACTGCTTCCACTTATCGTCACGGACGAAGCCAGGTCCATGTCAAAGTTGATCACGGACGCGCCAGAACCGATCGTCACCGATGGGTTGAACGTTACATTAACAGTAGTGGAGGAGAGCGTGGAAGTCAGTTTAGTTACGGCTTTGGTCGTCGGATCCACAATCACGATTTCAGGATTTGAAACCGTGAGGCTCGCTCCGGTGTATGTGCCGTTCGGAATGGTCGCCAGTGAAAGCGGCTCAAAGCTCGCCAGGTCATGCGTGAGCTCGATTTCCGTAGGCTTGGGCAGAACGCTGGGATTGCTTCCGCCGTTCAGCGTGACAGAGTTGATCGTCAGCTCAAAGGCGATGATCTGATCGTTGGGCGCATCGCCGAAATTGATGACCGTACCCGCCGCCGTTGCATTCGGTGTTTGACTGCTGCTGCCGCAACCCGTGGCTACCAGCAGGCATGCCAGCGCGACGAACACGATTGCTCCAAACAGAGCATTTGTGTGCGGCTCAAACTTGATTCTGTTGCTCGAGGCTGTAAACATTTCTGTCCCCCTTCAAGGTGTCGTTATTCTTCCAAGCCGAGGTATTCCTCGTGCTTATGAAATCTCCCGGCTAAGACGCAACCGAAAAAACTGGAATATGTCTCGCGCGGAAATGGAAGCTGACTCGGTGCTACTCACCAGTTCGCTGAGGCGGAACAGGCTGCGGCTGCCACAAACGGAACAAACTTCGCCGGAATCGGTCGAGATGAACTCGCAGTCCCTGCATAGAACGGCGTCACGCAACGGCAGAAAACTGGTTTTGTTCAGGATGTTCAAAGTGCATTTCATATCTGCACCTCCCGCAAGCCCCGTCAGCATCGCCGGTTCGTTGGGCTTTGCTCGCGAAGACTGCTATGCCAAGGATTAAAGCAGCCATGGTTCCAAAGCTCCTGACGGTGTAAACGGCTTATTGTCAGATACTTACGTTTGGATCGACAGATTGGGCTGGGTTATTAGGGAACAGGTGTGTGGTAGATGGATACAGGTGGGGTACAGCTCTAACAAAATTTTTGAAACGCAGAGAAACGGAGGAAACGGAGGGGAAACACGACTTAGAGACGTGGCATGCCACGTCTCTACCTCGGTTCTATGAAGGAGCTACCATTCTGGTGGGCGGTGGCTATCGTGCCCGCCGCCGTCTCGGCCGGTGTCAGAATCGTGGCTATCAGAGCCTGACGCCGAGCCGGAGCTACCGGAGGAATCACCGCTGCCGCCGCTGCTTCCGCTCGTGCTGCTGCCGGAGCTGTTGCTGCCGGAGTCGTGCGCTTCGCCTCCGCCATCGTGGTGCTCGTCGCCACCTGACGCGCGCAGACGCTTGACCGGATCGTCATTGTCATCGCGGTCGTGATGCTTATCGATTCTGCCGGGCCTGTCGAGGTCAGGACGCATGTCGCGGGTCGGCCGCGGCGATTCCGGACCGGCCTCAAATCCGACACGGCTGGAGTATCCGGCGCGGATCAGGACCGACTCTCCCATACCCTTGGCGGAGTCGAGCTGCACCACGCCTTCGTGAACGTCAACCTCGGTGATGCCGGTGCGATTCACTTCCACGTCAAAGCTGGTTCCACGGACAGAAATCACGGCGCTGGGAGTACCGATCTGAAAACCAGGAGCGCCGCCCAGACGCTTCTGGATCTCTGCGCGCACGTGTCCGATCATAAGCTGGAGATATCGCCATGTCCCCGGCTCCGGCGCCTTCAGCACCAGGCGGGTGTTGGAGCGCACCAGCAGATCGCTGCCGTCAGAGAGGCGAAGCAACATGCGCCCTCCGTCTTCGGTGGAGATCAGCGTTTCAGCGGGCAAGACCAGTCCGCGGCTTGGCGTGGCAAGTCCGTGGCCCGGTAATTGAATGGAAATTATGCCCTTGAAATCGGAAACAGTCGCGCCGGCAAAGGGCGCCTTCATGGGTGCATTTTGCGGTTCCTGGGCTGCGGCAAACATGGTGCAGAGCAGGACCCACAACATGGTTAGAGTGAAACGGGTTTTCATGGAGCCACCTCACTGGCTTCCCGGACACCTCGCGGCAGCACAAATGTGAACGAGGTACCCGAGGTTTCGTCACTACTTACTTCCACACGCCCGCCGTGCTGCTGGCAAATACGGCGCACAAAGCTGAGTCCCAGGCCCCAGCCGGGAATCGATTCGCTGCGTGACGGGCGGTAGAACCTTTCGAAAATCTGTTTGAGATCCGAAGCGGGAATCGCCGGGCCGGTGTTGTGGACGGAAAATTCCACTTCGTTCTCGCGTACGCTCACGCGGATCGGAACCGCAGATCCCCGCTGGCCGTACTTGATGGCATTGCTGACGAGGTTAAGCAGCGCGCCGGAAATCAGCGTCTCATCGCATACGACGTGCTCGTCTCCATCCGGGCAGTCGATCTGTACAGAGACGGTGATATGAGCAGCCGCGGCGAGGGGGCGTACCACTTTCTCCACGTGATCTGCCATAGAACGCACGCTGGCGCTGGTCATGCGCAAAGGACGCGCTCCCGCATCCAGGCGCAGAACTTCAAGATAAGTATTGATCATGGCCACGAGGCGGTTCGTCTCGCGGAAAATGGTGGCAGGAGCATCACCGCTGGCGGGCGAGTTGGGATAACGTATCAGCAGTTCCGAAAATCCCTGAATGGCGATCAGCGGCGTGCGTAGCTCATGTGTGACAAAGCTCAGCGCTTCCGAGCGGGCCTGGTCGCGCTGCCTGCGCGCGGTGATATCTTCCGCGATTAACATGACCGCCCCATCCTGCGCGAATGATGTCCAGGGAAGGGGAACCGCGTAGAGATGCCACAATTCATCACCCAGCGGCAGCTCCGTTTCCACCCACGATCCCCCGGTCTGCGCCACTGCGGCCAGTTCAGGCCAGGCGGAGTTCAGTTGCGTGAGCGCCGAGAGATTATCGGGGGAGGAAGACTGCTTGTCACAGAACTGCTTCCAGGTGGGATTGCCGAATCGAAGTTTTCCATCTTCTCCGTAGACGGCCAGGCCTTCCCGCATGCTTTCAAGCAGCGTGTGTTGAAAGGCATAGAGCGAAGAGAGTTCGGCCTGCAATTCGCTGAGCGCCGCAAGTTTCCAGTGGAGGCGCGAGGGTTTGCGGGAGGCGCCTGCCGTGACGGATTGCTCGTTTTTGAGGAGATCGGGCCGGATGGTCTGCCGAAGCTGTTGCAATCGGGCGGTGATTTCGCGATTCACCAGCAGCAGGTTCTCAAGTTGTGCGATGGGCGCCGCAAAAATTCCGGCCAGCAGGAGAGGCCCATAGAAAACAATCCGGTGCCAGTCAACAAAAATGAGGTAGCAGGCAAAGTAGCCCGCGGCGAGGGAGGCCGTCAGCAACAGCAGTCCAAAAGTGCCCGGATAACGAACCACCAGCCAGAGCGCGAGTGCTCCCGTTGCTACCAGCAGCAGAAACTGCCACGTCAGGCCGAGTCGCTGTGGGACGGTTCCGTCCAGGAGCATTTCCACCGCATTGGCGTTTACCTCGACGCCCGGCATCGGCAACTGCCCGGTAACCGGAGTAAACATGCGGTCGCTCATGTCCACAGCGCCAAAACCGATGAGCACGACTTTGTTCTTCAGTTGCGGGATGGCTTTGCCTGCGAGCAGATCAGCGGCGGACACGGTGATAAAGGGCGGCGGTTCCCCGGGGGCGATCGGACGGCGGTAATCAATGGCAAGGGGGCGCAAATCCGACCGTTCCACACCCGAACTCGAAGCGTCATGAGTTTCCAATTTGGTGAGTTGTGGATCGATGAGTTCTGCCAATCTCAGCGCGAATGCAGGACGCGGGCCATCGACGCTTGGTTCTTCGATGGGAATGCTGCGGCATAGGCCATCATCATCCACAATGGCCTGCACGTGTCCGACGCCCTTTGCCGCTTTGCCGAACAGCGGAAGCGGATCGCTCCACATGCTGCCTTGGGTAGAACCGGAGATTTTGGTTGCTAGCACCACGTTGGGCGCGGCGGCGATGGCTGCTCCAAGATCAGCATCATCGCTCGGGTCCTCCGGCTCAGGCAGCAGAATATCCAGGCCAATGGCTTTTGGTTGCTGTGCAGTTACGGCATGAAGCAGCCGCGCCAATTCGTGCCGAGCCCAGGGCCAACGTCCAACTCGGCTGAGAGCAGCGTCGTCGATCAGAACCAGCGCAACTTTGGACGAGGGTGCCTGCGCGGGCCGCAGGCGGAAATATAAGTCGCTCAATTTCATGCTCAGAGTGGTCACGGGCGACGTCATGCTGAAAGCCAGGACGAGTACGAGCAGTGACAGGTTGAGACGCACCCAGCGGCCCAAAGGCATCGCCTGTGCGTTCCGGCTTTTGCTGAACCATCTCATTGAAGTCAGTCACTGCTTCATGGGTTCTACTTGCAAATCAATGCCCAGACGCCGCGCCTTCTGGTACAGGGTCTTTCGTTCTATACCCAGAGCCCGGGCGGCTTTGGATTTGTTGCCAGCATTTTCCTGGAGCACGCGCAGGATGTGCTGGCGTTCCATGTCCTCCAGAGTCCGGGCGGCGTTCAACTCAACAGCGGGCGTAGTGCCGTTGCTGTGCGCTGCGCGGCGTTCGTGCTCCACATCGGACGCACCAATCTCACCCGACGTGCAGAAGATGGCCAGACGCTCGACCAGATTCTCCAGCTCGCGCACATTGCCGGGCCATGTTGCAGCCGAAAGCACGCGTACAGCTTCATCTGTGATCTTCACGCTGCGCTTATTTTTATGGTTCGAGCGTTTGAGGAAATGCTGCACCAGCAGTGGTATGTCTTCACGGCGTTCTTCCAGGCCAGGCAATTTGATTTCAACCACGCTGAGCCGGTAATACAGGTCCTCACGGAATTGGCCGGCCGCCATCATCTTGGTCAGATCGCGATTGCTGGCCGCCAGAATGCGCACATTCACGGGCGTGTACTTGTGCGAACCCACGCGGCGGATCTGCTGTTCCTGCACCGCGCGCAATAGGTTGACCTGAAAGCTCGGTTTTGTTTCCGAGATTTCATCGAGGAAAAGTGTCCCGCCGTGAGCGGCCTCAAACAATCCCGGACGGCTGGAATCAGCGCCCGTGAATGCCCCTTTCTCGTGTCCAAAAAGTTCGCTTTCCAGAATGTTTTCCGGCAGCGCGCCGCAGTTGACCGGCACAAACGGCATCTTCGCCCGGCTCGAGTGGTCATGAATCGCTCGTGCTACCAGCTCTTTTCCTGTACCGCTGGCGCCGAGGATCAGCACGCTGACATCGGTGGGCGCCACGCGCGCGACCGCGCGGTAGACCTCCAGCATTTTTGGAGTGCGGCCGATGATTGAGGTCTCCGGCCCTTCATCTTCGCTGCTTGCGGACTCTTCGGCAGGTTTTTGAGTAGCCTGAACTTTACGCACAACGGCCAGAAGATCATCAATCAGGAGAGGCTTTGCCAGATACTCGACCGCGCCGGAAGTCATGGATTTGGCTACTGTCTCCACGCTCATATGGGCGGTCATCATCACGCACGCGCAGTGCGGTTGCAGGACCTTGATGAGGTCGAGGACATTCAGTCCGTTCGCAGTGCCCAGGTAGAGATCAAGGAATGCCAGTTGGACAGGTTCCTGTCTGAGGAGCGCCTCGGCTGCGCCAATGTTGTTGGCGGCGAGGCACTGGTAGCCTTCCGCGGTAAGCACTGAGGAAAGAAAACTGCGCGTCGAATCATCATCATCCACGATCAGGATCCGGAAGCGCGAATTTGATTTGCCGGAAGACATTTTCATTCCATCCTTTGCGATCAGAAACGATAGCCCACGACACCGCTGACCACATCCGAACGGAAGGCCGCAGTGCTCTGGACCAGTTGGTAGTGCGAGTAGTTGGCTTCGAAATTCCAGCGCCGGTAAGAAAACTCGTTCCGCAACAGCAGCTCACCTGCGTTGGTGAATGTGCCGGCATTGATCTTTTCTCCGCCTAGATAGCCCAGGTATTCACCGTGGTAGAACTTGCCGATGTTGAAGCGAACGCCGCCCGCTCCCAGGTGGCTCCAGTACTGGTTAGGGCTGAAATAACCGTGGTCCAGCTCCTGTTGAAAATGGATATGGCGGAAAGCATAGCCGGCGCCAATGGATACTTTGCCGATTGGGAACCACTGCATGGCTTCGCCGAACTCGCGCTCGGAGCGGTTGCCGTCAGAATAATGCGTCAAATAACCGTTAGCGTTCAGAGAGAAATTTCTGGCGCTATACTCAATTCGTTCGTGCCATCCCGTCGACAGCAGATCGAAACTCGCTGCATCAAACGTGGGCAGAATGGGAAAACGCGAATAACCGCCGCTGAGAGATGCCCCTTTAAATGGATAGATTTCGAGATCACCGGCATAGAGCGCGTTG
>Ga0207652_10003985_pt1 | contig 12066 bp, 10 predicted proteins | sample KBSC63BmetaG_FD_184334 | JGI IMG/M metagenome (GOLD analysis project Ga0207652, IMG submission 184334) | Corn rhizosphere microbial communities from Kellogg Biological Station, Michigan, USA - KBS C6-3B metaG (SPAdes) (version 2) | ecosystem: Host-associated > Plants > Roots > Rhizosphere ... | reverse complement strand
GTCGAGGGCACCGCTCCGAAAGGGAAACTCGGTCGGTGAGGTTTTGGTAGGGACCGCCGACCCGGCGGCAGAAGCAGAGTGTGTCTACATCCCGTATCGCGCTCCAGTGGCGCCGTCATATTCAACTCAGACCTATTCCATGGCACGGCGCCGTTGAGTTCAGAAAGGGATATCAGGACAGGCGCGTCAATGTCACGCTGCTATTCGGCGAGCGCCAGAACGCGGCATATCGATTCGACATGCGGTGTAGTGGGACCGAGAGATAATCGGTTTCCAGGTGACTCGCTGGGTCACTGCATCCGGACAAAGACTGGCAACTTCGCCGAGCGGCCAACTCGCAAGGCCACTCTGTCAGCCTACTAACTCGCAACCAGTTGCGGCAGAAGATCGAGGTCGTCTACGGCAACCCCGCTCAATAGGAATCCTTGCGGGCCAGCGGAGTGTTCCGCTGGCTCGCGCTCGGGTCATCCCCGCTGCTGCTGCGGCTCAATGGAACCGCGACCCGGCGCTGTCGAAGTCATCCGGATGGGTGTCGATGGGCGCCGGTGTGGCGGAGTCGGCCAGCATCGCGCCCAGGGGCGCGCCCATCACCAGGCCCACCGCGCCGAGCAGCGCGCCGGCCACCGCGCCGTCGACGCCGGTCGCGATCCAGGTGCATGGCGCGGCCAGCACCGCCGCGCCGATGCTGGCCGCCAGCGGGTGGTGCAGGATGTTGTTCCCGGTGCGGCCGCCTCGCAACTTCAGTTGAGGGTCCATGACCGATGCCTTTCCTCGCGAAGCGCCGATCGACTTCTTCGCGGCGTCCCGTGCGCTTCGCGAGCCCCGGCGGCGCCACCCTTCGCGCGCCGGGCTCTCGCCGCTGTGGCCGGGAGCTCGCGCGTTGACATGGAAAATATGGGTCGCCGGACGCGTGACCGCCAGGGAGAAAGCAGGCGGGGGCCTCGGGCGTTACATACCAGGGACCAGCACCGCCGCCCCCTGCAGCCGGCCGTGACGGAGATCGTCGAGGGCGTCGTTGGCGCGGTCCAAGGGGTAGGGCAGCGCGGTGGCGCGCACGGGGACCTGCGGGGCCAGGCGCAGGAACTCGTCGGCGTCGGCGCGGGTCAGGTTCGCGACCGAGCGAATTGTCCGTTCACCCCAGAGGTCCGCGTACGGAAATGACGGGATGTCGCTCATGTGAATTCCGGCGCAGACCACCGCGCCGCCCTTCACCACGTTCTTCAGCGCGGCCGGGACCAGCGCGCCCACCGGGGCGAAGATCAGCGCGGCGTCCAGAGGCGCCGGGCTCGGCTGATCCGATCCGCCGGCCCACGCGGCGCCCAGGCTGCGCGCGAACCCGGCCGCCGCGTCGTCCCCGGGCCGCGTGAACGCCAGCACCTCGCGTCCTTGAAAACGCGCCACCTGCGCGATCAGGTGGGCCGCCGCGCCGAAGCCATAGATGCCCAGCCGCCGCGCGTCGCCCGCGGCGCGCAGGGCGCGGTACCCGATCAGGCCCGCGCACAGCAAGGGCGCCGCCTCCACGTCGGAGTAGCCAGCGGGCAGGGGAAAGCAAAAGCGCTCGTCCGCGGCGGTGAACTCGGCGAAGCCGCCGTCCAGCTGATAGCCGGTGAAGCGCGCCCGCTCGCACAGGTTCTCTCGGCCGCTGGTGCAGTAGGCGCACACGCCGCAGGTCTCGCCCAGCCAGGGCACGCCCACGCGATCGCCGACCGCGAACCGCGAGACCTGGGCCCCCTTCTCGACGACGGTGCCGACGATCTCGTGCCCGGGGATCAGCGGCAGCTTGGGCTGGGTCAGCTCGCCGTCGACGACGTGCAGGTCGGTGCGGCACACCGCGCAGGCGCGGACCTGCAGCAGGACCTGGCGCGCGCCGGGGGTGGGCCGCGGACGATCTTCTGTCACCAGTCGTTGCCGGGCCGCCGGCAGCACCATCGCGCGCATGAGCCCAACCTTGGCATGGGCGGCGCCGTTCGGCTCGTGCGCGCTACACGCGCGCGGCCAGCGCCTCCACCTTCGCCAGCACGGCGCGGGCGCTCATCACGCCCTTGTAGACGTACAGCGCGGCGGGGTGATCGTCGCCCAGCACCTCCTCGCTGACGCGCAGGCGCTGGCTGACCGCGAAGACGATCTTTTCGCCCAGGCCCTGCTCGACCAGATCGACGCGACGCCAGACGGCGGCGCGGCTCCAGAAGCCCAGCACCTCCAGGTGGACAGCGGCGCCGCTGTCGCGATGCCGGAACGTCAGATCGGGCACGCATAGCCCCACGCCAGGCAGGTCCAGGATCGCGGCCGCCGGTGTCACGGCCCACGGCGTGTCCAGCGCCCGCAGGCCGCGCAGTAACGCCGCCACCTCGTCCGGCAAGCTCGACTCGTCGGGGGGCGCCGGCGCGTCCTCTGTCGCCGGGCGCGCGTCTTCCGTCGGCGGGCGCTTCTTGCGCCGGGGCCGGCGTTCGCCGCCCTCCAACTGGAACACCAGCGGCGCGCGCTCCTTCCCCCAGCGCACGTCGGCCTGCAGCTTCCACTGGTCTGCCTCACGGATGACGGGCAGGGCCAGCGCCAGCTGCAGCCCGTACTTGGTGACCGACTCGAACAGGCTGTAGGGCCCGTCGATGTCGATGCGATAGCCGCCCTCGTCGGCCGGCTGAATGGCGTGCATCAGCCGCAGGAACTTCAGCTTCTGGAACAGGGCGCGGTAGGCGCCCGGCGTGGCGCAGGTGACCTCGACGGTGACCCGGACCGCGCGCAGCAGCACCGCCTGGGCCTGGCCCAGGTCGTACGTCTCGACCAGCAACGCCGCCGTCGTCGGCTCGATCCCCTGCAGCACCTGCGCCTCGCGAAGGTCCGCGTACATGTCGCGCTCCAGGTCGGCGGGCGCGCGCACGTGCACGGTGGCCACCTCTTCCAGGATGGCGGCGCGATCGAACGTGCCGGCGCGGCGCGCGGCGGCGGCGCGCAGGAACAGATCGCGGCGCAGCGCCTCGGGATCGAACGTGGCTTCGGCGTCCAGCGCGCACCGATCCTCGACCAGCTTGCGCAGCCCGTCGGCCAGGCGGCGATCGCGCGCGTCCACCTCGACGGCGCCCCACGCCTCTTCCAGCTCCTCGCGGGTGCGCCCCACATGGTCGCGCGCCAGCGCCAGAAAGACCTCGGCCAGGGCCGCCGCCCGCTCGCGCGCCTGGGCGTCCAGCGCCGTCACGTGCAGGACGTTGCCGCGCCGGCGCGCGTTCACCAGATCAGCGGTAAGCACCGTGGTCCCTCCGCCGATCGCTGGTGAAGGCCTCGCTGGTGTCGTTGGTGACCAGTTCGTACAGCAGCGCCCGCTTGCCGTCCTTCTTGCGCAGGATGCGGCCCAAGCGCTGTACGTGCTCGCGCACCGATCCCGAGCCCGACACCACGATGGCCACATTCGCGTCCGGGATGTCGACCCCTTCGTTCAGCACCTTCGACGTGACCACGGCGCCGTAGCTGCCGTCGGCCAGGCGGGCCAGGATCTCGCTGCGCTCGCGCACCTTGGTCTGGTGCGTGATCGCCGGGACCAGAAAACGCCGGGCCACCGCGTGGCAGGTGGCGTTGTCCTGCGTGAACAGCAGCACGCGATCGTGACGGTGCAGCTGCAGCAGGTGCTCGATGTAGTCCAGCTTGGCGGCTGCCGAGAAGGCGATCTCGCGCTGGCGCCGGTACGCCTGCATGGCGCGGCGGCCCTCGCCGCTGCGCGCCGACAGCATGACGAACTCGGACCAGCCGCTCGGCCGCGCCATCGAGATGCCGTTCGTCTCGACGAAGCCGCGGTAGATCTCGCGCTCGCGCGTGTACTCGGCGCGCTCCGCCGCGGACAGCTCGATGGCCACCCGCTCGGTCTCGTAGTCGGCCAGGTAGTCGCCCGCCAGATCGACGATGTCCTTGCGATAGGCCAGCGGGCCGATCAGCTCGGTCAGCTCGGCGTCCCGGCCGTCGGTGCGCTCGGGCGTGGCCGTCAGCCCCAGCCGGAAGGGCGCCAGCGCGAACCGTGCCGCCAGGCCGTACGACGCGCCCGGCAGGTGGTGGCACTCGTCGAACACGATCAAACCAAAGCGCGCCCCCAGGTGCTCCATGTGCAGGAACGCGGAGTCGTAGGTGGTGACGGTCAGCGGGTGCACCTGGTGCTCGCCGCCGCCGACCACGCCCACCGGGCAGGCGAAGGTGGTGCGCAGCAGGTCGTACCACTGCCGGACCAGGTCCAGCGTCGGCGCGATCACCAGCGTGGCGCGCCGCTTGGCATCGATGGCCATCATCGCCACCTGCGTCTTGCCGGCGCCCGTCGGCAACACCACCACCCCGCGCCCACGCGCCGCCGTCCAGGCCTCCAGCGCCTCGCTCTGATACGACCGCGGCGGCCGCCGCACCACCGCCCCCTCGGCCAGCGTCGCGTACGCGCGGGCCCGATCGTCGTAGGCGACCTTGTCACGCACCAGCGCCCGCACGATGTCGGCGTAGGCGATGGCCGGCGCCCGATGGCACGCCGTCCGCGCGTCCCAGCGGCATCCAGGCACGTTGACCCCTTCGTCGAGCCCCCGCACCTCGACCGTCCCCGCCACGAAGGCGAGGCTGATCCCGGGCGGCGCTGCCGCCATGTCGGCGGTCCCGCTCACCCTACCAGCCCCCGCCTCCCCGTTTGCGCGCCGATCGGGAGGCACGCCTCGAACATGAACATGCGGCCAGTATATCGGCGCCCCTCGAATCAGGTGCGGCCCGCGCGCGAAATCGTCAGGCCAGCAAGGCCGCGAACGCCGCCCGCGCCGCCTCGCGCGGCGGCGGCAACGGCGCCGTCCCTTCGTACACCGACCCGTGCGCCGGAACGATCCGCTCGAACGGCCACGACAGCAGCGCCTCCAGCGCCGGCCGCTGCGCCTTTCTCTCTTTCGTATAAAACCGCCAGGCGCGGCTGACCGCCAGCCGCCGGTACGTCCCCATCATGCGCAGCACCAACCCCGTGGTTGCCGTCGCCGGATGGGTCATGTTGAACAGCAGATCGGTGACCAGCAGGCTGCGGCTGGCGCGGTGGAAGAACGCGACCTCGCGCAGCTTCGGCGCCCCCTCGAGGATGACGGTGTCCAGCTCGCCGGCCCAGGGCGGCGGGGCGCCGTCGCCTAGTACGCCGGCCGGTTTCAGATCGGGACGCTTGCGCGGCAGCCCCGGCGCCAGATACAGGGCCGCCCGCGGGTAACGCTGCACACAGGGCGAGACGTACAGGTGGTGGAAGCTGTTGGGCGCCACCACGTGGCGCACCGGTCCCAGCGCGGCCAGCGCCGCCGCCAGGGGATCGTCGATGGCGATGGGCGCGTGCAGCAGCAGCGAGCCATCTCGCAGCCGGATCACCGTCATGTTGATGGGGATCAACACCCGTCCGGGTTTCACCAGCACCTGCTGCGCCACCCAGACGTCCTCCGCCACCGCTTGCAGTAGTGTCTCAGACATGGTGAGTAGTAAAGCTTCCTTGACTAAATTGGTCAAGTACAATTGACGAAGATGCCGTCCCCCGACAACCCAGACCGGTTTCGTGCCGAACTCGAGCGGCGCAAGAAGGACAGCGTGGGACAGCTTTTGTTCCGCTGCGCCCGTCTGTTCAACGAGATGGCGCTGGCCCGCGTGCGCGACCGGATGAGCGGCGGGGAAAAGGGCCCTCACGTCCGCGCCTCGCACACCAGCCTGTTCCCCTTCATCGATCTCGAGGGCACCCGGCTGACGGAGCTGGCCGCGCGCATGGGCGTGTCGAAGCAGGCCGCCGGGCAGCTGGTCGAAGAGCTGGAGCAGATGGGCGTGCTCGAGCGCGCGCCCGACCCGGCGGACGGCCGCGCCAAGCTGGTCCGCTTCTCGGCCCGCGGGCGGCGCGGCCTGCTGGAGGGGCTGGCGCTGCTGCGCCGGCTGGAGGGCGAGCTGTCGGCGCGCATGGAACCCGATGACATGGAGCGCCTGCAGGGCATCCTGCTGCGCCTGCTGGGCGCGCTGGAAAGCTCCGCCGCGCCGCCTAGCGCGCGGCGGACGTCACGGACGGGCGAATCAAGGCCTGACCGCGAGCACGGAGAGCGGCGCCGCCGGTAGCGCGACGCTGTGTCGTCCCCCCAGCGCGCCCGTGGTCGCGTCGATGAAGTACACGCTCAGGCTCTTGCCGCCCTCGTTGGCGACGATCAGGTACCGGCCGCTCGGGTCGACGCTCAGCGCGCCGGGCCCACGCGCGCCGCTCGGCTCGTGACCGACCAGCTTCAGCGTCCCCCCCGGCTCGATGGCGAAGGCGCCGACGTCGTCGGGACCGCGGTTCGTCTGGTAAAGGAACCGGCCGTTCGGCGAGATGACCAGATCGGCGGGGCGGCTGTGGTCGCGGGCCACCCCCTCGGTCAGCGTCGAGACGGCTTGCAACGAGATCGGCGACAGCGCCTTCAGATCGCTGTCGAACCCGTAGACCGCGATCGCGTCGATTCCCTCCTCCATCAAGTAAACCCACCGCCCGCTGGGATGGCAGACCAGCCGCGACGGCTTCGCGCCGGGCGGCAGCGCGAACGCCGGTCCCGACCAGGTGGTCAGCATGCCCGTGCCCGTGTTGAAGGTGTACTGCGACACGCTGTCGGCCCGCCCGTTGGCCACGAAGGCGATCTGGGCCGTGTTCACGGCGATGGCGTGCGCGCCAGGGCCGGCGGCGAAGGTGTCGATGGTCTTCAGGCCTCCCGCCTCGGTGATGGCCAGGACCGACACGCGGCCCGCGGCCGGATGCGCGGCCAGCACGTACTTGCCCGTCTCGTCCAGCGTCGCCCCGGGCGCCGCGGCGCTACCGGTGGCGGCGCGGCCCACCGCCCGCAGCGTGCCCGACTTCGGGTCGATCGAGAACGACGCCGCCTGTCCGGTCGCCCCGTCCACCACGACCAGCGACTCCCGCGCCGCCGAGCGGACCAGTGAGGCCGGCGCGCGCCCCACCGACACCGCCGCCCGCCGGGCCAGCGTCCCGGACGAGACGTCCAGATAGAACAGCACCACCTCGCCCCCCGCCAGGCCGACATAGACGAACTCGCGCCCCGCCTCGTCAGCCGGCGCCGACCCGTCGGTAGGGGCCGTACCCGACCCCAGGCCGTCGCGCCGCTGTAGCCCGGCGCAGCCCAGCGCCAGGAACATTCCCAACATGGCGGCCCGTCTGGCGAAAGTCATCCGGCGCAGGATATCAGCGGGCTGTCCCCGACCGGCGTTTTTCAGGGGGCCGGCGGCCTCAGTTCTGGGCCGGCCTCGCCGATGTCTACTGCTTCCCCGCGATGTCGAAGAACAAACTGAGCCCCAAGAAGCAATGGCGGTATCTGGTCATCGGCGCGCTGCTGCTGGCAGCGGGCGGCGCGTTCGCCGCCAACAGGTACCTCAACCACCAGCCGGCGGCGCTGAACAGCATGCTGCAGCAGGTTCGCAGCCAGCCGGGCCTGTGGACGTCCACCGAGCGTGACGTTTCGGTGCTGCTACAGGACATGCAGGCCCACGCCGTCGCCGGCCTGACGCTGGCGCCGTCGGGGATGTTCGTCTCCACGCGCGCCGGCAACCGGTACTTCGTCGGCGACAGCGCCGGCAAGCTGGCCGGCCTGGTCCTGGCGTCGTACGAGAAGACCGCGAACGCGGCCTTTCCCCTGACCGTGATCGGCGATGACGTCCAGGAGTCGACGGGCGTCCATCTGGATCTGGGCCTGGTGCTGACGATCGCCTTCATGTCGGTCGTCGCCATACAAGGCGTGCGCGTGTATCGCGGCAACGGCTTCCAGTTCTCGAAGAACCAGTCGGCGGTGACGTTCGAGGATGTCATCGGCGCGTCCGAGGCCAAGGCGGCGCTGATGGACATCAAGTCCTACCTGAAGGACCCGGTTGGGTTCACCGCGCTGGGCGCGCGGCCGCCGAAGGGTGTGCTGCTGTCGGGCCCTCCCGGCACGGGGAAGACCAGGCTGGCCAAGGCGCTGGCGGGCGAGTGCAACGTCCACTTCATCCCGGCCACGGGCAGTGACTTCACGGCCATGTTCGTGGGCATGGGCGCCCAGCGGGTCAAGTCGCTGTTTCGCAAAGCGCGCAAGAACGCCCCCTGCATCGTCTTCATCGACGAGATGGATGGGATCGGGCGCCGCAGCAACACCGAGACGGGCGGCACGTCCGAGGCGGAAGGCAACCGCATCATCAACCAGATCTTGACCGAGCTGGATGGCTTCAACTCGTCGAGCGGCGTCATCGTGATTGGCGCGACGAACTTCCCCGACGCCGTCGACCCAGCGCTGGTCCGCGAGGGTCGCTTCGATCGGAAGGTCGAGCTGTCCCTGCCCGACGTGGGCGATCGCGAGGAGCTGTTTCGCCTGTTCGGCAAGGGCGTCAAGACGGGTGAACAGCCGGATTACGGGCAACTGGCGCGCCTGACCACCGGGTTGACCCCGGCGGCGATCGCCTCGGTGGTGAACCAGGCCGCGCTGATCTCGGCGCGGCAGGGCCAGGGGCACGTCCCCATGGCCAACTTCCTGGAGGCCATCGAGGTGAATCGCATGGGCGAGGTCAACGGAGCGTCGTCGGCGATGACCGACCGCGAGCGGGAGCGGATCGCGGTGCACGAGGCGGGACACGCCATCCTGGCCCAGGTGATGAATGTCGGGCGCGTGGAGAAGGTCACCATCCTGTCGCGCGGCGGGGCGCTCGGCGTCACGCTGGTCACGCAGACCGAGGACAAGAAGCTGCACCTGAAGTCGGAGATCAACGGCCGGATCCAGATGCTGCTGGGCGGCCGGGCGGCCGAGATCATCACCTACGACGATGCTTCGAGCGGCGCCGCCAGCGATCTGAAGGAGGCGTCGAGGCTGGCCCTGTCCATGGTGGCCACGCTGGGGCTCAGCGACGCCGGCACGCTGTTCAGCCTGGAGGCGCTGGCCGCCCTGAACATCAAGCCCGATCCCTCGCGCGCGGTGATCGAGGCCGAGGCGATCCTGGCGGCCCAGAACGAGAAGTGTCTGGCCACGCTGACCGAGCTGCGGGGCGCCCTGATCGACCTCACCGCGCAGCTGGTGGAGCGGGAGACGATCGAGGGCGACGACGTGGCGCGGGCGATCGCCAAGGCCCGTGCCGGCCTGGGCGCGAACAGCGCCGCCGCCTGAGGCGGCCCCGAGGTTACGGAGCGGGCGCGGCGAGCGGGGCGGGAGCGGTGGCCGGCGCTTCGGGGTTCGGGGCCGCGTCCTCGTCGCGGCCCCGTGACTGGGCGACCGCCTGGTGCGCGTTGGCGTGCTCGCGGCGCACCACGGCGCGCGCCTCCGCGGCGTGCCAGCCGCGCGGCGCGAGCTGCAGATAGCGGCGGAAGGCGCTGGCGGCGGCCTCGGCGTGGCCGGTCCGCTGCTCGGAGCGACCGATGATGGCCAGCGCGTCCGCTTGCGTGGTGTCCAGCGCCAGCGTGCGCTGCGCCCACTGGCGCGCCTCGCTCAGGTGATCGCGCGCGTACTCGGCCTCGGCCACCCGCAGCGCCAGCTTCGCATCGTCCGGGTGCGCGGCAAAGGCCGTGGCGCACGCGGCGGCGGCGGCGCGCCAGCGCTTGCTCTGATAGCTGTCGTGACAGGTGCCCAGCGCTTCCGCGGCGGCGGCCGGGCTGACGGCGGGCAACGCGGGCAGGGCTGGCTGCGCGGCCACGGCCGCCACGGCTTCGGGAGGCGCCGTGACGGGCGGCGGCGGGGCGGGGACTGCCACCGGCGCGACCACCGGGGGCTTGGCGTTTTTGCGGCCGTGGATGTGCGGCCACAGGACCATACCGCCGACGGTCACGGCCGCGGCCACGCCCGCGACCAGCGCGCGCGCCTGCCACGTCTCCCGGCGGGCCCGGCGGCGCGCGGCCAGCTGCGCGGCCCTGACGGCGTCCAGCGACGCCCGAACGGCATCGGGCAACGGCCGCGCCGGCGGAAGAACGTCCAGCACCGTCACCGGCGCGTTACCTGCTACTTCGCCGAGAGATCCATTCATCTGTCCATCGAGCCACCGCTTCGGGCGTGGGGCAACTTTTTGCTGTCTCTTTTTGTGGTTCTGACCGCGATGCCGGCATGCGATTCCCGTCGCTGGCGGATGCTGGGGCAACCTGCGGCGACCGGCGCCGGTCGTATCGCTGGGCATGGCGGAGGAAGGTGGGAAGGCGGGTGCGGCGGCGCGCCGGCCTGCCCGCACGTCGCGCGCGCCTCGCCGGGGCTGGCTGGCCTGGCTGGCGTCGGCGCTGGTTCACGGCCTGCTGGTGCTGGGGGTGCGCCGCAGCCGTTGGACGTGGACGCAACCGCAAGCGATGCAACCGTCCGTGCTACAGCTGGAGGTCCTCGATCTCGCCGCGCCCCCACCGGAGCCGGTGGCGGCGTCGCCGCCGCGCCGGCGGTCCCCGGCGGAGGCAGAAGAGACAGCAAAGCATCGGGCGACGGACCGCGAGCACCGGCGTTACGGCCCGGCGCCGTCGCCCGTTCGAGCCCCGCAAGCGGTGATCGCGCCTGCCGTGCTCACGCCGGCGCGGGCCGCCCCGGCACCGACCGCCCTCGAGCCGCCGCCGGCCTGGATGCGCACCCGCCCCCTGGTCGCCGCGCCGGAGGCACCGACCGCCCCCGCCTCGGCAGGCGATGATGGGCACGGGCCTCGGCTGTCGCTCGACGGGCTGTCGCCGTCGACCCGCGATCGGCTGGCCGGTCCCGCGGTGGCCCACCCGCGCGAGCCGCGCATCTCCGTCGATCGGTTGCGTATCGCGCGGGAGCGCGACGAGGACGCCGTCGCGAACGTGCGGGTCGGCCGTGTCGATCCGTTCCTGCACGAGTACGTGCGCGATGCGCGCGTCCGGTTCGAGGAGGGGGCGCGTCACATCGCCGAGCAGCTGCCGCTCGGCGCGCAGAAGACGGCCGAGACCTGGATCCACGGTTACGGGGCCCGCCTGGCCCAGGTCAATGCCCAGGCCGCGGCGGCGCGGAACGGCGCGCGCCGCCAGCCGGACACGCGCGAGGGCGATTCGCCGGAGGGCCTGAACGATCGGCATCCGCCGCTTCTCGACGCGTTCGACGAGGCGACGCGGGCCGCCGACGCGGGCGCTGTCGAGCGTCACGTCACCGTCTGCGTGACCGTGGCAGCGGGGCAGGAAGCGACCGTGGTCGTGAAGCGCGAATCGCGCGATCCCGCGCTGGACCAGCTGGCGCGCGAGGCGTTCGCGCGCGCGGTCACGACCCGCCCCGCGCCGGCCGACGCGCACGCCGCCACGGCCTGCTACGACCTGCGCATTCGCGCCTTCCGCATGCCTCCGCTGCCGGTGATCAGCTGCGGGATCGACAAGGACGGCCCCACGTGCGTCTGGCCGTTCAAGAAGATCACCTCGGTCTCGGTTCACCTGGAGAGCGTCGACTACCCCGCCGATCACGCCGCTCCGCCGGCGTTGGTACGCCGACCTCACTGAAGATGAGCCGCGAGCGCCCCTGGGCGCTGACTGGTCGCGGTCAGGGTGCCGGCCGCCTGGCTGTGGCGCCCCGGCGCCGGCGCTGACAGTTTCCAGGCAACTTGCCGGGTGCCTGTCCGAAAGGGTGGGGGCATGGCCATGGAGCTTGCCAACGTGACAGGATTCCCCGCGCTGCTGTTCAGGACCGCCATCGATCAGACGCGCATGGCGGCGGCCGTCGTCGCGCGCGTCACGTACCGGATCGCGCCCGGCGGTCAGCTGACACGGGCCGAGGAGCAGCCCTGGGGGGTGTCGAGGGCGCCGTGGGAAGGCCCAGCCGGTCCGATGCCCTCCGACGAGGTCTTCTACCGTGGCGGCGTCGACCTGTTCGTGTTCGGCGAGGCGTGGGCGCCGGGGGGCCGGCCCGTCTCGAGCGGTCAGGTCCAGGTGCGGGTGCGGGACCGTTTCGAAGATCGCGTCGAAGCGACCCTGGCCGTCTTCGGCGACCGCGTGTGGACGGGGCGGGCAGGGGCCTTGAAGATGTCGCCGCCGGCCCCGTTCGCGTCGATGCCGCTGGCGCTGTCGCGCGCGTATGGCGGCGCGGCGGCGTGGGACGGCCTGCGGGTGCCGTTCCCCGGGAATCCCGCCGGGAAAGGCTTCTG
>Ga0207652_10003973_pt1 | contig 12082 bp, 10 predicted proteins | sample KBSC63BmetaG_FD_184334 | JGI IMG/M metagenome (GOLD analysis project Ga0207652, IMG submission 184334) | Corn rhizosphere microbial communities from Kellogg Biological Station, Michigan, USA - KBS C6-3B metaG (SPAdes) (version 2) | ecosystem: Host-associated > Plants > Roots > Rhizosphere ... | reverse complement strand
GGAGATTCCACGGTGCTCGCTCGCCAGGTGAGCCGCCACTCGCGCGTCTCGCCCGGCTCGAGCCACGCCGCATCACGCCATGCACCAAGCGCCTCGCTCAACGAGTCCGGCGACCCGATCGACGGCGCCAGCGCTATGGTACGAGCCGAGCGCCGCTTCCCGAACGGACTCCACCCGGGCTTGTTGATCGAGAGCGCGACGTGGCGCAGCTGTTCGACGTCGAACGAAACATCGAGCCGCCCGCCATCGGCTTCCACCGCCGCTCGACCGGCGCCGGGATCGAAGTAGATCCTGCACGCGTAAGTGCGCGCTACCTCGTCCGGACGCGTGAGGTCCACGAGCTTCCCGCCTATCACCGCACGCGGCCACCGGAGGTACGCGCCCTGTCCGCCCAGTTCCACTCCCTCCTGCGACCACACGCGGGCGCGCGTCCCCTCGGGAAGAACGAGCCGGGTGCTCTTCGTGAGAGGAAGCATCGCCTGCGCCGACCACACGAACGGTAGACGCACATCGCCGTCGTTGCTCACGGCATAATGCATCTCGACCGAGCCGGCGTTGCTCACGAACACATCGCGAACGAAGCGATACGGCATCCTGCGCCCATGCCAACCGGTGGTTGCGAACATCCCCTCCGGCCGCGTCTCGAGTGTGAACGTCGCGGGCTGCGACCAGAGCTCGCCGTGGTCGGGGAGCGAGAGCCCGCCGTAGCGCGTCACGTGCGACGGGAGCGTGCAGGGCGCGATGGTGGGAAAGAGCTCGTCGTAGCCGCCGCCGTCAGCGCGCTCGTCGTACGGCGCGCCGTCCACCGGCGCGCTCCGCCCGGTGAGGTCGCCACCCCAGAGCCACTCACGCCCCGCGAACTCGAGCGAGATGATCTTGCCGCCGAGCGCCGGAACGATCACCGCCTTCGTGCTGCCGGCGCGCAGTTCGGCCGTACCGAACGGCGCGCCGGGAGCCGGAGCGCGCGCCGTCATTCGATGGACGAGGGATCGATGCCGCGTGTCGCGAAGATCCTCGCTACTGCCTCGCCGATCTTGTTGTTGGGCGTGCTCGCGCCTGCCGTTATTCCTACACGCACCGGCCCCTCGGCCGCGAGCCAGCCCGACGTCTCCACCTCGCCGTTCGCCGCCTTCCCGGCAACCTTGTGACGGATGGTGCCGCGCTCGGGATCGAGGCAGGTAGCATCTTCGACGTGATACGTGCTCACGTGCTCCGCGCAGATGGCCGCGAGCGACATCGTGTTGCTCGAGTTGTAGCCGCCCACCACCACCATCACGTCCAGCGGCTCGGTGAGGAGCTCCTTCACCGCGTCCTGCCGCTCCTGCGTAGCGCTGCAGATGGTGTCGAACGATCGGAAGTTGGCCGCGCGATACTCGGCGCCGCGCGCACGCTCCATCGCCGCGCCAACCTCGGCGGCAATGGCCAGCGACTCGCTCGCCAACATGGTGGTCTGGTTCGCCACGCCGATGCGACGCAGGTGCACGTCGGGGTCGAAGCCCGGCGACGCCGCGTGCGCGAAGCGCTCGAGGAAGCTTGCACGATCACCGCGCCCCTCGATGTACTCGCACACCAGCTTCGCCTCGGACATGTCGCGCACCACGAGGAAGGAACCGCCCTCGTACTTCTCCACCTGCGAAGCCGTGGCGCGCGTCTCCTCGTGATAGTGCTTCCCATGGATGAGCGCCGTGAAACCGTCCTTGGCGTAGCGCTCGACCCGCTTCCACACGTTGAGCACCGACCCACAAGTGGTATCCACCAGCACACAGCCGATGCCGCGCAGGATCTCGAAGTCGCGGATCGCCACACCGAACGCGGGAATTATCACGACATCGTCCGGCTCGATTCGAGAGTAGTCGAAGCGCGGCAACGCCTTCCCCTTCGCGAGCTGCGCACCATTGCCCTCGTGCGCGCCCGACCCCTCCACCGGCATCAGGATCTCCACACCCATCGCGCGCAGCTTGGCGTTCACGTGCGGGTTGTGGATTATCTCACCCACGAGCACCACTCTACGCCCCGGGAACTTGGCCCTCGCCTGGTAGGCGTAGTCCACCGCGCGCTCGACGCCGTAACAGAAACCGAACTCGCGCGCCAGCCGCACGGTGGTGTCCCCAGCCGTGAGCTCGAACTCCCGCTCGCGCATGAGATCCACCAGACGCCCCGAGTAATCTGCATCCAGCGTCCCCTGCACCTCGGCCTTGAGCCCTAGCCCCTTGCGGTAGTAGGTGATGGGTTCAGACATGATGGGAAATGTAACTTACTCGTAGATCAAATACGGCTTCACCCTCTCCCCCCACTCCTTCGCCTCTCGATCCCACCGGGCCAGGAGAGAATCGATCGCGGTCGTACCGGTCGTGTCGGCGAGGAGGGCTTCCCGGAGAGCGGTGGTACCGGCGAGACGGTCGAAGTGGGAGGCGCGCCACTCCCACTCCTTACTGTGACGCGAGTAGATCGCCTGGAGGAGATGTACGCCCACGCTCACGGGCTCGACCTTGTCTCGGTCGGTAACCTTCACCTCGATCATCGGAATAGTCTGGCCGCCCCACTTCTGACCTTCCGCGATGGTGCGCGAGGTGGAGTCGAAGGTCACGCCGGGGAGGTGCTTGGCGTTCAGCGCGGCGACGATCGCACCGGCGTCTCTCAGCCAGCCGGCGCCCACCACCCGGAACGGACGATCGGTGCCGCGACCTTCACTGAGGTTCGTTCCCTCGAAGAACACCGTACCGGTGTACAGGAGCGTAGCGTCCAGGTCGCGCAGATTCGGCGACGGATTCACCCAGGGGATCCCCGTCTCCTCGAACCACATAGACCTGCGGTACCCGTCCATGGGGACCACCGTGACGTTGGCCTTCACCTGCCCCGTACCCACCAGGTAGCGCAGCAGCTCGCCAGGCGTGAGACCATAGCGCAACGCGACCGGATACTGGCCCACGAAAGAGCGCTGCGTGGTGTCCAGCACTCCGCCACCGAAGCGGTCGCCGCGTACGGGGTCGGGACGATCGAGAACCACGAAGGGCTTCCCAGCCTTCGCGGCGGCCACGGCGGAGAGCACCATCGTCCACTGGAAAGTGTAGACTCGCGCGCCTACGTCCTGGATGTCGTAGACCAGGACATCGATCTTGTCGAGCATCTCTGGCGTAGGCACCCTGATGTCGCCGTAGAGCGAATAGATCGGGATGCCCGTTGCGGAATCAACGCTCGACGCCACCTTGGCACCCGCTTCCGCGGTGCCGCGCAGTCCATGCTCGGGACCGAAGAGCGCCACGAGCTTCACACCCGGCGCACGGTAGAGAAGATCGATCGTGCTCCTCCCCTCCCGGTCACGCCCCGAAGGATTGGTGATGAGACCCACGCGCTTTCCCTCGAGCAGGTGCAGCGAGTCGCGGAGGAGCACCTCCACACCGGGCAGCACGGAGCCCTTCGACAGTTGCGCAGCCGGTGCAGCTCCTTCACCGGTGTCTTCGCTGGCCGCGCCGCGCGCGCATCCCTGCACGCCGGCTAATGTCAGGGTCGAAGCAAGTACGAGCGCCGTGTGACGAAGCATGGGCTGATGGTCGGGTGAGCGGTGAGGCGCGCGCACCAGCCGTCCTCCGGCTGGTCGCGCGGCGACGGAGTGCGCGAGACACGAAAGCTGTAGCGTCCCGCGCGCGAGCGCCACCACCACACGTGATATCTGGAAGCAGCGAACGCGCGCGGCTAGCTTGCTCGCGTGCCGGAGCCCAGCGATGAAGACGTACCGCAGCCACTGTTGCGACCACCCGCGCTCGTGAAGGGCGATGCGATCGGTGTAGTCGCTCCATCGTACGCTCCGCGTCCCGGTTGGCTCCTTCGCGGCATCAAGTCGCTCGAGCGCGCCGGTTTTCCGGTCATCCTCGACCCCGAAATCTCCGGAATGCGCCACTTCACGCGCGCCGAAGACGAGCGACGCGCCGAGAACTTCATGGGCGTCTGGCTCGACCCGCGGGTGAAAGCGGTGATCGGCGGCACCGGCGGCTACGGCGCGGTACGGATGCTCCCCTACCTGGAGCCGGAGATCTTCCGTCGCAACCCGAAGGCCTTCGTCGGCTACTCCGACATCACCGCGCTCCATCTCTGGCTGATGCGTCGCTCGGGGCTCCGCGTCTTCCACGGCCCGACGGTAGATGACCTGATCCCATCCATTCGCGACCCCACCATGGCGTCGCTCCTCGCCGCGCTCACCATCCCGCGCCCCGCCACGAAACTGGGACGCGGGATCGCGCGAGCCGTGCGCCCCGGGCGCGCGGTGGGCCGCCTCATAGGCGGAAATCTCTCGCTCGTGCAGCAGACCATCGGGACACCGTACGAGATCGACACGCGCGGCGCGATCCTCTTCCTCGAGGAGACGCGCGACCCGATGAGCGTCCTCGATGAGCGCCTCGTTCACCTCCGCGCGTCGGGCCTCCTGCGCCAGGTGCGTGGCATCGTCTTCGGTCAGCTCTCGATCGATCGCTCCGAAGAAGATGAGTTCGAGGACTTCATGCTGGACCTCGTCTCCGACCTCGATGTCCCCGTCCTCACCGACTTCCCCGCCGGCCACGAGGTCCCCAACATCACCGTCCCCCTCGGAACCGAAGTGGAGCTCGTTGCCGACGAGGGGACGGGGTGGGTGGCGTATGCGGAGGAGGCGCTGGAGGAGAGAGGGAGCAGGAAGCAGGAAGCAGGAAGCAGTGCAAAGGAAACAGGGAACAGGGGACAGGGAACAGGTACCGGCTCGCGGGAGTAGAGCCCTCAGCGCCGAGGCAGTTCACTGCTTCCTGCTCCCTCGCAGTTCCTGTTTCCTGTTTCCAGTCCCCTGTTTCCTCCCTCCTTCTCTACGCCGCCTTTCTCGCCTCCTCGCACTTCATCAGGTAGCGCTCGGCGGCGCGGACTACGTCATCGGGGAGAGGGCGCTTGGCGAAGGTGGAGCGGGAGACGCAGACCAGCACCTGGTAGGCGGAGGCATGGAGGTGGTGGTCGGCGGCGCTCATCACGTCGAAGTTGATCGTGAGCGAGGTGCGGCCGATCTGGCTGAAGTAGGTCACCACCTGCAAACGATCGTCGAGGCGCGCGGGAGAGTGAAACTCGGTGTGCATCACCTTTCGCGGAAGCCATATGTCGTAGCGCTCGAACATCTCGCGGAAGGGGAGACCAACGGCGCGGAAGATCTCCGTTTCGGCGAGCTCGTAGAAGCGAATGTAGGCGCCGTAGCAGATGATCCCCGCCAGGTCGATGTCGCCCCAGCGTACGTACTCCTCGATTACGAATGGCTTCTTCATACGGCTCGATGGCCCGCAGATGGTGGCGTGTAAAGAGAGCGCGGCTGCCTGCCGCGAATGCACACTCTGCAATATGATCGGGCCGTGGCACCAAACCTAGCGTGGGCGAGCCGGCGCTCGCGCCGGAGCTTCCCGACCGGACGTCAGCGGGCGATCGGCAGGCGCAGCGCCGTGCTGCCAGTATCGGGGAGCGTGCGCGTGGTGTCGGTCCTCGTCGTGGTGTCCATCACGGTGGTGTCGCGAGGGCTGACGTTGGTCGATGGCCCCGCCGCGCGCGGAGATGTCGCGCAGCCGGCGGCGATGGCGAACGTGATGACGGTCACAATTGGAAGTCGCTTCATGTCGCGCTCCAGCAGAGGTGCGAGCTACGGGTGAACGCCGCGAAGGAGGCAAGCTTCCGGCCACCCGGGCCGCGCACCTGCGGTGTGCCGACGCCGGGCCGCCATCCTTGCCCCGTCCGCCCGGCGGGGATAGACTTGTCTCCCCGTTTTTGGTTCGCGCAATGAGCAAGTCCAACGGCGTCTCCACACTCGCCCAACCGTTCGTATTCGTAGGCGAGCGCCTCTGGCTCGACTTCATCAACACCGATGACGTTCAGCGAGGCGTTCGCGTGGACGTACTTCGCGACTTCAATCTGCTGGTACAGTGGATGGAAGCGGCCGACGTCCTCGACGCGGAGCGCGCCGCGGGGATGCGCCGCCGCGCGCGTCAGCAGCCCGCCGGCGCCACCGCGGCCCTCGCCGATGCGCGGCGAGTTCGGGCCGCGCTGCGCGCGCTCGCCGAGCGTGGTGCGGTGGAGGATGATGTGCGGCGCGACGTGGTGGCGGAGATCAATCGCGTGCTCGGAAGGAGCGCAGGCACGAGACGTCTCGAGACGCGGACCGATGGCTCGTTCGTTCGCAGCTTCGTCCCCGTGGGAGACGCGTTCGCCGGACTGATGATTCCACTCGTCGAATCGGCGGCCGACGCGCTCGTGCTGGGCGAGCTGTCACGCGTGCGGCGCTGCGCCGATCCGCGCTGTCCGCGCGTCTTTCACGACAGCACCAAAAACGGGAGGCGCCGCTGGTGTGACATGGCCACCTGCGGCAACCGCGCCAAGGCGGCGCGGCATAGACGCAGGACGAATGGGGCACACTGATTGCTCCTGACGAGAGTGCGTGACTTCTCGAACCAGGGACCGCACAATGTCAGACACCTTCGTGAGCGGAACCATCAGCGGAGCAGTCCGGGCGCTGTTCGTCGGTAGTGCTCTCTCGCTCCTCGGTGCGTGCGCCACATCTCCCCGCGCCGCCCGTGAGCCATCGTCCACAGCGAGCGCCGCGCAGGCGGAGCGCCTCGATGATGCCGACTTCCGCGCCATCGGCAACGAGCCCGGTTGGCACATGGACATAGCGAACGGAGGAAAGATCCTGCTCATCACCGACTACGGCGAACATCGCTACGAGTTCCCGTTCGTGAACCCCGACTCCACGATGGCTCGCAAGAGCTACGACGTCACGGCGGCCGGCCACCACCTCACGGCCGTGATAGAAGAAAAGCCCTGCAGCGACTCGATGAGCGGCAGGGCTTTCGTGGCGACGGTCACCGTGACGGTGGACGGTCAGGAATACACCGGCTGCGGCGGGCCTCCGTGATGACGGCCCGCCGGCTCGGTGCTAGTGCTCCGTGACAGGCTGCTTGATGTATCCCATCTCCACAGCGTAGTCCACGAGCTTCTTCTGCAGGATGCGTCGGCCGCGGAAGAGCCGCGACTTTACCGTGCCCTCGGGAATGTCGAGCACCGCCGCGATCTCCGCGTAGCGCAGACCGTGCAGGTCGCTCAGCACTACCGCCGTGCGATACTCCTCCGGCAGCTCGTCGATGGCCCGGGTCACCTCTTCATCCACGAACGAGTCGTAGAAGTGACCTTCCGGGTCGGCGTCGCCCACCACTTCGCGCGCCGAACCACCCTCCGACTCCTCCGCCAGAGGAAGCTCGCGGGCGTCGATGCGGCGCTTGCGACTGACGAAGATTCTGTAGAGGATCGTGAAGAGCCACGCGCGCGCGTTGGTGCCGAGCTGGTACTGCTCCCACCGCTCCAGCGCGCGAAGCATCGTCTCGGAGACGAGGTCCTGCGCCTCGTCGCGCGAGCGCGAGAGCTTGAGCGCGAAGCTGTACATCGCGTCCAGGTGCTCGAGTACTTCGCCTTCGAACCGCTTCCTGCGTTCCTGGGCGGTCGACTGCCGCGACAGCCCGCGCATGGCGATTCCCGCCGTGCCGTCCATCGTCAGTGCACCCGTCGATTCCTTCGTCGCCATGCATATCATCGATTATCCCCCTCCCGCCGTTCCGCGCCGCCCACGCTCGCGCGCGGCGACTCTTCCAACTGGGATGTCACGTAGCGCATGAGCTCCGTGGCTACCCCGGCCAGTATTGTCGATTCCTGCTTCACCCGCGACATGAAGAACGCGCCCTCGAGAGTGGCTACCATGAACCTGGCCATCCGCTCCGGATCGCTGCCGCCCCTGAGCCGGGATCTGGCTTCCCAGAGAAGCGCCTGGAGCTGCGCCGTCCACCCCTCGAAGACTGCGTCTATCTGCTTCCTGAAGCCCTCGTGCTGCCTGGCCATCTCGGCGGCCAGACCCCCACAGGGGCCGATGACGCTGCAATCGCAGTCGCCGTTGCTCTCCACTACCCAGTTGAGGAAGTGGTCGAGGCGCTCTATCGGATCCACCATCGGATCGCGCAGAATGCCCAACCCCTCGTCGGCGAACGACTCGAACTGGCGACGCAACACCGCGTACCCCAGCTCCTCCTTGGACTTGAAGTAGTGGTAGAAGTGCGCCTTCCCGCACAGCCCGGCCTCGCGGATGACGTCATCCACGGAGGTCTGCTGAAACCCCCGGGTCGCCATCACGGCCGTTGCGGCGTCGACAATCTGTGCGCGACGATCTCCCATGTCGTGATATTTAGGACTGGTCAGTCCAAATGTCAAGAGAGCTGGGTCAAATGGCTGCAAGATATTTGTCAGCAGCATCTTAGAAGATCCCTCCATATTCTTCCCGGCCCCATGGCACTGCCCGACAGAACGGAGCCATTAGGACCGTCGCGTCCCATGTTTATACCTCGCTGACACGTAGCGTCATCTCCTCGCAATTCAACCATATAGGCCAATTGCTTCGTCGAGCATCGAAGTAACGCGAACGTGCCTGAAGCTCACCGATCCCGGTCAGCTTCGCGCCAGCAAGGAGCAGGAGAAGCCGGCTCGCGTGGAACACGTGCACGACCGCCCTCCCTCCTTAGCCCGATAGCTCTACACGGAGGTCGGTCGCGACTATCTCTGGACCGACCGCGCCGGCTGGACCGACGAGCGCTGGCGCGCGCGCCTTACCGAAGAAGGTCTGACCCTCTGGCTCCTCTACGTGGCGAGAGCGCCCGGGGGTTTCTGCGAGCTTCACGCCGCGGCCGACGATTCTACCGAAATCGTTCTCTGATGAGACGTAAGGAGAGGACGGGATGTGACAGATGGGAGAAAGCAGACGGCAGACAGCAGAAAGCAGTGAACTGCCTCGGGGGAAAAAGGGGTAAGGAGACAGGAAACAGGGAACGGGAAACAGGTAAGAGCTCCTGGCGGTAGAGCCCTCTACCCCGAGGCAGTTACCCGTTTCCTGTTCCCTGTCTCCTTGCCGTTCCTGCTTTCTGCTTTCTGCCTTCTGCCTTCTCCCCCTACCTCCTCCGCCTCCTCCCTCTCCCAGCGCCCCTCCCCCTCCCCCGCCGAGGTCGCTCCTCGGCGGCCTCCACCTCCAGGGGTGTCCAGGGACGGTCGAGCAGCTCCTGGAGGTCGGAAAGAGTTGGGGCGCGGACGGCGCCGCGCTGGCCGCGAGTGACGATGAAGCGGAGCGGACGACCCAGATCGGGGAGCTCGTCGTCTACCAGCGTACGCGCCATCTTCTCGGGGAGGCGGAGGCGGGCGACGCCCGTGCCATCCTCCACGTCGTAGTCGATCGGGATGTCCTTGTCGCGGATGGTGGTGAGCGACGGGAGCGCCATGAGACGGGCGCGCTCGTTCTCCGGGATATCGGCTGGCTGATCGAGCGCGAGGTCCGCCGTGCGAAAGTCCGACATCGAGCGAACATCCTGCTCGTCGAGCTTGCGCTGGTAGAGCGCGGCAAGGTCGTTGAAGCCGAGCCGCGGCGTGCGGCCGCCGGAGCGGCGGTGGAGCTCGCGCACCTCCTCGATCGCCGCGTGGTTGCGCTTGACGGCCGGGTGGCGTGCCTCGCCGCGAGCGAGCGCTTCCGCCAGCGTGCGGCGAGATTGCTCCACCAGCTCGCTCGGGAATTCATCGATCGCCTCGCGCTCGCGCCCGAGCTCGAAGCCGAAGTACTCGAGCGTTCTCTGCACGGCAAGCGGATGATTCTTGCGGCGTGGCTCGTAGACCAGCTCGGCCGGTCCGTAGGTGGCGTAGCGCCGGATGCGGTCGAAGGATATCTGCGTCCCCTCGATCGACGCGCGCGGGATCCCGAAGCGATCGGCGAAGTAACGCAGCGAACCGGCCACCGCGCCCCAGCTCCCGCACACGCTCGTACGCGATACACGCGCCTCCTCGCCGCTAGCCGTACGCTCGCCGATCACGAGGTCGAAGGGCATTATCCGGGCGACGAGCTCCGCGAACTTCCCCAGCACCCGGTCATCGGCGTAGGGCATCCGCTCGGGCAGCGGGAGGCCGAGCGCCCGGTAGATGCTCGCCATCCCGAGCGCTGCATCTTCGATGGCCTTCACGAGCGTGCCGCGATCCTCGGCCCACTCGAAGATCTCTTCGTCGAAGAGGTGGCGCGGCAGCCCGTACACCTCGCCGATGTAGCCGTGCAGCCGGAAGGCGTCGGCGTAGAGGTTGTAGGCCGTGAGGTGATCGCTCCCGGGCACGATCACGCCTTCGAGGTTGCGCTCGTCGCGCGTCATCCTGTGCAACGACTCGATCGACGCGGCCACGGCAAGATACGGCATGAGCTCGTCCTCGCCGTGCACGATCAGCTCCGCCCACGCCCGCTCCACAGGGAGCGACTCCACCTGCGCTCCGTACGACGAGAGGCGGCCGTGTTCGATGATTCCGCGCTTCTCGAGGAGACGGACCGCGTCGCGATAGGCTGACCGGTCTAACGGCACCGGTAGGTCGAGCTCGTCGGCACGCACGCCGAGCGCGGCGCAGGTGAGCGCCACGCGCTCCGAGTCGCCGGCCAGCTGGAACTCCGGCTCGGTGGGTGTGAGCGAGCCGAAGTCGATGTGCCGGTCGCTGAGGATGAATACGCGCCCGCCCTCCACGCGCCCGTGCACGCGACCCGCCATCTGCAGGATCTCGTTCGCACCCAGATGCAGCTTCGTGAGGACGTTCTTCCCGCCCTCGATGATGTTGGTGAAGCGCGTGTCGTCGATCACTACAGTGTCCAGCCCCTGCACGTTGAGCGCGCTCTGCCCGGCCGCCGTCATCGCGAGGAGATACGGCTTGCGAGCCTCGCCCGAGAGGAAGGGACGGATCACGCTTATCGGCTCGCCGCCATGGTAGAACGCGGTGCTGATGCGCGGCCAGCGGTGCTCCACGTAGTCCGCTACCTCTTCCACGCCGGCGCGCGTCGGGAGAAAGACTCCCACGCCGCGCCGCTCGCGTTGCACTTGCGAGAGGAAGCGCTCGTCGAGGAATGCCAGCGGCGGCCGGTTGATGACGCGCACCTTCGCCGCGCGCGCCGGGTCGAAGGCGTACGTCTCGAGCACCGCCGACGAGTCCAGGTAGCGCGCGTAGAATTCCGGATCCACCGTGGCGGAGAGCCAGATGAAGCGACAGCCCACGCGCTTGCCGAGCGCGAGGCAGAGCTCCAGCTCGGCCGAGGTCTGATGGATCTCGTCGACGACGAGCGTGTCGTGCGGCGCGATGTCTCCATCCTGGAACCACCGCCTCGCAATCCCGGTGGTGATGATCACCACGTTCCAGGTAGGCGTCTCCGGTGTGGCCTCACGCTCGCGGTTCACGACGCCGACCTTGAGGTCGGTAAGCGAGAGGATCGTCTCGGAAATCGGACGGATGGCGAGCGTTTTCCCCGTGCCCGTGCCCGCCACTATCCCGAAGCCCTTCCCTTCCGCGGCCAGCCGCCTGATCTCATCGCCGTGCTCACGCTCGAGGAGCGTCTCGATGTGCAGCCCCAGCGCCAACTCGATCGTCTCGCACGCCGCTCTGGTCGGCGCGATCACGATCATGCGTCCAGTAGGCGGCTCCGCGGCCAGAAACGCCTCGCGATCTGGTGGCAGGTAATGGTCGCGGATGTCGCGCATTGGCATTGTGTGGTTGAGGTCTGGCTTCTGTGGGCTCCTCCGTAATGTGCAGGAAGTATACGGGTGGGGAGGTTCGTCGTTTGGGTGGGCTCCTACCTAAAAGAAATCGCGGAGAGCGCGGAGGACCGCGGTCCTCCGCGCTCTCCGCGATTTCTTTCCGTGAGGCTCTCGGACCCCGAGATGATACCGACCAGCTACACAGTTGGCCTACGCCTCGAACCGGACTGCTGACGGGCCGCCGGCTGCGGGCTGCGCGCTTGCGGCGGGTCTACACGGCGGGTGGCGGGCTCTCGCACTTCGGGGCGGCGCTCGGGCTTCCGCGGTTCCGGGCGACGCACAGGGCTCGGCTCGGCCCGGCGTTCCGGCTCGCGCGCCTTCGGACGGTCATCCCTTGGGCGCAGTACCTCCGGCGGCTGACGCCGGGGAGCGGGCGAGGAGGTGTCGCGTGGACGAACCGGCACGAGATTCGGCGGGGTGTCGCTGTCGCGCTTGGTGGACGGGGCACGGTC
>Ga0207652_10003969_pt1 | contig 12090 bp, 10 predicted proteins | sample KBSC63BmetaG_FD_184334 | JGI IMG/M metagenome (GOLD analysis project Ga0207652, IMG submission 184334) | Corn rhizosphere microbial communities from Kellogg Biological Station, Michigan, USA - KBS C6-3B metaG (SPAdes) (version 2) | ecosystem: Host-associated > Plants > Roots > Rhizosphere ... | reverse complement strand
GGCGTCGCATCGACGTGACCGATCCGTTGCTTCCGCGTGCTCAACCGCCGTACCGGCTGCTGTTTCTGGGACGCTGGCATCCCAACAAGGGCGTTGATCTTTTGCTGGATGCACTCGAATCCCTGAGCGACGCGGATTGGCGCAACATCGAACGCTTCGAAATCCAGGGTGGCGGTCCGCTGGAATCGATGGTTCACGAGCGCGTGGCTGCACTCCGGGGCGCGAACCGTCCGTTGATGGCTGGAGGGTTCCTCGCCAAGGCGGATGCGGAGGCCGCGATCGAGCGTGCGGACTGGTTGGTCATACCCTCCCGCATCGAAAGTATTCCGGTCGTGTTTTCCGATGCGATGAAGCTAAGGCGTCCGGTAATCGCCACGCCGGTGGGTGATCTCGGCCGGCTGCTGTCGGAATCAAGGGCAGGGTTGATTGCGGCAGGGGTGACGGCACGTCAGCTTGCCGTCGCTCTTGGCCAAGCGCTTGCGTCCAATGCTGCGGTATTTGCGGCGCAGACGGAAAAATTGGCAGCGGATTTCGATTTGGCACGGATCGCCGAGCGCCTGAGGGCACAGTGTGTCGGTGCGGCTGGAGATGAACGTGACCGAAGTCCGTGAGCTTTGGGAAGCGCGAGCACGCAGCATGGGTGATTCGCGGCGCGGCGTCCTGTTCAAGGGATTTTCCGAGCCCGCCAACGCCGCGCTGGATTCATGGCATCAGCGGTTGGTTCGGGAGGTCCTCGCACCCGAGCTGCCATCTGGCGGCGCCGTATTGGATATTGGTTGCGGATACGGCCGCCTGACACGCGTTCTGTCGAAGCACCGCGCCGATGTCGTAACGATCGGACAGGACATCAGCTTTCGATATTGCAGCTTCTTCGCGTCCGCGGGTGGACTCGCGGTGCAAGCCGATCAGGAAGCATTTCCCTTCAAGCCGCACAGCCTCGATGGCGCCTTGGCAATCACCGCGCTCATGTATGCGGAACGCGACAAGGTGGTCGGCGTCCTGCGTGGCATTCGCGAGGTACTGCGCCCGGGGGCGCCGCTACTGGTCGTCGATCCTGGGGAGGAATTGCGGGCGAAGATCGAACGGGCCGGGGGCCGGCGAGTCGCCACCGCGACCGGTGGCAGGGGATTTCTCAGAGATGAGTATCGCCAACTGGCAATGGCTGCCGGATTCAGCGTGGCACGCCAAGGCGGCAACCCGCGCGAGAGCCTTCTACTGCTCCTGACTCTTGGCGGAAAGATGGGTTGGCGCTGGGTGAATCGCATGTGGCCACGCGATGGAGTCGAAGGCGGCTACTCCGCGCTGGCGCTTCATCGCTGGATGTTGCTCCGGGCGGGCGATGAACAACCGGATCGGACGGCATGAATTTTCCCGCTGCCGCGCTTCAAGATGCAGTCGCGTATTTCCCCGCGGCAGCAGGAACCACTGCTCCCGCTTGCTCGATCTGCATCGCCAATTACAACGGCACAGCGTTGCTGGAAGAATGCCTGGCCTCGATCCACGCCCAGCGCGGCGGCACCTCGGTGGAGATCATCATCCACGACGACGCCTCGACGGATGGTTCCGTGGAATGGATCCGAGCGCATCATCCGGAGGTGGAGTTGCTTGCGAGTCGGGAGAATGTCGGGTTCGCCATCGCGAACAATCGCATGGTGGCGTGCGCGCGCGGCGAATTCGTGCTGCTTCTCAATAATGACGCGGCGCTGTTTCCAGACGCGCTGGAGAGTCTGTCGGCAGAGGCAAGGAGACGATCAAACTGCGGCATCCTCACGCTTCCCCAATACGACTGGAAGAGCGGCGAACTGGTTGACCGCGGCTGCCGGCTGGACCCATTTTACAATCCGGTGCCCAATCTGAAGTCTTCGCGGGACGAAGTTGCGATCACGATCGGGGCATGCCTGTTCATCCCGCGCACCCTCTGGAACGACCTCGGCGGGTTTCCAGAATGGATTGGCTCGATCGCCGAGGACATGTACATCTGCTGTCTGGCGCGACTACGCGGCTACACCGTGGCGGCAACGCCGGCAAGTGGGTATCGGCATCGCCAAGGTGCCAGCTTTGGCGGCAACCGGGTTGATGACGGCAAATTGAAGACAACTTTCCGTCGGCGCGCGTTGAGCGAACGCAACAAGACTGCGGTCATGGTGATTTGCACGCCCACGGCACTCGTGTGGCCGTTGCTGGCTTTGCATTTCCTTGCGCTCGCCTTCGAAGGTGCGGGACTGGCCGCCCTCACGAGAAACGGCCGGGTGTGGCGCGAGATCTACCGGCCGACCCTTGGCTACATCCTGCATGCGCCAAGGCGCTTGCGTGCGCTGCGGCGTGAGGCACAAGGCGCGCGCCGTATTGGTTTGCGCGGATACCTGCGAGGCTTCGTGCCGATACCCCGCAAGCTGGTGCTGCTGCGCCGTTACGGTGTGCCGTCGCTCAGGTGACCGGTGCGCCGTGTGAAGTCTGCTCAACCCTCTTGATCCAACCCTGATCGCGCATGAAGGCGATCAGCTTCGGCACCGCTTCGCGTTGGTCGAGATTGTCGAACGCCAGTTGCCGAAGTCGCGCGCGCTCCGCAATGAATTCGTCGTTTTGCCACTGCGCTTCCAGCGCAGCCAGCACCTGCGGCCAGGTTTCCACCTTCGGCCCCGGCGTCATTTCGTGGAAGTCGAACTGGAATTGCCGGTCCTGCCGGACGTACTCGTCGAGGTCCGGCACCAGGAACACAACCGGCTTGTCCACCAGCAGGTAGTCCATGTAGATGGACGAGTAATCCGTCACCAGTGCGTGGCACAGAGGCAGAAGGGGGTAGATGTCGGAAGCCGCGTCGCAAAGATGCAGATGCGTACCTGTGAGGTTCGCGGTTCCACCCTCGAAGGGGTGAAACTTGAAAACCATTTCCACGCAGTGGCGTTCGCACCAGTCATCCAGCATTTGCGCGATCGACGCGTCAATGCCCAGCGTGGTGGGCCGCGAATCCCGGAAGGTTGGCGTCACCAGCACGATGCGGCGATCTTCACGACCCCATGTGGGCAACATGGTCTGTATGGCCTCATCCACATTGAGCCAGATGGAACGCAGTGGTTCGGCTTCTGCAAAGCGGCCGAACGTATTTCGAGGATAGCCAGTCACCTGGTAATACCTGGCTGGGATCGCTTTGCGGAACACTTCGTGCTCATAAAAACCGGAAGGCGAAACCACCAACGAGTAGCGCACATGCTTGCCGTTGAGCGCGCCATTGAGGATGCGAAGTTGCATGAGCGGCGGCGAAGACAGCCAAGCTCGGTTGCTCGCTTCGTGCCGCATCTTGTCCAAGCCGATTCGCTTGAGGTTGGCGCCGTGCCACAGTTGGACGGTCTTTGCGCCGCATAGCAAGAAACGCCGCATGCGAAACAGCCAGTCGCCAGAATCAACGACCGCGACATTGCAGCGAAGCAACGTCACGATGGAACGAAACGACGGGTAGTGCCGTACGTCAAGGTCAGCGCCTGCGAGCAACTTGGCCACTTTCGCGTGCCCAGTGATGAATGTCATCCGCGAACCCGGATGCAACAGCGTTCCCGCTTGCAGAAAGAAAAACTTCGCGTTGTCGATGAATTTGCCGTCGCCCATTCCGATTACAACGATCCTGTCGCGTCGGCGTGGCATCAGGAGAGCAATGGGGGCGATCAAAATCCAGCCAATCAAACCCGTAACCAGGATCGTCATCAGGTGGATCACAAGCCGGAGCGGGCGGTTATGGGGCATCTCTGGATCATTCAGATGAACGGGCTGGTATGGTCATGGTGTGTGGCTACAAAGGCCCGTCACCCGCGGATTTTCTCGATGACAGCCGTGGTGGAGACGGATGGCGTACGCTCCAAGTACACAACTTCGCACAAGTCGCGATATTCATCGAATTTGCCCCGCCAGTCGTCGCCCATGACGAGCACGTCCGCGCGATAACGCTTTATATAGTTTGCCTTTTCCTCGAGCGATTCCTCAAGGAAGACTTCGTCTACGCAGCGCAAGGCATCAATGATCCGCATCCTCTGGTTCTGGTCGTAGACGGGATTCCGGCGCTTCTTGCTGAAGTTGAGGGAGTCAGTGGATACGCCGACGGCGAGACTGCCCCCAAGCGCCGCTGCACGTTCGAGGAGGCTCAAATGGCCAATATGGAACACATCAAATGTTCCGAATGTAATGACTCTTTTGGTTTTCAAATTCATCAATCCGCAAGAGAACCGTTATCGCCGACGTACATGGCCGGAGCCTATTCCCAGAAGTTGAGGGGCAACATGAAACACCAATCGCAGCCTTCGCAGACGCCATGTTTTCTTGCACATCTGGATCAGGTTTGACGGCACGTGCAGCTTGAGGACTGTGAGACGCACGCAGTGCGCGACTTTGCTTGGTTTGAATCCATGTCGATCAAGCCACTCCCAACTGTGCCGGTAGAGTTTTTCGTCACCTGCAACAAAGGCATCTGACATGATTCGGCGGTGGCCGACCTCCCTGACTCGCACAACCATATCAGGCGGGAGTGGATGGCGTTCCATGAAGAATTCCCGGCAGTCGGCCAGTGCGCGGCCCATGCGCAAGCGGGCCTGGAAGCCGGAATTGGTTGCTGACCCGTGGTTCTGTGTCCAAGTTGCGGTTGAAACGGGCAGGTACGCAATCGTTCCGTGCACACTGGCGAAGAGAGCCTTGTTGTAGTCGCCAAATGGCCAATCGGCACGATTGAATTGACTACGCTCGAAAGCTTCCAGCACACCCCTTTTGTACAGGGTGGTCGCGGTAGTCGGCGTCCACTCGAGCAGCAAGGAAGTATAGGCATCCGGGCCCTGCGCGATGTGCTTGGGTTTTCGCAACGCATTTACCGAATGCAGCGTGAACCTGCCCAATTGGTGATCGATATCCGTATGGCACAAACTGATCGCGGAGTCCCGCTGCATGGTGGCAACTTGAAGTGCCAGTTTGCGTGGATGATGCCAAAAATCATCTCCCTCGCAGATGGCGACATATTCGCCGCGACAGGCCAGACGGCAGCGCTTCCCGTTTGCATGGGCACCGACGTTGGCGGCGCTGGTGAGTATCCGAATCAGGTGTGGATAGCGTCGCTGGTACTCCCGCACGATCTCCCCGGTACGATCGGGAGAGCAATCTTCCCCGATGATCAATTCGAATGGAAAATCGCATTGCTGCGCCACGACTCCCTCGATGGCGCGTGCAATAAACCGCTCGTGGCGGTACGCCAGCATGTACACGCTGACCAACGGTTGATCCACCAGCGCCGCAGGATCCGATATTTCGATGGTTTCTTCAGCGGTGGTCACGATGCACTCGATTGGAGGGACTGCGCGCAAGAATCATGCGGGCGCGTCGCTCTCAGGATGGATCGCCTTGTCCGCGCGAAGGACGTGCAGGAACGACGTTAGATCGGTGAGCGCCTGTACCTTGAAAATCCTGGCTGTTCCCAAGTATGCGATCACGGCTCCTGCAATCGCAGGCAGGACAGCGATGGGTCCGATGCGCATCCAATGCAAAATGCACCAGCCTACCAATGCCGCGAGCGCCGAAAGCGCAAAGGTGGGAAGTTGCTCCGCCGCTTGCATCAAGGGGCCGTAGTCGAGCAATTTCCATGAATAATATGTATTTATTCCGGCGTTGATTGCGCCCGCAGCCACAGTCGCCCACGCAATTCCAATCGGCCCCCATGGGCTCGCGAGCACAACCAAAATGGTGGCGAAGGTAACCTTGATCACTGCGAGCCGGAAGAACAAGTCCGAACGCCCTTGCGCCTTGATCGCCTCGAGATTCAGGACGTGGAGAGGCCACAGCGTGCCCGCAATCGCTAGAACGCTCAGGATGGGGGCAGCCGGTAGCCAGCGCGTACCATAGATGAGCAAGACCAGCGGCCTTGCAAGAACAGCCAGTCCGACCATGCAGGGGACGAACACGAACATGGAAAGTCGCAGGATCGGCCTGAGCGCCTCGAGCAAGCGAGCGGTTTGATCCGCCAGAGCCGAGAACACTGGCAGACCCACACGCGTCAGCACTCCGCCCACCAGCGAGAGTGGCGCTTGCTGGGAATTCTGAGCCAACGTGTAATAACCGAGCGAGCGTGTGTCGAACAACCGCCCGATAAGCAGCGGTTGCGCCTGCAGGTAGATGGCGTTGAGCATTGATGAGAACAGCATGAAGCTGCCGAAGCTGCCAAGGCTGCGGAAGGATGTTGCGCTGACGCGGCCACGAGGGTACCACTTGCAGAAAACCCACAAGCAGCCTGTGCGGAGTACCGAGGCAATCAGAAGTTGCCAGACCAGACTCCACACGCCGAATCCTTCGACGGCAAGTCCGATGGCCACCGCGCCAGAGATCGTGGAGGCAACCAGTTGCGCAACGGTTCGTGCCCTGAAATTCAGGCGCGTTGTCAAAAGCGCGTCAGGAACTGCCCCCAATCCGCCGAAGAGCAGCACCAAGGATGCCACCCGCAACAACGGGGAAAGCTGGGGTGCACGGAAGAAGCCGGCGGCGAATGGGGCAGCAAGAATCAGCAGCACCCATAAAAGTGCGGCCATCGCGAGGGAGAAGGCGAATACAGTGGTTTCGTCATCTGGCGTAGTGCGTTGGCGCTGAATCAACGCGGTCCCGAAACCGGAATCCACCAGGATTGCGCCCACGCCGGTAAAAATCATCAGCAGCGCCACCAAGCCAAAGTCGCGAGGCAGGAGCAGGCGCGCGAGGACCAGTGTCACGATGAACTGCACGCCGGTCCGCGAAACGATCTCGATTGCGCTCCACCAAGCGGCATGTGCTGCGCGGCGGGTGAGGGGTGCGGGCCGGCCGCGGTTCACGGGCATCGCGCAGAGACTCGTTGGCTCAAGGCCAGAAATCCATGAAGCCGGCTTTGAAGTGCAGATACTCCCAACCAACCAGTTTGTTCAATCGCGCCACCTCGTTTTCCACTTCCTGTGGGGGGCGCTTGAACATGACCCACATTTTTGCGTGTTCGTTGTAGATGCTGCATCGGTAGCCCCACTGTTGCATCAGCATATCCATGCTCTTGTTCGTGAAAAACGCGCAGTGGACAGGAAGCAGGTACATCCAGTCGGGGTCAGCAGGTATCTCGCCGCGCACGAGCGTATGGATGCCGAAGCATCCCTGTTTGCCAACATAGGATTCAATCTCGTCAAGCGTTTCGCGATCGCGCGCGTGTTCGAACATCGCGGTATTGGTTACAAGCGCATAGCTGCGCTTTGCAAGGTCGAGATTCTTCAAGGGAAAAGATTCGGGTTGCACGAACTTGTCGAAACTGTGCAGGATGAGGTCGAAGTGCGAATGCAATTGGCGTGACAATCCTCCTTGTCCGCTTGCGTAGTCGAGCCATTTACCGTCACGAACAATCCCGTTTCGATGGAGCAAGTGAATCATCAGCGCTTGATTGAAATGCCGCTGGTTGCGATTCCAGGGATTGTCGGCTCGTAGGTTGTTTGCGTCGTGCCAGTTCGTATTCAGGCGTATCCAATCTGCTTCTGGCATGTCGAGATGAGTCTTCGATGCAGAGAACCCGCATTCGGCACAGCGGTAATACTCGACATCACCTAGTGAATCGGAGTCGAAGCACTTGCTGAAGAAATAATCCATGCTCTGAGAGCAGACCATGCATTGCATTTTTTATCCCTGATTCCAATCGCGCCGAACGAATCACGTATCAAGGCGCATGGTCACACACCGATGTCGAGTTCCGTCAATTCACCGTCACGGAGTATCGGCACGACGCCGAAAGTATCCTTTTGCGCGCAGAAGATCACGTCTTGCACGCGGCCCAGTGATGAGAGATTCCTGCCCGAGTCGCTGTTTAAAAAATCGATCAGGAAATCATCAGCCGTCAGCATAGGTACGTTGCCTCGGACTTCCGCGCCCGGAATCGCCAAAGCGATCTGGGTCGCGGCGATCTGGTCTTCAACGGCAATCAGGTTGTTGCGTCCGGCGACTATGATCGTGATGTTGCGGGTGTGCCGTTGCGCGAGGGTGAGCGCAGCCTTTGCGACCGCCGTCGCGTTCAGCAGGGCACCTGCGAGTACGATCGTCAGGTCATTTTGTGCGGCGCTCAAGAGGCATTCCGCACCGTTGGTCGTCGTGAGGCAGAGTTTCTTGCCGCGGTGCTCTCCTCCAACAAACGCGATGGGGGAATTGTCGAAATCGAGATGGGGGACCTTGTGGCCACCGCGTTCGCCGGCTGTTACCTCCCCAACGCATTCATCCACAGTAGCAACGGGGCGGACGGAAGCCATGCCGCCAGCCAATGCCGCGACGATGGTCGAAGTTGCCCGCAAGGCATCCACCACAATGATGACGTCTCCGCGATCGGACGCATCTCTGGCACCACTTGGTCCGAGCTCGATGAAAACGTGGGGAATATGCATGTGGAAATGCCGCAGCGTGTCGCTGCGCAGTCCGCGACGCAAGGTTTCCAGTGGAATCACATCTTCCGGGGCGATGTTGCCGAGGTTGGCGTCTGCACCGAGCAGTGCGATCAGTGCCGCCTGCTGCTCCTTGCGAGGCGCTTCGAAGATCAAATCCTTGAAATCAAGGTCGCGCAGCAACCCGTCGAGCATGACACGATCCAGCGAGCCGTCATGGTCGAAGATTCCAAGGGTGCCGCTCTCACGGGCTTCCATGATGACTTTCCACGCGCCCGCTGCAAGTTCTGCCCTCACATCCTCGATTCGTTGCTTCACGGAAAGCTGGTGGTCCTCCTCGGTGATCTTCGACCCGACTTCCGAGACCACCTTGAAGCCCTGCTGGCTCGCTTCGCGAATGCACGCGAGTTTCTCGCGCGAAGAAATGGGTACGTTGCCGTTCGAAATCTCGATGCAGTTGAATCCGATATCGCGCGCCTCGGCCAGCATCTCAGCGAATTTTCCTTGCAGGAAAGAAAGTTCGAACAACGTGCCGCCCGGGCAGATGTCGATGCCGGCATTGCGCGCCAGGCGGCACTTTTCCGAGATGATGTATCTGTCGAAACATGCCGACGTACCCCAACCTAGCTTGACGAGGTCGAACCATGAGCCGCTTGTTTCAATCAACTCAGATAGCCGAGTAGCACTGAGGTTCTTGTCGAGCACCATGGTCACGCCTTGGGAGCGCGGCCGGGCGGAGCGCTGTGGCTGATCGAGGAACGAGAATGCGTTGTTCATTGCGACCCAGTCACCGCGGAGCCGATGGGAGGTAGCTCGAGTTGGGATACCCACAGTGCAGGGCCGTCGATATCCCTCAGGATGTAATTGTCTGGTGGATAGGAATGATTGAGCGCGCCGACACGGTCGAGCATGTCCAGCGTGGCGAAAACCTGTGCTTCGGCGAGATTGTTCCCCGCAGATGCGAACGCTGAGGTGCACGCCACGTGCCGCAGGTTGATTTCGGTGATCATCGGGTTTCCGTGCTTATCTTCGCGAAGATCCACCGCCACGAGGCCGCTCATGGTTTCGTCGGTCTGCCTGCAGATCATTTCGACTGCGGATTTCGATGCATCGAGGATGCGCGTGTCGTTCAACAATCGTCCCTGCGAGATATTGCCCGAGATGCCGGATGGTGCGATGCGACCCATGAAGTACGCAAGCCTTTCGTAGATTCCGGTCTTGATCAATTTGCCCTCGTGGTAAAGCAGGTGGCACGCGAAGTTCCTGCCTGGAAGGAACTCGGAAACCATGAAACTTTCAATCTTCGGATTGAGAACGGCCCAGGCCCGCAATTCGTCCAGATTCGCGGCAAGCAGGCTGCCGCGGCCGCTCGTGGAGCCCACACCGTGATCGCGAATCCAGCACGGCCACTCCGATGAAGGTGGTACGAAACCCGTAGCCACGAGCGTTTCACGTTGGACGACATCGAACCGGGGCACGGCACCTGATCCTTCAAGTGCGCGATACAACAACACTTTTGATCCCGCGATGTTGCAGAACTTTTCGGGGGGCAAAAGGCATGGAGCACGCATCTGGTGTCGGGACCAATACAGCACCTCGAGCTCGGGGATGACGATCGCAAGATCGATGCGCTCGCGTTCGCACACTCCGTTTATCGTATCTGCATACCGGTCATCGGTGGAATGCGGGACGCGGTATATGGCGTCGTAGAGTCCTTCAGCAATGCCGTAAAGATTGTCGCAAATATCGGTCCCGATGAACATTGCGTCGCCGAAATGAGTGCTGAGTTTCAGGGACCGGACGACAGAACGCGAGGTCACACCGCATGCGCCGGTCACCAGGATTCTCAGCTTGGAAAGATCTCTCATGTTTTGTTCTTGTGGCCTTGTGCATCAACAAGCCAATCGGACGATATCCGAGATTGTCGTTATCGCCTCATTGGGCACGCTCGTTCCATTCGGTAGCACAATCACTTTTTCCGCGACCGCTTGGGTCTGCTCAAGCATCAACCCGGTATGTGGAAACAGGTCACGATACGGTTGCATCCGGTGGTTGCCGGGCCAGAAGTATTTGCGTGCGAGGATGTTCTCTGCGTGCAGGGCCGCAATGATATCGTCGCGCGTCGCTGCGCAGTCTTTTTCGACTTCGATTACCACATAGTGGTGACTGTTGCGTTCAGCCGCGTCGTATCCGAGCAGTGACAAGCCGGGGATGCCGACAAGCGCCTCGCGATAGGCGTGATGGTTGCGCGTATTCACCGCGATGATGTCGTCAAAAGCGTCGAGATTGGCCAGCCCCATTGCCGCGCACGCCTCGATCATCTTGCCGTTGGTGCCGGGGTGGATGACGTTGTCATAGCCTTTGAATCCGAAATTGCGCATCAGGCGCATGGTCTCGGCGAGTTCGTCATCGTCGGTCGTGACCGCGCCACCTTCCATGGTGTTGAAGGCCTTGGTCGCGTGGAAGCTGAACACTTCACACGCGCCGAAGCGGCCGACGCTTTGGCCGCAATATGAGCTGCCGAATGCGTGCGCGGCATCGAACATCAGTGTCAGACCATGCTCGTCAGCAATCGCCTGCAGCTCATCGATGGGTGCCGCACGCCCCCACAGGTGCACGCCGATGATGCCGGTAGTGCGTGGCGTGATCATGCGACGCACCGCATCAGGATCGAGGTTGTGGGTGAAGGGATCGATGTCCGCGAAGACTGGCGTGATGCCTTGCCAATACAGGGCGTGGGCGGTTGCGACGAAGGTCCACGACGGCACGATGACTTCGCCGGTCAGCCTCAATGCGCGAATCGCGATTTCCAGCGCGATGGTGCCATTGCACATCGCCACGCAGTGCTTGACACCCAGGTATGCAGCGATCCGATGTTCGAACTCCTGCACCATTGGCCCGTTGTTGGTCAACCACTGGTTGTCAAGGATATGGTCGACGCTACGCAGGAATGCCTCGCGGTTACCGATGTTGGGCCGACCGACATGCAGCGGCTGATCGAACGCGGGCGGTGCCCCGTTGATGGCGAGGTCGGTCTTGCTGCGGATGGCTTTCAGCGGCATTGAAATGGCAAAGTTGGGTTCCCCGATACATCAAGCGTAGCGCAAATCTTGCCCGGATTTGTGCGTCAAGATCGCATGTACCGCGTCGATCACCCGTTCCGCGTCCGCATCGGTCAGCTTCGGCGACAGGGGCAGGCTGACCGTCTGCCGGCCAAGGCGCATGGCGTTCGGCCATTGTTCCGACTTCCAGCGGAAACGCTGCTGATAGTACGGATGTTCCGGCACGGAAAGATAATGCACGCCGGTGCCGATGCGGCGGGCGTTCATCGCGTTCAAGAAATCATCGCGCGAGATGCCGCAACGCGCCTCGTCCACCATGATGGTGAACAGGTGATAGGCGTGTTTCGTGTCGGGGGCGGGCCGCGCGGGCAGGCCGATCGGCAGGTCCGCGAAAGCCTCCATGTAGCGGTTCCATACGACTTCTCGGCGTTGCCAGTTGCGCTCAACGCGCGCAAGTTGGTGGATGCCGATCGCGGCCTGCAAATCCATCATGTTGTACTTGAACCCGGCTTCGACCACCTGATAGTGCTTGTAGCCTTGATCGCCGAATCGGTGCCAGGCGTCCTTGCTCATGCCGTGCAGCGCCAGCACCTTCGCGCGCGCAATGCGTGCTTCGTCGCGCCCGGTGATCA
>Ga0207652_10003968_pt1 | contig 12095 bp, 8 predicted proteins | sample KBSC63BmetaG_FD_184334 | JGI IMG/M metagenome (GOLD analysis project Ga0207652, IMG submission 184334) | Corn rhizosphere microbial communities from Kellogg Biological Station, Michigan, USA - KBS C6-3B metaG (SPAdes) (version 2) | ecosystem: Host-associated > Plants > Roots > Rhizosphere ... | reverse complement strand
GAGTTTTGCAATAGCTTCATCATCGCAGCTGACGACTCTCTTGACCAACCCTTTTTTGCGCCGCTGCATTTCGACGATCTTTTCCTCAATGGTATTCAAAGTGATCAGTTTGTACGAAGAGACCGATTGCTTTTGGCCAATGCGGTGCACTCGGTCGGTCGCTTGGTTTTCCACAGCCGGGTTCCACCACATGTCGTAGTGAATGACGGTGTCGGCTCCCACGAGATTGAGTCCAGTACCACCCGCTTTGAGGGAGACCAAGAACACCGGTATTTTCGGATTCTCGTTGAACTCCTTGACGATCTCCAATCGGTTCTTCGTCGAACCGTCGAGGTACGAAAATGCAATGCCCCGCTGCTCGAAATCTTCCCTCATAATCTGCAGCATTCTCGTGTACTGACTGAAGATCACTGTTTTATGACCTCCTTCCACCAAACTTTGCAGTAACTCCCACAGCATTTCGTACTTGGCCGAATCGCCGCTCTCGGCTTTTTCCTTGGCAAAAATCGCCGGGTGGCAGCAAATCTGCTTGAGCCGGGTGAGTGTGGCCAAGACATGAATCTGGATCTTGTCAAAACCCTCTTTTTGCACCAGCTTGACCAACTCGTCGCGTGCCGAAGCGGCATACGACTTGTAGAGTTCCAGCTGCGTATCGGAAAGCTGGCAGTGGTAGGTGATTTCCGACACCGGCGGCAAGTCGTGGAGCACATCGCTCTTCATGCGGCGCAAAATGAACGGAGATACTTTTTTGCGCAGATACTCGATGTTCTGAGTCTGGGATGCACCCTGCACACGGATGTATTTCTCGAGGAACCGATCGTAGGTGCTCAGGAAGCCCGGCATCAAGAAGTCCATCAAGCTCCACAGTTCTTCCAATGAGTTTTCGATCGGCGTCCCTGTTAAAATCAACCGGTGGGCAGCCTGGATCATCTTCACCGACTTGGCATTGCGAGTGCCCCGGTTTTTGATGTGCTGCGCTTCGTCGAGGATCGCATACGAAAACGGCATCTGGTTGTAGGTCTCGATGTCTTTTTGCAGCAGTGTGTACGAAGTGATCAAGACATCTTGGTTTTCGGCCGTCTGCAGCATTTTTTTTCGCTGCGACGGAATGCCGTCGATCACGAGGGCTTTCAATTTCGGGTTGAACTTGTGAAGCTCTTCCTTCCAGTTGTAGAGCAATGAGGTGGGACAAACAATCAGTGTTTGTGCACCCTTGTTCTTGTTTGCATTTTGTGTGATCGCAGCAATGGCTTGCACTGTTTTTCCGAGGCCCATGTCATCGGCCAGGATTCCGTTGAGGTACATGAGACGGAGACGCTCGAGCCAGTGAACCCCTTCTTTCTGGTACGCGCGGAGGTCGGCATTGAGCTCTTTCGGAATCGGAGCCGGTTGCAAGGTCGTTTCTCCGAGCATCTGGCTGCGGATTTCAAGCAGAGCCTTGGACATTTTGAATTCGACGGGCAGCCCCTCGAATGCTTTCGTGTCAATCGTCACCAAGTTCCACAGCGGTTTTTTCTCTTTGTGGTCGTCGAGCTTTTTAATTCCCAGCTCGTCGAAGAGCTGCACCAACTTGCCCATCCGGTCTAAATCTAAGACCAAAATCTTCGAAAACCTCGATGTGCTTTCTTTCGTTCTCGGTTTCAACGCATCGAGCTCAATGTACGACCGTCGTGCACTCACACACTCCCACAACAGCTCTAACTTCACGCCCTTCAAAGCCCCATTGACTTTGAGGTCTATGCCGTAATACCCGACCGAATCACAGGTGTCGAGGTTCAACTGGAACTTGGTCTCATCGTAAATGAACTGATCGAGCAAGTTTTGTGGGCACTCGAACTGCACTCGGTGCTGATTTCTCGGAATCGTCCCCGTCATGAACTCGACGATCTTTTTCTCCGTCTTGGCCACGTGGGTTCCCGTCTGTGGATTGAACACAAAGTCCTGAAACAAATCATCTAAAAGTTGTCTTTCTTCCACCAAATTCCGAGCCAACACACCATCTGTCGTCACAAATGTCTTGATGTTGTCGTACAGAGGTTTCGACAATACTCCCGGAACCTCTTGACCGTCGTAATTAAAAAATAACGAAGCCTCAAGCTCCCCATCCAAGTACGACAGCTGGCAGCGCGCTCCGAGCTTGCCCGTGAACGGCAGCGTGACGAACTTCGTCAAAACATCCTCGCCCTCGATCTGAGCAAACCGCTTCAACGCAGGGAGTGCGTTCTCGACAAACGTCCCGAACAAAGGCTCTGGGATCGTCATTTTCTGGATCGAATCGAGGTTCAATAAGTGGGTCCGTTTGACGTGCGGCTGGAACCGATAGTAGGTGTCTTGGTGAATGATTCCGGGTTGCGCACACTCGAAGAACACCGCATCGTCGACCCCCAGCATCTGTTCGCCCAGCAAAAGCTTCGGCTTGATCAAGATCTTCGCCGCTGGAGGCTCGATGTACTCGAGATTGAAGCGCAAGAAAATCGGCATCGGTGCATACCGGATCGGAGTTTCTAATGTCCCCAAATACAAGCCCGGTAAACCTGGTAATTCCTCTTCCGCATCTTTAAAACCACGAGGGCCAGAAGTGCGCACTCCGATCTCTTGCATGCGAGCTAGTAATTGCCCAAAAATCTCTGCGTCTAACGTCCCAATGCGCCCTGCTCGTTCGTTCTGGGCCGTTTCCTGAATCCGAGCATGGTCGAGCATCATCTGCAACAAAGACGCTCCGGCTTCGTTGAAGCTCTTCAACGAGAAGAACAATTTCCTTCCGCCTACAAACAACGGCTCTTCATACCGAACAGCCTCTAAAAAGCTCTTCAGCTGGGAAATTTGGAGAGGTTTCGATCGGAACGGCAAACGCAATACAAGCTGAAATTCGGTCTTCCCTTTTTGTTGCAGAGAAGCCGGGTTGAAAATCGCTGCCAGCTCAGCCGAGGCCAAGGCTCCCTCTTCGGGTGGGAGGAAAAACGGCGAGCTCGACAATACTTCAGACGAAGTGATGTATTCCTGCAATACCTGCTTCTGGTATCGGACATCTTGCTTCACCACCTCTTTTTCGGCCGCTTCCTGAATCGCCTCGATCAATTCCTTTTTCTCTTGGCCATCCAAGTGTTCACTCTTCGAGATGTCGGACTCTTTCGAGTACTCGACGAGGAGCGAATCCATCTTCTCTTCCAGGAAAAACACCAGCGCAGCTAAGTGCTGGCAATCGTAGCGGCTCGGGCAATCACAATTCGTATGGACCGCTTGCGATTCAAACCGGTCGATCTCAATTTCGCTTTCGTACGCATTGTCAAAATTGCCCAGAATTTTACTGCTGAAGCGAATCGTGTCCGTATCCAGTTTGATGATCTTGGCCAGGACCACACGCGCTTTGTCAAACAGCGCCCTCCCCTCTTTGAGGATGGCGGGGGGAAAATCTTGCTTCAGCTTACGAAAGTTCAACATCTCTCTAGTCTCTCTATTAACCGGGGGTTGTTTGCCGGACATCAGCTTTTTACTGATTTTCCCAAACTCGCGCAAGACATTTTTTCGTTTGAAGAAAAAAAAATAAAACCACAGAGATAAACCACCACGGTGGGTGTCTGTGGTTCATTTCTTTTTTTTTGGTTTGCCCAAAAAACCTCAGAACCTATATGCTCAAATCCTTAAATGCGGGCGTAGCTCAGTGGTAGAGCATCACGTTGCCAACGTGAGGGTCGTGAGTTCGAACCTCATCGCCCGCTACTTTTATAGGGAGTCTTTTCGTGACAGCAACAACCTCTGAACTCAAAAATGATTTAATCCGTGTGACCATCCACAAAAAACCGGCTTGCATGGTCGAACTCGAAGTGCATGCGGGCCATCCCCTCATGGAAAAAGCACGCCGCTCAGCAACCAAGCTGGTGGGCAAACAGGTCGAGATCCCCGGCTTCCGCAAGGGCAAAGCCCCCGAGGAAATGATCCTGAAAAAGTTTTCCGGGGCCATCGAAAAAGAATTTCGGTCGGAACTCGCCAACCTCGCCTACAAAGAAGCCCAAACACTGGCCCAGATTCCTGTATTGAATCACCAAGCCCAGATCTCGTTTGACATCAAGAAAGAGAGCCCAGACGGTTTTGACATGCTCTTCTCGTTCGAAACAGAACCGGTGATTCCGTCTGTGGATGCAAGCCGTTTCGTGCCCCAAGCTGTAGAGAGAGCCGAAGTCGGTGAAAAACAAATCCAAGAAGCCATTCGTCAAGTGCAATTTTTCTTTGCCCAGTGGACACCCGTCACCGAACGGCCCATCCGTGAGGGAGATTACATCATGATCAACCTCGACACCCTCGAGGGCGAGGCGACAACCCGCGTATTCAACGAAGTGCGCTTCGAGGTCTCGAATGACCGGATGGCCTCCTGGATGAAAAAACTCATCGTCGGAGCCAAGTCGGGCGACGTGCTCGAGGGAATGAGCGAAGTCGACGACACAGCCTCCGAGCAGGAAAAGCAAGATCTGAAGCCGAAGAAAGTGCGCATCACCGTGCTGAAAGTCGAAGAAGCCGTGCTGCCCGAATTGACCTCCGAGTTCACCCAGAAAATCGGCGCCGCAGATGCCGACGCCATGAGAAAATCGATCACCGATAACTTGAATGCTCGGGCCGACGAAGGCGTGAAAGACAAGCAGCGCGACCAAGTGAACGAATTCTTGATCCGGGAGTATTCGTTTGAGCTGCCCGGCTCGCTGATCAAAACAGAGAAACAGCACCGAATCGACCAACAGCTGCAGAACCCCAAGTTCAAAGCCCACTGGGACAAAATGTCCCAAGAAGAACGAGCATCATGGCACACCAAAGCAGAAAACGAAGCCATCGAGGCCGTGAAGCTGTTCTATTTGTCCCGGCAGATTGTCCGGGATGCCAACATCCCCGTGACCCACGGCGAGGTAGAACGGGAAGCTGTGCAGATGCTGCAGCATGCCGGAGTGCGCAATGTCGACAAGATTTCGAAAGAGGTATTTGCGTTGGGACTGTCAAAAGTGCTCTTGGCAAAAGCCCAGAACCACATTTTGAGCAAAGTGAATGCTTGACGAGGTTCATGGCCACGAATATAGTGACGAAACGAACCAGAGGGGAACACTATGTCACTAACACCATACGTCATTGAAGATACCGGACGCGGCGAGCGTTCGATGGATATTTATTCTCGATTGCTCAAAGACCGGATCATTTTCATTGGCACCGACATCAACGACCAAGTTTCAAACGTTGTTGTAGCCCAATTGCTCTTCCTCAAGATGGAAGACCCCAAAAAAGACATCAACCTCTACATCAACTCCCCCGGCGGCCAAATCACAGCCGGCCTCGCCATTTTAGACACGATGTTATTTTTGGGCTGCGACATCAACACCTATTGCATCGGCCAAGCCGTCTCGATGGCTGCATTGTTGTTAGCAGCCGGAACAAAAGGCAAGCGCTTTGCCCTGCCGCATAGCCGCATCATGATCCACCAACCGTACGGTGGTGTGGGTGGAACAACCGCAGACATCTCGATCCAAGCCACAGAGATTCTCGAGATGCGCACAATCACCGATACCCTCATGTCTCGCTTCACTGGCCAAAGCATCCAAAAGGTGCGAGAAGACTCTGAGCGCGACTACTACATGAATCCCGACGCTGCTCTCAAGTACGGCATCGTGGATCACATCGCCAAGCCGCCCCAGCACGGAAGCAGCCTGGCCGAAAGTAAAACCCTGCTCAACCCCGTAGCTCCATGACCAAAACCCCCTCCCCTCCTCTCCCCTCTTGCTCCTTCTGCGGACGAACCGAGGACTTAGTCGAAAAATTGATTTCCGGCCCCTCGGCCTACATCTGCGACAAGTGCGTCGGCCTCTGCAACGACATCATCCAGAAAAAGCCCGCTGGCTACGAGATGAAGTTGTTGAAACCGCTCGAGATCAAACAGCATCTGGATGAGTACATCATCGGGCAGGAAAATGCGAAGAAGACCATTGCCGTAGCCGTGTACAACCACTACAAGCGGATTCGATCGCTCTCGAAGAAGACCGACATAGAGTACAGCAAATCGAACGTGATGCTCATTGGCCCGACCGGATCGGGAAAAACATTGATGGCCCGGACACTCGCTGCGATCTTGGACGTGCCGTTTGCGATCTCCGATGCGACCACGCTGACCGAAGCGGGGTATGTGGGCGAGGATGTGGAAAATATCATTCTGAGACTGCTGCAAGCGGCAGACTACGACGTGGCCAAAGCCGAGCACGGGATCATCTACGTCGACGAGATTGATAAGATAAGAAAAACGACCTCGAACGTGTCGATCACACGAGATGTGTCGGGCGAAGGTGTGCAACAAGCGTTGTTGAAAATCGTCGAAGGAACCGTTGCGAATGTCCCTCCCAAAGGTGGCAGAAAGCACCCCAACCAAGAATACATCAAGGTCAACACGCAAAATATTCTGTTCATCGTGGGTGGAGCTTTTGTGCACTTGGATAAGCTCATTGCAAAACGTCTCGGCAAAAGCACGATTGGGTTTGATGCAGCCACAAAGCGAGCGATTGATGCGACAGAGACCAACTTCTTGCTCTCTAAGGTAGAACCCGAAGACTTGATTTCGTTCGGCATGATCCCCGAATTTGTCGGAAGGTTTAACAGCATTGCGAATTGCAACGAACTCACCGAGGAAGACCTCGTCAACATCTTGGTCGCCCCGAAAAATGCCATCATCAAGCAGTACAAACAGCTGTTTGCTGAAGAAAACGTCCGCCTCGAGTTCACGCAGGCAGCACTGCTCGCCATGGCCAAGAAAGCCAAAGAAACCGGCACTGGGGCCCGAGCGCTAAGAATGATTGCTGAAGGGATTTTAAGAGACTTGATGTTCGACGTGCCGTCTGATCCGACGATCAAAGAGATCTTGATCGACAAAGATTCGATCGTGGATGGAGCTCCCCCGAAAGTGGTGAGAGACCGTTCGGCTTAAGCCAAGCTTCTGTTTAAAATCCCATCGAATGTGGAAACCAACTGCTCATTGTTGAGTCCGTTGGCATTCAGATCTCCAGCAGCATTTAATGCCTGGCCAAGCCTTCCCGCTCTTCCAATCAATGCTTGCTGTACCGGCACTCGATCGTCTTGATGCAGGTCGGGAAACGCTAGTTTGAATAAAGGCCCTTCAACAATTCTCCCGATCTCAGCCTCGTTATTTCTAGCCGCTGCATCCGCTAACGAATTGTAGAAAAATGCAGGTCCTTCCGCCCGTTCATCGACTCCCAATGCACCATATTCTTGCCGATTTTGGCACCCCAATCTTGCTAAATCCTCGGCAAAGTGAGTTTCCTCGGTCTGATTGACATTGTTCGACCATTGTTTCAAATCCCACCGTTCACTCATCGTCAAGGTCGGTACTGGGTGGCTTTCGATCCAAGCTTTTGCTGCTGCTTGTTTTGCTTGAACATCGTCTCGTCCAGCACCTGCCTCAAGCTTGTGCGCCGCTTCAAATGCTAAAATTGCATCCAAGGAAGTGTCTTCGAGACGTTCCTGTGCTTGCAATAGCTTTTTCGCTCGGCTTGTCATTGGCTGCTGTTGTGCAACACCAATGGCCTGATCTGTGAGTTCTCGCGAAAGAGTCAGCAGCTTCCGGGCAGCTCGGTCCCGTTTTAGATAAGCAATTTTGGACTGGAGCGGGTGTTCAGCAGTATTTTTTAAGAGAAGAACTTGATTCACCTGCGTCTCTCCAAATTGGAGCGTTTTCATCCGTTCGCTAGTGAGAGAGAACGAGGGGGCAGCAGACGCATTGGCTCTGTGCCCATCTGGATATTGATTCCAAGACACATGCTGGTCACCGTAAATTTCTTGGATGAGAACGCGCAGTTCCAAAATTGCAGGACTGTTGTTGTGATAATTGGAATCTGTGGTTCCGTCTGCTCGTTCACTCAATAGCTTTGTCACATTGAATCGAAAATCTGGGTGGTTCTGCGAATTGAGAACCCGGAATAGCCGGTCTAATCGAACCTCTTGCTCAGCTGTGAGCGGTTTGAGAATCGGGTAGGTTTTTCCGCTTGAAGTTGTGTATGTAAGACGCACAGAACCGATCGGTTGGGCATGAACAACCACGTTGTTTGGATTCGGAACTGGTGCAGCATGCATGGTTAAAGAAGATCTAACCGCTGCTGAAGAAGTTGATGGAGTCACCATTGACATAATTAAAAAGTCCTATTGTTAATAACTTAATTATACCATAATTTTATTAAATTATCAATAAGATATTTGTGTTGCAAGCCACTTAATACCAATGAAATAAAAAAACCCACCCCAGATGGGTGGGTCTTTTATTCTATTGATAACCAGTGTCTTATACTTTATTGCTTTCAGCCACTCCAGACAGCATCCGGTAAGCCATCTCTTTTGAGCTTTCGAGTGTATTGCCGTTTTGAGAGGTTTGGCTAGCACTCGACTTATAGGCCTCATTTGTGTAGTCTACAGAGATTTTTGCAGCTTGCAATGTTGCCTCTTGTTTCTTCTGGTTCGCAGCTTCTGTATCTGCTGCTGCTTTGAAAGGTTGTCCGGCAACCTGGGAAAGCTGGTTGTAAGAGCCCATCCGAGCGTTTATTTTCTCTCTATAAGCTCGATCATCCGCATGCAACTCTTCGCTCGTTCTGCGAACCCGTGCTTTAAAGTCATTATAGGTCTCGTCGCCTGGTTGGCCTCGAGCCACTTCTAACGCTTCTTCATAGTCGGCAGCCTTAGCCGTTTTGATATCGACCGTTTTGACCGCATTCAACTGCTCCCGAGTGTCATCGTCGATCGAACCATCGAGATTTTGAAGCTGTACATTTGCAGGCCGCTTGTTGAGCGTTGTCAATTGCTCATCAAATGCGTCCACCGATTCTATCTCGGAGGTAAGCTTGTTGCTATACGTACTGTATGCATCAAACGCTTGCGTAAGGACTGTGCCACTGAGACCGATTGCAGAAGATTCGATTTCACCAACCGCTCCAGCTGCCATTCCATCCGCTTGTTTATTCGTGACATTTTGGATGGCTTGGGCTGAACCTTGCGATGTCATTCCTTCGCCCTGCTGCAAATTCTTTTGGTTTTCGAAGTTGTCTTGTTGCAGTTTGGTTGCAAGCGATGCGATGTTTAAAATCTCACCAACGCTGAGTGCATACCCTGATGGTTGAGCTTGTGATAAAGATGGCATAAAAATCTCCTGTTATTATTTTTTACTTATTTAATTTAACCCATGACCTCAACGGCCGTTTGGTAGGGAGCCACATATGCATCCCAGCGGCTGTTCATCATGGCAAGGTTTTCATTCAGAGCACTCGCAGTGCCTTGCAAATCTTGGACGCTTCCATTCATCATGCCAATGAGGTTGGTGTAGATCACCTGTGCCGCTTGGATCGCTCCCATGTCTCTCAGTCTGTCGCTTGCAATGAGTGTTTTCTCTCCAGCCTGAACTCCAAAAGTTCCACCAGCAAGCATCAATGCGGTGTTCGAAATTTTGAGAAAGCTAATGATTCCTTTGTATATTTTCGTCCCCGATGGCCCAAGATTTTTTTCCAGCTTCGCCATCATGTTGGCAGTCGATTCTTCATAGAAAAATCCCACCTTCAATTTGTTAATCAAGCTCATGTTTTCAGTGATTTTCCCTGCATTCGTTGCTGCTTCAATGCCGTTATAAGCGCCCTTCACAGCCGAAGCAATGTTCATCGAAATTGCGCACGACATGCCGATGTATCCAGCATTGGCATCACTAGCTCCAGCAGCTTTTGCAATATCGGTGAACGGATTGGCTACCAGTGTCATTTGGGCAAGCTGCGAACGGAATTTGCTCACAGCAGCCTTCAAAGCTTTACCGGCAAATGAGCTTGCTTGGCTGCTTTCTGCTGCCGCAGCTTCATTTCCTACTGCCTCTTCGGCACCACCAACAGCATCCGCAGCGCCAGCTTCTGCCGCTTCTTCCGAACCCGCTTCGGCAACACCTTCTACAGCCGCTTCTTCTCCGCCCATGGCAGCGCTAAGTCCGCCACTCGCACCGCACGTCACAATCGCCATGCCCACTGCAATTCCTATGTCTTCAAAAATTCTCGCAATGCTTCCCGAGCTAGCCAATTTGCTGTTGAGCATACTCATCAAAGTATCGCCATTGCTATTCATGGGGATGGCTGTCATGACGAGCATCGTCACACCCATCACCATCAGTTCTGGTTGTAGCGTCAGCGCGCCAACCAACGTCAAGACCGCGCCAACCACTGCCGAAATGACCCGCTGCAGCCAGCTTTTATTAGCCGCTTGTTCAATGGCTTGTTGTTGAGCTTCTACGGCCTTTCCAACCTCATCGACTTGCTGCTTCGAAGCAGCGACAAACGCCTGAGAATCCTGCGTCATATTTTGGGACATCTGCGACTGATTTTTAGCCACCTCAGTCGACACAATCAAAACAGCAGTCATATAAGCAGCAAGCTTGGCCATGTAATCACCATCAGCCTGTGAAGCTTTTGGCTGTGCATTCACTCGCGATACGAGCATAGGGCCCGATTTTCTTTTCTTGCTCGAAGTTTGGATCAACTCTTCATCTGCAAGAGCCATCGCTGCGGTTTGAGCCGCTCGCGAAGCTGTATGCAGCGTTTGAGCTGAAACTTGAGGAAAGAAAATAGCTTGTGCGGCTGCCATGATTATCTCCAGACCTGAGCAAGCATTTGCAGCGTAGACAAAGGTCCACTCTGAGCTTCCTGCAAGTCAATTTGCAATGTCTGCGTCGAGTCGGACGAGTTTTGGTTAATCCCGTTATCCAACCCTGAGAAATACGTGCTCACCTGGCTGTATTCCGTATTGGCTACAGTCAATTGCGGAGTGATCAGCTGGAGAGAAGTCGATAAATCATGCGTACCATCTCCGCCGTATGCATTGATAAATGCAATTTTGGCCATGATGTTTGGTTGCTGCGAAAACCAGTATGCATAAGAATGGGGATCATTGGGCGTGGGGTTAGGAGTATAACCTCCACTTCCAATCACATTATTGATCATGTTTTCAGACTGAAGTTCACTCGCATTTTCCACCGTCTCAGATAGCCCCATCAATTTGGTGCTGTAGTCTTGCACAGCCTGATAATTCTCCATGAATGCCATCATGGCGAGCATCATGCCCGACATTTTCCCATGAGGAGAAGTGTCCGTGAACGTGCTGCTTGTAGAGACTGGATTGATGTTAGTTGTCATATCATCACCTAATTGTTGTTAAATCTATTTCGCCTTATGCTATTATTCTAACATATTTTGAATAAAAAGTAAATAGTTTTTAGTGCAATTTTTATCCCATTATTCGAATCAAGAAACAGTTTCCACCGCTCGTGTCCGCCGCTTCGGTAACTGCATCACCACATTCAACTTTTCCAACACCTGTTTCAGAAACCCACTCCGTTCCCACAAAATAAACCACCGGTTCGCCGCCGATTTCGAAGCAAACTCCATCCCTTCCGGCAACGCACTCCACTTGGTTCCCGTCTTCACGACAAACAACACCGAATTCAGCACCGCACGCCATGGCGTGTGGGGCTTTCCCGGCCTCATTCGTCGAGGCTCGGAAAAGAGGGGCTCGAGAGAGCCCCACTCAGAATCGGTCAGTGGTGCGAATGCGCTCATCCGTTATCTCGACATGAAGTTGTTGATGATAGCGAGGATCATCTGCATGAAGCCGCCGCCGTCGGAGGCTGCTGTCGAGCTTCCGAGCTTGACGACTTGGCTGTCCAAGCTGGAAACTGTCGACAACTCGGTGTTGACCATCTTGGAAGTACCCGTGATCAAGCCACCACCTGTCTGGAGCGAGCTCAACATCGACTGGAAGCCCGGATTGTAGTTCGGCGAGCTGCCGTTCGGTGCTGGGTTCAAGCTGTTCAGCGCATTGACCAAACTACTTGGATCGCCGCTTTGCAAATAGTTATCAATGATGCTTCCCAACGACTGTGTGGGAGATCCTTGGCCTCCGGTAGATATTTGGAGGTTCATGATCTGGTTGTAGACGTTCGTCTGCCAGTTGCCCGCAATCGAGCTCGTTTGGCTTTCGCTATTCATCACGGCTGTAGCCGATTCCAAGTAGCGGACAAAGTCTTGCGCTTGTTGGGCATT
>Ga0207652_10003964_pt1 | contig 12103 bp, 10 predicted proteins | sample KBSC63BmetaG_FD_184334 | JGI IMG/M metagenome (GOLD analysis project Ga0207652, IMG submission 184334) | Corn rhizosphere microbial communities from Kellogg Biological Station, Michigan, USA - KBS C6-3B metaG (SPAdes) (version 2) | ecosystem: Host-associated > Plants > Roots > Rhizosphere ... | reverse complement strand
CGTCGCGCTGATCCTGATCGACGTCATCAGCGACATGGAGTTCGAGAGTGGGGAAGCGCTGTTCGGACACGCGCTGCCCGCCGCAAGAAAACTGGCCAAGCTGCGGCGCCGCGCGAAGGACGCCGGCGTGCCGGTGATCTACGTAAACGACAACTTCGGCAAGTGGCGCTCCGATTTCCGGCAGCAGCTCGGGCACGTACTGGAAGACGGCGTGCGCGGCGAGCCCATCGCGAAGCTGCTGCGGCCCGACGAAGAAGATTACTTCGTGCTCAAGGCAAAGCACTCCGGCTTCTACCACACCCAGCTCGATCTGTTGATCGAGTATCTCGAGGTTCGCACCGTCATCCTCGCCGGCTTCGCCACCGACATGTGCGTTTTGTTCACCGCATCCGACGCCTATCTCCGCGACCTCGACATCATCGTCCCCGCTGACTGCTCGGCCGCTGCCTCCGACGAGCATCATCGGCGCGCGCTCGAGCACATGACGCGCGTCCTCCACGTCGAGACGACTCCATCCGACGAGCTCGATCTCGCCCAGCTCATCTCGGACGCCGCCGAGGCGCGGGAGACCGCCGGCTCCGGAAAGTCCGGACGCGACTAGATGGTGCCCGCGAGGTAGCGCTTTCTGATCGGCTCGGGATGCCGCTCGATGGCGTACCGCAGCATCGTCCGCGGCATCTCCTTGTAATTCTCTTTTAGAAACCCGTCGAGCGATTCGCGGTCGCGCTTACCGACCTCCCGCAGCATCCACCCGGTCGCCTTGTGAATCAGGTCGTGCGAATCACCGAGCAGCAGGCGCGCAATCCGCAGCGTCGGCTTGAATTTGTTCTGCCTGATGAACGCCAGTGTCGCCACGATCGCGATCCGCCGTTCCCAGATGTCGCTTGACTTCGCCAATCGTTCCAGCAGGGAGATATCTGCGGCGTCGAGATGGCTTCCGACGATGTAGCCGGCCGAAAGATCGACGAGATCCCAGTTGTTGATGTGACGCGCATTGGAGAGATATGCGCGATGGATCCGCTTCCGCCGGGCGTCATCACCACGCTCGAAGGCGTGTACGAGGAGGAGCAGCGCTACCAATCGGTCCTCGTGCCACGGCGATGCGAGCAGCTTCAGCGCCTCGTCGTCGCTCAGATCGCGGTACTTGCGCGCTAGCCCGCGCATCTCCGGTACCGTCAGGCCCAGGAACTTGTCGCCCTCGCCATACTCGCCCGGTCCGGTCTTGAAGAAGCGAAGCGAATGGACTGCGCGCTCCAGAGAGCCCAGTGCGTGCAGCTCGGCGCGCAGGCCGGCAACGGTGGGGGTGAACCGTTTTGGGGGCTTCTTTTTCTTCACCGTTCCAGGAGTCACTGCGCGTGTGGCGTTGACGCCGCCGCGGCACCGGCCACGATTGCTCGCGCCACTGCTTGTTGCAGTGGCGCGACGTCCGGAAAGTATCCGCGTGCGTCGGTGCCCATGTTCTGCCGGTTGGTGAGCAGCACGATCGCCAGCCCGTACTTCGGCACTCCCGCGACGTAAGTCCCGGTGAAGCCGTTGTGCCAGAAACTCCCCGGCGGGAGATAGGTCGCCGCCTGCCAGCCGAGGTAGTTCCTGTACTTGTCGACCGTCAGGAACGCATCGATGATCTCGGGCCGAATGTACCGGCGCCCGCCGTAGCTGCCGTGATCGAGCAAGAGGTTGAGCAGCACGTCGACATCGCCCGCCGTCGAGAACAATCCCGCGTGCCCCGCGACTCCGCCGTTGGCGTAGTACGAATTGCCGTCATCGACTTCGCCGATCAACACCCGCTGCCGCCAGCCGTCCCACGCCGTCGGATCGCCAAGGTAGCGGTAGCCGAAGGTCGAGTCGTAGACCATGTGCCGCTCGTAGACATTGCCCTGCTCGGTCGCCGCAAAATCCGTCAGTCCATGTTGGCGTGGATTGAACGCCGTTGAATGCAGTCCCAGCGGCCCATAGACATTCGTTGCCAGGAACTGATCGAGCCGCTCCCCACTCACTCGCTCGACGATGTACCCGAGCAACATGAAGCCGAGGTCGCTGTAATGCCGTGCTTCGCCGACGCCCCAGCCGAGCGGCATGTCACGAATGACGGCGTAAGTCTGGGCGCTGTTAGAAGCGTGGTAGTAGAGCGGCTGCCACTGCACGAGCCCCGACGAGTGCTGGAGGAGATGCCGCACCGTGATGCTGTCGAGATGCGGGCCGCGAAAGTCGGGCATGTAGCGATAGACCGGCGCGTCGAGCTCGATTTTCCCGCGATCGACCAGCATCATCATCGCCATCGTCGTCGCCATGACTTTGGTAATCGATGCCATGTCGAAGACCGTGCCGACGCTCATCGCGCGCGGGTCGGGGATCGGGCGACCCTGGTAGTCTCGCAGCTGTTCGTGCCCGAACGCCCGGGAATGAATGACGCGCCCGTTCTGCGATACCAGGAACACTGCACCAGGCGTCAGCTTCCCGATGGAGGAGGCGATGAGGGAGTCTGCCCTCGCGATTCCAGTCTCGAGGGCGGGGCTCAAGCGAGGATCGCTCCGTGTGCGGAGGCCGGCGCAGCCAAGGGCGCAGAGGATGGATGACGCAATCAGTGCTCTGTGAAGTGAAATCATGTCTCGCAGATGTGAGCTAACAGCTTTTCGTCGGCCTATGCAACTCGGCTTGAGCTACGCACCCCTAGTCCAAAAGCCGGCAGGCTGGAGACTGAACAGTTCGGAGTGTTTCAGTCTGTCGTGCTTCGCATCTATTAGGAACCGCGAGGCTACCAGCCTGCCAGTATTACAGCTAAGAGACTCCCAGCTGCACGTCTCCAATCTGCCGGCTTTTGGACTAGGGGGGCCAGATCGCGAAGAGTTTTCACCCCGCAGCGCTCAAAATTTGGTATAATCTGTCCCCATGAGCGCCGCCGACACCGCCTGGATGCTCGTTGCGACCGCAATGGTGCTGGTCATGACGCCCGCCCTTGGCTTCTTCTACGGCGGCATGGTCAGAGCGAAAAACGCGCTCAACACCATGATGATGAGCTACGTCGCGCTCGGATTCGTCGGGATCGCGTGGGCGCTCATCGGATACTCGCTCGCGTTCGCCGGCAACGGCGGGTTCCTCGGCGGACTCCAGTTCGCTTTTTTCCACGGCGTCGGCCTCGACCCGAAGGGCACGATCCCGCACGTGCTCTTCGCTTCCTACCAGGGCACCTTCGCCGTCATCACCGCGGCGCTCATTTCCGGCGCGATCGTCGAGCGGATGCGGTTCGGTCCGTACCTCACCTTCGTCGCTCTCTGGTCGGTCGGCGTCTATGCACCGATCGCGCACTGGGTCTGGGGCGGCGGATGGCTCGGTAAGCTCGGCGCACTCGATTTTGCCGGCGGGACCGTCGTGCACATTAACGCCGCCGCGGCCGCGCTCGTCATCGCCGTCGTGCTCGGCGCCCGCAAAGACTACGCGCGCCAGGCGATCATCCCGCAGAACGTGCCATTTACGCTGCTCGGCACCGGCATTCTATGGTTCGGCTGGTTTGGCTTCAACGGCGGCAGTGCCCTCGGGGCCAACGCATCGGCGGCACTCGCGTTCACCAACACGATGTTCGCTCCGATGGCGACCCTCGTCGTCTGGAGCTTGCTCGATCTGATGCGCACCCGAAAGACGACCGCGATCGGTGCGGCGACGGCGATTGTGGTCGGGCTCGTCGCCGTGACCCCGGCGGCGGGTTTCGTGAGCCCCGTCTCGGCGATTGCGCTCGGTGGAATCGCTGCGCCCGCCAGCTACTTCGCACTGCTCTATCGCGCGCGCACCAGGCTCGATGATTCGCTCGACGTCGTCGCGGCGCACGGTGTCGGCGGAATCGTTGGGGCACTACTCACGGGGATTCTTGCGGAGAAGAGCTGGAACGGTGTCGCCGACGGTGCGCTGTTCGGAAATCCGCGTCAGCTGCTCATCCAGCTTGCCGCCGTCGTTGCGACGATCATCTACAGCGCTGTGGCCACATTCGTCATCCTCAAGCTGATCGCGCTCGGCTTCAGGTTGCGGGCGACCGCTCAGGAAGAAGGGATCGGCCTCGACGTCACCCAGCACGGCGAAGAAGCGTACAGCAGGGGCGAAGGCGCCATCCTCGTCCACACGGAGCGATAGCAAAATGAAACTCGTCGTCGCGATCATTCGCCCCGAAAAACTCAACGATGTCCTCGAGGCGCTTTATCGGGCCGAGGTCACGGGCCTCACCATCAGCAGAGTGCGCGGTCACGGCGGTGAGACCGAGCAGGTCGAGACCTACCGCGGAACAACTATCAAAGTCGAGCTCCACGACAAAGTCCGCCTCGAGATCGGCGTGTCCGATCCTTTCGTCGAGCCGACGGTGCGCGCGATCCTGACCGGTGGACGAACCGGCGACGTCGGCGACGGCAAGATCTTCGTGCTGCCGGTCGAGAAGGTCTATCGGATTCGAACGGGTGAGGAAGATCGCTCCGCCGTTACTCCGGTGAGTGCGGAAGAGACCGGCGTCTAGCGGCGCAATCGCAGCACACAGACACTGCGGGCCGCGATCGACGCGACCATGTCCAGAGTCCAATCACCAGCGAGCATGATTCCGCGACATGCGTTCGGCGGATCCATGTATGTCCGTTCGACCGTCAAACCCGTCTGGAATATCCGCTGCAAGCTTTCGAAGTACAGTTGAGGGTGCTGCTCCCCAAAATTCACGATGATCAGGAATGCTTCACCCTTCGACCTTCGTAGCCACGCTGCGATCGTCCCGGAAGTGTCGCCAGGCATGAGCATCTTGAGGTCACCGCTTCGTAGCGCCGGGTGAGAATTGCGAAGCTGAATCAGCCGCCGGTAGTGATTCAGCAGCGAAGTCGAATCAGCGTTCTGCGCTGCTACGTTCTTGGTCATCCAGTCTGGCTGCAGCGCCTCCCAGGGTGACCCCGTCGTAAACCCGCCATTCGCCGCCGAGCTCCATTGCATCGGATTGCGAATCGTCTCGTCGGGCTTGGTGCCGAGCATGCCGATCTCTTCGCCGTAATAAACGAACGGCATCCCCGGCAACATCAGCATCGCCCCGGCCGCCACTCGTTCCCGCGCGACGTCGCCACCAAGCTGGCTCATCACCCGAACGTGATCGTGATTGGTGAGAAAGGGCGACCACCGTCCCGCTGGGAACAGCCTGCTCGCGTCCGAGACTGCCTTGATGAAGCCCATCGCTTTGCCCGTCCGCGCGGCGTCGACAGTCGCGAAGGCGACCCCGAACGCAAAGTACGCGTCCAGCTGATCGGGATAGTAGGTCGCCAGAATGCGCGGATCGTCGTCGGACATCTCGCCGATGGTGAACGCGCCCGGTGAGGTGGCGCGAATCGTCTTGCCGAACTTCCGCAGCACGTCGTGTGTGCCATCGGCGTGTTGAATGCGATCACGGTCTTCGACGAGATACGGCACTGCATCGAACCGAAATCCATCGGCGTGCATTTCGGTAAGCCAGTACCGCGTCACGTTCAACATTTCCTGCATCAGCGCCGGCGTTTCGTAGTTCAAATCCGGCATTCCGCCCCAGAACAAACCGTAGTAGTACTCGTCGCGCAGCGGTGACTTGTGCCAGACCTCCTGCCCCCACGGTCCCTTCTCACTCCGGGGAGTGCTGGACCACCGGTACCAATCGCGATACGGGCTGCCCGGCCCGCGCAGCGCCGATTGAAACCACGGATTCTCACTCGATGAATGATTGGGAACGAAATCGACGATGACATGGATCCCGCGGCGGTGCGCCTCCGCGACCAGGTTCCGGAAATCGTCGTCGGTGCCGTACTGCGGATCGACGTGGTAGTAGTCGATCACGTCGTAGCCGTGGTAGCTCGCCGCCTTGTCGATCGGCATCAGCCAGACGCAATTGGCCCCCAGACTTTTCGTGCTGGCTGGGCTTCCGTCGTTGATGTAATCGAGCCGCGCGGTGAGGCCTTTCAGGTCTCCGATTCCGTCGCCGTCGGAGTCGTAGAAGGAGCGGACGAACACTTCATAGCACACACTCTCCTGCCACCACGGATGCGCCTCTACCGGATAGACCGGTGCCCTCGGCGTCTTCGGCTTGCCCACGCAACCAGCGCCGATCAACAGGGTCAGCGAGATTGCACTGAGTGCCGCGGCTGCGCGTTTTGACAAACGCACCGTCAGCTCATTTCGAGGCCAGTCGCCACCCGCTGCTGCGTTTGACGCTTGCGCACACGGGTCCGCCATCGCTGCCGGTGCCTTCGATTTCGATCTCGACGATGGTGCCGGGTGTCGCACGCGCCGATTGAATCAGATCCGGGCCAATCCCGGCGAGCGAAATCTTCGCTCGCCTGTCCCACGCCGTTTCGGTCTGCCCCGCGCGCCGGCCCGAGTTCACATAGACGAATCTTTCAGACACCGGGCCCTGCGTGAAATCGCCAAGAAAACGTGGCGCTTTCGGTTTCGACAAGTCGACACGCACTGGAAAGTCGAAGACCATCGAGTCGCTCACCATCGCCTTCGGCGGAACGAGCTCCGCGTCACCGGCAGCGTTCGACTTGCCTTTCTGTAGAGCGAAGGTCACTCCGGGCGGCGGACGACGCAGGATAATCCGCAGCAGGAGCTCCGTCTGCTGTGCTTTCACGGTCGTTTCGGATCCCATACGGCCACTCCGACACGCGAATCGGCGGTTCCATAGTACAGAAGCCACTTTCCATTGAATGGAATCATCGCCTCAGTGAAAGTCGTACCCTCTTTGTACTGCCCCGTCTTCTCGTACGCCTCAGTCGGCCTGATGAATGGCTCGTTGGATCGGTCAATGAGCTTGATCGGATTCTTCGCGTCGAACAAAGCCTGTCCGCCGGTATAGACCCGCGCCGGCAATCCGGGGGCGCCAAACTCTCGGCTATTGCCCGCATTGTAGATGAGAAGAATTCCGCGATCGGTCATGATCGCCGGCGGCCCGGCTTCCACCAGCCACGAGTCGAAGTAGCCGGCGCGCGGCGAGAGAACCTTGAGCACCTTGCCGTCGCTGTCGGCGAGTGGAGTCCAGTCGATCAGATTCTCCGATGTGGCGATCAGGATGTCGGGAACGTTGAAGTACATCCAGTACTTCCCATTCACCTTCGTCGCCACGAGACGATTTCCGATCGGTCGGGTGAGAATCGCGCCCGACTTGGTCTCGGTCTTCAGGTATTTGCCGTCTGCCACCGCTGAGAATGCAGGGCCGTGTTTGTCCCAATGCACCAGGTCCTTCGAGGTCGCGACAGCGAGGTGCGGGACATCGCGATTCCACTGGGTGTAAGTCATCACGTAGGTCCCATCTTCACTCTCGACCACGCGCGGATCCTCGACCCCGCCCGTCCACTCGTACCGCGCCTGCGCGTCCTTGTCGGGGAAAAGCACCGGCGCCGGTCGCCTCGTGAAGTGAAGTCCGTCGGCGCTCTCCGCCAGCCCGATCCGCGAAGTGTGAAACCCGATGTCTTTCTTCCCGCTCGCATCCTCAGCGCGGTATAGCACGTAAACTTTGCCTTGCCTCACCACCGCCGCGGGATTGAAGGTCGCCAGCTCCTCCCACTTCACCACGCTGTCCGTCATCGGCGAGAGGAAAGTCGCGGTCGGATCAGGCGTAATGATCGGATTCACCGCCGGCTTCTCGAACGGCCCAAACATCCAGTCCCGGGTCTGTCCTTGGAGCGAGCCCGCCGCCACAGCGGACAGCGCGAGGGTGGCAAGGAGATGTCGCCGACTCATGCGCAAAATCTGACGGGCGGCCGCGCCTTTGGTTAGCCGTAACCGAAATCCGCAAACCGCAACCGCAGTCCTACCCCGCCTCCCGCGTTGCCTGTCCTGCCCACGACCCGTCATTTCCTGGGACACTACTACAAACTGCGGTTGCCGGCGCTGTCACCCATGCGCTCTCGCCGCGTGCAACGACGAGGATTTCTTTCGTGCGCTCCTGGGTTCTTTCTCTGACGGCAGTCGCCGTCGGCAGCGCCTGCTCTCCGAGCAAGCCTGCACCGCCACCGACGCCCACCAAGGTCGTCGTTCACGACACCGTTACCGTCCGCGATCCTGAGCTCGACAAGCGCGCGACACGACTCGAGATCCAGCTGCTGGCGCGCGACGCCCAGATCGAAGATCTGCAGAGCCGCCTCGACGACACCCGCGCCGAAGTCGTCCGCGCGATGGCCAAGCTCCAGAGCGTCGCCAGCCGGGCCCAGGCAGCATCGGCGATGGCCGAAGCGGAAGTAGCGCTCCAGACAATGAAGGCATCGTCTTCGGGCGAGCCGGTCGAAGCGACCCAGGTCACCCGCCTCGTTCGCCAGAGCGCAACCGAGTTCGACAAGCAGAACTACGGCGGCGCGCTCTACCTCGCCAACCAGGCCAAAACCGTCGCCTCATCGTATCGGGGCAGACTCGGCGTCAGCAGGGAAGGCACGCGGCCGGGTGAGACGCTCTTCGCTGTGCCGATTCAGCTCAAGACCACCAGCCGCGGCAACGTGCGCGAAGGGCCAGGCACCAACTTCAACGTCACCTACACGGCGGATTCCGGCAGCACCATCACCGCGTATTCTTACGCCGATGAGTGGATTCGGATTACCGATGATGCGGGGCACAACGGCTGGATCCACCAATCGCTGGTGTCGCGGCCGTAGTAATCAGCCGGTTTTCTTGAGTCTCCGGGCGCGAACCGTACGGTCGCGCCCTTCTCTTTTCGCCTGGTAAAGTGCTTCGTCGGCGACGGCGATGATCGCTTCAGCGTCGTCCGCGTCCTCAGGATAGCTGGCGACACCGATGCTCAAGGTCATCTTGCGGCCGTTGAATTTCTTGGCGGCGACGCGCGCGCGAATGTGCTCCGCCGTATCCAGCGCGTCCGCGATCGCGGTGTCGGGCAGCACGATCACGAACTCTTCACCGCCGTAGCGCGCGCAGCAGTCGTTCTTCCGCGTCGAGTCGCGCATGATCTCGGCGATGGTCTGCAGAACTTCGTCCCCGGCGGGGTGACCGAACGCGTCGTTGTACTGCTTGAAGTGATCGACGTCGCCGACCAGCACCGAGAAGCCGTGCTTGTCCTTCTTGAAGCGCGCCACCTCGAAGTCGAGGCGGTTCATCAGCGAGCGATGGTTCGACAGGCCGGTGAGACTGTCGGTCGTCGAGAGCAGCTCGAGCTCCTCGTTCTTCTTCCGCAGAGTCTCATTGATTCGATCGAGCTCGGCGCGCCCGTCGCGCAGCCTGTACACCATGTGATTGAAGACGTCGGTGAGATATCCTACTTCGCCGCCGCCCGGCGCCGCGGGAAGGTCGACGGTGAGATCACCTGCTGCGACTTCGCTCGCCGCCTTGGTGAGCCGATCGAGTGGACGCGCGATCAGCCGGCCCAGTCTGTACGCGGAGAGCGTCACCGCAACGAGCAGGAACGCGATCACCGCCAGCGCTACATCGCGGAAGCGGCGCACCTGGAGGTACGCTGCCTCCGATGAGATCTCGGCGATCACCGCCCAGTTCACCTGCGGCACGTACTCCAGGGTGCCGATCACATCGCGGCCGCCGAAGCTCGTGTATGAGAACGGAGCCCGCGCCCGCTCGCGCAGCTTCTTCATGGTAGCGGGCGGCATCGGATTCTTCACCAGATCTTCGGTCACTCCATCAGAGCTGGCGATTGCCGCGCCCTTGATGTTGACGAGATGGATCCGGCCGGTGCTGTCCGCCGCGAACGATCTGAGCAGCAGCTGCACCGGCGCGAGATTGAGCTCGGCGGCGAATGCGCCCAGAAGTCGCCCGTCCGCGCGCTGCGCCGGCACCGCGACGATCAGCTTTGCTCTCTTTGCTTTCGGGTCCCAGTATGCGTCGCCGACGATCTGATTGTCGGACCGCAGCGCCGACTGCCAATCGGGCGGCAGCGAAACCTTCGAGACCTCATTCGCGCTGGTGGCGACGACGTTGCCGTCCAGGTCGAGCACCATCAACCGCTCGAAATCGCTGAATCTCTCGTGCAGCGAAACTAGGTAGTCGCGCAGCCTGCCTTCGGTCGGAGTGTTCGGGGCAGCACGGTTGCCGTGCTCTAGCGTAACGACGACTTCGTCGGATCCGGCAAAGACGCGCAGATCATACAGCCGCTCTCTCAGCCACACGCCCGATGCGCGCGCGCTCTGCGCGCTGCCGGAGAGCAGATCTTCGTTGATTTTCTTTTCCAGGGCGCGGCGATTCTGAGTGTAGAAGACGCCGAGCATGGTGCCCGCCGGAAGGAGCGCAGCTGCGACGGCGAATGCGAGAATTCTGCTGCGCAGACTCTCGAGCCGGGGGAAGGGCAGCGGAAATTTCGCCCTCGCGCGCGGGGTAGTTTGCGTCGCGGGGGCGGCGGCGTTAATCGTTCCGGGTTCGGATGTCGTCACGGGCATCGTTTATAGACGATTCACGTCACGCTGAGCTACCGCAGTCAGAGCGAAAAAAGCGAGTTACCTTACCAGCTCAGCCGTGGAAACGTTTGTCGCCCGCGCCATCACAAAGCTGATTCGCAGTCCGGGGTTCTACCTAACCGCCCAAGCTCTTGCCCGGCAACGAATTAGGCCTTTGTCCGAGTGGCGAGACGTCGGAACGAGAAAACGTCGGCGTAACAGTCTGATTCGCCTGTCAGCTGCTTGCGAAGTAGTCGCGCAGCGATGGCAGCGAACGGCATTCCGTTCGCCCCGTACGACAGCGCGAACAAAATCCTGGGGTCGACGTCGGGACTTGAGCCGATGTAAGGCAGTCCATCTCGCGTCTCGGCGAAAGTGCCGGCCCACGCGTGCGCCGATTGCAATTCCATCCGCGGAAAACGACGCCGCAGTTTCCGGAGCAGCGTCGCCGCCTTCGCCGGCAGCCGGGCATCGCGCTCTTCCGGATTTCTGAACGGATCGTCCTCGCCACCAACCATGATCCGGCCATCGCTCGTGGTCCTGATGTAGAGGTATGGGCGCGCAGACTCCCAGATCAGACACCGTCGGCGCCAACCTCTGAATTGCTTTAACGGCTCGGTCACCATCGCATAGGTGCTGTGCAGCTTCGCGACGGGCCTCGCCAGAAATCTTCCCGCCTCGTATCCCGATGCTACGATCACCCAGCTGGCCCGCACGGTTCCGCGACCGGTGCGCAGTGCAACAGTTGAAGGCGCCGGTGCCAACGCATCGACAGCGGTTCGTCCATACACCTCGAATCGCGGCCGCCGAGCGCACCGTTCGAGAAGAGCACGCGTCAAACGCAGCGGATCGACCTCGCCGCCGATGCTGGACCAAAGCGCAGCGGACGAATCGAGATCGACGACCCTGGAGATCGCCTCTCGATTGAAAAGACGGCACGGCAGCTTCGCCTTGCGACGTGCCAGGCATTCGGTTCTGAACGACTTCGCGTCACGTTTCCTCGACGCAACGTAAAGGCTCGGCAGCGCGCGAAAGCCAACGTCGGCGTCTAGCTCACCCGCGATGCGTGCAATTGCGCGAACCCCGTCGCGGGTAGCGCGATAGGCATCGACCGCCCGCGACTGACCCACCTTCTTGATGAGGCGATGCAGCGGTTGATCGAGCTCGTACTGGAGTAGCGCCGTCGATGCCGACGTCGAGCCAAGGCCTGGTTGGCGTTGGTCGACAACGATCACCGACAACCCGGCCGCGCTCATTTCATCAGCGACGAGAGCGCCGGTGATGCCTGCGCCGATGATCGCTACGTCGCAGCTTCGGTCACCGGGAAGGGAATTGTAGGCCACCCCCGGCCCGTCGTGGATCGGCCAGAACCGGTCGTCGGATGTGAGATCCAACTCTGCCTATTGCCAGTCGGAGAGACGACGCAGCGCCTTCAGGCGTTCGGTGTGCCCGATCCGCGCCTTGTTGACTGCTTCGCGTAGCCAGTCCACTGATTGATCGTAGACGGCGCGGTTGACCGGGTAGGGATGCCCGTCCTTGCCGCCGTGTGCGAAGCTGAAACGAGCCGGGTCGCGCATGCTCGCCGGCGATCCGTAGACGACGTCCGCAACGAGCGCCAGCGCGCGTACTGACTTCGGTCCCACTCCCGGAATGGCCAGCAGCTGCTCGAAGTTCTGTGGATTCGCTTCGTACGTGGAGAGCAGGACTTTGCGCAGGTGCGCGGGGTTCACGTCCTCCTT
>Ga0207652_10003956_pt1 | contig 12116 bp, 8 predicted proteins | sample KBSC63BmetaG_FD_184334 | JGI IMG/M metagenome (GOLD analysis project Ga0207652, IMG submission 184334) | Corn rhizosphere microbial communities from Kellogg Biological Station, Michigan, USA - KBS C6-3B metaG (SPAdes) (version 2) | ecosystem: Host-associated > Plants > Roots > Rhizosphere ... | reverse complement strand
ATAAACAAGAATCGATCGTCGAGGCCGGGTTGCCCGATTCGTCGCAGATGCTGCCGTCCGAAACGCCGCCCGTGCAGGTGGCGACAGCGAGCACGCCTGACCCGCTGCCAAACGACGCCAAGGAGACCGTGAGCCCCATTGAAATTCTCGACGAGTGCCTGGTAGCGGACATCTGTATCGACCGATACCTGTGGGCGCTCTACCAACGGACGCCCAAGGTGGACACCATCAAGGTGCATGAGCGGAGGAAAGTGACAGTCAAGAAGAGGGGCAAAATGGTGACTGTCACCAAAGGCTTTACCAGGCTCGTCGATGAGGACTTCGCGTGGAAGGATCCGAAGGCAGCGGAAAAAGCCGGCATGCCGATGATGGACTACGTGATCGGAGGCATGGACCGCAGCTTCAAGCTGAAGCTCTTTCATGCCCTTCGCGCGGCGGAGGAGGCCGGGCTGTCGCCTGGCATCACCAGCGCATTCCGCGATGACTACCGTCAATCGATCGCAAGCGGCCTGAAGGCGGCGACCGACAGGTCATACCATGGCGGGAGCTTCCGCGGCGGCTATGGCCACGGGCTTGCGGCCGATGCCGTGAGCGTTAAAGGCGCGACACAGGCGCAGCGGTGGATTTCCACTGAAAGCCTCTGGAAATGGATCGATGCACACGGGAAGGAGTTTGGAATCGGGCGACCGTATCTTGATAGAGATCCGCCGCATGTGGCACCGATCGACGGCAAAGAATATGCCGCTCACCACCGCGAGACGAAAGCTCGACACGCCGGATCGGATGTGAAGAAGCGCAACCGGCTAGCTGTGCGGGAAGATCACAGCGTGGCGAAACGCCCAAGAACCGCAAGATCGTCGAAGGTGAGAACGATCTAACCCGGTTCAAGCACGCATTCCAACACGACGCGGGCAAGGCTACAGTAGTATGTGATTTGATTGATTCAACTTGCCGGGATGTTGGTTCACCTCTCCCCGGTGGGGAGAGGTCGATTTGCGTAGCAAATCGGGTGAGGGCCTCTGCTCTGACGAGAGACCGTAACCCCTCACCCCAGCCCTCTCCCAACGGGAGAGGGAGTCCACCTCCGATGTCGTCACGGCTCAATCTAATCTCATCATGCTCTGCTGTTGGTACCTTTCGGACATGCCAGGGCGACCTGATGATGACGTCGACACGCCCTTCCAGTATCCATATTGAGCCGCTACGATACCCCCACAAAAGCCTGAGGCAAGCATGAAGCGGCGCGAGTTCATCACGCTTCTCGGCGGCGCGGCAATGACTTGGCCGCTTACTGCCCGCGCGCAACAAGCGATGCCTTTGATAGGCTTTCTCAGCAGCCGATCCCCCGGCGAATCCGCAGGCGTCGTCGCAGCGTTCCGGCAAGGCTTGACCGAAAACGGGTTTGTCGAGGGACAAAATTTGACAATTGCGTTCCGCTGGGCGGAAGGCCGCTATGATCGGTTGCCTGCGCTGGCGGCGGAACTCGTCAGTCTGCGTGTGGCTGTGCTTTATGCGGCAGGCGGGCCGCCTGCCGCGCTCGCGGCCAAGGCTGCGACTTCGGCCATCCCGATCGTGTTCTCAGCGGCCAGCGACCCGGTCGGACTGGGTCTGGTCGTCAGCCTCAATCGGCCGGGCGGCAACGTCACAGGCATGAGCCTGTTTGCCTCGGACCTTTGGGCAAAAAATGTCGAATTGCTGAAGGAATTGGTGCCCACGGCCAGCGTGATGGCTTATCTCGTTAATCCATCGACTCCAAACGTTGCGGACTACCTGAAAGGCGCAGCCGAAGCGGCGAGTGCTTTGGGGATCGATATCCATCTGCTCAACGCCAGCACTGAGCGCGAAATCGATGAAGCTTTCGCGTCCTTGGCAAAGCTTCGCGCCGGCGGGCTAATCGTGCCCAACGAACCTTTTCTTGATAGCCAGCGTGAGCGGATCACGGCGCTCGCTGCACGTTATGCAGTACCCGCGTTGTACAATCTTCGCGAATATGTCGTGGCGGGCGGGCTCGCGAGCTATGGACCAAGCTTGCCGGATTCGTATCGTCGGGCAGCCATGTATGCGGGCCGGATCCTCAAGGGTGAAAAGCCAGCAGACCTGCCGGTTCAGGTCCCGACCAAGTTCGAGCTCGTCATCAACCTCAAGACCGCCAAAATGCTCGGCCTCATGGTGCCACCGACGCTGCTGCCCGCGCCGATGAGGTGATCGAATAGGAATGTCTCTTGTGCGGTGCATGAGTCTCTTGTTGGCACTTTTCGGACTTGAGTGCCCAAGCTGATAATGTCCACTCACCGGGGGGTAAAGCGGACCTCGCGGTTGCGGGCATCGACTTCCAAAATTGACCAGCGCGGAAGCGTGGCGCCCTACTTGGGGTGGCTCCGGCCAATTTGCTTATTCGCAAGGTCGAGCGTCATGAAGACACTATTCGCATCGAGAATATAGTCGCCGAATGGCCCGCAGCTGATAAATCCGAAGCGAGAGTAAAGGGCGCGTGCCGGAGCAAAAGCATCCATTGAGCCGGTTTCCAGGCTGAGGCGTTGGTAGGAACGCGACCGCGCTTCTGCAACCATATGCGTGACCAGGCCAGCCGCTACTCCGCGGCCGCGATATTTCGCCGCCGTGTGCATTGACTTTATCTCACCCTGACATGAATCGAGCTCTTTCAGGGCGCCGCACCCCAACAGACTGGCGCCATCCCATGCGGTCCAGAACGTCACCTCCGGCGACCGCAGCGCATCCAAATCCAGCGCATGAACACTTTCAGGGGGCGACCACTTTCTGCAATGTTCGAGGTGAGCCCGAAGCAGCTCGGCTATTTCGGGTCCTCGCAGGTCATCTACACGAATCTGCATTCTGCCTTCCTCGTGCACGGCACGGTGGAATGTAGCTTTTCCGGCTCGCGACGGCGAGCCGTTTGATCCCCTTATCGGCTTGCAAGGGCGACCCCAGCAAAAACGTCTCAAACAACCACCAGCATAGAAGAAAGGGATGATCCATCGGGGACAAGTTTGGGCTCTGAAGAGGTTAAAGTCCGGAGGCCGGTCCACACTTCGCAGACTTGAGCTTTCGCAACTTTCGCGATTGGTTGTTCACTACTCTGACCACAACATCGATATGTACTTGCCCTGACCGCGATGGCGCATCATCGCGAGGACTTCGTAAATGCCGCACATTACCAGCAGATTATCACTGATGCTGATTGTTTATGTAACAAACACAGCGACACTATTTTTGGGCTTCAAGGCCGCCGCTTTGACGTTGAGTCCCAGTCAGAATGTGCTTCTGCTAAGCGTCCATTCGGTGAGCATGTTCGTCGCGCAAATCTCAGACCTCGGATACTCTCGGCCGGCCTATCGCAACCTGGCGCAAAGACCGCAGCTCGCGGAACAGGCAAAGTATTATTACAGCGTAAATTTCCAGCGCTTCTTGATAATGCTGCTCTGCTTGCCCATTGCTTGTGTTTTAATGCCGGTATCCGGACAGCCTTTAGTCCTAATCCTTGGAGTGCTTCTCGTTGTCGGGTTTTCGTTACGGTCTCCGTGGCTAGTTGCGGCTACCCCGAGACTTTTCCGTGTGTACACCATTTCTGAGATAATTTTCTCCTCGCTAGCTGCAGCTATTTTCGTCGGTACCATCCTTCTCGAATATCGCCCAACGCTAATTGTTATATTGAGCATCCTTGTCGCCGCGAGGCTCGGCCCGGTGACACTCGTAAGCGAACGTTTATTTCGATATGTATCCGCGGCAGCTGTGCTTCGTTTTGACCGGGACATTTTTCGCGAATCGCTCGCTTCCCTGGGCATAAAACTGATCCTGCTAGCCTCGCATAATTCCAATGGTTTCTTCCTCATCGTGTTGTTCACACAAAGCGAAGTTGGCCTGTACCTGCAGGCTGACAAGCTGTTCTATGCGGGTGTGGGATCATTTGCATTTATGTCTCAGGAAGTGGTGAGATTAGCAACCGCCGGTCATTTTCGACGAGTGCGCTGGGACGTTTTGGCAGCCAGTTGTTTTCTGGTATTTTCTGTTCTGGCGATTTGCTTTGCGATCTCAGCGCCTTTCTTTTTGACACTAGTTTTTTCAGAAACGTATGTTGCAGCGGCAGAGCCATTGCGATGGATGCTGATCGGATTTCCGCTGATGGCAACCAACATCATACTAGCAAATGCCTATTTGCATCACCGCCGTTACGACGGGCTTTGGATCAAGGCCGCTTCTTTTGCAGCGCTTGGCAACCTGCTAACTCTGGCTACCGTTTATTTTATGATGCGACCGAATGCTGCCGCGTTTGGCGTGATTGCAAGTGAGGGTGCAGCGTTTGTGTTTCTGATTTCTGCGTTCCGAAAGGGTGTCCAGATTGAGAGGGATAATGCCGCCAAGGCGAAGGAGCATGCAGCTCTGCTTCAACCCAGCAGCAATGCGAGCGCTGTATAGCAAGCAGCAGGGATAGCGGCGGTATGCTTGGGGCCGGGTGCTGGCAATGGACGCGGAAGCGGCAAATGCCTGCGGTTCGCCGATTACAAAATGAAAAAGACTGCCAACTGAGGCGGCACTTCACAGAAGATATCTGAGGAGGTGAGCATGTTCCGTCGGAGTTTGCGACAAAAGGCCAACAGCATCGCTGTTCGAATTCCAGGCTTTGGGAAGTTGGTTTCCCTGACTCTTCCGAGGGCTCAGGCTTTCCAGGTGGCTTACGCCATGGGGGCTTGGGGAAGCGCGGAAAGTGGTTCAGGCACTGGTTCGGAGCTAGGTGCCACGGAAAATGTGAGGGCCTATCTTCCCGAACTGTTTCAGCGACTCCAGGTGTCCAAGTTCCTGGATGCACCGTGCGGTGACTGGAACTGGATGAGGCGAGTTGATCCCTCCGGCGTCGACTATGTGGGTGCCGACGTCGTTGCCAACGTAGTCGCCAAGAACAACCAGGAATACGCCCGTCCCGGCGTGCGATTTATCCACGCGGATCTCACTAAAGATCTTCTACCCGCTGCCGACATGATCATGTGCCGCGATTGTTGGGTCCACTTGTCGTTCCAAGACATTGCAGCGATCTTGAAGAACTTTCGACGTACCGGAGCGACATGGTTATTGGTCTCCAACACACCTAGCCAAGAAAGGAATCAGAACAAGCGCACGGGTATTGACTGGCGACATCTGAACTTGCGTCTGCCGCCCTTTAACTTCCCGCCAGAGACCGAAAGCCGGAAAGACCACTATCCTGATGTCCCATTCGAGATCACCCTTTGGCGATTGGCAGACCTGCCCGAGGTCAATCTTTGAAGGCGACCGTCACAATCCAGGGCCGTCGCAAGCCTGGCGCGACCGGGCGGTAATGTGACCGGCTTCTCGTTCATTTTGCCACAACTCGGTACCAAGCGCCTCGCACTGTTGAAGGAGGCCGTTCCTGAAGCTCGGTTGGAGTGTTGGTCAATCCGGCGAGCGCGGCTACCGGTACTCAGCAACTAGCACCGATCAACGATGCTGCGACTGTTGTGCGGCCAAAGCGGATTGCCGTGAGCCAACACAACTAACTGTCTCACATAAGATAAATCGGGGCGGAATATTGAGTTCTAGTTCCGCTTCGCTGCATCCAACGCGGTGACTAGCGGGAGAGCAGCGATCAGCGCCTGGGGCTGGACGCCATGATGCGCCAAAGACGGCCAGTAACGCGCCGCGGGAATGACCTTCGCCGCCCAAAGCCTGCCGGATCGGGGCCAATGCGGCCGGTCGCACTGTCAAGTGCCGATATTGCATCGTGGTCCTGTCTCGTCAGCGCAAAGGTGAACACGTCAATGTTCTCTGCGATGTGAGCGGGTGCCACCGACCTAGGTATCGCAACAAAGCCGCTTTCGATGTGCCAGCGCAGGACGACCTGCGCCGGCGTTCGCCCGTGGCGGTCGGCGATCGCTCTGAGGGTGGGATGAATGAGGATTTTGCCCTGTCCGAGCGGACTCCAAGCCTCGGTGGCGATGTTGTATCGCTCATGTGTTTCCCGCAAGGCCCGCTGCTGGAAACCCGGATGCAGTTCAACCTGATTGAGGGCGGGTACGACGCCCGTATCGCCGATAATGCGCTTCAGATGGTCGGCGGTGAAGTTGGAGACGCCGATCGATCTCACGCGACCCTGCTTCCTCAGCTCGATGAAAGCACGCCATGTATCGACATAAAGTCCACGCTGCGGACAAGGCCAGTGAATGAGGTAGAGGTCAATCACGTTGAGCCTGAGCTCGCGGGCGCTCGCGTCGAAGGCGCGCAGCGTCTGATCATAGCCGTGACTGTCGTTCCAGAGCTTGGTCGTTACGAAGAGGTGATTCCGCGGCACCACGCTTCCCTCAAGGGCTCGGCCTACGCCGGCTTCGTTGCCGTAGTTTGTGGCGGTGTCGATCAAGCGGTAGCCGGCGCCAATCGCGGCTCCGACAATCTCCGGCGCCTTCCCGTCGCCAGTTTGCCACATGCCGAGCCCGAGCTGCGGGATGCTGTGGCCGTCGTTGAGGCCCAGGCGTGGAACTTCGGATCCGCTCGTCATATCTGGTTTTGCATTGCGTTCACCGAATCTGCCCAGTCCAAGGCGCTTCATCCGATCTTCCTCGCGTAGTCGGCCGCGGCGGCCGGCGAGTCCGACTTGAAGAGCCAAGGCATCGTGCCTTTCTCGACGAGGTCTTCGAGGATCTCCTTGTCCTTCTGCGTGTCCATCGGGCACCAGAAGCCTTCGTGCCGGAAGGCCATGAGCTTGTCGGCTCCGATCAAGCGATTACCTGCTGATGATGTTGCGTACTCTCAATTCGGACGAGAGTATTGATAGATATCAATAATGGTTGGAAACGCAGCCGGGCTCGACCCAGGGCCTGTGCACGATTCCAGCAAGCTCTTCGCGTCGTATGGTGCAACGCGGTTGCTCAACTTGAGGACGCCGCAGCCCATCAAATCGGGAGCATTCGAATCACCAAAAGTACGCCGCGTCCGCTAATCCTATTGAGTATGGACCTGGTGTACGAATGTCTGCTCCTTGCAGATTTCGGACTCCGAGCGATGTCCGACTTGAGTCCGCAATGCGCACCAACGCGGGCGTCCGCCAACGCCAAGGAATTATGAGTTCGCGCCCCAACATCATCACGCGCTACCCCCGACGTGGCAGATGTCCGCGCCGGCCGGCGACTGCCGCGCACATCAGGCCGGCGGCTTCACGCCGCGAGTATGATGACGTTGTAGCCGTTCGGTGCGATCCCTGGTCATTCCACCAGCAGCACATCCACCGCCACGCCGAGCTTTTGCTTGCGCGATCCCACGATGATGCCGTCGACCGGCGAGACATCGGAAAAATCCCGCCCCACCGCCAACACGATGTGGTCGTTCTCGACCAGCAGGTCATTGGTCGGATCAAGGCCGACCCAGCCGATCTCCTCGCCGCACCACAGCGAGACCCATGCGTGGGTCGCGTCGGCGCCTTGCAGGCGCGGTTTGCCCGGCGGCGGGATGGTGCGCAGATAGCCGCTGACATAGGCCGCCGGCAGTCCGAGGCCACGGAGCCCCGCGATCATCACATGGGCAAAGTCCTGGCACACGCCATGGCGTTTCTCGAACACTTCCTTGAGCGGCGTGGAGATGACGGTCGCCTTCGGGTCGTATTTAAAATCGCTGCGGATCCGGTGCATCAGCTCGACCGCGCCGGCAAGGATGCCGCGCCCCGGCGCAAAGCTTAGCGAGGCATAGTCGGTGACCGGCGGCTGGACCTGGACCAGCGGGCTCGCAAAGACGTAGCCGATCGGCGAAGTGGGGCCGAGACTGCTGGCTTCAAATGCCATGTCGCGGACGCTCTCCCATGCCGGACTTTGCGTGGCGCGGCCCGGGACGCGGCGGCAAACCGAAACCCGCGACCGGGAATCGATGCGAAGGGTGCGATGCGGGGCTTCGATCAGGACGCTCTCGGTATGCGTGCCGAAAAAGTCGTGCCGTATGGTGCGCTCCGCGGGGCGCGGCCTGATATCGACGGTGTGCGAGACCAATTGTTGTCCGTCGCCGCTCCTCGGCTCCAGCCGCAGCGAACATCGCGCGAAACCGACCGGACTTTCGTAACTGTAGGTGGTGACGTGACGGATGTCGTAGATCACGCGAGGCCCGTCAGCTTTTCCGGCCGGCTCGCATTGGGCCCGTGCGGAAAATAATGCGATCCGATGGCATCGGCGAGGTTGAGCAGATCCTGCTCCAGCGCGAACAGCGTCTTGGTATCGAGGCTTGCAGCCTCCGCCGTCGTCAACGTGGCTTGCAGCGCGACGGCGAGACGCTGCGGCCGCTCGATCAATCCTCCCTCTTTCAAGGTCGGCAGGCTCGCGATGTGATCGTTCAACGCGGACACCTGAAACGCCACCGACCTTGGATTGTAAGTGTCGAGAACCACAAGATCGCGCACCGGCGCCAGCAGCGGACCGACAAGGTAACGCGAGCGATAGGTGATCTGGCAATCCACCAGCGTCAGCAGGATGTCGAGGTCTTCGCCGCCGGCCTCGTCATAGGCGAACTGGCGCGCGAAACGCGCGGTGTTGATCGCACGCTCGGCGCGGCGGCCCATTTCGAGAAAGCGCCAGCCGGCGGCGCGGTTCATGTTTTCCTGCGCCAGGCCCGCGAAGCTCGCGAGCTCCTGCAGCGTCAATTCGGCGGCGCTGACGACGCCGTCGTCATCGTCGACCTCGTGCGCAAGGCGTTCCGCCATCTCGGTAATGACCTGCCAGGCATCCGGCGAAAGCCGTTCGCGTAGCGATGTCGCGGTTCGCTGGGCGGAGCGCACCAGCGACAGGGCCGAACCGAACTTGTCCTCGGCCTGCAACGCTTCCGCCGCGACCTTCGAGGGCTGCGCCCGCGAGGCCTGCGAGGTCGCGCCCCACGTGACGAGAAGCCGTTGAATACGCTCGACGGAATGAAGCACGGTCGACGACCCCTTGCCGGGATCGCGCTGGGTCCCGAGCGCCCGTACCAGCCGCAGTGTCGCCTCGGCGCGCTCGAGATAGCGGCCGAGCCAGAACAGATTGTCGGCGGCCCGGCTCGGCACCACGCCGGCGATGCGCCTGATCCGTACCGTATCGACCGCCGGCAGCAGCGTTGCGGGTGAAACCGCCCGGTCGGAAACCACCCAGACATCTGCCGCCCGCGCGCCGTCTCCCATCGACACCGCGCGGGCATCGGGTTGCTCGGCGATCCGGCAAAAGCCGCCGGGCATCAGGGTCCAGCCGTCGGGCGTTGCGGCCGCGAAAACCCGCAGCACGAACGGGCGCGGCGTGATCCGCCCCTGGTCCCATACCGGCGTTGTTGAAAGCCGCACCAGTTCCTGGCCGACATAGTCGATGCCGCGATCGTTGATCGCGCTTTTGAGCCGTTCGCGCTCGCCTGACGACAACTCGCTGGCGAGCACAGGCCCGTTGCCGGGGAAACCGGGAACACCTCTGCTGTAGGCGCCCTCGATCGCCACCTCGTCGAGCCGCGATAACACTTCCTCGCGCGCGGCTTTCTGGCCGCACCACCACGTCGCGATATGCGGCATCTTCAAATCTTCGCCGAAGAACCGGCGGCTCAGGCTGGGCAGAAAGCCCAGCAGCGCGCGGGCCTCCATCACGCCGGAGCCCGGCATGTTGGCGACCACGACGCCATTCTTTCGGAGCACATCGATCAGGCCGGGCACGCCGAGCTGCGAGGCGGCGTCGAGCTCCAGCGGATCAAGAAAATTGGAATCCACCCGGCGCAGCAACACGTCGAGCCGCTTCAGACCGGCGACGGTGCGGATATGAATGCGGTCGCCGCTGACGGCGAGATCGTCGCCCTCGACCAGCAAGAATCCGAGATAGCGCGCCAGGGTCGCGTGTTCGAAATAGGTTTCACTGAATGCGCCGGGCGTCAGCAGCCCGATCCGCGGCTCGTCGCGGTCGGCGCAGGCGCGAAGCGAGTCGCGGAACGCTTCGAAGAAAGGCGCCACCCGCTCCACATTCATCGATTTGTAGAGCGTGGTAAAAGCCCGCGACAATACCAGCCGGTTTTCCAGCGCGTAGCCTGCGCCCGACGGCGCCTGGGTGCGGTCGCCCAGCACCCACCAGCGCCCATCGGGGCCGCGGCCGACATCGGCGGCATACAGGTTCAGATATCGGCCACCTGGCGGCTTGATGCCGCAAACCGGGCGCAGGAATTCGGTGCTGCCGGCGATGGCCGCCGCGGGTATCGCGCCCTCGGCAACCAGCCGGCCCTCGCCATAGAGGTCGCTCAGCACCAGTTCCAGCAACTCTGCGCGCTGCACGATGCCGGCGGTCAGCTGCTGCCAATCGGCCTCGTCGATCAGGAGCGGCAGATGGCTCAACGGCCAAAGCCGGTCGGCGATCTCGCCGGGCGCGCGATAGGTCACGCCGGCTTCCCTCAAGTGCCGGTCGGCGGATCCGAAACGCCGCTCGATCTCACCCGGGCTCAGCGTGGCGAAGGTATCGAGGAACCGGGTCCAGACCGCGCGCGGCGCCGCGTCCGGCGCGATGAATTCATCGGGAATTCCCGGCAGCCGAACATAGTCGCGCGTCCACTGCGCCACCCGCCGATTGGCCGGACGGGTCTTGTTTCCCTGACTGCTTGTCCGACTGCTTTGCTGGCCGTCGTGTCCCGCCATTCCGACTCTCCTGCCCAAGGCCCATTTTAATGGAGCAGTGGCGTCCTCAAGTCGAGGGTCAATGGGAATTCAATGGTGCGCTCCTCGCGCGGCGGATCGATCTTGCCGGGCGTATGGCCATGATCCTGAAACCGGGCAAGCCGCCGCGCCTCGGCTTCGTAGGAATTGACCGGTTTGGTCTCGTAGCTGCGCCCGCCGGGGTGGGCGACATGATAGACGCAGCCGCCCAGCGACCGGCCGTTCCAGACATCAATTAGATCGAAGGTCAACGGCGCGTGCACCGGAATCGTCGGGTGCAGCCCGGAGGCCGGCTGCCATGCCTTGAAGCGGACGCCCGCGACCGCCTCGCCGGAGCGGCCGGTTTCCGTCATCGGCATCCGCCTGCCGTTGCAGGTGACGGCGTGGCGGCCTTCGACAAAGCCTGACGCCTTGACCTGCAGCCGCTCCACCGAGGAATCGACATAACGCACGGTACCCCCGGCCGAGCCCTCCTCGCCGAGCACGTGCCACGGCTCCAACGCCTGGCGCACCTCCAGCGCGACGCCGCCATGATGGACCCGCCCGAACACTGGAAATCGGAATTCGAGCTGTGCCGCGTACCATTCAGGCGAAAAATCGTAACCGGACTGTTTCAGCTCCGCGAGCACGTTCAAAAAGTCCTCCCACAGGAAATGCGGCAGCATGAAACGATCATGCAGCGTCGTGCCCCAGCGCACGAACCTGCCCTGCTGCGGCTCGCGCCAGAGCTTTGCGATCAGCGCGCGGATCAGCAATTGCTGCGCCAAGCTCATGCGCGGGTCCGGCGGCATTTCCAACGCGCGGAACTCGACCAGGCCGAGCCGGCCGGTGGCGCCGTCGGGCGAATAGAGCTTGTCGATGCAGATTTCGGCGCGGTGGGTGTTGCCGGTGATGTCAACCAGGATGTGCCGGAACAGTCGATCCACCAGCCACAGCGGGGCTTTGATTCCCGGCGGCGGCACATGGGCCAGCGCGATTTCCAGTTCATAAAGGCCGTCATGCCGGGCCTCGTCGATGCGCGGCGCCTGGCTGGTGGGACCGATGAACATGCCCGAGAACAAATAAGACAGCGACGGATGCCGCTGCCAGTACAGCACGAGGCTCTTCAGCAAATCCGGACGGCGCAGGAACGGCGAATCCGCCGGCGTGGCGCCGCCGACCACCACATGATTGCCGCCGCCGGTGCCGGTGTGCCGGCCGTCGACGAGATATTTGTTGGCGCCGAGCCCGACCTGGGCGGCGTCTTCGTACAGGCCAAAGGTGATATCGACGGCTTCGCGCCAGCTCGACGCCGGCTGGATGTTGATCTCGATCACGCCGGGATCGGGCGTTACCTTGATCGCCTCGACGCGCGGATCGAATGGCGGCGGATAACCCTCGACATGGACCTGCATCCGCATTTCTTCGGCGGTCGCCTCTACTGCGGTGACCAGTTCGAGATAATCCTCCAGTCGCTCCACCGGCGGCA
>Ga0207652_10003954_pt1 | contig 12119 bp, 8 predicted proteins | sample KBSC63BmetaG_FD_184334 | JGI IMG/M metagenome (GOLD analysis project Ga0207652, IMG submission 184334) | Corn rhizosphere microbial communities from Kellogg Biological Station, Michigan, USA - KBS C6-3B metaG (SPAdes) (version 2) | ecosystem: Host-associated > Plants > Roots > Rhizosphere ... | reverse complement strand
CTCGTCGTCGAACCGGCGTTCCCACGACCCGCCGAGCTGGCCGTTGACGCTCATGTCGACCAGGCGTGTGCCGAAGCCTTCCTTGGCGACCTTCTTGGGCTTCTTCCCGCCGCGCTCCTGCCACAGCAGCTTCACCGATTTGTCCCCGTCCGCGACCTTGAGCGAAACGCTTCCATCGCCGCTCGCCAGTGCGCCGTACTTCGCCGAGTTGGTCGCCAGCTCGTGGAACACCAGCGCCAGGGGCGTGGCGGTTCGCGCGTTGATCATGACGTCGTCGCCCGAGACTTTCACTCGCGCGCCGTCACCGCTGCCGTAAGCGGCGAACAGCTTCTCGAGCAGCTCGCGCAAGCTGCCGCCCATCACCTTGTCGCCGGGCCGCACGAAATCGTGCGCCTGGCCGAGCGAGCGGATCGTCGCCGCGAGATCGTCGGCGAATTCCCGCGCGTCGGGGAACTTGCGCGCGGTCAGCGCGACGAGCCCGGCGATCACCGCGAAGATGTTCTTGATCCGGTGGCTCAGCTCCTTGGCGAGCAGCTCGCGGCTTTCCGACGCTTCGTAGAGGTCGTGGATGTCGACCGCGGTGCCGAACCAGCGCAGGATATTGCCCTCCGCGTCGCGCACCGGCAGCGCGCGGCTGATCATCCAGCGGTATTCGCCGTCGTGGCGGCACAGGCGGTGCTCGGCTTCGTACGCTTCGCCGGTCTTGAGCGAATGCTGCCAGAGTTCGCTGGCCTTCTTCCAGTCCTCGGGATGGAAGGCGCTGCCGTTCTGGTCCGGATTGCCGGTGAACTCGACCATCTGCTTGTTGAAGTAGTCGAAATGGCCGTCGGGCGTGGCCGACCAGGCGATGGCGGGAATCGAATCCGCCAGGATGTGCAAGTACTCCTCGCTCGCATCCAGCTCGCGCCGCGCGGCGATGGCGATGCGGTGGGTCCGCAGGCGCTGCACGACCGCCTGCGCGAGCACCTGCAGCCCCTCGCGCTGCAGTTCGCTCAGGCCTTCGGGCCGTTCGTTACGGTCGACCACGCACAACGCCCCGAGCGGTGCGCCTTCTCCTGAGATCAGCGGCTGGCCGGCATAGAAGCGGATGTGCTGCGGCCCGGTCACGAACGGGTGGTCGGCGAAGTCCGGCACCTGCGAGATGTCGGTCACGACGATCGGTTCGGCAGACATCATCGTCCGCCCGCAGAACGACAGGCTGATCGGCGTCTGCCGCACCTCGACGCCATGGCGCGCGACGAACCGCTGCACGTCCCCTTCCAGCCAGGTGATCATTGCCACAGGAGTGCCGCACAGGTGTGCCGCGAAGCCCACAATGGCCACGAGCTCGGGATCGTCTTCCAGCGATTCGATATCGTAAGCGCGCAAGATCTCGGCGCGCGCGACCTCCCCGCAATATGCAGGGTCCGGCGGTGACCCGACGGGCCACGGAGGAAGTTCGGCATTCTTCAAGATCGACCCGTCCAGGTTCGACTTAGACGCAAAGCTGCCCCGACCAAATAACTTATGTACGGTCCATCTACACGAGAACGATTGCATTTGTAACTGGTTTGCGCAGGCGTGGGGGATTGCTAGAGCCGAACGGCGAGAGGACACTGCATGCGCGCAACTCCCGATTTCGACTTCGACCTGTCCGACGAAGCGGCCATGATCCGCGACACCGTCGCCCGGTTTGCCGACGAACGAATCGCGCCGCTCGCGGAAGCGATCGATCGCGAGGACCGTTTCCCGCGCGAGCTGTGGACCGAAATGGGCGAGCTGGGCCTGCATGGGATCACCGTGCCCGAGGCCGACGGGGGCCTGGGCCTGGGCTATCTCGAGCACGTGCTGGCGCTGGAGGAAGTGAGCCGGGCGAGCGCCTCGGTCGGGCTCAGCTACGGGGCCCATTCGAACCTCTGCGTCAACCAGATCGCCCGTTGGGGCACGGCCGAGCAGAAGGCGAAATACTTGCCCAAGCTGATCAGCGGCGAGCATGTCGGCGCGCTGGCGATGAGCGAGCCTGCCGCCGGGTCCGATGTCGTGTCGATGAAGCTCAGGGCCGATGCCGTCGCGGGTGGCTACGTGCTCAACGGCACCAAGTTCTGGATCACCAACGGTCATGAGGCCGAGGTTATTGTGGTCTACGCCAAGACCGATCTCGCCGCCGCCAGCAAGGGCATCACCGCGTTCGTGATCGAGAGCGGCTTCGAGGGTTTCCGCCCCGGCCAGAAGATCGGCAAGCTCGGCATGCGCGGATCGCCGACGAGCGAGCTGGTGTTCGAGGATTGCCAGGTGCCCGAGGCAAACGTGCTCGGCGCGGTCGGCCAGGGCGTGAAAGTGCTGATGAGCGGGCTGGATTACGAGCGCGCGGTGCTGGCCGGGGTGCAGCTCGGCATCATGCAGGCGTGCCTCGACACGGTGATCCCTTACGTCCGCGAGCGCACCCAGTTCGGCCAGCCGATCGGCGCGTTCCAGCTGATGCAGGCCAAAGTGGCCGACATGTACGTCGCGCTGCAGTCGGCGCGGGCCTACACTTACGCGGTCGCGCGGGCGTGCACGGCAGGCACGACCACGCGGTTCGATGCCGCGGGCGCGATCCTGCTGGCGAGCGAGAACGCCTTCCGCGTCGCGGGCGAGGCCGTCCAGGCGCTCGGCGGAGCGGGCTACACCACCGATTGGCCGGTCGAACGCTATTTGCGCGATGCCAAGCTGCTGGACATCGGCGCCGGGACCAATGAGATTAGACGCATGCTGATCGGAAGAGAGCTGATCGGCGTCTGACAGAGATGAAGAGGGGTCCTGAAATGCTGAAGAGGTTGATCGTGGGCTCGGCCGTGCTGCTCGCCGTCGCCGCCACGCCCGCGCTGGCGCAGAACCGCGGCGGCGCGCCCGCCTTCCCCAGCGGCAACATCACCGCCCCGCCGCCGCCGGTCCCCGCCGGGATCAAGGTCGATTCGGTCACGGTCCACAGCCCCGCGCTGGTCGGCAATCTCGAAGGCGACAGCCCCGACCGCAACGCGATGGTCGTGCTGCCGGCGAGCTACGCCAAGAACCCCAAGCGCCGCTATCCGGTGGTCTATTACCTCCACGGCTTCGCGATCGACGGGCGCAACTTTTACAACTTCATGCATGTGCCCGAAGCCGTCGCGCATAACGCCACAGCCGGGCGCGAGTTCATCGTCGTGGTGCCCGATACGCTGACCAAGCTCGGCGGTTCGATGTATTCGAGCTCGGTCACCACGGGCGACTTCCAGACCTTCGTCGCCCGCGATCTCGTCGCCTACATCGACAGCCATTACCGCACGATCGCCACGCGCAAGGGCCGCGGCCTCGCCGGCCATTCGATGGGCGGCTACGGCGTGTGGACCATCGGCATGACCCACCCCGGCGTGTTCGGCAGCCTTTATGCCCAGAGCGCCTGCTGCGGCTTGCCGCGCGTGGAGACGGAAGCTTCGGCGCAGAAGCTGTCGAGCATTCCGATCGAGCAAGGCGTGAAGGCCGACTTCGGCACCCGCGCCGCGCTGGCCTCGATGGTCGCCTGGTCGCCCAACCCGAAGAACCCGCCGTACTTCGCCGACCCGCCGTTCAAGGACGGCAAGGTCGATCAGCTGGTCATGGCGGAATGGGCCAACAACTCCCCGCTGGCGATGATCCCGAGCCACGTCTGGGCGCTGAGGAGCTACGATGCGATCGGCTCCGACGTCGGCACCAAGGACGGCCTGATCAAGGACGACACCGCGATCCACGAGATGCTCGACAAGCAGGGCGTGGCCAACACCTGGGCGACTTACGACGGCACCCACACCAACCACATCGCCCAGCGCTTCGACGAGGTCGTGCTGCCGTTCTTCGCCCAACACCTCAAGATGAAGTGAGCGCGCCGGTCCTCGCCTCGAAGCTCCACCTAGAGAGCCCCGAGGCGAAGGCCCGGGCGGCGCACAACCGCGGGCTCGCGGCGGACCTGCGGGCGAAAGTGGCCGCCGCCGCGCTCGGCGGACCCGAGAAGAGCCGCCAACGCCACACCGAGCGCGGCAAGCTTCTGCCGCGCGAACGGGTCGAGCGGCTGCTGGATCCCGGCTCGCCGTTCCTCGAACTGAGTCAGCTCGCGGCGAACGGGGTTTACGATGAGGAGATTTTCGGCGCGGGGATCATCGCGGGCATCGGGCGGGTTTCCGGCCGGCAGTGCATGATCGTCGCCAACGACGCGACGGTGAAGGGCGGCACCTACTATCCGCTGACGGTCAAGAAGCACTTGCGGGCGCAGGAGATCGCCCGGGAAAACCGCCTGCCGTGCCTCTACCTGGTCGATTCCGGCGGGGCCAACCTGCCGCACCAGGCCGAGGTGTTCCCCGACCGCGAGCACTTCGGGCGCATCTTCTACAACCAGGCGCAGATGTCCGCGCTGCGCATCCCGCAGATCGCCTGCGTGATGGGCAGCTGCACCGCCGGCGGCGCCTATGTCCCGGCGATGAGCGACGAGAGCGTGATCGTCCGCGAGCAAGGCACCATCTTCCTCGCCGGCCCGCCGCTGGTGAAGGCGGCGACGGGCGAGGAGATCAGCGCCGAGGACTTGGGCGGCGGGGACCTTCATGCGAGGAAGTCGGGCGTGGTCGATCACCTCGCCGAGAACGACGAGCATGCGCTGACGATCTTGCGCGACATCGTCAGCCATCTCGGCGCGAACGAAGTTGCCACGCTGGAGTTGAAGGAGCCACGCCCGCCCAAATTCGATACCGAAGACCTCTACGCGATCGTCCCCGAGGACGTCCGCGCGCCTTACGACGTGCACGAAGTCATCGCCCGCCTGGTCGACGGCAGCGAGTTCCACGAGTTCAAGGCGCTTTACGGCCCCACGCTCGTGTGCGGCTTCGCGCACATCTGGGGCATGCCGGTGGCGATCCTCGCCAACAACGGCGTGCTGTTTTCCGAAAGCGCGCTCAAGGGCGCGCATTTCATCGAGCTCGCCTGCCAGCGCGGCATCCCGCTGCTGTTCCTGCAGAACATCTCCGGCTTCATGGTCGGCGGCAAGTACGAAGCCGAGGGCATCGCCAAGCACGGCGCCAAGCTCGTCACCGCCGTCGCCACCGCGCAAGTGCCGAAGATCACCGTAGTCATCGGCGGCAGCTTCGGCGCCGGCAACTACGGCATGTGCGGCCGCGCCTATTCCCCGCGCTTCCTGTTCACCTGGCCCAACGCCCGCATCAGCGTGATGGGCGGCGAGCAGGCGGCGAGCGTGCTGGCGACCGTCCACCGTGACGCGGAGAGCTGGACGCCCGAAGAGGCCGAAGCCTTCAAGGCCCCGATCCGCGAGACGTACGAGCGCGAAGGCAACCCCTACTACGCCACCGCCCGCCTGTGGGACGACGGCGTGATCGACCCGGTGCAGACGCGGGATGTGCTGGGACTGGCGCTGGGGGTGTGTCTGGAAGCGCTGATCCCGGGGCAGGTGCAGTTTGGGGTGTTTCGAATGTGATGCGTAAGGAGCCGTTGACGATCGAAACCGAGCGGGAAAAGTACTTGCTCTACGCGCTTGCTTCGATGTGCGATCAGTATCTGAGCTATGAGATCGAAGGGCGGACGATCCTTGACCACGTCTATATGATCGCTGGTCAGGTGGCGTTTGAGGCCCTTTATGCTTACGGGCTGATCGATAGGAATGATCGCCGAGCAAAGTGGACGGTTGCGGGTAGGCAGCTAGTTGATTCGTCGCTCTACAAAGCAGACTTTCCCCGATAGGCCGAGGAAGGTGGGCAGGATCCTTGTGGGTAGCTTGCCCTCGATTGAGGGTGCTCTTACCTAACCTGGACGCGAATCCCTCAGAGGCCCCATGACCACCCACACCACCCGCATGCTCATCATCGGCTCCGGCCCGGCCGGGCTCAGCGCCGCGATTTACGGCGCGCGGGCGGGGATGGAGCCGATCGTGGTGCAGGGGCTGCAGCCGGGCGGGCAGTTGACGATCACCACCGACGTCGAGAACTACCCGGGCTTTCGCGACGTGATCCAGGGCCCCTGGCTGATGCAGGAGATGGAGGCGCAGGCCGTCCATGTCGGCACGCGGATGCTGTGGGACACGATCGTCGAGGTCGACATCGCCGGCGGCTCGCCGTTCCGGGCGCAGGGCGACAGCGGCGACGAGTACGTCGGTGACGTGCTGGTGATCGCCACGGGGGCGCAGGCGAAGTGGCTTGGGGTGCCGGGGGAGGAGCGGCTGTCGGGCAAGGGCGTCTCGGCCTGCGCGACTTGCGACGGGTTCTTTTATCGCGGCAAGAAGGTCGCGGTGATTGGCGGCGGCAACACCGCGGTCGAGGAAGCGCTTTACCTCACCAACCATTCCGACGACGTGACCCTGATCCACCGCCGCGACGAGCTGCGGGCGGAGAAGATTCTCCAGGACCGGCTGTTCGCCCACCCGAAGATCAGCGTGATCTGGAACAAGCGGGTCGAGGAATTCCTCGGCGATCCGCTCGACGGGGGGCTGACCGGCCTGAAGCTGGTCGACAGCCTGACCGGCGCGGAAAGCACCTTCGATTGCGAGGGCGCCTTCGTCGCCATCGGCCATGCCCCGGCGACCGAGCTGTTCAAGGGCAAGCTGGAGATGGACGACAACGGCTACCTTGTCGTCGCCCCCGGCACGCCGATGACCAATGTTCCGGGCGTCTTCGCCTGCGGCGATGTCTCGGATCACACGTACCGCCAGGCCGTCACCGCGGCCGGCACCGGCTGCATGGCCGCGCTCGACGCCGAGCGCTTCCTGGCGACGCTCGAATTCGCCCGGCATGAGGCGCAAGCGGCCGAGTAGCGTCGTCCCGGACTTGATCCGGGAGCGCTGGCCGACAGCTCGAGCTTTGCCGAAAGCGGTCCGGGTCATGGCCGGGACGACGCAGGCTCGCCAATCCCGTGACGTCGGGATCGCCGGCGCTTCGTCGCGCGCGGCTGCTTGTTCGGCGCAATGGTTGGCGGCGTGCGTGGCCATTTCCTGGCATGCGCCGTTGGCACATCAGACGGTTGGGGGCTCGAACGAAGGAGTTCCCGATGCAACAGATCGATCCCATGATTTGGGTGGTGGTCGGCGTGGTGATCGTTGCCGCGATCGCCGCCTGGCTCATCTTCCGCAATCGCCGCACGGCCGGCCTGCGCGACACGTTCGGCGACGAATACGATCGCACGCTCGATACCGCCGGCAGCCGCGCGAAGGCCGAAGCCGCGCTGAAGGAGCGCGAGGAGCGCGTCTCGAACCTCGAAATCCGCCCGCTCACGAGCGAGGAGCGTGACGGCTTCAGCCGCGAATGGCGCGACGTGAAGGCGCTTTTCGTCAATAGCCCGGTCGAGGCCGTGCACCACGCCGACCGCCTGCTGGGGGATATCATGAAGACCCGCGGCTACCCGATGGCCGACTTCGACCGCCGCTATGAGGACCTGACGGTCGATCATGGCGAAGTCGCGCGGCACTATCGCGAGGGCCACGACATCGTCGTCCGCCACGGCAAGGGCCAGTCCTCGACCGAGGACTTGCGCCAGGCGATGATCCACTTCGAGGCGCTGTTTGACGACCTGGTCAACGAAGTGACCGGCGAAGTCGACAACCCGCCGGTCAAGGGGCGGGTATCGCACTGATCTTAGCCCTCTCCCCTTCAGGTGAGAGGGTTGGGAGAGGGGGCTGTTACATGCCCCTCTCCCTCCGCGCCTTCGGCGCTCCTCCCTCTCCCCTGAAGGGGAGAGGGCATTGGATCAGATATCCAAATTCGCGACGTTCAGCGCGTTGTCCTGGATGAACTCGCGGCGCGGTTCGACCACGTCGCCCATCAGGCGGGTGAAGATCTCGTCGGTGACGTCGGCGTCCTCGACCTTGACCTGCAGGAAGATGCGATTTTCCGGATCCAGCGTGGTCTCCCACAGCTGCTCGGCGTTCATTTCGCCGAGGCCTTTATAGCGCGAGATCGCCAGGCCCTTGCGGCCCGCCGCGAGCACCGCGTCGAGCAGCTCGGTCGGACGAGTGATCGCGCCTTCGCGCGCGACCGGCGCGGCCTGCTCCTCGCCGTCCTCGTTCACTTCGACCACCGGCTCTGGTTCGGGCTCCGCGCCGGCGCGGGCCAGGCGCGCCGGCCCGGAGAAAGCGTCGGCGTGTTCCTTCGCCAGCGAATGGAGCTTGCGCGCTTCGGCGCTGGAAACGAAGTTGGCGTCGATCAGGTGCGCATCGGTCACTCCCCGCCACACGCGGTCGATGCGGATCGTGCCATCGGGCGAGAGACTGGCCGACCACACCGCTTCGGGATCGCCCATCGCCAGGCGCCCGGCCGCACGCGTCAGCGCCGCTTCGCGCCCCGCACGGTCGAGCGCGGGATCGAGCGCGCCGGCGATCGCCATCTGCTCGATCACCCCGCTGTCGTAGCGGCGTGGGACGAAGGCGATCAGGTTGCGCAGCCGCAACGCGTGTTCGACCAGCGCGCGCAGCTCGTTCTCGGCGCGGGCGCCGCCCGGTGCCTCAAGCACCCGGCCTTGCAGCCCGGCGTCGACCAGGTAGCGGTCGAGCGCTGCCTGGTCCTTGAGGTACACTTCGCTGCGCCCTTTGCTCACTTTGAACAGCGGCGGCTGGGCGATGTAGAGGTGCCCGGCCTTGATGATGTCCGGCATCTGCCGCTGGAAGAACGTCAGCAGCAGGGTGCGGATGTGCGCGCCGTCGACGTCGGCGTCCGTCATGATGACGATCTTGTGGTAGCGCAGCTTCTCGAGGTTGAACTCGTCGCGCAAGCCGGTGCCCATCGCCTGGATCAGCGTGCCGACTTCCTTCGAGCTGATGATGCGGTCGAAGCGCGCGCGCTCGACGTTGAGGATCTTGCCGCGCAGCGGGAGGATCGCCTGGTACTGGCTGTCGCGCCCGCTCTTGGCCGAGCCGCCGGCGGAATCGCCTTCGACCAGGAACAGCTCGCATAGCGACGGGTCGCGCTCGCGGCAATCGCTGAGCTTGCCCGGCAGGCTGGCGATGTCGAGCGCGCCCTTGCGCCGCGTCAGCTCGCGGGCCTTCTTGGCGGCTTCGCGCGCGGCGGCGGCGTCGATCACTTTCTGGATGATGGTCTTCGCGTCGGCCGGGTTTTCTTCCAGCCACTCGTTCATCTTGTCGCCCATCAGGCTTTCGAGCGGCTGGCGGACTTCGGAGGAGACCAGCTTGTCCTTGGTCTGCGAGCTGAACTTGGGATCGGGCAGCTTGACGCTGACGATCGCGGTCAGCCCCTCGCGCATGTCCTCGCCGGTCAGGCTGACCTTCTCCTTCTTCAACAGGCCCGAGCGCTCGGCGTAGCTGTTGAGCGTGCGGGTCAGCGCGGCGCGGAATGCGGCCAGGTGGGTGCCGCCGTCACGCTGGGGGATGTTGTTGGTGAAGCACAGCACGTTCTCGTAGTACGAATCGTTCCATTCGAGCGCGACATCGATGCCGATGCCGTCGCGCTCGGCCGAGACCGAGATCGGCTCCGGCACCAGCGCCTGCTTGTTGCGGTCGAGGTACTTCACGAACGCGGCGATCCCGCCTTCGTAATAGAGGTCGTGCTCGACGACCTCTTCGTGGCGCTTGTCGCGCAGGAGAATGCGCACGCCCGAGTTAAGGAAGGCGAGCTCGCGGTAGCGGTGCTCGAGCTTCTCGAAATCGAACTCGGTGACGTTCTTGAACGTGTCGGTCGAGGCCATGAAGGTCACGCGGGTGCCCTTGCGGCCCGGGGCGTTGCCTACGATCTTGAGCGGCCCGACGGCATCGCCATGCTCGAAGCGCATCCAGTGCTCTTTGCCGTCGCGCCAGATCGTCAGCTCGAGCCATTCGCTGAGCGCATTGACCACCGAGACGCCGACGCCGTGGAGGCCGCCCGAAACCTTGTAGGCGTTGTCGTCGCTGGTGTTCTCGAACTTACCGCCCGCGTGGAGCTGGGTCATAATGACCTCGGCCGCCGAGACGCCTTCTTCCTTGTGAATGTCGGTCGGAATGCCGCGCCCGTTGTCCTCGACCGATACCGAACCGTCGGCGTTCAGTTCGATCAGCACCAGGTCGCAATGGCCGGCCAGCGCCTCGTCGATCGCGTTGTCGCTGACTTCGAACACCATGTGGTGCAGGCCGGAGCCGTCGTCGGTGTCGCCGATGTACATACCGGGGCGCTTGCGCACCGCGTCCAGGCCCTTGAGCACCTTGATGCTCTCGGCGCCATAGGCATTGGTGTTCGGGGTCTGCTGCGGGGTCTCGTCCATGACGATCATATAGGGATTGGGGGGGGCTTTCGGAACCCGTCAAACGCCCGTCTCCACAAGCGAAATCGGCGCGGTAAACGGCCCGGCGCGCGGCAGCTTAACGAGGTTCCGGAAGGGGTGTGCCGGCTGGGGACGGGGGGTGGGGGGAGAGGTGTCCGCCAGCCGGCTCGACGGTCAAGTAGGTGGCCGGCCGCTGTTGCACAAATGAGAAAAGCGCCACGCGTGTTGCATTTCTTGCAACTCAGGTTGATTCCGTTCCGTAACGCCCGAAATCCCGCCTCGCGCGACAACGGCGCCGCGCTTGATCTTGCCCGCACCCGCATTGGCTCGCCGGCCGACTTGCTCTAGATTGACCGCGGGGAGTTGCCGCGCAGGAGGGGGATGTCATGAAAGCCGTGTCGCGCCGGACCGTTCTGTCGATTGGACCAGGGCTTACCGCGGCCGCGGCTCTCTCCGCGCGGACCGGTGCCGCGCCGCCCGCGCGGAAGCCCAACATCATCTTTATAGTAGCCGACGACATGGGCGTGGCGGACCTCTCGTGCTACGGCGCGCCGCAGATCAGGACGCCGGCGATCGACCGGATCGCCGCCGAAGGCGCGCGCTTCACCCAGGCTTACGCCAATTCCGCGGTCTGCACGGCCTCGCGCGTGGCGATCATCACCGGCCGCTATCAGTATCGCCTGCCGATCGGGCTGGAGGAACCGCTCGCGCGCAACGAGATCGGCGTGCCGCCGGAGCAGCCGGTGCTGCCGTCGATCCTCCGCGCGGCCGGGTACGAAACCTGGCTGATCGGCAAGTGGCACCTCGGGCCCCTGCCCAAGTACGGCCCGCTGCAGAGCGGCTACGACCATTTCTTCGGCTTCCGCGGCGGCGCGCTCGATTATTTCAAGCACTACGAACCCGGGTCGGACTTGTGGGACGGGGACACGCGCATCGAGCAGCACGGTTACCTGACCGATCTGATCGGCCAGCGCGCGGTCGACGTGGTCCACGCGCAGAACGGCAAGGCGAAGCCGCTGTTCATGAGCCTGCACTTCAACGCCCCGCACTGGCCGTGGGAAGGCCCCGACGACGAGGCGACGTCTGCGAAGCTTGCCTACCGCGAGCTGATCGGCGAGGCGGGCACGCTGGCGACCTACAACCGCATGGTCGAAGCGATGGACAAGCAGGTCGGGCGCGTGCTCGAGGCGCTGGCGCAGACCGGGCAGGCGGACAACACGCTGATCCTGTTCACCAGCGACAACGGCGGCGAGCGCTTCGCCACCACCTGGCCGTTCAACGGCCGCAAGTCCGAACTGCTGGAAGGCGGCATCCGCGTACCGTCGGTGGTCCGCTGGCCCGGGCGCATTCCCAAGGGCGTCGTGAGCGACCAGATGATGATCCACATGGATTGGCTGCCGACGCTCACCGCGGCCGCGGGCACCGCGCCCGATCCGAAGTTCCCGAGCGACGGCATCAGCCTTTTGCCCGTGCTCACCCAGGGCGCCCGCCCCGTCGAGCGCTCGCTGTTCTGGCGCTACAAGTCCAACGCCCAGCGCGCGGTGCGGATCGGCAATTACAAGGCGCTCAAGATTGCCGGCAACACATTCCTTTACGACGTGGCGGCCGATCCGATGGAGCGCGCCAATCTCAAGCGGCGAATGCCCGATATCTACAAGCGCCTGACCGACGCCTGGATGGCGTGGAACGCCGGCATGCTGCCCGAAGTGCCGCAGAGCTATACCTACAACAACGCCGGCGGCGAATGGTCCGATCACATCAACACGCCGGCGATCGACGTTAACGCGGTGGACGGCGGAGGGGCCTGGCCGCCGTAGCGCGGGCGGCTCGCTTTACAGCCCGGCGCGGCCCCCTTATCGCCCCGCCATGGACGCCCAGCACCTTCCCGATTCCATCCTCATCGTCGATTT
>Ga0207652_10003949_pt1 | contig 12128 bp, 3 predicted proteins | sample KBSC63BmetaG_FD_184334 | JGI IMG/M metagenome (GOLD analysis project Ga0207652, IMG submission 184334) | Corn rhizosphere microbial communities from Kellogg Biological Station, Michigan, USA - KBS C6-3B metaG (SPAdes) (version 2) | ecosystem: Host-associated > Plants > Roots > Rhizosphere ... | reverse complement strand
ACTGAAAGCGACATTGTCATCCACATATTGCTTTTCTCCTGTATCCAGCCATGATTCTAACACCCAATCTTTTGTGGCACTTTTATTATTTACTTCCAGGTTTTGGATTAAAGAGAGTGAAGGTTTTGCAGGCTTGATACCTTTATCAAGAGAAGCAATCCCAATTGCCGAAATGACCGCTTGTCCTGATGCGACACGAGGAAAGGAAATAGTAAGTAAACCTCCTTTTACAGTTACTTTCACAGTCTTTTTTAACGCGGTGCTGTATCCTGCTTCTTTCCAGATATCTTCATTCTTCAAAACCACTTTATCATTAACAGCTACATCAAATAACCGCCAGCCTTTACAATTAATTCCACCTCCGCGGCCAAACCATGGTTCTGTAAAATAAAGTTCAACCAAGTAATCGCCGTCCGGTACCGGAAAATCAAAATGCAGTTTTTCTCTGCCGTACCTGAATGTTTGAAAAAGTTTCGAATCTTTTGTGCCACGAATCGGGTCAAAAGTTCTGCGCTGGCTCGCAAAGTAAGCAGGCATTCCCGGGAAATCTTTTGTCCATGAGGTTGAGCCCCAAAATGTATCATTCGTTCGTTCCCGATCTGCCATCCACGTGTTGCCATTTTCATCAACATAATCAGACCCACCACAATTTACCCGGTATAAGTAATTGTATCCGGGCTGAGGAGATGTAACCGGTTTTGCATCTTTGAAAAAATCATTGAAATGCGGCGCACGCGGAAGATGATTTAAAACAATGTAATCGCTGGAAACTTCTTTTCCATTTACATAACCTACTGCGTATAATACGTTGTACCTGATGTTTACGCTGTCCCATTGAAAATGCGTTCCAATCCCATTTCTTTTTCTTTTACCCAACGATTGCGAGCGCACGTCATTAAACAATTCTACTTCATCACAATTTGAATAAACAACAATATTATTTTTAATGCCCGGCGTCAACCACCTGTCGGGCCACGTATGCGAAACGATATACACCATTGGCTGTTTATCTTTTGGTGCGTAATTTGACCGGTACATATAAAACGCATCAACCGGTTCTTCCCATGGCGTAAATAAGCCTTTGTAATTGACGGGGCCTACCCTATCTAATTCGCGATATCCCTCTCCTCCCTGCACCCTGCCAGGATTATCATGAGAAGTGAGCAGCCACATAAAATGTCCCGCAGCGCTATCTTTCACCGACTCAGCAAGTCGTACTTTCATTTCAAGCAATTGCGTCATCCTGTCTTCGCTGTTAATTCCTTTTTGATTAAACGAGCCTTCTGTATGTAAATCCAGTGTGCGCCAGGCGCCGTATTCGCCTACCAAAATTTGTTTCTTTAAATCATTTCCATAAGTAGCAGGATCACCACCGTAAGTGCCCGTCCAGTTTTGAGGAACATCCCAATCGGTTCCGGCGCCGCCGTTGCAGGTTACTACCAGCCGCTGTGATGAAGCAGTAGGATCTAACTTGCGAATTAAATCAGTGGATTCTTTTGCAAAATCCGCTGGCAGTTTACTTTCATTTTGCAAGCCCCATAAGATTAACGAAGGACTATTGCGACGTTCTTTTACCCAATCTGTTAAAAGTGTTTGGAAGTTTTTTCTAAACGCTGGTGTGTCAAACCAAATATGCGCACTCATTTGCGGCCACCACAAAACTCCCAGGCTATCCCAATATTTTTGATACCGCAGGTTATGCGGTTGATGTGCATCCCTGAAAGCATTAAAGCCTGCTGCTCTTAACTCCATAACTCTTGTTTTCACCTGCTCAGCACTGAACGCGTGGCTCTTTCCAATAAGGTGCTCATATCCGGCAACGCCGTTGATAAAAACAGGTTTCCCATTTAACAAAAATTGGTTGGAGGATGCAGGTTTATTAATGGGCCAACTGATCCAGCGAATACCATAAGAAGTTGAAACACGGTCAATCACTTTTCCATTTTCTATTACTTCTGTGAGAAGTGTATATAAATAAGGATCATCAAGATTCCACAAATGAACATTATTAATAGAAGGTTCCTGGTGAATTATTTTACTTGTCGCGGGGAGAATTTCAGCGCTTGATTTTGTTTTAACAACAGTGATGCCTTTGCCATTAAGCAACTTATTTATTATTGTTATATTTTTTGTACTGTTACCATAATTTTTAATTTCCGCATCAACATACAAATGGGCATATTTTTCTGAAACAGTTGTATCATTCCAGATATGAATACCAAACGGCTGAACGCGTACATCATTTGTAACAATTAAATGAACCGGCCTGAAAATTCCCATAGGTTGAGAGCCTTCTGAAAAACCTCTTTCATCAGAGCAACCGCCGCAAACCCACGGCAGATCACGAATATAAGCAGGATGATCAGCACGCACTGCTAACAAATTAGATTGATCATTGAGATGAATGAAATTGGTTACATCTATGGTAAAAGTGGTTCTTCCGCCTGCATGATAACCTACTTTTTTGCCATTCAGCCAAACGGTTGCATAAGAACTAACTCCTTCGAAATACAGGAAAAAATGTTTGCCATTCTTTCGCGATTTTATGGAAAATTTTTTTCGATACCACGCATAACCATGCCGGTTTCCATGTAGCAATCGCCGGTAACCTGCATAGGCATCCCAATTATTTGGCACATCTACACGCGACCATGTTTTGTCGTTGAAAGACGGATTTTCAAAACCATCAAAAGCATTTTTGTTGTGATCATCTTCAACGCTGTGCCAATTTTGATTAAGAGAAATATCCTGCCGGATCGCATTTTGAGCATATAAATTTCCATTGCTGCAAAACTGAATGAACAGGCAAAAAACAATAGTAAAGCAACAAATACTTCGTTTTTTTATTTTCTTTTGGAAATGAGAATTTGCAAAGTATAACACCTTTTCGGCAGTTTCACCAATTTCTAAAATGATATATCGTTTTGCAAATGCCATTATCAAATTCTATTCAATTGTCCGTCGAACTTATAAGTTTTTCCTTTTTCTGTTTTTAATTCCACTACCTTATCGTGATAGCGCAATAGACAAGGCCGGCCTGCCTTTGAAAACAATTCAACCTGTTGCAATTTTTCATTTTCCCATTTTAAATTAACCACAAATCCTCCCCTTGCGCAAAGGCCTTTCACATCTCCTTCGGGTAATGCATCGGGTAAAGCAGGCAGCAGATCAATATATTTTGTCTGGCTTTGCAAAAGCATTTCTCCAATGCCTGCAGCGCCACCAAAATTGCCATCTATCTGGAATGGTGGATGTGCATCAAATAAATTAGGATAAGAGCCTTCGCCATGGATTGATGCGGGACTAAGTAGCATTCGAATTAATTTAAACGCATGATTCCCATCTTTAAACCTGTCCCACAAATTTATCTTCCACGCAAGGCTCCAGCCTGTGGCTGCATCGCCCCGGTATAATAAAGATTGGCGTGCCGCTTTCATCAACTGTGGCGTTTGCTCCCAATTGATGCCGCTCCCCGGATAAACCGCCCATAAATGAGACACATGCCGGTGATGATCAGTGGTATCATCCTTGTCTTCGAGCCATTCCTGCAATTGGCCATATTTTCCAATTTGAAAAGGAGCAATTCTCGCCAATTTTTCCGCCAGCGTATCTCTTAAAATTTTATCTGTATTTAATATCTCACCTCCGTGAATCACATTGCTGAATAAATCTTTTATAATTTCATGATCCATTGTAGGGCCTGCCACCAATCCCCCATGTTCCGGAGAATTAGAGGGAGTGCTTATCAGCCAGCCTGTTTTGGGATCTTTAATGAGAAATGAATTAAAAAATAAAGCGGCTTGCTTCATTATCGGATAAGCAGTGTCTTTCAAAAAAGTTTTGTCCTGCGTAAATAAATAATGTTCCCATAATTGATGACAAAGCCACGCACCGCCTGTAACCCATATTCCGTGATCGGGTGCATCGATAGGCGCTGTTCCACGCCAGATATCCGTATTGTGATGAAGCACCCAACCGGGTGCATTGTAGTACTCTTTTGCAGTTTCTTTTCCAGCTTGCGCAAGTTCCTCAATCATCTTAAACATCGGCTGATGCATGGGGGAAAGATTGAGCAATTCAGACGGCCAGTAATTCATTTCTGCATTTATGTTAGTAGTGTATTTACTTCCCCACGGAGGCGCAAGCTTATCGTTCCAGATTCCCTGCAGATTAGCAGGATACGTTCCAGGCCGTGAACTTGATATGAGCAGGTATCTTCCATATTGCAAATAAAGGGCAACAAGCGCCGGATCGTTTGATGAAGCAAACTTTTCAATGCGTTTATCGGTCGGCAACTTTTCGTTTTCGCTGTTACCAAGATTAATAGAAAGTGTATTAAAATACTTTTGATATTCTTTTATATGCGCTGCTTTTATTTCACGATAAGTTTTGCCGTTTATGCTTTGTAAAGCTTTATTGCAAATGGCAACAGGATTGGCTGAGACGTCTTTATAATTTTTGTAATTAGTAGCGGCGGTAAGGTATAAGGTTACTTCATCTGCTTTATCAATTTCTATTGTGTCATTTTGAATGCTAACCTTTCCTTTTGCAGCAACTACACGCAGAAAGCTTTCGCCGCGCAATGCGCCGTTTCTCACTTTCACTGAAAGATCAATGGTATTATCAGCAGTTTTTTTTACAGAAGAATATTTGTGAGGACTATTTAGCATCGCCTTCAGACTAATATTTCCCGGTTTGCTTGCTGTAAGATGAATAACAATAACCTGGTTAGGCTGGCTTGCAAAATATTCTCTCGTGTACGCAATACCGTTAGAAGAATAACTTGTGCGTGAAATGGCATTTGCAAGGTTAAGTTCGCGTTTGTAATCTGATATGCTGCCGATATTTTGGAAATTAAGCCACAAATTACCGAAGGGCTGGTATGCTGCCTGGTAATGCGGAACAGCGGGCGGCTCATCATTTTGAATAAAATACTTCCATTCTTTATTGAGCGAAATAGCATCCTCTGCGGAACCGCCTTGCGGGTAAACTACGATATGTCTTGATGTATCTTTGTAACCGGCAATACCACCTTTATCGAAATAATTCAATACCTGTATGGCAATCGTATTTTTTCCATTTACCAATGCCTCTTTTGGAATAATATATTTCCTCCGATTATCCGCGCCGTCTGTTGTTCCAATCAATTTCCCATTTATATAAGTAAAATCCTGGTCGCGCACCTTGTTTAAATCCAATACGAGGTTCTTAGCTTTCCACTCTTCAGGAAGCCTAAACGTCGTCCTAAACCAAACCGCTCCATCAAGGCCTTCCAGCCCAGCAGTTTCCCAACCTTCATAAGTGGGAACTGTTATTGTTTTCCACTTACTGTCATTATATCCGGGAAGCGCCGGATTGCCTTTCATTCCTTTCAGAGCCCTCATTTCTTTTAACCATTCCGCTTTGTCGCCGCCTTTGCTTTTCAAGCCCATAAAATGCTCTCCTGCTAACTTTTCAGCTTCTTTCTGTTTTCCTTCAAAAAGAAGTTTGCGAATTTGGGGCAAATATTGAAAGGCATCCGGCCGGTTATAATCTCTTGGTTCACCTGTCCATAATGTTTCTTCGTTAAATTGAATTCTGTCCTGTTCAACGCCACCAAAGATCATAGCGCCCAATCTGCCGTTTCCGATTGGCAACGCTTCCGTCCATTTTACAGCCGGTTGATTGTACCATAATATAAGATTGCTTTTTTCCTGAGCCTGTGTTGTAATAAACATGAAAAGAAAAGCAAGGGTAAAAAAAAGCCTCACCCCCAACCCCCTCTCCCGCGGGAGAGGGGGCTTGAAACGTCCTACTGTAAATGCTTTCATCAAATGATTAATTTTTCTCCGGACAATTATGATTTTTTATAGTAAACCAATAAAAACTGCCTTTTTACATTTTCGCCAACACATGCTTTAAATCCTTGCCACTATAAATCTTTTTGCCATTCGCATAAATGATAAAGCCTTTTCCTTTACCATATTTTTTCCCATTTTTATCCCACAGGATCGTAAGCATTTTACCGTGATATAAAACCTGGCTTAAACAAAACCAATCCCATTGTCCTTGCGGTATTAAGGGAAAGATTTCTACTACATTATCAAGTCTTGGTTTTAAACCAACAAGGTCATTTATGATTAAATCTGCAAAACCGGAATGATTGTAAAATTCGCTTCGGGGGTTATCCTCTTTCAGCCATTCGCCGGTTTTTTCATCCTGGTATTCACCAATGTAAGGCCGCCCTCTTTTTTGTTGTGACCGGGCATATTTGTCCAGCTCTTTATAAAATATCTCTTTATTCATCGCACCCTTATTTTTATAATTGGTCAACAGGTTTGCCAGTCCTTTTAAAGTTTGCGTCGTGGCGAAAGGCCATACAGCGCCATCCCACTCACATCCATGCCCTGAGCCATGCGTTCTGAATCCAGGGTTTCTTCTTTCGGCTGTGGTAATCCCCCAGGGAGCGCAAAAGCCCGTTGTATCAATGAGTTGGTTCCATGCTTTTGCATATTTTGCTTTATCATCCGGCAAATTAAAATACCAGGGAATAAAACCAATCTCCTCCCGAGCATCAGAAAATTTTCCATTTTGCAGGCGAACCTCAAAGAAAGAAGCGCTGTCATTCCACAAATAATTTTGAACTATTGATTTTAGAGATGCAGCTTTATCGCTATATTTTTTTTCAAGAGAAGTGTTTCCAAAAAGTCTGGCCATGTTGTTCATTGCCACCGCGTTCCCGTACATATAACTGTTGATGGTTGGCCTCACATTTTTTACATGTCGCCCGCCACTGATTGATTCTTCCATAGCATCTTTCACATCGTATTGCCAGAATTTTCCATCAGGCAATTGTCTCTCTTTTTCCCATTGATGATAATCTGAATCCAAGGCCGGTAAATTATTTTGTATCAAATTTTTATCAGGAGTAACCAGGTAACGATTATAAACCGCATTCTGCAACCAACTGCTAAAATTATGCAGGTGAGGGCTGGGCGTTTTCTTATCAACATGCAACCAAAAATTGATGTAGTCATTTATATATTCCGGATCATGCAGCCATCTTCCTTCATAAATGTGATGACCCAGTGCACTGCTGATCGTGTTATATTTTCCCGCATGTTTCATGGGTGTAATGAACTCCGTAAAAACATAACCATCCGGCGTTTTTTCCAGGTGTTTTCTGAATGACCACCAGCGATAATAATATATCTTTTCGAGGGTCGTGTCGGGGCAATCAAAAAGCGGAATATTTTTAGCCAGCCAGCCAAAGGCCTCTTTATTGGGAACATAATTTTTTATAGCTTCTGTATCGATTGAATTAAAATATCTGACATAAGATTTCAATTTAGCCGTACTCAATATAAATTGTTGCGACGATTGAGCAAAGCAGGTATTTCCTAAAAAAAGCAGAATACTTAAACTGACAATTACAAATCCGAAAAATCTTTTCATTTTTTAAAATTCATATTTAGAATACAAAATCTACAAAAGCAATTATTATAAGAGTCCTTCTATTTAAATTAAAAAACGTGCTTATTTGTTCGTTTACTGGAGCAATCTATAGTAACACTTATTCTTATTCAAATAACCAATCCAATTCTTCTTTTACTCCTGACTGCGAGAGGCCGGTATCGTAAGATCGCGTTAACTTATCATCATCAACGAAACCTAAAATAAGCACTGCTCCTTTTGGCAGATCAAGTGTGTTTTTACCTGCTTTAAAAGAAAAAGTATGAATGTTAACTGGTGGCATTCCCGATATAATCAACGCGTTAGCAATTTTCGTTTGTGCCTGTCCGTAATCATTCGCGCTTGCATCATTTTCCAAAGTAGGCGGTTGAAGATATTCCGGATTTTGAGTATTGAAATAACCGACCAAAACCTTTACCGGTTTAGCATTCGAAAATTCAAGGTGTGTGCCCTCTTTCAATTGCTTAACTCTTGAAAATTTTAAGCCTTGCAATTGCTTTAGTTCTTCCGCAAAATTTTTGATGTAAGTGCTGGTATCGGTAAATAACTCCTTGCCTGTATTTATTGAATAATATCCATCCGGCCTGGTGATTAAAGTTACCGCTGCATTCTGTAGCAGGTCTGTTTTTTTTACGGCTGTTTTTGATTTTGGCGCCTTCAGGGAATCAATATTTTTTTTGAAAGAAGAAAGTTCCTTTTCATATACCGGCAACATTTCCGTCCAGGTTTTATAATTTCCATCCTCGCCGCTAACAGGAATTTTTCTTTGTTTCGTTTGCATGCTGTTCGCATACAGGTAAGTATCTTTCGTTAGTGCCGCTAATTTCTTATACCAGTCTAAACTTTTCTCTAAGTGAGGCAAAGCTTTCTCAAGATCTGAAATATCATTTGAATATTTATACCGTAAAACCGATAAAGCGGCTTCCGCTTTTTCAGCATAACTATTGGCAAGCGCATTATAAATGTGCATATCGTTTTTAATCCTTTCAAATTCGTTCTTGTCTTTTGTAATTAAAGGCGAAGCCTGTTCGATCGCATGTACAGCTTTTTGACCATGAACTTTTACTTCTTTAATTATTTCAACAGGTGTTTCTCCTACGTGCTTTTGGTGCTTCCATTCTTTTTCTGCATATTCTGTCAGCATTTCTCCTTCAGGTGATTCAGAATTATACAATAAAGTAAATAAACCATAACGATATGGATTGATCAGTTCAGTCATCAGCATTCCTAAAGATAATGTCTGACGATTGCCATCGGTGATACCAAATCGCCTTAAAAGCTTTGGCGCAATTTCGCCGGACTGTTCAAAAGCTTCGAGAATATTTTTTCCGGCGGAAAGATTGCTTCCATATTTATTGGCGAGAAGGAGGGCCCAATAATTTACTTCGTCACTTCGATCACGATGGCAATTCCATGCATAGCGTGCCCATGCTTTATACCACATCCAATCGCGGTCAATCTGTAACAGGCGCGGGTTTGTTTTGTCAGCAGTATAAGGCCAGTCCCAATAAGAAGCTTGCGGATAAAGGTGCAATCCATTTGCATGGTAAATATCATGCATGGCTAAAACGCACTTTTGTATAAAATCATCCGCGGCATAACGAAACGGTTCAAGGTTTGCCATGAGATGCACGTTTTCAATTTGCACTGTTCCTAAACTGCTTAATTTACGATGAAGTTCGGCCCAGGTACCACGCGGCTCATAGGTAGTAAGCGCTTCGCCGTTGTATTTAGCCATCGTATATAAATTCTTATAAAGCGGAAGCGCTTCTTTCATTACAGATGGCGCATCTGTGTCATGAGCTCTTAAAACTATTGGAGGTTCTTCTTTTTTACCCAACGCTTTCAGGCCATCTTTCACGCCTGGAATAATTGTTTTGGTGAACCAATCTATATCATCCTGGCCAACGCCTTCCATTGCTTCACCTAATGTAACCAATAATCCAACATGCGGATATTTCTCTACGAAAGCTGCAATAGATTTTCTTGTATAGTCAGCAATTAAGGGAGTAATGTGCCTGTTCCGATCCTGTGTTTTTATATGATTTTTTTCAGCAAATGGTTTCGATACAATAATGTTATAGAACATTTGAATCACCCAAATACCCCGCTTATCCGCTTCTTTAGTAAGAAACTGATACATCTCTTCATTCTTTTTAAAAGTGGTGTCATCCACTTCAACTGCGTAAGGATAATCTTTCAATTTAACCAGCGAAGCAAAAGGATGGCCATTCCACAGGTACAAGGAGTTTAACCGATTTTCAACCATTGAATCCAAAAACTTTATCCAAAGTGCTTTGTTATAAAACCAGGGAAAATTCTTAGGTGTATAGGGATATTCGTATACGCCTCTTCCCGGCAATAAGGTAGATTTTTGAAGGCCGATACAAGTGCCGCGAAGCACCATTTCCGGCTGATCTGTCAATGAAATATCTCCAGGTAATTTTCCTGTTTCCCGCACCCGATCTGCTAATTCCATGCAGCCATACAAAACCCCGGAATTGTCTGCGCCGGCAATAATTGTATTATTATCTCTTCCTGATTTAATAGAAAATCCTTCTTTGCCAGGCTTAGCTGCGAATCTTATATTCCATAAGGCAGCTGTTTTATTCAATAAAGCATCATTTTCTTTTCCAACAATTACAACGTTTTTTGTCGGTGAGCTAATTTCACCTGGAGGCAATGTATGAACTGTATAACCCTCATCTGCCAACGCCTCTGATAATTTTTTTACTCCAAAATTTATTCGGTTATTGCTTAAAGATGTTACCGAAATTGAAACGCTTTTTGTTGCTGGTTCAATTTTCTTTTGGGCATTCAAAGAAGAACTTTCGACACATGAAAAAATTAATAACAAGGGTAAAAGTAAGCGGGATAGGTTCATAATTCTTCAATCTAATAATGCTTATATTCAACCGCATTCCGGCAATCAACCTCAATTGTGCAAATAATTCTCCTCTTTTAAAAGTGTTTTACTTTAATAAATTTCTTTAAAAATTTCGCAAATGAAAGTTAGAAAAGGGAGTCCTGGTAAAAACCAAACTCCGTGTTGCTTGTATTATGAGAAACTTTTATTCAGTTTAAAGTAAAACGATATTTGTAAAATGGAAAACCCTACATTCAGCAAATTGTTTTCAAATCCGGAAAACGGCAAATCGTCTATGTAAAAAATAACCAGAGTAAAGCTAAGAGAAGCAGTATTTACGAGGAATGTATTATTTCACTATGTTAATGGATTATTCTTTGATTTTTTAGTAGGCACAAAAGGATGCGATTATCATTTTAAAAACAATAGTACTTTCGTAATATTCGCCACGATAAATGCTCTACCAACACTTGAAAACTTTTCGTTCTTTTGTTATATTGCCTTTCTTATTTTTAACCTCCGTTATCCAGGCACAATCATTCCCGGCGGCTGCTTTAAATAATTATAATATCAACTGGGATACTCCAAGCATAAATGCTGCTTCATCAATGCCATGCGGAGGCGGCGATATAGGTTTGAATGTATGGGTAGAAAACGGTGATCTGTTATTTTACATAGCGCAAAGCGGCACTTTCGATGAAAACAATGCCCTTCTGAAATTAGGCAGAGTCAGGGTGCATTTAACGCCAAATCCTTTGTCAGATCGCAATTTCAGGCAACAACTGCGAATTCTTGATGGTAGCATTTATATAACCGGTAAGCATCGTCAGGAACTGACCACCATTCATGTGTGGGTAGAAGTGTTTCGGCCGGTGATACATGTAGAAATTGACAGCCGCCAAAAGATAAAAGCGATAGCCACTTATGAAAGCTGGAGAACAAAGGATCATATCGTTCGGGGCAAAGAAAACAATGAAAACTCGTATAAATTTGCTCCACAAGGAATAACAAAAGTATTCAAGGATCATATTAACTTTGAAGAGAACAAGGTTATTTTCTACCACCGCAATAGAGACACTACCATCTTTGATGTTACTGTAAAACAACAGAAGTTAGACAGTGTAAAAAGCCGTTTATTCAATCCCTTAAAACAGCTAACCTTCGGTGGTTTTATGGAAGGGGTTGGTTTTGAGGCTTACGGAATGGATAGTGGTAAGTATCTGGAAACGCCTTTTGTTGGTTTCCGGCTGAAAAGCAAACACTACTCCCGTCATATCCGCCTTTTAATTGGACTTAATGTAGGAAACTATTCCGATGTCGCCTCATGGCACCAAAAGCTGATGGGACTGAAATCTCAATCCCCCGCCGACTCAAAGGTTGCCTGGCAGAAAAACCAGTCATGGTGGACGGGTTTCTGGAATCGTAGTTTTATCATTATTGACCCTCGAAAAAGGCAGGTGAATGATACTCCGTGGACGGCCGCCAGAAATTATCAGTTATTCAGGTATATGCTTGCTTGTAATGCCTATGGCAGTTATCCTACCAAATTCAACGGAGGCCTGTTTACATTTGATCCTATACTCATAGATAGCAGTTTTCATTTTACACCGGATTTCAGAAACTGGGGCGGCGGAACCTTCACCCAGCAAAATCAACGTTTGGTATATTATCCTATGCTTAAAAGTGGCGACTATGATATGATGGAGACTGCTTTTCAATTCTACCTGCGGCTACTGCCTGCAGCAACACTAAGAACCAAAGTATATTGGCATCATGATGGCGCCAGTTTTACTGAGCAATTAGAAAACTT
>Ga0207652_10003945_pt1 | contig 12132 bp, 8 predicted proteins | sample KBSC63BmetaG_FD_184334 | JGI IMG/M metagenome (GOLD analysis project Ga0207652, IMG submission 184334) | Corn rhizosphere microbial communities from Kellogg Biological Station, Michigan, USA - KBS C6-3B metaG (SPAdes) (version 2) | ecosystem: Host-associated > Plants > Roots > Rhizosphere ... | reverse complement strand
CTCGTCAAAATGTCGGGACGTAGATGCTTGATGACGTCCCACGCGTTGTCGGCTGGATTCCCGCCGGCTGCTTCGATCTGATCCGCATCGAGATAGTAGCTTTTGATTCGAAGCGAGGCCTCTTCAGTGATTCGCACCGTGTTCAACGTCGGGCGGCCGACGACGATCGTGACGCGCGCGGTGTCTCTCGGCGCGACAGCGAAGAAGTGATCGCCTCGCCGATAGCCGATCTTGCGCATCGTGACTTGCAGGTCGGTCGAGTCATTCACCTGAACGGGAATGAGGCTGCGGCCGAGGCTGTCGGTGACGCCGGAGCCGACGACGCTGCGGAGTCCCTTGGTGACGACGAGCTCCGCGCCTGGTATTGGCGCGCCGCTCGAATCGTGCGCTGTGATCTTGACGAATCCCGTTGGAAGTTGAGCGCCCGCGGCCAGCGCGAGCGTCACACTCGCGACAGCGGCGCGAGCGAACAACGGAGCGATTCGCATGGTGGCCTCCTGGCCAGGTTCCGCCGAGGGTGGGCGGCACGTCGACTAGTTAATTGTATGCAATAATTCTGCCGGTGGGGAGTAGTGACAGCTAAGACACCTCGGGCACCAGGATCACCTTTCCCGTCGTCTCCCGCCCACCCAACGCCCGATGCGCTTCAGCCGCCTTCTCGAGCGGAAACTCGGCGCCGATCCGCACGCTGAGCGTGTGATTGCCCACCCAGCCGAGCAGCTCATTCGCTCGCTCGAGGAGCTCGGCGCGCGTGGCAACGTAGTGGTCCAGGGTTGGTCGCGTGAGAAAGAGCGAGCCTTTGCGATTCAGGATCTGCGGATCGAATGGCGGCACAGGTCCACTCGATGCGCCGAAGAGCGCCATGAGTCCGCGGTGCACGAGACAGTCGAGCGATTTGTCGAACGTCGTCTTTCCGACGGAATCGTAGACGACGTTCACGCCCTTGCCGCTCGTGATGCGCTTCGTCTCCGCCGCGAAATCCTGGGTCGTGTAGTCGATGACTTCGTCGGCGCCGGCGTTGCGCGCGAGCTGTCGCTTCTCGGGTGTGGATGCAGTGCCGATGACGAGCGCACCGCGCTTCTTGGCGATCTGGCAGAGCAGTAGTCCAACGCCACCCGCCGCGGCGTGAACCAACGCGCGATGTTCGCGACTCAGCGGGAAAGTCGACGTCGCGAGGTAATGCGCGGTGAGCCCCTGCAGGAACACGGCGGCAGCTTGCTTCGTCGTCACGCCGTCGGGCACCAGCACGGCGCGATCGGCGAGAACGGTCGCCTGCGCGGCATACGCGCCTTTCACTTTTTGCGAAACGACCGCGTCGCCGACCTTGAACTCCGAAACGCCCGAGCCCACAGCGCGCACGGTGCCGGCGGCTTCCGAACCCGGCGTATAGGGTCGTGGGACCTGGTAGACTCCTTCGCGCTGATAGATCTCGATGAAGTTGACGCCGATTGCTTCGACGTCGATGAGCAGCTCGCCCGGTCCCGGCGTGGGCGCTTCGATGTCCTCGAGGCGGAGGACATCGGGACCACCGGTTTCGTGAACTCGAATCGCTTTCATGAGGGAAGAGGGAAGCGGGAAGGGGGAAGGGGGGGAAGAGGTAACGGGGCAGGGCACCAGCGGCAACACCATCGATCGCGCGACGGCACTCCCTCATCCCACGTACCTCATCCCCCCTCTTCCCGCTTCCCTCTTCCCCCTTCCCTCATTTCAACATCGCTTTGGCGATCGTCTGCAGCTGCATATTGCTCGTCCCTTCGTAAATCGCGCCGATCTTCGCGTCGCGATAGAACTTCTCGGCGGGATAGTCCTTCGTGTATCCATAGCCGCCGAACAGCTCGAGCGAGATCGATGTCACGCGCTCGGCGACCTGTGATGCGAACAGCTTGGCCATCGCGCCTTCCATCGCGATGTCATTGCCCGCGTCCTTGAGGCGAGCCGCGTTGTAGACCATGAGCCGCGCCGCCTCGAGCTCCGTGCGCGCTTGCGCCAGTTGGAACTGGATGCCCTGGAAATCCGAGAGCTTCTTTCCGAACTGTGCTCGCTCCTTCACGTAGTCGGTGGCGGCTTTCAGCGCGCCGCCGGCCACGCCGATCATTTGCGCGCCGATGCCGATGCGCCCTTCGTTCAGCGTCTCGATCGCGATCTTGTAGCCCTGACCCACGGGACCGAGCACGTTCTGCGCGGGAACCTCGACGTCGTCGAGAATCAGCTCGGTGGTGCTCGACGCGCGAATGCCGAGCTTGTCTTCCTTCTTGCCGACGCCAAAGCCTTTGAAGCCGCGCTCGACGACGAACGCCGTGATGCCTTTGTAGCCCGCCTGCGGATTCGCGTTCGCGAAGACGACGTACACCTCGGCCTCGGCGCCGTTCGTGATCCACATCTTTCGGCCGTTCAGCACCCAGCAATCGCCGCGCTGCTCGGCACGGGCGTGCATGCCGAACGCGTCGGAACCGGAGCCGGGCTCTGAGAGCGCGTAGGCGCCGACCTTCTCGCCAGTCATTCGCGGCAGGTAGGTCGACTTGATGTAGTCGCTGCCGTACGTGCGAATTGGATAGTTGACGAGCGTGTTCTGCACGTCGACGAGAATCGCGGCCGATGCGTCGATCTTGCTGATCTCTTCGACCGCGATCGCGACCATGATCAGCGATCCGCCGGCGCCGCCGAACGATTCGTCGACTTCGATGCCCATCAGACCCATCTCGAAGAACTTCTTGATGAGCGACGGATCGAGCTTGCCGGCGCGCTCCATCTCCTGCACGCGCGGGCGAACTTCTTCGTTCGCGAAACCGGCGACGGCGCCCTGAAACATCGCCTCGTCGTCGGAGAGAATTGTCAATGGTGCGTGGGTCATGCGATGGACTCTGCCACCTTTCCTGTGCAGGCCGCGCCGCATTCACCCACGCGGCCGGCGGGATCCCAGCATCGGCACGCATCGGCGTCAGTCGCGACGTGCGCGACATCGACGCCCGCTCGCTGCGCGATGACTTCGCACAGCTGCGCGCTCACGCCAAACGCTTCCGTCACACGGAAGCTGACGTTCGGAAATTCCTTCGCCGCCTCCGCGACCATACGCGGGATGTCCCGCGTCGAGTGCTTGCCGGGCGACAACATGTACGGAAACGCGACCACATCGGTGGCGCCGTCGCGAACGCAGGCCGCGAATCCAGCCGGAATGGAGGGTTCGGCGAGCTCCATATGCGCATATCGCACGAGGACGCCGTCGCCGACCATGTGCTGCAACAGGCCGGCAACGCATACCAGCATGTGATTCGCCTCGGGCTTCACGGACCCGTGGTCGATCAGCAGGATCGATCGCATGCCGACAATATAGCCGTTGGGGGCGGCTGCCCGCCCCCTCTCGCGATGGTCAGCCCAGAGGCTGTGCGGCGATTGCCGGGATCCGCCACACGGTTCGCGCGCGGTGCACTTGCGCCGATGCTCGGCGGGCGCGCCGCAGAGTGACCAACGTCACCTCCGGCCGAGCGCCGATTCGAAACGGAATGCCCCAGTAGCCGGTGCCCGGGCTGATGTAGAGCAGAGCATCCCCTTCGGTGTGCGCGCCCATCGCGTGCTCGAGAAACGGCGAGGCGAGGCTCCAACCCAAGCGAGGAAGAGCGAACTGGCCACAGTGCGTATGTCCACTGAGCGTGAGTGCCACGCCCCGCGAGGCGAGCGATGGCCACAGAGCCGGATTGTGTGCGAACGCGATGACGGTCGTGTCCGCTGGGACGTTTGCCAGCGCTCGATCGATGTCCGGTGCAGCGCTCGATGCGCCACGTCGTCCCCCGGCGGGATCGCCAGTGCCAACCACGGCGATCGTATCCCGTCCTCGCCGGATGAATCTCGCTTCGTTCACGAGCAGTGTGCCGATATCGGCGGCGCGAAGCCGACGCTCGACGTCTTCCCAGCCGGCGTACACGTCGTGATTGCCCGGAATCATGAACACGCCGAGCTGTGCATCGAGACTCCCGAGCATGTCGGCGTAGACACGAACATCTTCGGCGCGATCGTCGACGAGGTCGCCAGTGATCGCGACGAGATCCGGCGACAATGCGTGCGTCGTGTCGACGACGCGGCGCAGGAACTTGCGCGACGTATGCGGACCGACGTGCAGGTCGGAAAGCTGCGCGATGCGAAGTCCGTCGAAGCCCGACGGCAGATCGGGAGCGAACGCGTCGACGTCACGAACGACCAACCATCGCCATCCGACGTAGCCGGCGACGAGCACCAGGCCGACGACTCCAATCACTCCGTTGCGGCCAGATGTCGGGCGATGAGCGCGTGCCCAAAGGGTCACCGGCCAGAGCGCCAATCACTCGCGCTCCGGCGACGAGCGGGAGCAGGAGATTCGCGTACAGGAACGGTCGAAGGACGAGCAGCCGAAACGCGGCAGTTGGATAGAATGGCCAGCCGCGCCAGCGGAGATACAACACCAGCGGCAGTGTGCTCTATGCGGCGAGGCCAAGCACGACGATCGCTGCGCCTGGAAATGAACCCGCGGCGAGGACTGAGAGCTTGCCCCATGCCGCCGAGAAGTACGCCACCGCTCGAAGCGCAACGGTGCGAGCGCCGGGTCGGGCGCGGCGCCGAGATGGAGTAGTCATCTCGAAATTTAGGACCCTGCCTAAGACCGGCTTGTTCTTTCCGCCCTTTTTGCCGTTCATGGGCGACATTCAGGACCAACCGCTGGCCGCGCTTGGATTGCTGGCAACCGGTGGGGCGTCGCGCTCTCGATTGATCAGCCTGGCGAAGATGCGTACACGGTTCGAACGGGATGCACACGGGTTGGGTGCGAACTGTCCGCAGCAGCCTGCCCGACGTGCCTCAGCGTACACCTCCACTTGAAGCGACGCTTCGTCGCGGGGTCCCAGCGCCGAGAGGCCGCGGCGCGCACTACGACGATCACGCGCAGGCTCCGACGGATGAGATCGTCAGAGCCGTGGATCACACTGCGAGACGGAGCTAGCCAGTCTCCATCGGCCTCGGTCGAGTGGCGCCGGGCTAAATCTCCCGACCGGCAGAACGCGCGAGTTGGCTATTTCCTCGACGGCCCGGTAGTACGCATCACGGCGCGTACGGACCCGAGGCCCTGCACCGGGACGAGCGGCGCTGATGCAACGGCCCGCAGGTCCGCAGTCAATCGCGCGCGGGACATGGAACCCAAGTTGGTCACCGACGCGTTCGAGACAACGGTGCGTTCATTGCTCTCCAGGGCATCGCCGTGGTCTCGTCGCGACTTCACGAGAGCGACTATCGCGCCGCCGAGGGCCATCTCATCGGCGTCAGGAGACAACAGGATAATGTTGCGCACGTTACCCGTGTTCCGCCGGATGACATAGGCTTTGGCGTCCTTCTCGAGCGGATGTGTCGCCTGCGCCAGCATCAGGGGGACTGACGTATACTGTGCCGCCTCCTGAGAGCTCAGAAGTCGCGCAACAGAGTCGCGAGCATCACGTATGGCGTAGTAACGCGCCAGCATCTGCGCGAACTCTGGACTCTCTGCTCTGGTAATCCGGTGTCCCGGTTGACTCAAGAACGCCATGAAGGCATCCTGGTCGTTAGGCCGAAACCGCTGAGCGATGGTCTTAAGCGCGGCGTGTTCTGCCACTGAAGAGGTATCGACGACGCCGGCCAGGTGCGAGCCTGCGACCGCCGTCGCGACCGGATACATCCGCGAGGCCACGCGAGTCACGTCGTGGCTTGCGGTTGGTGTGCGATCACATGCGCACAGCAAGGCGAGTAGTGAGCCCGCAAGGAGGTACACTCTGCTCATTGTCTTTTGCTCCTTTGTGCGGCTTCGAAGGCCGGTACGATGTAATGGTCGGTTGTTCGCCCCGGTGCACACGATCACCACGTGTAGCAGTACTCAAGTTCCCTGTCGATCTCATTGCCGGCGGCATCCGTCCACACGGTGTAGACACACGTCAACCACTGTGGCCCGGGATCTCCCGTGCCTCCGCCGGTTCCGCCGCCTCCTGAGCCGTCGCCTTCGACGTCGCAGATAATCTCAGTGTCTGGGCACTCGGTCGTTTCATCCTCACGCTTTCTAATGCTGAGAATCTTGGCGACCCCAGCGGGGTCGCTCAAATCGTTTATCTCCTCATCAACGAGACCGACGTCTTCGATGTCCCACGTCCTTAGCAGACTGTTGAAGTAAACGAGCCGGAGGCCATGACGTTTGGACTTGCCATGAGCAGTCGTGGCGCAGGCCAGACGTCGAATGGCAGCATCAATCCGCTGCTTGTCAGGAACAGCGGGGCCAGCAAACGTCGCAGAATCGTCGACAGCGCGTCGAGCGCGTCGGTGGATGCCGCCCAGGCTTGTTTGAGCGTCCCCACACCAGTCAGATGGCGCAGCAAGAGCGAGAGATTCAAACACGCCGTCTGGATGAGATACCGCTTGAGAATATTCTCACGGCCCCGCAGCGTCGTCCGGCGGGCTCCGCCGTCGTCCAGCACGTGCACGAAGCTCCGTTCGGCAAACTCGCCGCGGTGGCGCAGCAACCAACGCCCGCTCGCGCTCGTCAGCGTCTGCTGCGTGGTGCGCAACGCGCGCCGCTGATCGTCGGGCAGCCGCTCGAGGCGGCGGTTGCCGACGGGGTCCGGGATCGCCGTCCGAATCTGCGCCGTCTGGAGCGCGACGAGCGCCTCCGGCCGGCAGTACGCCGAGTCCGCCACGACGGTCTGAACGCGCGCCACACCCGGCGGCTCACCCACCGCTTCATTCACCCGCTCCTCGGCGTCGCGCACTCGTGTGACCAGGTCGTCGCCATCGGCCTCGTCGCCCGGCTTGAGCTCCACGTCGAGAATCGCGCCCGTCTCGAGATCCACCACATGTTCCGGCTTGTAGATCATCCGCGTTACCCCCTTCTTGTCCGGCCCCACCTTCGCATCGGGATCGTGCGGATTCTGCCAATCTTTGTTCGAGGTCTTTCGCCCCTTCCGGTTCCGATCGAACGTGCTCACCGCCCGCGGGTCGCTCGGCTCCACGCCCGCCTCCTTCGCGAGACGCTTCACATACTGCCGGTACTTCTCGCCCGTGAGCCGATGCGTGAGCGAGCGGAGCGAGGCATTGGCCTCCAGGACCGAGCTATCGATCGCCAGATGCTTCCCGCGCAGCAGCTTGGCGTCGTGGAGCGCGGCCAGCAGCAGATCGAACACCTGCTCGTAGACGGCGAGCGGCAGCCGCTGCCGAATGACCGTAAAGCTCGAGTGGTGCGGCGGTCGCTCGGTCAGCTCGTAGTGGAGGAAGGCGCGGATCGCCAACGAGTCGGCACACCGCGCCGCGATGGCCCGTTCGGCCGCGAGATTCTCGAAGAACCCTACCATCAGCATCTTGAAGTACACTTCGGGATCGATCCCCGGGCGCCCGCCCTGACTCGCGTCCATCTCATAGAACGGAGCGCACACCCGACGGACCGCGTCCCCGAAGCCGCGGTCGACCAGCACGCGGTCCAGCCGCTGGTAGAACCCGGTCGCGGGTGTCGTGGGCAGGTCGCTGGTGGCAATCCACAGCGCGGGCGACTCGTTCGGCGTCTTCTTGCGAAACACGCGGCGTCACCTCATGGTGAGGGCAAACGACGTATCGGTTCGCCCTCAATTTATGCTTTGCTAAAGCCCTGTCCACTCAATATTTCAACGGTCTGTTAAGGCACGCCCAGTCTATCGCTTTGCGGACGCTCAACGCGAGCTGGAACGTCCGCTTCCAGACGCGGAGCTTGCGGTGGTCTTGCATGCCCCACGATGCGCCTCGAGAGCGCGCACGCCGCCACCCCTTCCTACGCTCGCGAGCACCTTTCATCGCCGCAGGCCTGAGCCGCAACTGGGACTCCACACCGTCGAACCCCAAACTGTCGACTCCAGACCCTTCCGCCAAATCCAAATCCTCCCGTCAGCGGACACCCCGCCCTGGCCGTATCTTAGTCGACGTCCTCCTCCCAAAATCATGCCTCGCATTTCGCTGATCGGCGCCGCATTCCTGGTCGCCGCGACCTCCGCGGCTGGCGCACAGTCGCCGAGCTCACTCCCTCCGGACTCCGTTCTGGTCCGCGCCCTCACCTTCCGCTCTATCGGCCCTGCCGTCATGAGCGGCCGAATCGCTGACGTCGCCGTTAGCGACGCCCGCGGCTCTCGCTCCAAGCTGGGTAACGTCATCTACGCTGCCGCGGCGACTGGCGGCATCTGGAAGTCGACCAACGCCGGCGTCACGTTCACGCCCATCTTCGACTCCGTTCGCACCGGTTCGGTCGGCGCCGTCGCCGTCGCACCGTCCAACCCTGACATCGTCTGGGTCGGCACAGGCGAGTCGAACAACATGCGGAGCTCCTCCTGGGGCAACGGCGTCTACAAGTCGACCGACGGCGGCAAAACCTGGTCGAGCGCGATGCTGCCCAAATCGCAGCACATCGGCCGCATCATCATCGATCCGCGCGATCCGAACGTCGTGTACGTCGCCGCGCTCGGCCCGCTGTGGGCGCCTGGCGGCGAACGCGGTCTCTACAAGACCACCGACGGCGGAAAGACCTGGACGAACACAAAGGAGATCAGCAAGTACACCGGCTTCGGCGAGATCGTGATGGACCCGTCGAATCCGGACGTCCTCTACGCCGCCGCCGAGCAGCGCGAGCGACGCGAGTATGGGTTTCTTCCCGCGGGACCCGAGGCGGGAATCTTCAAGACGACCGACGGCGCGAAGACCTGGACGAAGCTCGCGGGGGGGTTGCCAGCCGGTGACATCGGCCGCGTTGGAATGAGCGTCTGTCGCTCACGACCGTCAGTCGTGTACGCGATGGTTCACGCGAAGCCGCCGGCCAACGGTTTGTATCGTACCGATGATGCCGGCGCAACGTGGCACCTGGTGAACGATCAGAACGGCACCGCGTGGTACTACAGCCAAGTGATCTGCGATCCGACGGATCCCGATCACGTCGTCACGCTCAATGCGAACTCGCGCGAGTCGCATGACGGCGGCAAGACATTCGTGCCGTTCGCCGCGGGTCAGAATGGTGGTCCTCACTCCGATCACCACGTCCTCTGGATCAACGACGATAACCCGCAGCAGATGGTGCTCGGCACCGACGGCGGATTGTATCTGTCGTGGGACGCTGGCAAGTCGTGGAATCACGTCGAGAGCATCGTCGCGGGACAGTTCTACGCGATCGCGCTCGACGATGCGCAGCCGTTCTACAACGTGTACGGCGGCTTGCAGGACAATCAGACGTGGGGTGGTCCGAGCCGCACGCGCAATTCGTTCGGACCGTCGAACGCCGACTGGTTCCGCATGGCCGGCGGCGACGGATTCTATGCCGTACCGGATCCGCTCGACCACACGCTCGTCTACGCCGAAAGCCAGCAGGGCGGCGTCGTTCGCTACGACGAGAAGATTGGCCAGACGAAGAACATCAAGCCGGTGCCGAAGAACGGCGAGCGTCATCGCTACAACTGGAGCGCCCCGATTCTTCCGTCGAAGCACGACGCGAAGACGGTCTACTTGGCCGCGAATTATCTCTTCAAATCCATAGATCGCGGCGATAGCTGGCAGACGATCAGCCCCGATCTCACACGCGGCATCGATCGCAACAAGCTGCCGATGCGCGGCGCCGTGCCCGACTCAGGAACGCTCGGACGCAATGAGGGCACCGCCGAATTCGGCAACATCAGCACGATCGACGAATCGCCCTTCCGCAGCGGGCTGCTCGTCGTCGGCACTGACGATGGACTGATTCAGGTCACGAAGGACGGCGGCAAAACGTGGACGAAGACCGCGTCGTTCCCCGGTGTGCCCGACACGACGTTCGTGAGCCGCGTGGTGTGGTCGAAGGCAAACGAAGGAACGATCTACGCGACCTTCGACGGCCACCGCAGCAACGATTTCAAGCCCTACGTGCTGAAGAGCACCGACTACGGCGCAACGTGGACGTCGATCACGGGCAATCTGCCGGACGGCGGCGCGACGCAGGTGATTCGCGAGCATCCGCGTCAACCGAATCTGCTCTTCGTCGGCACCGAGTACGGCGTGTTCGCGACGGTTGACGGTGGCCACGAATGGACACAGCTCAAGAGTGGTTTGCCGGGCGTTCCCGTGCATGACATTCAGATTCAAGCGCGCGCAAACGATCTCGTGCTCGGAACGCATGGACGCGGCATCTACATCCTCGACGACCTCACGCCGCTCGAGAATCTGGCGAAGGCAAAGGCGGCGCAGGTTGCGTACGTCTTCCCCGTGCAAGACGCAGTTCTCCTCCAGCCCAACGCAAGCCGCAACTCCGGTATGGGCTCGGCTGGATTTACGGGACAGAACCCGGAGCCCGGGCCGCACATTGCGTATTTGCTGAAGAACGCATCGGCTGATACGAAAATCGCGCTCTCGATCGTTGACGCGAGCGGCACGACTATTCGCGCGCTGCCGGTGACGAAGCAGGCCGGACTCCATCGGCTCAGCTGGGACATGCGCGTCGGCCCGCCGCTCACTGGGCCGGTCGACACACTCGCGCTGCAAGGCAACGGACGTGGTGGACGCGGCGGTGGTCGCGGTGGTGCCGGGGCCGGCGGAGCAGCTGGCGCGGGTCGCGGCGCCGCGGATACCACGGGTCGCGGCGGAGCAGGCGGACCGCCGGGCGGTGGTCGTGGCGGCGCAGACAACAACACGTTCCCCGCGATGCCCGGCAAGTACATCGCGCGGCTCACGGTGACGCCCGCGTCCGGCGCGCCGACGGTCGTCGAGCAATCGTTCTCCCTCACGAAGGATCCGATGGTGACGATGAACGAGGCGGAGCTGAAGCAGCTCTACGCATTCCGGCTCGACGTCGTGAAGACGCAGCATTCACTTCGCGAGAAGCAGGCGCAGCTCGACACGGCGCAGCGACTCTTCGCGGCGGCGAAGCGAGCGGCTGATTCGGCCGGGACGAAGGTGACGCCGGAGCTCAAGACGCAGATCGCCGCGGTGGAGAAGGAGCTCGCGGAAATCACGCGCGAGATGGGAACTCCCAACGCAGGACGCGGCGGTGGCGGCGGCGCGGGACGCGGTGGCCCACCAGGCGGCGCTGTGGCGACCGGAGGCGGCCGTGGTGGACGAGGAGGACGCGGTGCTGCGGCGGTCACCCAGTCGGGTGCAGCGGCTCCCGCCAGAGCCCCGGCGGGTGGTGCGACACCTCCCGTGGAAGATGAGCAAAATCCAACGGCGCCGCAGACGCCGCAAAATCTGCAAGCGCGGCTCGGGACGACGACTGAGATGCTCGGCATCTCGTTCAATCCCAATCCGGAGCAGAAGAAGACGCTCCAAGCCTTGCCCGCAGAGATTCAGAAGTCGGGAGAACGAGTGTCGAAAGTATCGACGGGTTCTCTCCCCGCGTTGATCAAGGCACTCAAGGATGCAGGCGTGGAAGTGAAGAATCCATGAGAGTGAGGCGTTGAACGCTTTGGCGTTCAGGGTTTGGACTCGAGCTCCAAACCCTGAACTCCGAACCGTCAACTCCGAACCCTTGACGCCCAGCGCCCTGGATGACAGCTACGGCGTAACCGCCTCCGCGGTCACCGCCGACGCGACGGCATCGAGCGCGCGCGTGAGGTCAGCCACCAAATCCTCAGCCGCTTCGATTCCGACCGACACCCTGACCAGCGAGTCGGAAATCCCGGCGTTCGCTCTCGCTTCCGCGTCCATCGACGCGTGCGTCATCGTCGCGGGATGCGCGATCAAGCTCTCCACTCCGCCGAGCGACTCGGCGAGCGTGAAGCACTCGAGCTCCGCGGCAAGTTGTTCGACGCCTGCGGTTCCGCCGACGACTTCGAAGCTCACCATCGCGCCGAAGCCAGTCTGCTGCGATGCAGCGACGACGTGACCCGGGTGCGAAGGAAGTCCAGGATAATTCACGTGCAGCACGGCCTCATGCCGACACAACGCATCGACGATCGCGTTCGTGTTCTCGAGGTGCTGGCGAACGCGCGCGTGCAGCGTGCGGATTCCCCGCAGCGTCAAATAGCTGTCGAACGGCGCGCCCGTGATGCCGAAGCAGTTCGCCCACCACGCGAGCTCCTCCCCGAGTCGTCCGTCCCGTGCGATCACCGCGCCACCGACCACATCGCTGTGGCCGTTCAAGTATTTCGTCGTCGAGTGTACGACCACATCGGCGCCGAG
>Ga0207652_10003943_pt1 | contig 12133 bp, 10 predicted proteins | sample KBSC63BmetaG_FD_184334 | JGI IMG/M metagenome (GOLD analysis project Ga0207652, IMG submission 184334) | Corn rhizosphere microbial communities from Kellogg Biological Station, Michigan, USA - KBS C6-3B metaG (SPAdes) (version 2) | ecosystem: Host-associated > Plants > Roots > Rhizosphere ... | reverse complement strand
CGGAGTCTACTGGTTCTACGCTCACGGGCGGGACAAGGATGCGATCGTCACGCTGTCCGCCGTGATGCACAGCACGGCCGCGTTCATCGTCGCCGCCATCGCCGCACTGGTCTTCTCCAAGCTCAAGCTCGGGCGGATTTCGCCGATGCTCTGGCTGTCGACCGGTTTGATCGTGGTCTTCGGCGGCATCACGATCTGGTCTGGCGAGCAGTGGGTTATCCAGGTCAAGCCGACGGTCGTCTATCTGATCGCCGGCATAGCGCTGCTCGTGGGCTGGCTGCGCGGCAGGGCTCTGCTGCAATGGCTCCTGGAAGCGGCCTTCGAAGGGCTGGATCAGGAAGGCTGGCTGAAGCTGTCCCGCAACTGGGGGGTGTTCTTTCTGTTTCTGGCCGCGCTGAACGAAACGCTGCGCCATGTCTTGTCGTTCGGTGACTGGCTCTCGGCGAAACTCTGGGTATTCGTGCCGCTGAGCTTCCTGTTCACATTCAGCCAGCTGCCGATGCTGCTGCGCCACGGCTTGGCCGCGGCGGCGGAAGACGAAGTGGTCGAGAACCCGCCTCCCGAATAGGAGCTACGTAATACTACCTAGGCGGAACTTGTCCGAGCCGGCCGGGTTTAGCGCCGGTGGGGCCCGCTTCGTGCGGAGTATTTTGCGTGGAAGTTTTGAATCACACCGAAGGCGGCAAGCGTCGCGCATCTCCGCTGGCTGCCGACGCAGAGCGCTGCGGAGAGCTTGAGCGCGCGCTGGCGCACAAGCTCGGCAACTTGCTGCAGGTGGTGAACGGTAACCTCGAGCTTCTCGCCCAGCGCGTCGCGGACGAGCGCTCGCGCGGCTATATCGCCAACGCGCAAACGGCCGCTGAGGAACTGACCGATATCGCCCGCTCACTCGCCGACGCGGGTACGGCGAAACCCTAGATTTCGACCTGGCTGCCGAGCTCGACCACGCGGTTGGTCGGCAAGCGGAAGAACTCCATCGGCGTGGCGGCGTTTCGCATCATCCACGCGAACAGCTTCTCGCGCCACAGCGCCATGCCTGGCTTTTCCGACGGTAACAGTGTCTGGCGCGAGAGGAAGAAGCTCGTCTGCATGATCTCGAACGGGCCGCCGCAGATGTTGTCGAGCCGCTTGAGCGCGCCCGGCACGTCGGTTTCCTCCATGAAGCCGTAGCGCACCACGACGCGGTAGAACCCGTCGCCGAGCGAGGAGACTTCGGTGCGGTCGATTTCGTCGACGTAGGGTACGTCGGCAATGGATACTGTCAGCACAACCACGCGATCATGCAGCACCTTGTTGTGCTTGATGTTGTGGAGCAGCGCCGAAGGCGTGCCGCTCGATCCCGAGTTCATGAAGATCGCCGTACCCGGCACCTTGGCGGTGCTGTTGCGGCCCGACTTGGCGAAAATGTCCAGCGGCAGGCCGACTTCGGCCATCCGCGCCTTCATCAGGCGGCGGCCTTTGGCCCAGGTGGTCAGGAGGGTGAAGGCGAATCCGGCGATCACCAGCGGGAACCACCCGCCGTCGATCACCTTGGTCAGGTTCGAGGTGAAGTAAGCGCCGTCGACGAAGAAGAACACCGCGATGACCGGGACGGCGTACCACCATTTCCACTTCCACACCGCGATCAGCAGCACGCCCATCAGGCACGTGTCGATCGTCATCGCTCCGGTCACCGCGATACCGTAGGCCGAGGCGAGGTTCGACGAGGTGCGGAAGAACAGCACCAGCAGGATCACCGCGATCATCAGCGTCCAGTTGACGAACGGGATGTAGATCTGCCCGTGGTGCTCGTCGCTGGTGTGGAGGATCGACAGGCGCGGGATGAAACCGAGCTGGACCGCCTGGTGCGTGACCGAGAACGCCCCCGAGATGACCGCCTGGCTGGCGATGAAGCTGGCGGCCGTCGCCAGCAGCACCAGCGGCAGGCGGAACATGTCCGGCGCCATGAAGAAGAACGGGTTCTCGATCGCCTGCGCGGCGGACGCGTCGCCGAGCGAGATGATCATCGCCCCTTGCCCGAAGTAGTTGAGCAGCAGGCACGGCATCACGAACCAGAACCACGAAAGCCGCAGCGCCCCGCGGCCGAAATGGCCCATATCGGAATAGAGCGCTTCCGCGCCCGTCACCGCGAGGACGACCGAACCCAGCGCCAGAAAGGCGAGCGTCTTGTCGATGACGAAGAACTGGATCGCGTACCACGGATTGAACGCCGCCAGGATCGCCGGGTAATCGAAGATGTGCCACACGCCGAGGACGGCCAGCGTGGTGAAGTACAGCAGCATGATCGGCGCGAACAGCGTGCCGACTTGCGTCGTGCCGCGCTTCTGCAGGACGAACAGGCCGATCAGCAGCCCCAGGGCTATCGGATCGACCCATTTCGACAAGCCAGCCTCGACAGTGGTGAGACCCTCGACCGCGGACAGCACCGACACCGCCGGGGTGATCATGCTGTCGCCGTAGAACAGCGAGGTCGCCGCTACTGCCAGCAGGATCGTCAGCCAGTTGTAGCGCGACTTGCCGATATAGCGGCCGAGCATGGCCACCAGCGCCAGCGTGCCGCCCTCGCCCTTGTTGTCGGCCCGCAGCAGCACCGTGACGTACTGCAGCGACACGACGATCGTCATCGACCAGAAGATCAGGCTGACGACGCCGAGGATGTGCGCATCGTCGATCGCCAGCTTGTGCGGTCCGACGAAGGTTTCGCGAAAGGCATAGATCGGGCTGGTGCCGATATCGCCGAAGACGATCCCGATCGCACCGACGGCCAGCTTTAGCTTGGCCGACCGGCGGCCCTCACCGAGCTCGGCCGCGCTCATCGAATGGGACGCCCCAGTGTGCGACTCTTGCGCATCGGCGGGCGCTTAGCAGTGCCGGTCAAGCACCGCAATCGCGCGGCGACAGGCGTCTCACTGCCGGCCAATCAGGCGGCGCGCCATCGCATCGGCCACGACGTCGGGCGATTGGCCGGTGGCTTCGCTCTCGCGCCAGATCGCCTCCAGCCGCTCGGGAATCTGCGCGATGCGGCGACGGACCTCGTTGATGTCGCAGGGATTGCCGTGCTGACGACAGAGATATTCGAGGCCGACATTGATGATACCGCCGGCGTTGATCACGTAGTCCGGCGCATAGAGGATGCCGCGCGCGGCCAGCATCGCGCCGTGCTCCGGCCGGGCAAGCTGGTTGTTGGCCCCGCCGGCGACAATCGCGCAATCGAGGCGGGCGATGCCCTCGTCATCCAGGACCGCGCCCAGCGCGTTGGGGCTGAAGAGGTCGCAAGCCACGCTCATCACCCGATCGCTGGCGACGGCCTCCCCGCCGACTTCGTCGGCCAGCGCCTTGGCGCGCGCGGGGTTCACGTCCGCAACCGTCAATCGCGCCCCGTTGCGGGCCAGCAGCCGCGCCACGCCGCCGCCGACACTGCCGCAGCCCTGCACCGCAATATGGACTCCGGCGACGCTGTCCTTGCCGAGCCCGTGCGCCACCGCGGCGCGGATGCCGTGGTAAATCCCCATTGCTGTGAACGGCCCCGGATCGCCGCCGACCGACTCATCCGTCGCGGGCAAGCCGCAGACGTGCGGCGTTCGCCTGGAGATGGCGACCATGTCAGCCTCGGTCGCGCCGACGTCTTCGGCGGTGACGTAGCGCCCGCCGAGCGCGTCGATCGCGTCGCCGAACGCCGCGAGCAGTTCGGGCGTCTTTTCGTTGCCGGGCCCCAGCAGAACGACCGCCTTGCCGCCGCCCATCGGCAACCCGGCCATCGCGTTCTTGTAGCTCATCCCGCGGCTGAGGCGCAGCGCGTCGCGCATCGCTGCATCGGGCTGCGGATAGTGCCAGAACCGCGTGCCGCCGGCGGCCGGCCCGAGGTGCGTCGAATGGATGGCAATGATCGCGGTCAGGCCGGTCTTTGCATCGCGGACGAGCTCCACAAGCTCGTGATCGTCAAAGTCCGGTTCGGTCCAGAATGCCATCGCGCCCGCCTGTGCAACCGTTGCCTGGCGGCCAATCAGGGAAGAGGGGATGGGGCGATTGACGGGGTTTGAACCCGCGACCTCCGGTACCACAAACCGGCGCTCTAACCAACTGAGCTACAATCGCCACAAGCCTGTGCCGCGAGGGGGCAGTTAGGCCGCCGCGCAAGGCCGTCAAGCGGCGAATACGCGAGGGCGGGCCTGTTGCACAGCGGCCCGAGATTGCAAAGGGAAAATGCATCTGCGGCAGCGGGCCGCGCAACAAAATTGCGCGACGCGGAAGCGCTTGCCGAGTGATCCACGCGCGATATCACAGGCGCATGAACACGACTCCGGGTGAGACGTCGGTGGAGCGCCTGCTCGGGCTACCGGGCGTGCGCCGCGTGCCCAACCCGAAGGTCGAGCTGTTCACGGCCCCGAACTTCCTTCCGGGCGAGGTATGCGACGCGCTGACGGCGCTGATCGACGCAAACCGGCGGCCCTCGACGATCGCCGACCCCAACGGCGACGACTATTTCCGCACCAGCGAGACCTGCGATCTTTCGGCCGACGAACCGGCAGTGCAGGATGTCGAACGGCGGCTGTTCGCGCTGACCGGGATCGATCCGGCTCACGGCGAGCCGATCCAGGGCCAGCGCTACGAAGTGGGGCAGGAGTTCAAGGCCCATACCGACTACTTCGAGCCGAGCGGGCAGGATTTCGCCCGCTACTGCTCGGTCGCCGGGCAAAGGACCTGGACGTTCATGGCTTACCTGAACGATGTCGATGCCGGCGGGGCGACGCGCTTCAAGGTCATCGACAAGATGTTCCAGCCGCGGCGCGGCATGCTGCTCGGCTGGAACAACCATCGCCCCGACGGCAGCCTCAACCCCGCGACGTTGCACCACGCGATGAAAGTGCGCAAAGGCCTGAAGTACGTGATCACCAAGTGGTATCGCGAGCGGCCGTGGGGATGGGAATGAGCGAGGAGCACGAGCGGCAGGGATCGTGCCATTGCGGCGCGGTGAAGTTCACCGTCAGCCTGCCGGCCGAGCTGCGCGGCGCCCGCTGCAACTGCTCGATCTGCGCGATGAAAGGCGCGGTCACCGTCGGCGCGCCGCTCGACGCGCTGCACGTGACCGAGGGCGAGGACACGCTCGCCTGCTACCAGTTCCACACCGGCTCGGCGAAGCACTGGTTCTGCTCGGTGTGCGGATCCTACACCTTCCACCAGCGCCGCTCCGACCCCGGCACTTACGGCATTAACGTCGCCTGCCTCGGGCTCAATCCGTACCACGACTTCCCCGATGTGCCCGTGGTCGACGGCCGCAATCACGCCGGCGACACGGGCGTCAGGCGGATCGCCGGGCGGCTCCGTTTCGAGCCTGAGGAAAGCTAGCTCGCTTTCGCCAGCTCGACGAGGGTGTCGGGCGTCAGGACTTGCGGCAATTGCCGCCCTTCCGCGCCCGCCGGATACCACATGTACAGCGGCACTCCGGCCGCGCCGTGGGCGGTGAGGAAGCGGGTGATCGCGGGGTCGCGGCGGGTCCAGTCACCCTCGAACGCCACGACGCCGGCCTTCTTGAACGCATCGCGCGTGGCGTCGCGCTCGATGGCGAGGTTCTCGTTGACCTTGCAGGTCAGGCACCAGTCGGCGGTGAACCAGACGAACACCGGCTTGCCCGAGGCGCGAGCTTGCGCCAGCGCCGCTTCGGTGAAGGGCTTGGCGGGGATCACCCCCGCTTCGGCGCTATGGGTCGCCGGGCGCAGCTGGGAAAACACGAGGACCGCCACGGCTGCCAGCGCGACGAAACCCGGCAACGCTATCTTCGTGGCCGAGCTCCCGATCCGCTGGCCCCGGCCGATCACGATCAGGAGCGCGATGGCCGCGAAGGTGACCGCGAGCGCTATCGCTGCGAACACGGTGCCGCCGAGCCGCCAGGTCAGCCACAGCAGCGCCAGCGCGGTCAGCCCCATCGGCACGGCCATGACCTTGCGGAAGGTGTCCATCCATTTGCCCGGCCGCGGGAGGACCTTGCGCAGCGGTGGCACCCAGCCGAGCAGCAGGAACGGCAGCGCCAGCCCGAGGCCGAGCGCGGCGAACAGCAGCAGCCCTTCCCACCACGGCAGCAGCAGCGCCGCGCCCATCGCCGCGGCCATGAACGGCCCGGTGCATGGGGTCGCCACGAAGGCGGCGAGCAGGCCGGTGGCGAACGCGCTCGACTTCCCGCCGCTGCGGGTGAACGACAGGGAGGGCAGTTCGTACAGGCCGGCAAGGTTCGCGGTAATCGCGCTCGCCAGCACCAGCAGGAACACGACCACGCCCGGCTCCTGCAACTGGAACGCCCAGCCAACTTGCGCTCCGCCGGCGCGCAGAACCAGCAGCAGCGCGCCGAGCGCCAGCACCGCGAGCACCACGCCGGCGGTGTAGGCCAGCCCCTCGCGCCGTGCTTCGGCCTCGCTTTCGCCGGCGCGGGCCAGGCTCAGCGCCTTGAGGCTGAGGATCGGAAACACGCAGGGCATCACGTTGAGGACCAGCCCGCCGAGCAGCGCCAGGCCGAGCAGTACCCACAGCGGCGCCGACGACGACACGGCGCTGCCTTCCACCGGCGTGCCGCCGCTCGGCACCGCACCGGGCGCTGCCGTGAAGCGCACGCCCTGCCCCGCGTCATCGAGCTTGAGGATGCCGCTGACCGCCGTGGCGGCTTGCTCCAAACCCTTGCGCGGTATCTCGGCGATCAGCGTGTCGCCGTCGCGGCTGAACGCTTGCGGCGCGGCGTAATCGACCAGTTGCGTCTGCTCGACGAAGACGTGCGGGTCCTTGAGCGCGAGCGAGGCCGGCAGCGGGACCGCCAGGCGCAGCTTGTCCTTGCTCAGCTCGAAGCTGGCCTTGCGATCGAGCAGCGCCGGGATCGCCGCGCGCCACTTGTCGAACCGCGCATCGCGAGCGCCCGCCGCCGGAATCACCGCGGTCAGCGTCGCCTTTTCGGGCACGCAGACCTCGCGGGTGCAGACCAGCCAGTTGGCGTCGAGCGCGATCGGCGTCGGACCACTCGCTCCCGCCGGCACCGAAAGCGGCACCAGGACCGCGTAGTCCGCTTCGTAAACGTGGTTCATCAGCCCGGCGATCAGCAGAGTCTGCGGCACCGGGTACTGCGGCTCGCCCGCTTTCCACCCCGCCGGCAAGTGCCAGTCGAGCTCGGTGCCATAGCCCGCGTCGCCCGGGTTCGACCAATAGCCATGCCAGCCCTTCTCGGGCGTGAAGTGCACCGCGACGGTGACGGTCTTGCCCGGAACGGCCGGGCCTTCGGGGACCAACTCGGCGGCCATGTGGTTGGCCAGCGCCGGTGCGGACAGCAGCGCGAGCGTCCAGGCCGCGAGCAGTGCGATGATCGTCCGCCAGTGCATTCGTCTTGCGTCCATCCCGCCCCGCGCTCTAGGGCTTGGCCCCATGAGCGACAAGCGCGATCTCCTGATCCTCGGCGGCGGGCTCGTCGGCATGACTCTGGCGCTGGCGGCGGCGAAGAAAGGCCTGTCGAGCCATTTGGTCGACCGCGCCGATCCGGCCGAGCTGACCGCCGAAGGCTTCGACGGCCGCGCCAGCGCGATCTCAACCGCCAGCTGGAACCTCATAGCCAACATCGGCCTCGCCGACCGGCTCGAACCGCACGGCTGCCCGATCGCTTCCATCGCCGTGACGGACGGAATGAAGCCCGGGCGGATCGATTTCACGCCGGAACCGCACGAAGGCTCGCTCGGCCGTATGTTCGCCAACCGCGAGCTGCGCCTCGCCCTGTTCGAAGCGGCGCGCGACGAGCCGCTGATCGCCTGGCACGCGAAGGCCGAAGTCACCGCCCGCGAGCGCGGCGAGCACGGCGTTTCCGCCACCCTCGCCGACGGAACCGAGCTGAACGCCTCGCTGATGATCGCAGCCGAAGGCCGCAATTCGCCGACGCGGCAGAAAGCCGGGATCGCGGTGGCGAAGTGGGACTACAACCACCGCGCCATCATCGCCGGGCTGAGCCACGAGAAACCGCACGGCAACGTCGCCTGGGAAATCTTCTACCCCGCCGGGCCCTTCGCGCTGCTCCCGCTGCTCGACGCCGGCGGCAAGCACCGCAGCGCGCTGGTGTGGACCGTTTCGGAAAAGGATGCTGCCGGGGTGCTGGCCCTGTCCGAGCGGGCGTTCCTCGCCGAAGTCGACAAGCGCATGCACGGCATTTTCGGCGCGGTCGCGCTGGAAGGCCCGCGCTCGTCTTACCCGCTCGGCTTCCATCACACCGCGAAGGTCACCGCGCAGCGCCTCGCCCTCGTCGGCGACGCGGGCCACGGGCTGCATCCGATCGCCGGGCAAGGCCTCAACGTCGGCTTGCGCGACGTCGGCGCGCTGATCGAGGTGATCGCCGACGGCATGCGCCTCGGTCTCGACCCCGGCGATGCGCAATTGCTCGCCCGTTACGAGCGCTGGCGCGGGCTCGACACTTTCATGGTCGCCCTCGCCACCGACGGGCTGACCCGGCTGTTCGGCGTCCCCGGCAGGCTCCCCAGCGCGATCCGCCGCCTCGGCATGGGCGCGGTCCAGCGCACGCCGGCGCTCAAGCGCTGGTTCATGGACGAGGCGCGCGGCACCAACGGCGCGCTGCCCGAGCTGCTCAAGGGCTAGTTCGCCACCGGGCTCGGCTGCTCGACCGGGCGCCCCGCTCCGTCACGCAATCCGCGCGAATCGATCAGCGCGGACTTCTCCAGCATGTCGAGCGCGTCGCGGGCCGCTTCGTAGCGTTTGGCGTCGGCGATCCAGTCGGCGGCGGCGGGCGCGTTGGGCATGTTGCCGACTTCCATGGTCGCCGGCTCTATGCGGCCGCCTTCGAGGAACAACTGGGCGCGATCGAGCCGCTGCTGCGGTTCGGGCGACGGGGTGCTTTCGCGTCGGATGACGAACAACCCGGAAATCTCGCGGCCGATCCAGCTCAAAGCGCCTTCGTCCTTCGGCGCCTTTACCAAAGTGGGCGACATCCCCTGGAGGCGCACGGCCAACTGGTCGAGCGTGACCGGATCGCGCGAGAATTCGACCACGGTGCGTACCGCATCGGGGTGAGCTTCGCCGAAGCGGAGCTGCAACTGATCGGTCAGGTAGCCGAGCGGCTCACCGCGCTCGATGGCCCGGCGGGCGGCGAACGCCACCAGCAAGCCTTCCGCGCGCGAGGCATTGCCGGACGAGGCCTGCAATTGCAGGTCGAGCTTCGACAGACGCTGCTCCATCGCCGCGACGCGGCTGTCGAGCCCGCCCTGCTGCTGGACCACCTGCTGCACCTGGGCCACCGCCTGGCTCGCCTGCGCCGCGCTGGCTTCGCTCGGCAGCGCGCTGGGAGCGGCGCTTGGCGCGGCAGCGGGCACGGTCTTGAGGCCGATCAGTTCGCCCGGGGCGAACCCGCTCCACCACACCGCCGCGACCAGCGCGGCGCCGAGCACGAAAGCCGTTCCGGCAATCCCGAGCAGCGGACCGACGCGCCCGTTGCGGCGCACCTGGGCCTGCGCAATCGTGCTGTAGTCTTCGTGCATCGGGCTCCTTCGCGACGCGCGGGGGCGGCGCTTACGGGCGTTTCGTCTCAATCCCGCGGCGGTTCATGGCACATCTCGCGCGCGAGCGCCAATAGCGCCGCCTCGGTGGGCTGGGCCGCCAAGCGCCGCGCGGCCCAACCGGGCCCCGCCGCGTCCGCGATCCGCGATGCCAGTGCCGCAAGCACGATTTCGCCGCGATGAACGGCCAGCCGGTCGCATTCGGCGGCGAGTTGCCGCGCCGCGGCCGCGGAGTGGAGCAGCACGAGCGCGCCAGCGCGCAGGACTGCCGCGGCGTCGGGAGAAAGGGGCAAGCCGCTGGATTCGTATGCGATAACCGTCTCGACGACGATGCCGGGCGGCGGGCGGAGGGCAACCCTCTCCCGCCCGGCCAGGCGCAGCAGACGCCGCTCCGCCCCGGAAAGGCTATCGAGCACCTTCTGCAAACCGCCTTCGCCGACACGCGCCACGTTAAACCCGCGCTGCCGGGCCGCTTCCGCGGTGGCCTTTCCCACCGCGTATACCGGCTTGTCCGCAAGCTTATCCACAGCTTGTCCACCGAAGCGCAAGGCATTGGCACTGCCCAGAAGCAAGCCGTCGAACGGGCCCGGCGGCATCGGCCAATCGACCCCGCGCAGCTCGAGCAACGGACAGCCCACGATCGCCAGGCCCGCTTCCGCTCCCGCCGCAATCGTCGCGCTGCAGCCGGGCTCCGGCCGCACCGTCAGGATCGACAGGGTCATCGGCCCGCGAAATGCGCCCGCAGCGCGTCGGACGCACCGTCGAGCAGCTCGGCCGCCAGCCTCGCGGGGCCCGCGACATCGGCGGCGGCAAAGCGCGCTTCGCCGGCGACTTTCTCCGCCCCGTCGGGCGTGTAGATCGCGGCGCGCATCGCCAGCATGTCGCCGTCGAGATCGCACAGCACGGCGATCGGGCTGTGGCAGCTGCCGCCGAGCGCGGCCAGGAGCGCTCGCTCGGCCAGCACTTCGGCGCGGCTCGGCGCGTGATCGATCGCGGCCAGCAACTCGCGCGTTTCGGCATCCGCCGCGCGGCATTCGATGGCAATGGCCGCTTGCGCGGGGGCCGGGAGCCAATCGTCGGCCGGCAACGGATGCCCGGCGCCCGCCTGGCCCAGCCGTTGCAGCCCTGCGGCCGCGAGGAATGTCGCCTGCGCCTCTCGTGCGGCAAGCTTGGCCAGACGCGTGGCGACATTGCCGCGGAAGGGCACGACCCGGCAGTCGGGCCGCGCGTGGAGCAACTGGGCAGCGCGGCGCGGAGCGCTCGTCCCGACGACGGCGCCTTGCGGCAGCGCGTGGATCGAGGCGGCGCCGAGCAGCACGTCGCGCTTGTCCGCGCGCGGCAGCACGGCGGCGATGTGCAGCTCGGCCGGCCGGATCGTCTCGACATCCTTCAGCGAATGCACGGCCGCGTCGATCTGTCCGTCGCGCAGCCACATATCGAGCTCGCGGGTCCACAGCGCCTTGCCGCCGATTTCCGCGAGCGGGCGGTCCTGGATCTTGTCGCCGCTGGCTTCGACCGGCACCAGCTCGACCGCGCTTTCGGCCCAGCCGTGCGCTGCGCACAACCGGGTGCGCGTCTCTTCGGCTTGTGCCATCGCCAGCGGCGAGCGCCGGGTTCCCAGCCTGATGTTCGGGGTATCGTTCATCTGCGTTGCTTGCCCTAATCGGCAATCTGCGTCAGGGAAACCCGGGATGAGAGGTGCCGAAACCGTAGTCCTGGGGATCGAGAGCAGCTGCGACGAGACCGCCGCCGCGCTGGTCACGGGCGACCGCCGTATCCTCGCGCAGCGTATCGCCTCGCAGGAAGCGGCCCACGCGCCTTACGGCGGCGTGGTGCCCGAGATCGCCGCCCGCGCCCATGCCGAGAAGCTCGCTCCGCTGATCGAGGGCGTGCTCGGCGGCGCGGGAATGACGCTGGCCGATTGCGACGCCGTCGCGGCCACGGCCGGCCCGGGCCTGATCGGCGGCGTGATGGTCGGGCTGGTCACCGCCAAGGCGCTGGCGATGGCGAGCGACAAGCCGCTGATCGCGATCAACCATCTCGAAGGCCACGCGCTGAGCCCGCGCCTGGCCGATCCCGGGCTCGAGTTCCCTTACGCGCTGCTGCTTGTCTCGGGCGGCCATTGCCAGATCCTGCGGGTCGAAGGCGTCGGCCGCTACCGCCGGCTCGCCACGACGATCGACGACGCGCTCGGCGAAGCGTTCGACAAGACCGCCAAGATCCTCGGCCTTCCCTATCCGGGCGGCCCGGCGGTGGAGAAGCTGGCGCTGGAGGGCGATCCGCGCGCGGTCCCGCTGCCCCGCCCGCTGCTCGGCAGCAGAGAGCCGCATTTCTCCTTCGCCGGCCTCAAGAGCGCGGTCCTGCGCGCCAACGAGAGCGGTCAGTACCGCGCCGCCGACATCGCCGCGAGCTTCCAGCAAGCGGCTATCGACTGCATAGGCGATCGCCTGGGCCGGGCGCTTGAACACATGGGCGAGGTAAGCGCTCTGGTCGTCGCCGGCGGCGTTGCGGCGAACGCTCGCATCCGCCGCGCGCTGGAAGAGCTAGCGGAAGCTCGCGGCTTGCGCTTCGTCGCCCCGCCGCTGGAACTGTGCACCGACAATGGCGCG
>Ga0207652_10003940_pt1 | contig 12142 bp, 5 predicted proteins | sample KBSC63BmetaG_FD_184334 | JGI IMG/M metagenome (GOLD analysis project Ga0207652, IMG submission 184334) | Corn rhizosphere microbial communities from Kellogg Biological Station, Michigan, USA - KBS C6-3B metaG (SPAdes) (version 2) | ecosystem: Host-associated > Plants > Roots > Rhizosphere ... | reverse complement strand
AACGCAAAACGAACTGGCCGCGGATCATGATCGTCCGGCGCAGTGCGTGTCCTGCCAATTCGACTGCCATTTCCATCACCGTCTGTAAAACGATACCAATAGGTCCGAGCAGGCTTTAGTCCTCCGACCAAGGCCCGGCAGGTCCAATCGGCCTCCGCTAAGATTGGAACGCTCTGTGTCGCTACTACACGGTGAAAACTCTGATCTTGCGCCACCTCCAGCATCAGGTGCGATGGTTGTGGATGGCCCTCGGGCGCCCGGCGCGTCCACAACAGGACGCTATTGCTGTTTGGATCTCCCGACGCGACTCCCTCCGGAAAGAGGTCTCGCCGTTCATGCCATAACAGGGTTGATGCTGTTGGGAAGTGCTTTGCCCAGACAGCCGAAGCACTGACAAGCATGGCGGTTTTCAAAAATTGTCGTCTCGTAACAGGAGCCATCTGCAAAGGCCTCAAATCAAGATTTTCTCTTTGACGTAAAAGAGTGGTTGTTCACTTTGCGCCGGCGCGACGCATGCCTCAAGGAGGTGAAAAGCCCGCACCTCCTTCTTCTCTGACGAACTTCAAATCAATTGGTTATCCAGATGCCGGGGCGTGTTCCAGTTCCACAGGGCCATCATTTCGGCGTCTCACTGAACCCACGCCCGCTCAGGGCCATTGTCTTATTTAGAAACGGGTTTAGATCGCCTTCGATCCAGTAGAGCATGCGGCTGTGCGCCAAGTGTTTGTTTCCGCGAGGGCAGAGCGTTTCCGGATAATTTTCTACTAACCTTTTTGAGTGTCGGATGTCTACAATAGTGGACATGAGCGAGTCTATGGCACTCCTGCAGGGCACACTGGATCTCTTGATCCTGAAGGCGCTGGCCCTCGAGCCGATGCACGGCTGGGCTATTTCGCAGCGTTTACGGCAAATTTCCGATGGCGTGCTCAGCGTACAGCAAGGGTCGCTTTACCCTGCGCTGCAGCGTCTTGAGTTGCAGGGCTGGATTCTTTCCGAGTGGCGTTCCACGGAGGGCAATCGTCGAGCGCGCTTTTATTCACTCAGCCGCAGCGGTCGTCGCCGCCTGGAAAAAGAAACTGCGGATTGGCAGCGGTTTACCACAGCCGTACAGCGGGTCCTAAGGACAATCTAGGAGCGCACACATGGGACTTTGGCGGACTCTTTCCATTCGTATTCGAGCAGTCTTCGATCGCAACGCCCTCAACCAGGAGCTGGACGAAGAAGTCCGCTTTCACATTGAACATGAGACCAGGGCGAACATCGCCCGGGGCATGAAGTCCGAAGAAGCTGCGCGCCAGGCCCATATGGATTTTGGGGGCGAGAGCGTGAAGGAAGAATATCGTGCAGTGCGCGGAGACTCGTTTGTGGAGTCAGTGTTGCAGGATGCGCGTTTTGGATTGCGGATGCTGCGGCGCAGTCCTGGCTTTGCCATTGTGGCAACCATCACGCTGGCCCTGGGGTTGGGCGCAAACACCGCGATGTTCAGCGTGATTGACGCGGTTCTGCTACGGCCTCTCCCGTTTGCCGATCCCGAAAGGCTGGTTTACATCCTTGACCAGAATCCCAGCAAGGGCTTCTTTCGGTTTACGGCGTCGCCACCAAATTTTATCGACTGGCGCACGCAGGCTCAGTCTTTTACTGGTATGGCGGCGACCGCCAGCGGAACTTTTACGCTCTCCGGCAGTGGCGATGCCCAGCGTTTGAACGCGCTCTTTGTTACGCCTGACCTTTTCGCTGTTCTCGGTCTAAACACCGTTGCTGGCCGCACGTTTACGAGTGAAGAAGGAACTTATGGACACGATAAGGTTGCAATCCTCTCTTTTCGTATTTGGCAGCAAAGGTTTGGCGGCGACCGCAGCGTCCTGGGACGGACGATCAAGCTGGATGGCGAGAACTACGTGGTTGTCGGCGTGGCTCCCGCCGAATTCCGTCTCAATAATGCTGACGTAGTGGTTCCACTGGCCTTTCGGCCTGATGTGGGAACGCAGCGGGGCGCCCACTTTCTCTTAGTTTATGCTCGCTTGAAACCGGGAATCTCGTTGCAGCACGCAAACGACGAGATGAGAACGATTGCCGCGCGACTCGCGGCCGCATATCCCGATAAAGATTCCGGTTGGACTGCCTATGCAGTGCAGATGCACGAGTTGGTCGTCGGACGCGTGCGTCCAGCCATGTTGATTCTGTTCGGTGCAGTTGGTTTTCTCGCGCTCATTGCCTGCGCCAACGTTGCCAACCTGTTGCTTTCCCGTGCGGTTGGACGCCAGCGTGAAATCTCCGTTCGCACCGCGCTGGGAGCAACGCGAAGCAGGATCATGCGGCAACTGCTGACTGAGAGTTTCGCGTTGTGCGTATCTGGAGCGCTGCTTGGGATGGCGATTGCCGCCGGCGGCATACATCTTCTGCGCCTGGTTGGCCCCATCGGCGTTCCCCGGCTTGCCACCGTACAGTTAAACACCGCAGTGCTGGCATTTACTGCTGGACTCACTTTGCTGACGACCATGTTGTTTGGCATCCTGCCGGCCCTGCACGCCTCCCGGGTGGACGTGAACGCGGGGCTGAAGTCGGCGGGACGCGGAGCCGTCGCAAGCCGTGAATCGGCGCGCCCGCGCAAGCTACTGGTGCTGGCCGAACTGGCGCTTTCTATCATGTTACTGATAGGAGCGGGGCTGCTCATCCGCAGCTTTGTGCGACTCACCTTCACCAACCCCGGGGTGGATGCCTCGCATGTCTTGACCTTCAATCTTTCGCTGCCGACAAAAAAATATGCCACGCCGGAGCGGATCCGTGATTTTTACGATGCCCTCTTAACCAATCTGCGGGCGCTGCCCGGCGTGAAAGATGCCGGGGCTGTGAGCATTCTGCCTTTGTCAGGCGACCAGAACAGCAGCAGTTTCACGATTCGTGGCGCACCTGTCGCCCCGCAGGACCAGCCTTCGGCTGAACTTCGGGTCGCCAGCCGCGACTACTTCCGCACCATCGGCATTCCGCTTTTGCACGGGCGTCAGTTCGGGACCGGTGACCGAATGGGATCGCCGCCAGTTGTGCTGGTGAGTGAATCAATGGCCCGTAAATTCTGGCCTAATGGCGATGCCATCGGGCACTTCATCACCATGGGCGTGCGGCCCGGCATTTCCCATTCGGATGTAGGTGGCGAAATCGTCGGCATCGTGGGAGATGTTCGCGACTTTGGTCTCGATATAGAGCCAACTCCAACCGTGTACGTGCTCATGGATATTCCGGGCAGCAGCGAGATGAACATTGTGGTCCGCACCGCCGGCGATCCAACAGCGTTAGTGCGGGCCGCGCGTGCGACGGTGGCAGCTCTCGACGCCGAGATACCAGTGGCCGATCCGGCGCCCATGGAGACGGTGCTGGCCACATCTCTGGCACAACGCCGCTTCTACATGCTGCTGCTCTCCATCTTCGCTGCTGTCGCTTTGTCGCTGGCGGGCATCGGTCTTTATGGTGTGATCTCGTATTCAGTTGGACAGCGAACGCAGGAGATCGGCGTGCGTATGGCCCTGGGAGCTACGCGAGAACAGGTACTTGGCATGATCCTCAGCGAGAGCTTGCGGCTGGCTGGCACAGGAATCGCCACGGGGATCATCGGAGCGCTGGCGCTGAATCGACTGCTGAAAGGAATGCTGGTGGGAGTTAGCACAACAGACCCTGCTGTGTTCGCCGCTGCCGCGCTCGGCCTCGGCGTGATTGCAATTGCTGCCTGCTTTGTTCCGGCGCGACGGGCTACCGCCGTAGATCCAGTCGTTGCGTTACGCTACGAATGAACTCTGGGACTTCAGCCGATTTTGCAGCGTAGCTTGGAGCTGCTCTCCCCCGCAGCTACGACTAGGCCGCTCCGGCTCGCGACTTCGCTCCGCCATTTGGAGACGGGCCGGTATTACCTGTGCTCGGACGTAGCGTTGATCCTGCCAAAGGGAGTGTGACCCGCATGACAGTGCCGCTGCTGCTGCTTTGAATGACCAATTGCCCATGTAGCAACCGCACGCGCTCGCGCGTTCCCGCAAGTCCCACGCCTGATTGCTCCCGGCCCTCGGGAATTCCCGTTCCGTGGTCTGAGATCTCAAGGCAGAGATTGCCGGCTTCTGATGAGAGCGCAATGGCCGCGGTAGCGCTTTGCGAATGTTTCAGAATATTTGAAAGTCCCTCCTGAACAATCCGGAATACAGTGAGTTGGATTTCAAACTCCAGAGGCCCAAGGTCTTCAGGGCAGGCCAGAGTCACGGCGATTCTGCTGCGCTTTTCGAATCCTTCCACGTAACCCCGCAACGCGCGGCTAAGCCCCAGCTCTTCCAACATTGGGGGATGCAACAGATAGGCAATGGAACGAAGCTCATTGCTGCACTGCTCCACCATGCGGACGCATTCTTCGAGTTGTGTGATTTCCGCTTCATTGTGGCAGACCACTTCACGAAGGCGGTGCAGGTTCAAGGTGAGCGCAACCAGATTCTGGGCCGTGCCGTCGTGTAACTCGCGAGCCAGGTGCCGGCGTTCTTCATCCTGCAAACGCATGATTTTCCCGGAAAGCTGCAGCACTTCGTCTTCAACGGCTTTGCGCTCCATGATCTCGGACTCCAGGCTGTTGTAGGCCTTTTGCAGCGCCGCAGTTCGCGCCAGCACGCGCGACTCAAGCTCGTCGTGTGTGCGCAAGAGCTCTTCTTCCGCCTGCACTTCGCGCGTCATGTCGCTGCATAGAGCGGTGAAGATTTTCTCTCGCCCAAGGTCCAGTTTGGACAAAGCTGCCGCCATAGGGAACTCGCTCCCATCCTTTCTGCGGCCAAATACCAGACGATGTGCCGAGAGCAGCATGCTTCTCTCTGGCGATTGCGCAAAGCTTGCAAAGTGGTGCTTGTGAATTGCCCGGAAATGCTGAGGTATAAGCATGTCAAGCGGCTGCCCCAAAACTTCGTCGGCGCGATAACCAAAAATTTTCTCAGCCGATTGATTAAAAAGAGTGATGCGCTGGTTCTCATTGGTTGAGATGACCCCGGCGGGAGAAATCTCCAGAATTCCTGAGAACCTGGCTTCTGATAACTTCACCGCTTCTTCAGCCCGGCCACGTTCAAGGATTTCCTGCTTAAGCCGGGTGTGCGCGTAGGCGAGCCACGTCAGGAGAAAACTGAATAGAGCGCCAAACAACAGAGTCAGGGACGGCAGATTGGACCTGATGGTGCGCATGCCCATTGGGGTCGGCCAAACCCTCAACTGCCAAACCGGCCCAGGCAATACAAGTTCACTGGACTGCGCCCATTCCATATTTTCTTTGTTGCCGCCCGGCATGAAATAGATTTGCTGCCCGCCTTCATCCACTTCCAGCGACATCGGGAGGCCCTTGATGTCAGCGGTCATTTCATCCAAAGACGAGCGCACATTGATCCACGCAATGACAAACCCATGGAACTTGTTTCGTTGAAAGATCGGCGCGGCCGAGAGATGTACTGTTTCTCCGCCTTTGGTCAACAAGAGATTTGAGAATGCCACCTGCCTCGAGCGCAAAGCTTTGTCCAGCATCGGCTTTGCCGCACCATCTTTTGCCAGCGGGATGTCAGCGAAAGACTGACCGTCGGAACTCATCACCCAGCGCCTTTCATTGTTAGCATCCAGCCATGCAATTGCACGGCACCCACGATGCTCCTGGATGAATAGCTTTGCAAACAAAGCCCATTCCTCTCGCGATGGATCATCGAATTCCCACAGCTTGGCGAGGCTGACCTGGTCGCCCACCCAGTTCTGCACATCCACGGCGAGATCTGCATGGGCTGTTGAGGTCATCAGGCGGGTAACACTGCGGACATGGCTGCTCTCCTGGGCGCGCACAAAAAACCATGCCAGGATAGTTGCGGAGGACGTGACAAGAAGAACGGAAAATGCCAGCCATGACCAACCCGGCCGGGCAACATTTTGATATCGCATGCGCCCCCTTACACTCTGCGCCTCTTACGGGCGCTCTTCGTCGACTGCAGATGGAAGTCTCTCTTGCCGTGCCAAAGTGCCGGCTCCAACAAGCTAGTAAGGTATAACCCCTAGTAAGCGGGATTCTATACCTACTTGCTTAAGAATTGCTTCAAACATTTAATTAAATTTACTAATTCGGGGTCGTTGCATTATCTTACACAAATAAGACAAAGGTTGCACAATGGAATCGACGCATGTTCGGGCAGCGAAAGAGCCGTTTCAAATCGTCATTAAGTCGCTTAAAATGTGGTTCTCCCTGACAAGCTGACTATGCCGATGCGGATTTTACTTGCGGACGATCACGAAGTAGTGCGTGAAGGACTGCGGGTGCTGCTCGAACGCGAAGGATTCGAGGTCATCGCTGAGGCATCGGACGGCCGCGAGGCGATCGCGTTATGCGCAGCCCATCCGCCGGACGTCTCCGTGCTGGACCTTGCCATGCCGCTTCTTAATGGAATTGACGCCGCGCGTGAAATCACGAAGAACAATGCGCGCGTAAAAGTGATTCTGCTCACCATGCATACGGAAGACCACCTGGTGCTGGAAAGCCTCCGTGCCGGGGTCACAGGTTATGTTCTGAAGACGAGGGCATCAAGTGAACTCGTTCAAGCTATTCGCGCGGTAAGCCGCGGCGAAACATTTCTCACCCAAAGTATTTCCCGGTCTGTTGTTCAGGCATTCCTGCAGAAAAGTGAAATACCTGATCGCACAATTACAGATCGTGAGCGCCAGGTTTTGCAGCTTGTCGCTGAAGGAAAAACCACGAAAGAGATCGCAAGCATTCTGGGCATCAGCGTGAAGACAGCCGAGTCGCACCGTTCCAACTTGATGGACAAACTCGATATTCACGACACCGCCGGCCTGGTCAGATACGCTATCCGTCAAGGCATCATACAGTCGTAATTGATCAATCTATCTGCCGCGAACGTTCTCGCTACGAAGCCGAGATTCTCACCCTAAAATACCCGAACCCAGCCATAGGACAGTACCTGATACGTCCGAATTCTAATCGGGACATGTACTCCTTCCAAATACCGAACTGACCGGATTGGCAACGGACCAGAGCTGCCTCATTCTGCACACATCGCGTGTTTCGTCCTCAGACAGGTTCAAGCGGGAAAACGAGTCTGCCTGAAGATCGAGCAAAAGCTTCCGGCTGAGATTCTGGAGGGACGCGCTGCTAAAGCGGCGTAGTCCTCAGAATCTCCGACGTTCGCTCGCGAAAGCACGAACTTTGGAGAACAAAATGAAGCCGTCTTCCGGGATTCGCGCAACTCTGCGCGTCTGCACGTCCGCACTTGTAGTGGTTTCAGCTCTTGCTTACTACAGCTTCGTCCGGGCGCAAAGCACTGCACTGCAATCTGACACTATTGTTCTCCCCTTGCGTCCGTTGGCTCCGCTGTCCAGCGTTCCCATTCCTCCGGTTTTCGGACTGGAAGGAATCATTGCTGATAAGAGCGCCGTAGCGCAGCTCGGAAAAGCATTGTTCTGGGACATGCAGGCGGGCAGTGACGATATACAAGCCTGCGCTAGTTGTCACTTTAACGCCGGCGCCGACAGCCGAGTCATAAACAATGTAAATCCCGGACAAGCGGGCGCCGATAACAGCTTTCAGCTAGGTATTTCGCTAAATGGTTCGCTGGGCCCCAACTACACCTATAACCCGGGCACTCCCGGAGCAGGATTCGGTGGCTATCACGACGGCGACTTTCCCTTCCATAAGCTCTCAAATCCCAATGATCGCAACAGCAACCTCATCTCCGACATAAATGATGTTTCTGGTTCACAGGGTATCTTCCCTCTCAAGATGGGCCAGGTGATTGTCGGACCGGTAGACCGCGACGGCAACGTGCGCCCAAAGGGTGGTGGTAAGGACCTTTCGGCGGCGGGCGATGCCGGGGACGGTCCCGGACTTAACTTCGGAAAGAACGCGCCACTGCCCAATGATCGATCACGCACTCCCGGCGCCAAGAGTAATGCAAGCAAGCTTCAGTCTGGACGCGGCAATGGCAAGGTCGGAACTGAGCCGGGTGATATTTCCAGTATTGAGACCGGAACTGTAGTCCCGGAGCCGGTCTTTTCATACCCGGATCCCGATAAGCCCGGACAGGTCATCAACACTCGTCGAGTTACGGGACGGAATACTCCCAGCGCTGTGGACGCCGTTTTTAACTTCCGCAATTTCTGGGACGGCCGTGCCCAGAATGTGTGCAACGGCGCCAATCCCTTCGGTGCGCGCGACAAGCAGTCCCATCTCCTTATTATTGATCCCGCCACGGGGAAGCTTGGCCCGGCTTTTGTGGGCATGCAAAACTCTGCCCTTTGCTCGCAGTCACTGGGGCCAATCCTCAGCAGTACAGAGATGTCAGCCGACGGCCGCGACTTCCGTCAGGTGGGCAAAAAACTTCTGGCGCGCAAGCCCCTGGCTGCGCAGATGGTTGATCCCACTGACAGCCTGCTGGGAGGCCTCTCCAGTTCTCCTAAACCCGGGCTCACCACCACATACGCGGCCTTGATCCAGAAAGCATTTCTGCCTTCGTGGTGGCAGTTTGCCCAACACATTTGCGTGACCGGCGATGGCAGCACAGCGGGAATGATTGACCCTGCCAGTGGCGACGTCTGTCCCGCGAATACTCAGGAATACAGCCAGATGGAATACAACTTCTCGCTTTTCTGGGGAGTTGCTATCCAGGCTTATGAGAGCACTTTAGTGGCTGACCAGACACCTCTGGACAAGTATCTGGAGCAGCAGATTACCTACAACCTGGTGGGAGATGATCTAAACACCACCTTTACTCTCCACCTGCAACCTGGCATCACGCCTTACACCATTTCTGTGGTTCAACTGGATCCTACTCGGGACGCAAGTGATCAGGACATCTTTGCGTTCGATGATGGCCAGGGGAGATTCATCGGCTTTGGAATGGATGGCACCGCTGACTATGCCAGCGGAACCGTGGTGATGAATTTTGATAACTCCCTGCCTTCCGGAGTTCCGGTGAAAGTCATGTACTCGGTTGGCGCGGTTCCTCTCACCCAAGGACAACTCCGTGGTCTGGAACTCTTTGAGACCAAGGCACGATGCGTGGTTTGCCACGGCGGCCCTGAGCTTTCCAACGCCGCCGTCGGCACCGTTGCTCCAGTGCCGCTGGAGCGCATGATCATGGGAGATGACCATGTGCGGATTTATGACACCGGCTTCTACCACATCGGCGTACGGCCGGGCGCGGAAGATGCAGGATTGGCAGGAACAGATCCGGTGGCGACCTTGCCGCTGTCCTTCGCTGAAGAGATGCGACAACGCGTATGCAATGATCCTTCTCTTTCCGTCATGATCCCTGGCCGTCCGGGCGACGGCATTGCACAGGCGCCGCTCAATTGCTCTGATGACATAGCGCGCACCGGCTTCTTCAAGGCGCCGCAACTGCGCAACGTAGCCCTTACTGCGCCTTATTTCCATAACGGTAGCCAGCTCACGCTTGAACAGGTGGTTGAGTTCTACAACCGCGGTGGGGATTTCAACACTATTTCCGAACTTCCCATCATGGACCCCGATATTGAACCTCTCGGGCTGGGATTGACGTTGCAGGAAAAGCAGGATTTGGTTGATTTCCTGCGCAATGCGCTGACGGATCCGCGCACCGTAAAGCAGTCCGCGCCCTTTGATCATCCCCAGCTTTTCACGCCGAACGGCCATCCTGAAGGTCCCAACGGGTACCCGGTGCAGAAGGACCCGAAGCATCCCGGCCAGGCCAAGAACCAGTTCATGGAAATTCCCGCTGTTGGAGCCAACGGCGGTAAGCCGCTGCCAACGTTCCTGCAGAACATGCTGGGGGTGCAAGATGCCCGCCCGAACTAGGCCACCTGGAATTTCTGCAAGAGGAGCGAAGACCAATTTTTTTCAAGGCAGTAGCAGAACGACGGAAGGAGTTTCAACAATGAGGGTGTATCAATCACGAAAAACGGTTCTTGAGATCGCGGCGATGATTCTGCTGCTGGTCTTTGCCGCAGCGTCCGGGGTGCAGGCACAAGTAACGCAAGCGCCCACGCTGCCTCCCACGCCGGCAACGCTGCCTGCTTCTCAAACCACTCCCCCAGGGTTTGAAACGCTGGGCTTCATCGAGTACGCGTCGGTGGATACGCTCTGCGATCCGGTTCCACCGCCGGCGCCTCTAAACACTGATCCAGCAGGACCAACGCCGACGCCGGCGCCGGCGCCGGCAACGCCCACTCCGGACGCCTGCAAGATTTCCGCCGGGTGGCTCCAGGTAAACAACGATGTCATCCGCGTTCCGCAGAACGTGGTGGTGATCTTCCCCAACACGGTGATGACCTGGGAGGAGATGTTTGAGCGCAATCCCGGACTGCCCAACGGAACGCCTCCGGTTCGCGGCGAATCTGGTCTCGCGCAGGCTGACACGGCGCGGCTTCCCTTCACCTATGAAGCCCACGTGTACGGAAACATCGTTAATGGAAATTACATTGCCGGCCTGATTTTCATCTCGCAGCAGTCAGCCAACCTCTTCTCCGGATTCATCGAGAAGCTCGATTACGCGAATGCCACCATGGTCGTTAACGGCAACCGCGTGCAGATTAACGATCCAGCGCTGCAGATTACTGACATGAACGGACGCGTGTTCAACAAGGGCCGTTACAGCATCGGCCAATCGATAGGTACTCCCGGAGTATGGTCTGACACGCGTTTCACCGCCGACCAGGACAATCCCACCATCCACTCCATGACGGGATTCCCCATGTGCATTCCGCGGGTGGCCCCCGGAACCTATGATCCAACATCAGGAACCGTGAACCCAGCAGGCGGATTCGATGATCCGCAGTGTCCCGAGGTTAACCGGCCACGCGACGATGCCGGCAACATTGTGCCCATCTACACCATGAATGCGCCGGGCGCACCGCCCACCGTGGATAATCCGTTCCCTCAGGATCCGTACACAGAAATTCCGTTTGAGGTTGGCGACTACGTCACGGTGATCGGCACCCTGGAATTGGACGCGAGCGGCCAGGGTTTTGTCTCGGCTACTGACATCAACGACTCAAGCGTTGGCGTTTACACCTTCCCGTTCACCGATCCGGCCTACGTAACCATTGAGGTGCTGTTGATGGGCACCGGCGGTGTTCCTGATCCTCTGTTCCCGCAGGAAGATGGCCGGCGCACGATTGTTGAAGGCTTCATGACCGACCCGCTGCGGAACGTGGACATTTCCGCCATTGACATTGATTGCAACGGGATTCTCAGTTTCCGCAGGCCCGCGTGGGTTGCGAATTTCCCCATTGAACAAGGCTTGCCTCTGGTCGGCAAGAAAGGCCGCTACCGCTTCCGCGCATTCACCGGCGGCACCTTCCTGCCTCCAACGCAGTATGTCGGCACGCAAGTCTCCGGCGGCGTTCCCGGCCCGCAAAACAATGGCCTGATTTATGACGAGTATCAGCTTCCGGTTCCGGAGTTCATCTTCCCTGAATTGCTGGTTCCGGGCAACGCGCCGCCGCCCGATAATTTTGAGGACCTTCCTTTCCTGGTTAACGGCACCGGACCGTGGCCGACCGTAGCCACTGTCTATGCCAGTGAACAGGTGCAACTGGGAATCGATCCCAATCCGGGATTCCCCAATCAGGTAGTCGGCCAGCTCAATCCGTGGCCGGGGAAAGCAGCGCCCGCAGTAAGCTGCCAGCCGCTCAACAGTCCCGGCGCTCAGGCCCATGCGCTGGCTACGTTTACCGCGGCGGCAACGCCAATCGTGGCTGGGACGCAGGTCTCACTGAACTCGACCGGTAGCGCTCCCGTCAACGGCCCGTTTGCCTGGACTCAGCTTGTCAACCCAGGTGACCCGTTCGTTGCCATTAGCAATCCGAATTCTCCGACGGCCACATTCATCGCTCCTGTCGTGGCAACTCCGCTGAACCTCACCTTCCAGTTGACGGTGGGCGGCGGTAACACCACCACACCGGCAATCTCTGTTGTGGCTGTGCCCATTGCGGTACCACCTCCGGGCACGCCTCCTTCAGTGTTTGCGAGCGCTTCACCCGCAAGCCCCGTGGCGAGCAACACGTTTGTAACGCTCAACGCCACTGGAGTTGATCCTTCCGGCGGTACGCTCACGTTCTCCTGGAGCGCGCCTACTGGTGTCACATTCACTGAGAGCGGCATCCA
>Ga0207652_10003939_pt1 | contig 12142 bp, 1 predicted proteins | sample KBSC63BmetaG_FD_184334 | JGI IMG/M metagenome (GOLD analysis project Ga0207652, IMG submission 184334) | Corn rhizosphere microbial communities from Kellogg Biological Station, Michigan, USA - KBS C6-3B metaG (SPAdes) (version 2) | ecosystem: Host-associated > Plants > Roots > Rhizosphere ... | reverse complement strand
ACAGTAGTAACGTTATTGCTTCCGTTGTTACTAGTACTGCCCCCCAGGGCGTATAGGCGACTGTTATACGCTACCGTGCAGGTTAAATCCCTGGCGGAACTAATCGTATGCGTCGAGTCTGTTGCCCACGACTGTGTAATCCCGGCGGGGTCGATTTTAGCGTATTGTATGGCCGCGCTGGAGTTGGTACTAGCTTCGTTTCGGCCGCCCATCACGTATATATAGCCGTTATAGGCCGCGCCGCCGACGTATCGCTGGCCCTCGCCCGCAGAAATGTCATAGCTGCTCGAGGTCTGCCACGGCCCCAACGTACCATTGGCGTTTATCTGCGCGTACTGCGTGTCGTTGTGCCCCCAGCCACCCACTGTGTACAGATAACCGTTGTACACATACACAATCTGTCCATATCTAGCAGCGGCATAAGCGCTGGTCTGCTGCCAGGTACCTACCGAACCATCGCTGTTTATTTTGGCAAACTCAACGGTATTCGAGAAGCCGCTGCCATTGGCTCCTGCCACGAGGTACAGATAGCCGTTGTAGGCGATGGCCTGTCCCATACCGATAGTCTCGAGCAGGTTAGAAGTCGGCGTCCAGCTACCCAGAGAACCATCTGCGTTTATAGCAGCGTAGTATACGGTGTTATAGTACGGCGCGTTTCCAGAAGATGCACCACCGCCTACCATATATATGTAGCCGTTGTAGGCAGCGATACCGGCCGAATCGTTATTTGCCGGTAAGTTTGGTAGCGCTATCCATGAGTTAAGGGAACCGTTGCTTTTAAAGGTAGCGTAGTACGCCAGGTTTTTGGTCCCGTTGCAGGAGCCGCCGATCAGATACAGGGTGCCATTATATACAGTGACGCTGTTTGATACTATGGCGAGCGAGCCGCAGTTCATGTCGCCGGTGGTTAGATTGCCCACATTCGACCAGCTGCCGCTTAAAGTACCGTTCGTGGTATTTATGGTGGAGCAATATACTTGCAGGTTCCAGGTATTGGGAGTCTTATCAACGCCCCCTATATAACACAGGCGCCCGTTGTAGACGAAGGTGCCGAATCGCTCCAGATTCTGTGTCAGGCTCGTAGAAGACACTGTCCACCCTCCGGATACACTACCACCAGTGAGGCCGCCGCGGGTTACTTGGCCGCTGGTACCGAAGTCTATATTGTCTTCGTTGTTGCCGGTCTGGAAATCGCTGGTAGCGGTCACCACTACGCTCGGGTCAATGGTAACGGGCGTAGTCTGGCCGCTCAGGCCGGATGCGATTACCGACAGCTGGTCACCATTGAGCTCGAAACGGGCATTACCTACTTCTTGGCCGACCGTGTCTTTTATAACCGGTGCGGGCAAGCCGAATACAAGATAGTTCTTGTCGGCATTTTCGCGGGCTTTTTCTACCACTGCCCGGTCTTTGTCGCTGCCGTAAGTGATGTTGCCGAACAGGCTGGGATCGCCGCTGTAGATGCCAATGGCACCCCCACTGTTCGGGATGACCTTGGCCTGCAAGGTACTAGGCAGATCTAGTTTGTAGCTGAACGACATGGTGTTCGTGGTGACTTTGGGTACCACGATATCTTCTTTGAGGCCGTTGTTCTTGAGCGTATAGATAGCCTGATTGCCGCCACTTAACGGGAACACTAGGTGGCCGCTGACCTCCTTGCCGACGCTGGCTTTGAACTCCGGCACCAAACTGAAGCTGAGCTGCGAATTTATATCATGGTACGTCACACCTTTACTGATGTCGGTTGGCACGTCGAGCGCGTACAAGCTCTTGTCCTTACCTTTGCCGCTGGCGGTACCCACCTGGGCCTGCATGGCCGCCAGCGGGTTAGTGCTATCACTTTTTATCGCGCCCTTGTTGAACTGGTAGGTGCTGGTACTGCCGTCGTAGGTGAGCTGTTTGGTGAGCGTCTGATCGGTGGTACCGACCAGTTTGAGCGCGTCGGCGCTTAGTTTATAGCTGTTATCGTTACTCAGCTGTTGGGCTATGGGTATGACCACCGAGGCCAATATGAGTACCGCTGCCGCGCCGTTGCCCAGCCGCCACCACCAGCCGAAGCGACGATCGTTCTTGAACCACCAATTTTCCGCGCGCTTACATTGTCGCCGGATCTTCACATACACCCTGGCGGCCAGCGGCCAGCGCCGGAGTAGTCGATACAGCTTGCGCCGAATTGAGCGATACATTCGGGTTCTTTTTAGTGTTAGTCTTTGTGTCATGGCAATATGCTAGAGCTTACGTAAATATTGTACTTCTTACCTCAGTTCTTTGCAATCCTCTTATCTGTCGTGGGCGGCTAGCAGCACCGCATGAAAAATGAAGAACAGTCGGGCAGATATACCAATTGAACCCAAGCAGTATTCTAAGCATCAGACGGCCACGACTGTTACCGAATCATCGGCGTGCACCGTTGCGCCGCTTTCGGCGGCAACCACTGGTATGAATCCGTCGCCTAAGATATTGTTGACGCGCACCGTTGCGCCAGTTGCGACATAGATGAACGGTGTTGACGATGAAACACCAGTAGCCAGCTTATACGAGCAGCTGGTCACCAGTGAATTGCCGCCGTAAAAATGCAGCGCCCCGCCGTCGTTGCGCCCGGTGGCGGATGGATTACTCATAGCATAAGCGAACTCGTTATCGGCGATAATGACGTCCGAATTGCAGCGGATGAGCGCCCCGAAGCATGGTGTGGTTGCGTTGCGCCCCTGGATATCGCAGTGAGTAATCCGGTTTGGCAGCATCGACGTGCCGCCAGTAATCAGGAAGCCGGAATGGCGGTCGCATGTCACATACCAGTTCTGGATGTTGGTGGTGTTGAGCGAATCCAGCCGGACTAAATAGTCACTGTCGGCCATGAGGGTGTTGCCGGGAGAGTCCAGTAGCAGCTGGGCCGGTGAGAACCGCGAGTCTGAACCACCCAGGTGAAACGCCGTCTGTCGCACGTTGTTTACGTTCCAAACCCCGGTAAATACGCAAGTGTCTTGCGTCCAATTCGTGGCGTCGGTCCCCAGGAACGACACGCCGTTCTGGAACGAAAGGTCATCCATCTTCCACATTCTGGCACCAGTGCTGGCGCAGACCGTCGCCGTCGAGCTACAGTCGAAGGACAGCTTAGACAGGGTGACATTATGGATTAGCGTGCCACTCGGCCAGGTCAGCCAGGCACCGCTGGTCTGAAGTTTGATTACGCAGCCCAATACGTTGCCCGAGCGATTCTGGTCGTGCGTCGGTTCGGTTCCGATGATAGCCATGCCGTCATAAGGAGTTACCGAAGTAGTAAAAGTATATTGCCGGTTGCTGAGCATAATCGCTGGTTTATATGTCTGGCCCGAGGCGTATGCCATGGCCGCTGACAATTTGGCATCATCGTTTGCCCCGGCGAATGAGTCGAGCGCCACCTGGCCCAAACCGGCCGAGGACGGACCGACATTAGAAATATTGACCCATTTGGCCAATGTACCGTTATAACTTAGGATATTACCGTCAGTTGGATTATTCAGCGCGACGTCGCTATCGGTATGTATACTACCGCCATTACCTCCGCTGCCGCCAAAGGACATGTATCATCTCTCCTCGTTAAATGCTTGAGTTTATTGTACGGCAAGGTTAGGAGGACCGCAATCAGACTACGACCGATTTCATGCCCATGTTCCGAATTTTAACCGCTAATACTTACTGTAGTAGTTTAACTGAATATTGCCGATTCGTACATTGGCTCCACTGGCCGCGGTCATGCGGATCTTCATCGTCAGCCAGCCACCGGCATTGTAGGTGCCACCCAGACTGGTAAGGGAATTCGAGCCGAAGGTAGTACCGGAGCTCACGCCGTTGTAGGCGGTGGCCGAGTAGTTGCTGTCGTTCGTGCCGGTGCTGTCAATAACATCGACCATTACGGAGGTAGAATCGGTGCCCGCGGAGTTATAGGTGTACATCGACGGCGCGCCATTCCAGGCTGCCCAGTCGCTGGGGACAGCCACCTGTACCACGACGTCATAACACTGGCTGGCGCCGGTGGTAGTCCAATTGTAATAGTTCTGACGGCTGGTGCTGTTATACCCACTAGTCATCGTGCCGCCTCCGTTGGCGGAACAGTCAACGGAGCCACCAGTATCACTTTGGGCGTCGAGGACAGCTCCGGCGTACTCGGCAGGCAAGGTGATAGTCTTGCTATGGCGAGCGGTACCGAAGGCGGCCAGGCCACCACCAGCGGTGAAACTGACGTAGTTGCCGCTGGCGGCGTTACCAAGGGTAATAGTACCGCTGCTGGTGTCGACATTGAAGTACGATACGCTGCTGGCGTTCTGGACCGAGAAGGCATTGCTGCTAGTAGTCTTGATGGTGCCAGTGCCGGTGGTCATGAAGTTGCCCGCAGCGCTGACGCTGGTAACGGTGCTGCCACTGCCGTTCAGGAAGTCGATCATATCACCGCTGCCAGCGTTCTGGATGGCTGCCACTGCGCCGGTAGCGCTGGCGAACTGTTGGTTCACGCTCAGGACGTTCGAGCTATCAGCGCAGGTACCGGCCGTAACGATACAGTTCGAACTGACGCTAGCTGCCGCGCCCGTGATGGTCAGGGCAGTGGTGGCCGCCTGGTTCAGCGAGAAGCCACCAACACCCCAGTTATCCGAACCACTTAACGTTTCACTCATAGCTGTGCTTGCGGCACCAGCCTTGCTGCTTGAAAATTCGCCAGAGATGGGAACGCCGAAGCGACTTGTTTGGCCGGCGCCGGGTGTAATAGTCCAGCTACTATTCGTGCCAATTTCGAAGTCTACGACTGTATTGCCGGGTGCGCTGGGTACCGTTACCGCAGGAGTAGTTGAGTTACCGCTGGCAGCCGTGAAGCCTGAGAAGGGCGTCGTTTGGTCAACGTTCGTCCATGAGGTTGCCGACCATGCGGAACTACCGGTACCCCCACTGGATGTTCCAATAAAGGTCACTGTGTTTACGCCACTGGGAGGATTGACTAAGCCGTATATGAAGCCTCTCTCACTACCAGCAGCATTCGAAAAGGTTCCTATCTGTGTCATAGGGGTAGATCCGTCTTTGACGGAAGTGATACTGGCACTCGTCGCATCGACTCGCAAGTAAGCGACGAGATAACGATTATTGCCATTACCGACAGTAATGTTTATAGGGTCGTTGAAAGTGGTGCCACCTCCACCAGAGGAGATGCCTCCGGCTGCATCAAAGGCAAGGGCGCCAGTGGAGGCGTTGATAGTCGGGGTGCGGCTGACGTTCAGGCCGTTGCCGCTTACTGTCTGGTTCGAAGTGTATGTACCGTTCTGGTTGATGCTGGCGGTGTTGCCCGATGTCTGGTTGGCAGAGCTGGAAGTGATGCTCAAGGCGCTGCCAGTGGTTACACTGCTGGACGCCACACTGACCTGTTGGTTGGTGGTATCAATATTGAACACGCTTGCACCGCTAGCATTCTGGACTTGGAAGGCAGTAGTAGAGTTGGTGGCATTCTGGAAGCTGAGCTTGGTCGATGATGCGTGGAAGGCGTACGACGTGCTGGTAGTCGGCGGTGTCCCGCCGGTACTGGCTGCGCCGGTGTCGCTGTAGCTATTAGTCGCGGTAGTGTAGTAGACGTTTTCGGCGCCAGTGGCAGTGCCACGGTATACACGATAGGTTACTGCACCAGGCACGGCTGTCCAGCTCAACGTTACCGTAAGGTTGGTGCCGGTAGTAGAGCCTATAGCTTCGGGCGAAGGAAGCGATTCACCACCAGAAGCATCTAGAGCAGTAACTTTATAGTAATAGCTCGTGCTAGCGGTGAGTGAACCACCAGCGGCGTTACCCATAGTCAAAGTGCCAGGAGCGGCGAAGCCGCCGATGTTGACCGTGTTATTGCTCGTGTTGACGCTGAAAGCCCCGAGATTTGAACTGTTCAATACTTGCAAGGCCGCTGCTGAGTTAGCGGTACTTTGGAAGGTAGCGTTACCTTGGTTGGCAAAGTTGCCGCTGACGCCGAGGCCACCAGTGATTGCCGCGCCTTGGCCGACATTCAGGCCACCGATAATGTTAGCATTTTGGCCAATCGTCAGATTCTGGTTGATATTAGCGCTGCCTGTTTCGAGTGAGCCTGCCTCAAGCGACTGACTGTAAGTACCGCCTATATCGAAGACCTGGAATTTGTACGGCGCGGTATTGACGCCGTCAAGGTATGCATAGCGCCCCTGGATTACTGGGCCGACGGAGGTGTCTAAGAGTGTCGTAGAGCCGACTAGGAATGGGTTGGCTGGGTTACTGATATCCACAGTCTGCATAGTGCCCGCCACGCTTAGGTAGGCGTAACGCCCCTGGACTGAAAAACCCGAGATGCTGCTAAGAGTTATGCTACCGATACTGGTAGGGGAGGCGGGGTTATATACGTCGTAGACGAACATCTGCGCACCAGCTGTTACATATAGGTAGCGTCCCTGGAGGGCGATGTGGCTCACTTGGCTGAGTGCAGGCGTACTTATGGAAGTCGGTGAGGTCGGATTGGAGATGTCGAAGACCTGAAGACGGTTGGCATTAACTTCGACGGCGTATAGGTAACGGCCGGCGGCTATTATCTCAGATGTGTGGGATGAGACACCGGTGCTGACACTGCCAGCTATGATGGGCGCAGCCGGGTTGGTAATGTCGAACACCACGACAGACCCATAGCCGCCGAAATACAGGTAGTGACCCTGGATGGCGATGCCGGAACCGAACCCGGCGCCTGTTGCCGTTACGGTAGTTACTAGCGTTGGTGATGTTGGGTTGCTGACATCGATGACAAAGAGCTTGCCAGTATTGAAGGATGTGGCGTAGACGTAGTGCCCAGATATGGCAACATGGTAAGCAATATCGCTAAGCCCCAGGGTGCCGACCAAAGACGGGGTAGCTGGGTTATCAACGTTATAGATGTCGAGCGAAGTAGAAGTCGAGACATACCCGTACTTACCGCTTACTATCATGCTATACGGTCCGCGGGGGCTGGAAGTGGTCCCCACCACGCTTGTCGCTACCGTACCACCGACGTACACCTGGCCGGTCGGAGTGCCATTACCACCGATGCTGAGCTGTAGGCTGTTGTTGCTGACATTCGTGCTGACGTAGGCCGTGTTCGTGACGGGTGGTGTAGCGGTGGCGGCAGCGATAGCCCCAGTATCAGTAAAGGTCTTGGCAGTGACAGTAGTAAGGTAGACTTCGCTGCCGCTGGTGGTGGCTCGGTACACTTTGTAGCCGCTGGCACCGGTGATGGCCGTCCAGCTGACGGTTACCGTGCTTGTGGCACCGGTGGTTACCTGTGATTTCTCGGGGCTAGGCGTGGTTTCGCCGCCGGCACTATCTATGGCAGTAACTTTGTAGTAGTAGGTGGCGGCAGCCAAGGTTCCGCCGGTAGTCGCAGTACTGCTAGTGAGTGTGCCGACCGCAGACATCTGCGCGTATGTGACGTTCACGCCAACCCGTGAGTTCGTCGTGTCGGCAGTCAGCAGGGTGCTGCTGCCACCGGTGTTCTGTATCTGGAAGGCGGTGGTAGAGGTGTTCGCTACAGCTGCAGTACCGGTAAATGTCTTGTTGCCGGCGAAGCTCTGGGTGGTAGTGTTCACCAGGCCGGCGAAGCTGGCGCTGGCGCTTTGCAGGTAAATAGTGCTGCCGGAGATGGTCGCGCCGTTTGCGTTAGCCGTACCGCCATCCAGGGAACCGACGGTGTTTACCCCAGACGCGCCGCAGCCGGTACCCGTGGTACAGATAGTGTCGTTCGCGGAAAGGGTAGGGATGCTGAGCGTGTAGTTGCCCGATTGCGCTGCGGTTATGAGCGTCACGGCGTTACTACCACTCTTGTAGTAGAGGTTGCCCTGGTAGTTGATACCGCCAAGAACGGTACCGCCGGAATTCTTTAATTGCAGCATGTCCGCAGCGGCGGTCGGTGTGGCGCCTTGGTAAAGTACAGCAATAGGCTTGGCCGAGTTTGCATTGCTTCGACCGACGGTAAGGACTGCAGTCAGCCCGTCGTTATCAGTATTTATGGCAGTGTGCCCCGTAACGTCCACGTAATCACCTTCGGAGTTGTTCTCTAACGTTATGCGCCCACCGCCATCGCCTTGAAGGTTGAGTGTACAGCCGGCGCCACCGCAGCTCCCGGTAATAAAGTGGCCTGAACTTTCGATAAGGTTACCAATGGTAAATGTGCCACTGCTTACAGTAAAGGCGCCACCAACGGTTACGTCGCCGCTAAACGTCTTGGCGCCCGCGAACGTCTGGGTGCCGGTGTTGACCAGCCCGGCGAAACTAGCACTGGCACTTTGCAGGTAGAGAGTACTGCCGGAGATAGTCGCGCCCGTGGCGTTGGCCGTACCGCCATCTAGCGTACCCACAGTGGTGACGCTAGGACAGTTGCCGGAGTTATCACACACGGTGTGGCCGTTCTGCAAGAAGCTGGTGGCTGACACCGCTCCACTGGTGGTGTCTGCCGAGAGAATACTCGTACCACTAGCGTTTTGAACCTGGAAAGCAGCAGATGAGTTAACACTGTTTTTGAACAACACATTACCCGTGCTGCTAATACTTGAAAGTAAGTTGCCATTCACGTCTTGTATTTGTAGCAAGTTGCTACTCTGTCCGGAAGCGCCCTGGATCAATAAGCCGACCTGACTGGCATCGGCGAATACCTGAGCTTTTGCAGGCATTAACTGGGTGACATTACTACTAGTCGGATCGGCTATAGTATTCATGAATACACCGGCCGTACCATTATAACTAGGCACTAGTAAATCATTCTTACCATCACCATTGAAATCCGCCGCGGCTATCTGTTGTGGAACGTTGTCAGTGGTAAAGTCCACGTGAGTTGAGAAAGAGCTGCCATTGCCGTTGTTTAGGAGGATGGAAGCGCGATAGGGGCTACTTTTAGAGGCTGTAGCGATATCAGGCTTGCCATCGCCATTAAAGTCCGCCGCTACGACCGGTGCTGGATAGGATGACGTCGCGTATGCGGTTGCGGCGCCGAATGTACCGCTACCGCTATTCATCAGTACTGACACATTGTTGCTATTGGCACTACTAGACACGATATCAGGCTTACCATCACCATTGAAATCCGCCGTAGCTATGCCGTTAGTACTAGTGCCGCCCGTAGGGTATGAGGTGAAAGTGGGGAAGGTGCCGGTACCACTATTAAGCGAGACCGATACATTAGCTCCGGCTGTAGTCGTAATATCAGGCTTGCCATCGCCATTAAAGTCCGCTACCCCAATACTCAAAATTGTGCCGCCCGTCGTGTAGTCTACGTGTGGAGCAAACGTGCCGTCACCGTTATTTACGTATAATTCCAGAGAAGAGCCGCGCCCAATGGCAATGTCGGGGAATCCATCACCATTGAAATCTCCCGTAGCAAGCCCAATATCAGGGAGACTCGTGGAGCTATAGTCGGTTTTAGCTGCAAATGTACCATTACCGTTGTTCTTGAGTACGGAAATGCTACCCGGGTTGAAGTTATCGGTAATGATATCCAAGTCGCCATCTTTATCTACGTCGGCCAAAGTAACGGATTGCGGATTTGTGCCGGTAGTCATGTTCGTTACCGCACCAAAGGTGCCGGTACCAGTATTAAGACGTACGTTTACGGTACTGCTAGAGTAGTCAGTCGTGACCATATCTGGTTTGCCATCGCCATTTAAATCACCAGCGGCCGCGCCATATATGTGTGAGCCATTTGCGTAGTCGACGCGTGCGGCGAAGCTGGGGGTTGTCGGATAATTATTGATTGTACCGGTAATGGTGGCTGTAAGGGTGCCGCTACCGATAGATATGCGGTTATTGGTCGTATCGGCGTTTAGCAGGCTTACTTTTGAGCTGTTCTGCACGTTGAATACATTGGTACCGGTGGACGCGACCGTGACATTGCGGGTGGCAAACACGTTGCCGTTGGCGGTTACATCCCCACTAGACGCCACCGTAAACAGGGAAGCACCCGTAGAATCTTGAACGTGTACTAAGTCTGCCGTTTGCCCCAGTGAACCCTGGATGATTATGCCCGCTTGGATTCCGGAAGCCGTCGTCAGAGAAATCCCGGCGCTACGGCTCACGGTTGTCGCGTTAGCAATAAGAATCGAAACAGTATTTGCGTTGTAATTTGCCACCACCAGATCTGTCCACCCATCTCCATTGAAGTCGCCGCCAGCAATAGAGAAAGGACCAACTCCTGCAGTATAATCAGCTTTCGTCTGGAACGTCCCGTCACCGTTACCTAACAGTACGGATATACTGGACGCACCATTATTAGCCGTGGCCAAATCCAACTTGCCATCCCCATTAAGATCACCCACAAAAACGAACCTTGGGCTGTGAGCCGTTGCGTAATCAACCTTAGCCTGAAACGTCCCGTCACCGTTACCTAACAGTACGGAAACGGTATCGGAGCCGTTGTTTGCTGCAACCAAATCCACTTTACCATCCCCGTTGAAGTCGCCACTATTAATAGAGTAGGGAACAGTTCCTAGCGGATAATCCACACTCGCCTGAAACGTCCCGTCACCGTTACCTAATAGTATAGAGGTGGTGTATGGGCTAATGGTTCTTGATGTTGCCAAATCCAACTTGCCATCCCCGTTGAAATCACCCTGTGTGATGCTCCATGGGTTGCTGCTCACAGCATAATCAACCTTAGCCTGGAACGTCCCATTGCCATTACCGATCAATATTGAAACAGAGCTGGAGCCATAGTTGTTGACGGCCAAATCCAACTTGCCATCCCCGTTATAGTCCCCAATGACAAGTGAATATGGTGTGTTGGCCGTTGCATAATCAACCTTAGCCTGAAACGTCCCGTCACCGTTACCTAACAGTACGGAAACGGTTTTGCTGGTGTTATTGACCACGGCCAAATCCAACTTGCCATCCCCGTTGAAATCCTTAGTAGCCACGAAAGTTGGAAATACGCCCGTTGCATAATCAACCTTCGTCTGGAATGTCCCATCACCGTTGCCCATAAAGATTGAAAGGGTATTGGAGCCAGTGTTTGTTACGGCCAAATCCAACTTGCCATCCCCATTGAAATCGCCCCGCGTGACAGTCCATGGATTGGTAGCTGTTGCATAATCAACCTTAGTCTGGAACGTCCCGGTTGGTACTATGGCTTGATAACTTGTGCTAGACCCGACGCTGATGGTTTTGCCGGTGGCTACGGTAACGTTGCCGCCGAAGCTTGTAGTGCCGTTTACGGCTAAGTTGCCAGTAAACGTTTTATCGCCGGCGAAGCTCTGGGTGGTGGTATCGACCATGCCGGGAGCGTTGATGCTGGCCGACTGGAAGGTGATGGTGGCGCCGCTGATGGTAGCGCCGCCAGCCGCTGTGTTAGAAGTGCTGTAGGTGCCGACCGTGGTAATGCCCGTGCCATCGCCGCTCGGCGTGCCACAGGTACCGCCGGTGACGATACCGCCCTGGACGACCTGGTTCTGCAGGAACTGCCCGCCAGAACAGGTGGTAGTGGATCCGGCCGTGCCGTTACTGAAGTAGCCTGACAGGCTGTTTACTGTGCCACCTGTTAAGGCGTCTATGGTGGAAATGGCGCTGCCGGTGCTGATAACGCCGAAGCTGCCGCCGATAGAGCCTGCGGTGAGTGCCCCAGTACCGGTAATACCAGTGTAGCTTCCAGACAGACGGGCGTTGCTCACGATACCGCTAGACAGGTTCGAGGCGTTCAGGGCCGTAATGGCGCTGCCATTTCCCTGCAGGCTGGTGGCCGCAAAGGTGCCGGCGATGGTCACCGTGGTGCCGCTCTGGGTGAGCAGGGAATCGCCGACGGAGTAACCACTGCCGGTAAACAACGCGATGGTACCTGCCGTGCCACCGCCGCCGACCCCGCCGCCCGCTACGCCGACACAGTTGCCACTAACATCACAAACGGCGTTGCTGTTGTGTTGCAGGTTGCCAGTAAAGTTAGCCGTGGTGTCGCCGTATTTGGCCACGTTGGTACTCAGGCGGCTGTCATTGAGCGTACCAGAGGAAAGATTACCAGCATCGATACCGGTGACCCCAGCGCCGTTACCAGAGAGAGAGCCGGCCGACAGAGCGCCGCTGACGCTCAGGTCGCCAGCCACGCTGATAGTGGTGGCCCCGGCGTCCTGGCTCAATATGCTGTTGCCGATGGACTGGGCGCCGGTGA
>Ga0207652_10003937_pt1 | contig 12143 bp, 10 predicted proteins | sample KBSC63BmetaG_FD_184334 | JGI IMG/M metagenome (GOLD analysis project Ga0207652, IMG submission 184334) | Corn rhizosphere microbial communities from Kellogg Biological Station, Michigan, USA - KBS C6-3B metaG (SPAdes) (version 2) | ecosystem: Host-associated > Plants > Roots > Rhizosphere ... | reverse complement strand
CGCCCTGGCGCGGTTCGCTTCGCCGACGGTCTTGCGCAGCCGGGCATCGTCGGCGAGCGTTGCCAGCGCCTGGCCCAGAGCGTGCTCGTCGCCAGGCATCACGATGAACGGCAGGTTCTCGTCGGCGACCATGCGGGTCACGTCGCCGACGGCCGGGGAAACGACCGGCAGGCCGGCGGCCATCGCCTCGACCACCGAGATCGGGAACTGCTCGCTTTTCGACGACAGCGCGAAAATATCGAACAAGCCGACGAGGTTGGCCGGGTCGGCGACGAAACCCGGCAAGTGCACGCGGTGCTCGATCCCCCGATCCTCCGCCGCGGCGCCGATCGCGTCGCGTTCCGGGCCTTCGCCGGCGATGACCAGCTGCCATTCATCGGCGAGGCCGGCACTCGCGTGCACCAGGGCAGGCAAGTCCTTCACCTTGCGCAGGCCAGCAAGCGAGCCGACCCAGCCCTCACCCTTGCGCTTGACCAGGCCGGGCAGGACGTCGGGCTTCGGCTTCTTCGCGTACTTGCGGGTATCGACCCCGTTGGGAATGCGCCGCACGCGGCTGCGCGGCTGCTGCCATTCTTCCAGCGCGATCCGCTCGAGTTCGTGCGACGGCACGACCAGCGCCGAAGTCCGCCCCAGGGCGACGCGGCGGTAGCGATTGCGGCCCGCCTTGCGCGCCGCCGCCTCATCCTCGTTGAAGCCGTCCTCGTGATGCACCAGCGGCGGCAGCTTGTAGACGTCGGCGAACAGGGTGTGCGCCAGCACCGCGTCCATCGCGCCCCAGTTGTACGTGCACACCAGGTCGTAGCCCTGCATCGCGGAGGCCATCGCGTTGAGGCGCCAGGGCCAGGGCTTGCCCTTGAGGCTGGGAAAGCGGGCCCAGACGACCATCGGTTCGATCAGCGCCGCCGCGCCGCGCTGCTGCGGCTCGCCGGAAACGAGCGCGTTGAAGGCCTTCTTGCCGAACGCGTTGATCAGCCGGACGCAGCGCAGTTCCTTGCCGCCGGGGTCGAACGAGGAGTGGATGTGCAGGATGCGCGGCACCGGGTTCGGCTGTGTCACGCGACCTCCGCGAGAAACGAGGCGATCGCCTTCTGTGCATCCGGCTCGGCCAGCGTCGGCGGATGGCCGACGCGCTTGACCGTGACCGTCTTGATCGCCGGCATCTCCGCCTTCATCGCCTTGAGCGTCGCGGCCGAAAGCAGATCGGACAGCTGGCCGCGCAAAGCCAGCGTCGGCACGTCGCGGAGCGCGCGGAACGCGGGCCACAAGTCGATATTGGCGGCATCCGTCGCAGCGAACGGCTCGGCGATCTTCATGTCGTAATCGAACACGATGCGGCCGTTGCCGGCGAGCACCATCACGCGCTTGGCGTAAGCGAGCCAGTCGCCGATCTGATAGTCGGGATGAGTCCGCCCGGCCTGGTCGCGCAAGTGGCGCGCGGCGTGCATCCAGGTCTCGAAGCTGCCGCCCTGGCCGACGACCTCGCGGATGCGCTCCAGCCCCTCGCTTTCGAGCTCCGGGCCGATGTCGTTGACCACCACCGCGGCGAGCGGCCAGGCCGTTTCCACCGCGATCTGCATCGCGATCATCCCGCCCATCGAAGTGCCGACGATGACCACCGGCCCGCAATCGAGATGCCGCAACAGGCTGGTCACATCGGCAACGTACATGCCCAGGGCATAGCTGGCGGAATCGCGCGAATACTCACTGTGGCCGCGCCCGCGCATGTCGGGGACGATCAGCCGCCACTCGCCGGCAAAGCGCTCGGCGAAGGGCTCGAAATCGCGTGCGTTGCGGGTCAGGCCATGGAGGCACAGCAGCGGTGGCTTGCCGTTCCCGCCCGGATAGTCGCGGTAATAAAGCGAGAGCCCGTCCTCGCTCTGCCACTTGCCTTCGGAAAAGGCCGCTTCGGCCATGCGGTTTAATTCCCTCGCCTGCGCTTGCGCCGGCCATGCGGCGCGCCCACTAATGGCCAGATGCGTGCCGAACCGCAAGCTGGTGCCTACCGCGCCGATCCGCAAATCCTCGCGCTTGCCGAATGGCTTGCCGACGAGGTCGACCCGGCGCGCTTCCCGATGCACGAGCTGCGCTTCCGCAACGATCGCTGGGCCGCCACCGTGGGCCTGGCCGATCTGAGCGACGAGCAATGGATCGCCCACTTCGGCCGTTTCGAAGCCCTGCCGGACAATCTTCCGCGCCCACTGGCGCTGCGTTATCACGGACACCAGTTCCGGGTTTACAACCCGGAGATCGGTGACGGGCGCGGCTTCACTTTCGCCCAGCTGCGCGACGGCCAAGGCCGCCTGCTCGACCTCGGCACCAAAGGCAGCGGTCGCACGCCCTACAGCCGCACGGCCGACGGGCGCCTGACGCTCAAGGGCGCGGTGCGCGAGATCCTCGCCACCGAAATGCTCGAAGCTCTCGGCGTCAACACCTCGAAGACGTTCTCGGTGATCGAGACCGGCGAGGAGCTCGAGCGCGGCGACGAGCCTTCCCCCACCCGCTCGGCGGTCCTCGTGCGGCTCAGTCATTCGCACATCCGCATCGGCACGTTCCAGCGCCTCGCCGTGCTCGAGGAAGACGAGCACATGCGCCAACTGATCGAATACTGCCTACGCGAATTCCCCGGCCCGCCCACGCCCAAAGACGCGCCCGGCCGCGACGAGCCGGCGGCGATCCTGCTGCACCAGGCGGTCGAACGCCTGGCCGATCTCGCCGCGAGCTACATGGTCGCGGGCTTCGTCCACGGCGTGCTCAATACCGACAACATGAACCTGACCGGGGAAAGCTTCGACTACGGTCCGTGGCGCTGGCTGCCGCGCTGGGAGCCGAGCTTTACCGCCGCTTACTTCGACCACGCCGGCCTTTACGCGTTCGGCCGCCAGCCCGAGGCGATCCGCTGGAATCTTGGCCAGCTGGCGATGTCGCTACGCCGGGTGTGCGAGGCCGAGCCGCTGGTCGCCGCGTTCAACCGCTTCGGCGAGTGCTACGCCGACGCGCTCACCAAGCGTTTCTGCTGGCGCCTCGGCGTCGTCAGCCGCGGCCGCGAGGCGGACAGCGCGCTGATCGCGGCGGCGGAAAAGGCAATGCGTGAAGGCGGGTTCGGGCCCGACGAATTCTTCTTCCGTAACCGCGGCGGGCGCGGTGCCGCCGATGTGCTAGCTGACTACGAGCCAGTCGGTGACGAGGACCCTTACTGGTCAGACGCCGCCACTCAGACGATGCTGATCGAGGAGGTCGAAACGATCTGGGCGGCGATCGCCGAACGCGAGGACTGGCAGCCGCTGCATGACAAGATCGCCGCGGTGCGCCGCATGGGTGCTGCGCTGGGCAAGCCGCCGACGCCCGCCGGCCACCGCGCCGCTTAGCCGGATTTAACCGTTACCAGGGTGGTGTGGTTAACCGCGAGACGGTATCACCCTCTGGAGGAACCCCCACCCTCATGGCCAACCGCGACGATTAGTTGAGCGAAAACATCATCATATCGACCGAGCCCGCGACCGGCGCGGAACTCTGGCGCGGTAACGTTGGCGATGTCGACGCGACCGTCGACCGCGCCCGCCGCGCGTGGCCGGCGTGGGCCGCGCAGCCGCTCGCCACCCGCGTCGAGCTGGTCCGCCGCTTCGCCAACGAAGTGCGCAAGGAGCACGACAATTTCGCCGCGCTGATCGCCCGCGAGACCGGCAAGCCGCTGTGGGAAGCGCGCAACGAGGTCGAATCGGTCGTCGGCAAAGTCGAGATTTCGGTCCGCGCCTATGCCGAGCGTACCGGCCAGAGGAAGCTCGACAGCGCGCTGCAGGGCAGCGCCGCGCTGCGCCACAAGCCGCATGGCGTCATGGCGGTGCTCGGACCGTACAACTTCCCCGCGCACTTGCCCAATGGGCACATCGTCCCGGCGCTGATCGCCGGCAACGCCGTGGTGTTCAAGCCGAGCGAGAAGACCCCGGCGGTCGGCGAGTTTCTCGCCAAGCTGTTCGTTCGAGCGGGTATGAAGCCCGACGTGATCCAGGTGCTGATCGGCGGGCCCGACGAAGGCAAGGCGCTCGTCGCCCATCCCGGCATCGACGGCGTGCTGTTCACCGGTTCGGCCCAGGCGGGCATCGCCATCAACCGCAAGCTGGCGGGAGAGCCGGGCAAGATCGTCGCGCTGGAGATGGGCGGCAACAACCCCATCGTGCTGTGGGACACGCCGAAGATCCAGGACGCGGCGACTCTGATCGTGCAATCGGCTTTCGCCACGGCCGGCCAGCGCTGCACCGCGGCGCGGCGCCTGATCGTCAAGGCGAGCCTCTACGACGCGGCTATCGAGGAGGTGAAGCGCCTGACCACCCGGATCATCATCGGCGAGCCCTTCGAAGAGCCCGCGCCGTTCATGGGCCCGGTGATCGACATGACCGCGGCCGATCAGCTGACCGAATCCTTCCTCTACCTGATGTCGAACGGCGGCAAGGCGCTGACCCACATGCGCCGCCCGCGCGAAGGGCTGCCGTTCGTCACGCCGGGCATCATCGACACCACCGCGATGGCCGAGCGGCCGGACGTCGAGCTGTTCGGGCCCCTGCTCCAGGTCATCCGCGTCGACAGCTTCGAGGAGGCGATCGCGGAGGCCAACAACACCCGGTTCGGCCTCAGCGCCTCGCTGATCGGCGGCAATCCGCAGGAATACAACCGCTTCTGGGCCAACGTGCGGGCCGGCGTGGTCAACTGGAACCGTCCGACCAACGGCGCGAGCTCGGCCGCGCCGTTCGGCGGCGTGGGCCTGTCGGGCAACCACCGGCCGGCGGCATTCTACGCCGCCGATTACTGCGCCTACCCGGTGGCCAGCACCGAGATGGACCAGCCGCGCGCCGGGCTCGGGGTCGGCTTCCGCGAGGACCGGCGGAGCAAGGTGCGCTAGGCGTCAGCCGCCGTGGGTGATCAGGTCGACGCTGCTGCCGCCGTTGGGCAGCGCGCGCGCGGCGACCTCGAAGCTGGCTTCATCCTTGGTGCCTCCGAGCACATCGTCGCCGCCCTGGCGGATGTGCTGCGCGGAATAGCCGGCGCCGCCGGCACGGGTGAAGTAGAAGTCGATCACTTCGGCCACCGGCACCGGGGTGATGAAGTTGACGACCCTGAGCGCGCAGGCGCCCTCGTCGGTACCCGCCGCCTCCTGCACCGCGGCCTTCGGATAGACCGGGAAAGCTTCGGGCAGCTTGGCGGCCCATGCGGAGGTGTATTTCGCCAGCGACGCGCAATCGCCCTTGCCGCCCGGGCTGGCCGCGGCGCGGGCGGCGGCATAGACTTCGGAATCCTTGGGCAGCTGGCCGTTTACGGCGCGGGCCGGCGGAGCCTGCTTCATCGCGCCGGGGCCGCCGACCAGGGCCAGCGCTGCGCTGCGCGCCGCGTCACGGGCCTGGGGCGACATATCGGCCGACGCCGAGCCGTCCGCACCCGTCCGTCCGGCGAGCGCCGGGTCGGCCAGCGCAGGATCATCGTTGGACGCTTTCGCGGGCTCCGCCTGGCCGTTGCAGGCGACAAGCAGGAGAACGGGGGCAAGCGACGCGATCGAGCGGTAAGCCATGGTGCAACCTCTTCAAGTCCGGACGGATCGAGAAGCCGATAGCATGCGCGGCGGCGGGGGGACGCAAAACGGCAGGCGCGTCCCATTTCGGGAATGATTTCGGGCGGATCCAAACAAATCGGGGCGCCCATGCTTTGCGCATGGACGCCCCGGCGTGGCTCCCGATTGCGACCCCAGGGGCCACGCGAAAGGCCGCGCCCCAACAGGGGAGGGCGCGGCCAAATCGCAAGGGGGATCAGCGGCAGCTGGTGCTCTGCGCGACCTTCTTGCCCAGCAGCGCACCGACCACGCCGCCGAGGAGAGTCCCGGTCGTGTGGTTGTAGCCTCCGTCGACCGCGCGGCCGAGCAGCGCACCCGCGGCGGCGCCGACGATCAGGCCGGTCGTCCCGTTCTTCTTGCGGCAGTAGTAGCGGCCGTCATTGCCGCGCCAGCTGCGCGCGTTGTTGTAGACGGTCTGCGAACGGTAGTTCCGCCCGTAATAGCGCGTGTCGTAGCCGTAGCGATCCTGGTGCCGGTTGTGCTCCCAGTTCTGCTCGTAGGCCGAGCCGCGATGGCCGTAGTAATCCTGCGCCGAGGCGGGGACGGAAACCGCCATGCCGGCGGCGGCGAGAGCGAGAGCGCTGTTGCGGACGATCTTTTTCATGGTCTGACTCCTTCGTTGCGTTCAGGTTTACGGCGCTTTTTATGAACGACGGCGCAACGGGGTTGTCAGAAATGCTAATCGCTTGTTTTACAGCATACTTTTGTCGAATATCGCCGGCTTGCAGAGGCTCGGAGGCGCGCCTATCGCCGCCCGAATGACCGGGCCCAACCCTCAATTCGACCGTTCTGCGCTGTTCGCGGCGATCGCGACGCACGCGATCTGGGGTTCGATGCCGCTTTACCTCCTGCTGGTGAAGCGCGTGGCGGCGGTCGAGTTCGTCGCCTGGCGCATCCTCGCCACTTTGCCGCTGTGCGCCGCGATCATCGCCTGGCGCGGCGCCGGGAACGAAGTCCGCGAGGTGTTGCGCGACCGCAAGGCGCTGCTCACCCTGCTGGCCAGCGCCACGCTCGTCGCGGTGAACTGGACTCTCTACGTTTGGGCGATCAACCGCGGACACGTCTACGCCGCCAGCCTCGGCTATTACATCCTGCCGCTGACGATGATGCTGCTGGGCCTGGTCGTGCTCGGCGAGCGGCTGACGCGGGTGCAGTGGTGGGCCGTGGCGCTCGCCGCTTGCGGAGTGGCCGCCCTCGCCGCCGGAGCGCTGACGACGCTGTGGGTCAGCCTGTCGCTGGCGCTGACCTTTGGCCTCTATGGCCTGCTGCGCAAGACGGTGAACGCCGGACCTCTCGCCGGGTTGATGGTCGAATCGCTGATCCTCGCGCCGTTCGCGCTGGCGACTGTCGCCTGGTTCGCGCTGCAGCCTGTCGGCTCGGCGATGGCGCACGGCCCTGGGCTCGCCGCCTCCGTGGCGCTCGGTGGGCCGATGACCGCGGTGCCTTTGATCCTGTTCGCCTTCGCCGCGCGGCGCTTGCCCTACACGGTGATCGGCTTCCTCCAGTTCATCTCGCCGACGATCGTGTTCCTGCTCGGCCTGTTTGTCTTCGGCGAGGCGCTCAAGCCGGCGCAGCTCGGCTGCTTCGTGGCGATCTGGGGCGCGGCGCTGCTGTTCATCTGGGACATGGTGCGCCGCACGCGGCCCGTTGCGGTTGCCCCGGCCGCCTAGGCGAGTTTCCAATCGAGCCTTTCGCCGGCGTGGAACGGCACGACCCCGCCGATCTCGCCGGGCACTTCCGCCGGCTCGCGCACCAGCGTGATCGTGCTTTCGTTGAGCGGCAGGCGGTAGAAGCGCGGCCCGTGCTCGGAGGCGAAGCCTTCAAACTTGTCGAGCGCGCCTTCGGCCTCGAACACCGTCAGGTAGCTTTCGAGCGCGAACGGGGCGTTGAAGATGCCCGCGCAGCCGCACGCACTTTCCTTCGCCTCTCGGGCGTGTGGCGCGCTGTCGGTGCCGAGGAAGAACTTGCCCGATCCCGACGTCGCGGCCTTCCTCAGCGCCTGGCGATGCTTCTCGCGCTTGGCGACCGGCAGGCAGTAAGCGTGCGGGCGGATGCCGCCGACGAGCATCGCGTTGCGGTTGATGTGCAAGTGCTGCGGGGTGATCGTCGCGGCGACGTTCGGCCCGGCGCTTTCGACGAACTGCACCGCCTGCGCCGTCGTCACGTGCTCGAAGACCAGCCGCAGCTCCGGCAGATCGTCGACCAGCGGGGCGAGCACGCGGTCGATGAACACCGCCTCGCGGTCGAACACGTCGGTCTCCGGATCGGTAACCTCCCCGTGGACGCACAGGACCATGCCGATGGCCGCCATCCGTTCCAGCACGTCGCGGATGCGGGCGACGTCGGTCACGCCGTGCGAGGAGTTGGTCGTCGCGTTGGCCGGGTACAGCTTGGCCGCGGTGAACACCCCGGCCTCGAACCCGCGCGCGAGGTCGTCCGGGTCGGTAAAGTCGGTCAGGTAAGCAGTCATCAGCGGGGTAAAGTCCGCGCCTTCGGGCAGCGCGGCGACGATGCGCCCGCGATAGGCTTCGGCCGCCGCGGTGTCGGTCACCGGCGGCGAGAGGTTCGGCATCACGATAGCCCGGGCGAACTGGCGCGCGGTGTACGGCAGCACCGTGCGCAGCATATCGCCGTCGCGCAGGTGGACGTGCCAGTCGTCGGGACGGCGGATGGTGAGCGATTGCGGGGGCGCCATGGCTTCCCCTTAGCCACCGCCGCCCCTATCTGTCACCCATGCCCGCCCAACGCCTGTTCTCCCGCACCGTCATCCGCCTTTCGCCCCAGGCCGACGACGAGGACGTCGCCGATTTCCTGCAAGGTCTCGTGACCCAGGACGTGACGGGCGAGCTGCCTGCCTGGGCCGGCTTGCTGACCCCGCAAGGCAAGACCCTGTTCGATTTCATCGTCTGGCCCGCCGGCCACGGCGAGCTGCTGATCGATTGCGAGGCCGATGCGGCGGACGATCTGATCAAGCGGCTGTCGATCTACCGCCTGCGCCGAAAGATCGGCATCGAGCGCGACGATACGCTCGGCGTCTACTGGCAGCCGGAGCTCGGCGACGGCGGCGCGCCGGACCCGCGTCTGGGCGAGCTCGGCCAGCGCTGGATCGTCAAGGCCTCGCCCGACGACGAGAGCGCCGACGACGCCTGGCGCAAGCACCGCCTGGCCCTCGGCGTGCCCGAAGGCCGGGCGGAGATGGCCGACATCCTCTGGCTTGAGACCAACGCCGCCGAGCTCAACGGCGTCAGCTTCACCAAAGGCTGCTATGTCGGGCAGGAGAACACCGCGCGGATGAACTGGCGGCAGAAGGTCAACCGCCGGCTGATTGTCGTGCCGCTGGCTTCGGCGGACGAGGCGCGAAGCAAGGCTGCCTACCCCGAACTCGGCCTCGCCGTGGTCCACATGCGCGTCGGCGAGATCGAAGCCGCGACGCTGCCGGATTGGCTGGCAGGGGCGGACGCCGACTAAGGCCGGGTTTGCCGCGCGCCGGCGGGTGTCTTGAATTTGACGCGGCTGCCCGATAGCCCGGCGCCATGACCGCTCGTTTCCTGCGCGCGATCGCGCCGCTCGCCTTTGTCCTCGCCGCCCCCGCCGCCGCGAAAGCCCCGGAGCGGCCGAAGCTGATCGTCGCGCTGGTGGTCGACCAGTTCGCGGCCGACTTGTTCGAGCGCTACCGGCCGACTTACACCGGCGGGCTCAAGCGCCTCGCGAACGGTCTCACTTTCGTCAACGGCTTCCAGAGCCACTCCGGGACCGAAACCTGCCCCGGCCACTCGACGATCCTGACCGGTCGTCATCCGGCCTCGACCGGGATCGTCGCCAACACCTGGTACGATCGCGCGAGCGGCAAGAGCGTTTATTGCGTGAACCTGCCCGGCGCCGACCCTTCGGTGCGCGGGCCGATGAACTTGCGGGCCGATACCCTCGGCACCTGGCTCAAGGCATCCGAGCCGCGCGCGCAGGTCGTCTCGGTCTCGGGCAAGGACCGCGCGGCAATCATGCTCGCCGGCCACCATGCCGATGCGGTCTACTGGTGGGACGGCGAGGGGGGCTTCACGACCGCGAGCACCGCGGGCCCGGTGACCCCGCAAGTGACCAGGCTCGCCGACGCCTTCGACAAGTCGACTTTCGCCGGCTGGCGCACTGCCCCGCCCTTGCTCTGGCCCCGGAACATTCCGCACCGCTGCGTGGCGATGGAGAAGCCCGAGCGTTTCGGCGAAGTTTCGCTCTCCGGGCATCTGCCGCCGGACGCCGCCGCGGTCGGACCGGCGGACAAGGCGTTCGACGATCAATTGCACGTCTCCCCGCTGCTCGATCGCCTGACGCTCGACTTCGCCGCCCGCGCAGTCACCGCGCGCCACCTCGGGAAAGGCCCGGCCATCGATCTGCTCGCCGTGAGCCTTTCGGCCACCGATTACGTCGGCCACAGGTATGGCAAAGGCGGCCCGGAAATGTGCGCCCAGGTCGCCGCGCTCGACCAGGCACTGGGCGATTTCTTCGCCCGGCTCGACGCGCTGAAGGTGCCCTATGTCGTGGCCCTCACCGCCGATCACGGTTCGAGCGATGCGCCCGAGCGCGCGGCGCGCGAAGGCGCAGCGGGCGCCCACAGGATCGACGGGCGCGCGCTGCTGCGCTCGCTCAACAGCCACCTGAAGCAGACGTTCGCGCTGGCAGCCGATCCGATCAAGAGCGTCGAAACGCAGGAGCTGATCGTGGTAACCGGCGATCCCGCGCTCGACGTGCGGGTCCGCAATGAAGCGGCGAGCTGGCTGCGAACCCAGCCCGACGTCGTCCAGGTGCTGACCCGCGACGAGATCGCCGCCGCCGCGCCGCGCGAAGGCACGGCGCCGGACAAGCTGACGATGGCCGAGCGGTTCCACGAAAGCTTCGACCCGGCGCGCAGCGGCGACGTCTTCATCGTCTTCCCGCCGAACACCAGCACGATCAACCCGCGGGCGCCAGGTCAGGCGATCGCCGGTCACGGCAGCCCATGGGACTACGATCGCCGGGTGCCGATCCTGTTCTGGTGGCCGGGAGCCGGGGCCCAGCCGGTGAGCCGCCCGATCGAGACCGTCGACATCGCCCCGACGCTCGCGGCGATCGCCGGCGTGCGCACCCCACGGCTCGACGGCCGCTGCTTGCCCGAGGTCACGGATTGCGTCGAGGCGGCCGCCGCCCGGCATTGATCTCCCGACGAGCGGGCGGCATGGGGGCGCCATGAACGCGCCTGCCAATATCCCCGAGCCTGGCGAAACCCCGCCGATCGTCGTGCGCGACCAGCGCTTCGGTCGCGGCGAGGCGATGGAGCGCTGGTGGTGCAACGGCGATCCGATCGCCACCGCGTGGATGAACTCGCTCTCGGCCAGCTTCCCGCGCGGCGAGACGCTGTTCATCGAATCCGTCAAGCACTTCCGCGACGGCGCGCCGCCGAAGCTGGCGCGCGAGATTCGCGCGTTCATCCAGCAGGAAGTCAATCACAGCCGCGAGCACCTGGCGTTCAACCGCGCCGCCACCGAAGCCGGCTACGACACCCGCGGCGTCGATGCGCGTATCCAGGCCAACACCGACCTCGCCCGCACCCGCCCGCCGATCGTCCAACTGGCGGTGACGATCGCGCTCGAGCATTTCACCGCGATGTTCGCGCATCTGTTCCTCAGCGATCCGAGCGCGTTCTTCGATCCGCACGGTCCGCAAGGCGCGATCTGGCGCTGGCACGCGGTCGAGGAGATCGAGCACAAGGGCGTCGCCTACGACACCTACCTCCACGCGACCCGCGACTGGCCGCGCTTCCGGCGCTGGAAGGTCAAGGCGCTGGTCATGCTGATGATCACCGAGCGCTTCATCCGCCACCGCAGCCGCGACGCGCTCGATTTCCTTTCGCAGGACGGCGTTACCGGCTGGCGCGCGAAGGCCCGGATCGCCTGGTACCTGGTCGGCAAGCCCGGCGCGCTGCGCCGCGTGTTCCCGGCCTGGGTCGCTTACTTCCTGCCCGGCTTCCACCCGTGGAACCGCGACGACCGCGCGCTGATCGCCCAGTACCAGGGAGACTTCGCCGGCGAGTGATCGCCGGTTTGCGGTTACATTCGCCGGCCGCTCCGCTATCCCGCGGCCATGGCCGCTTCGCCCTACTCCCTGGCGACGTTCGACGTTGCCGCGATCTTCGTTGTCGCGGCGGCGGTGCTCGGCTGGCTGAACTACCAGGTCTTCCGCCTGCCGACCTCGATCGGCCTGACGGTGATGGGCGCGCTGGCCTCGGTAATCGTTCTGCTGCTCAACGCCTTCGTGCCCGGCCTCACGATCGGGACCTGGGTCGCCGAGCTGATCCAGCGGATGGATTTCACCGAGACCCTGCTGCAGGGCATGCTCAGCTTCCTGCTGTTCGCCGGCGCGCTGCACGTCGATTTCAACCGGCTGCGCAAGGACTGGTGGCCGGTGCTGATCCTGTCCACCGCCGGGGTGCTGATCTCGACCGCGCTGATCGGCGCGGCCACGTGGGGCGTCGGCGTGCTGCTCGGCCTGCCGATAGCGCCGATCTGGTACTTCGTGT
>Ga0207652_10003933_pt1 | contig 12152 bp, 9 predicted proteins | sample KBSC63BmetaG_FD_184334 | JGI IMG/M metagenome (GOLD analysis project Ga0207652, IMG submission 184334) | Corn rhizosphere microbial communities from Kellogg Biological Station, Michigan, USA - KBS C6-3B metaG (SPAdes) (version 2) | ecosystem: Host-associated > Plants > Roots > Rhizosphere ... | reverse complement strand
TGCTTCTGATACTGCCCGTCTTTCAAGGCTCCGTTTCGAAGCGCCGTTTATTGTTTGCAGGAATGTTCGCCGGTGTTTCGTTTCTCTTTCGATATGACACAGGTATTGCTCTCGGCGTCGTCAGCGCAACCATATTCGTGGCTGCGTGCTTTGCGAACGAAGGCACTCTTGTCGAGCGGACAAGGGCATTCGCAATAACTTATGGGATTTATTTTCTTGGGAGCATGATCGTAGTTGTCCCGGCATTCGTTTACTTTCTATCGGTTGCGCCACTGCATAGCTTTCTCTTCGACATAGTGGAATATCCGGGCAAAAACTACTATCGTGGACGCACTCTACCGTTCCCCGCGCTGCACCCACCCCACTCCGGCGATGTCGCTGTCTATACCCCCATCTTCGTTTCGCTGATCGCTATCATTGCTTCCCTAAGGTCGCCAATGACACATGGAAAAGGTTTCTCCATCAGCATTTCCGCGCTCAAAAGAGATCTTTGGCGAGCTTTACTGTTTGCCTTCGGGTCAATGACCTTCGTCATGTACTTCAAGGGTTATGTGCGTGTCCATCCGATACACATGTACCTGAGCCTTCTTCCTTCCATACTGCTTCTCGGAGTTCTCTTCCAATTTCGCATTCAGCTGCCAAAGGTGCTGAATGCAGTCGTCTTCATTCTGCTCGTGCTCTCGGCAATCGGCTCAGTCGCTCGCACGTTGGCGGTAGGAAAAATGCTAATTGTTACCCACGCCACGTTGGCTCCATCGAGTGTTAACACGCCCCTGGAGCGCGACTGGTGCAAAGTGGCTGCTCCACTAACGCGAGGCGGGGTCTGCTTTAAGCCGGACATCGACGACCGAATCCAGGTCATACAATTCCTCAACGCGCACACAACGCCGAATCAAACATTATTGGAAGCTAATTCTCATAACGACGTTGCTTTTGCGAATGACAGCATGATGTACTTTTCTTCTGGACTCATGCCCGCAACTCATTGGTCGCAGTTCGATCCTGGACTGCAGAACAGCCTTCCCATTCAGGCCGATATGCTACAGGAACTGGATCAAAAGAAACCACTCTATATCGTCTTGGACAACGAGTTCGACCTGGTACGAGAACCGAACGATAGTTGGCGCAGTAGCGGGGTCACTTTGCTGGATACTTACATTCACGATAAATACTCGAACGTGGCCAACTTCGGACGGTTCGCCATCTGGAAGATGGATGGATAATACCGACCTGTCGTCGTACATTGGAGTTAATTAAATAATGCCCTCAACTGCCAAATAGTCGCAGGCTGGATTCAAGATCGCGCTTGCTGCTGCAATGGTATTTTCCGGTAGCAATTTTCTACGCCGTTCTAATCCACTATTGCGTAAACATTCCGCTCCTGGGTGACTACGACGGCGGACTCAAATATCTCAACGAGCCCGCACAAACTTCAGGCTTGTCCGGGAGGTTCCTCTGTCTTCTCGCCGCCGCTCAGCAAAATGAGTACAAAATCGACGATTACACCGAAACGAAAAAGCCTAGGAAGCGCTCAATGCTGCCTCGGGCATCAAGCGGGTCGTCCTTCGCCCGACGCTGATGTTCGGCTGGTTCGACCGCAGACACGTCGTTTGGCTTGCCCGGTTTATGCAGAAGACCCCGGTCTCCCCCATCCCCGCAGACGGGCGTTACTTGCGCCAACCTATTTCGCCGGCGATTTCTGTTCCATCATCGCTTCTGCTCTGCAAACCGAAATCACAGGTCACTTTCGGATTTGCCGATCAGGCAATCCGTGCGCAACCGCATTGCAGGCGAGATCGTATTTGAAACTGAGAGAGACTCGTTTCGCTTTACGCGGCGTGAATAAAGGCCCAGGACGTACGGCAACAGAATCTCTGCACATAATGTCATCCCTCCTCCGGTGGAGACGTAATGGTCGACGAGGGATGGTCATCCGACATGCGCGAAATTATGCACCAAAATCGTGCCCACGACCGAGACCCGTGCACCGATTAATTCATTCACGCTGTATCAGAACCGCACCACCCTACCCCGCAGTTTGCTAATGTTGCGCCGATCCTGCTTCGTCGGTCTTCCAGCCGGCATGCCGCCGAACTCCATCATCGCCTTCCGCTCATCCGCGACCTTCTGCCGCAATACGCGACTCGCTTCGGTCTCGCGATAGAGCGTCTGCGCGACCGTGGCAGGGCCGCGAACGGAGCTCAACACCAACACTTCAACTTCAAAATCTCCGCCCTCATTGCGGATGTTCAGCATGTCGCCGACCTTCACATCGCGCGCGGCTTTCGCTTCGCGTCCGTTGGATGAAATCCTGCCCAGCTCGCAGGCCTTCGCAGCCTCCGAGCGCGTCTTGAAAAACCGCGCTGCCCACAGCCATTTGTCGATCCTCACGTTGTCCATTAATCTGCCGCCATCTCGCCGACTTTCTGTACCTCGACCAGCGTCGAATAGAACGTCGCTCCACCACCAAAGTCTGTGAGCGCCTGGCTTGTCAGTGCGTTGACATTCGTGCCATCCCGCGACAGTTTCTGCCAGTCGAGCCGCGCCGACACCACCCCCGGCCCAACCTTTGCATCGCCATTCACTCCTACGCGGGCCGTCAGCAAAATCCGTCCGCGTTCATTCCAGATCGCAACATCGTCGCCTGTAGCAATATCGCGCGCCACGGCATCGGAGACGTGCATCTCCAGCACACCTGCACTGCGATGCTCCATTTGCTGGTGCACCGGAATATTCGCGAACGTAGTGTTCATGTAGTTGTCGGCTTTGCGGCCGAGAAACTCCAGCGGAAACTTCGCGCTCGCCTTTGCTCCCATGCGCGACTCACTTGGCGCCACAAACTCCGGCAGCGGCAGCAACTCTCCCTTGCCGCTCGGCGTGGCAAACCACTCCGCCGTGCTGAAAGGGAGCGCCTCACCCTGCGCGTTCACCGGCAGCGACAACGAAATCTGATTCTCCTGCTCCAGCCGGTCTTTTGTAATCCCCGCAAACCACGGATGCTGGGTGTCGAGCGCCTGCGCAATCAACGTCTCCGCATCGTCATCAAACGCAGCCTCCTCAAACCCCATGCGCCTGGCCAACGCGCCAAACATTTCCACATTCGACCGAGCTTCACCCAGCGGCTCAATCGCCTGCTGCGAGATCTGCGCGTACAGGTGTCCGTACGCTCCCATCAGATCTTTCGCTTCGAGAAACGTCGTCGCGGGCAAAACAATGTCGGCGTAGTCGGTCGTGTCCGTCCAGAACTGTTCATGCACCGCAGTGAACAGATCCTCGCGCCGCAGCCCTGCAAGTACTCTCGTCGAATCCGGAGCCACCGCTGCCGCATTGCAGTTGTACACAAACAACGCCTTCACCGGAGGTCCACTCTCACAAGCAGCGGTAATAACTCTCTCTGGGCCCTGCGCCCTGGACCCTGGACCCTGGCCTAACTCGGTCAACGCATGTCCAAGCTGGTTCATGTTCACGACCCGCGCCGCGCGTCCCAGCGGACTCGCCCTCATCAACTCCGGCATGTGCAGCTTTCTGCTGTTCCACGGAAACGATCCGCTCGTGGAAAGCTGCATCCCGCCGCCGCGCTGCTTCCAGCTCCCAGTAATCAGGGGAAGCATCGCGACGATGCGGGCAGCGGTGCCTCCACTCTCCCCTCGCTGAATGCCATAGTTCAGTCGAATCACTGCCGGCCCACGACCTTCGCCTCCGGAGCATCCATAAGCCAGCGCCAGCCGCTCAATCGTCTCAGCGTCAATACCGGTAATCTCAGCCGCACGCGCCGGTGAATGCTCTTGACGCAAAGCATGCGCTCGCAGTTCTTCCCACCCTGACGTGCACTCCTGCATGTACTCGCGATCTTCCAGCCCTTCGCGAAACAGCACATGCATCACCGCCAGCGCCAGCAGCACATCGGTCCCCGGGCGAATCACCAAATGTTCGTCAGCCAGCGCGGCTGTACGTGTCTTATACGGGTCGATGACGATCAGCTTCGCGCCTTTACGTCGCGCCTCTTCGATGAACGGCCACAAATGAATATTGTTGCCGTGGACGTTTCCACCCCACACCACAACAAGTCCCGCGTGCGCGAAATCCTGCGGCGGCGTTCCCAGCTTGACGCCATATATTCGCAGCAACGCCTCGCCGCCCGCCGAGGAACAAATGGTGCGATCAAGCTGCGATGCGCCGAGCCGATAGAAAAACCGACGGTCCATCGAGCCGTATCCAAGCTGCCCGATCGTTCCCGCATAGCTGTAGGGAAGAATGCTCTCCGGCCCAAACTCAGCTGCTATAGCTTTCAGCTTCGCGGCGATCTCAGTCAGTGCCTCGTCCCACGAAATCCGCTCAAAGGCCTCGGCCTCGCGGCCCTTTGGCAGCGGTCCTTTCGCGACGCCTGCCTTCCGTCGCATCGGATACAGCAACCGTTCGGGCGAGTACACGCGGTCGAGATAACGCGCTACCTTCCCGCATAAAAAGCCACGCGTCACCGGATGCCCGGGATCGCCCTGAACTTTCGTAGCGCGTCCGGTCAGCGTATCCACCGTCACCAGCACGCCGCAGGAGTCGGGGCAGTCATGCGTGCAGACTGCGTGAACGATTTTCGTTCCCGGTGCGGTTGAGGACATGCCAATATTGTATGCGCCCTACTTACACTTTCCTCCGATCGGAGTTGCCATGCGTCTTAAGCAAGTTTTTGCACTCTCACTCTTCGCGCTCCTCCTCACGCTGCCCGCAACTGCACAAAAGCCCGCGTCCGCAGACGAGACCAGCATCCGCACCGTGCTATCCAAACAGGCTGCCGACTGGAACAAGGGTGACCTCGACGCCTTTGCCGCGGGCTACAAAAATTCTCCCGACATCCTCTTCATCGGTTCTACCGTGCGTCGTGGCTACGATGGCATGATCGCGAGCTATCGCAAAAATTATCCGAACAAAGCGGCGATGGGCGTTCTTGCATTCACGAACGTCGAAGTGCACCCACTCGACGCGCACTTCGCTACCGTCATCGGCAACTTTCACCTTGAACGCACTGCTGCTGGGGGTGGCAATGCGGATGGCTTCTACTCGCTGGTACTGGAGAAAACGCCTGCCGGCTGGAAGATCATTCTCGATCACACCACTTCGGCCACTCACTAGCACAGCCTACAATCGGCACATGGGTTTTGTGACGAGAATACCCTTCGACTGGCAACTCCGCACGCGCAGTCTTGCACTTGGCGAACGCACGTTGGTGATGGCTGTCGTGAACCTTACGCCGGACAGTTTCTCCGGCGACGGCCTTGCCGGCGCCGCCCACGACGAAGCGGTTAAGATAGCCCTCCAGCGTATCGATGGCGGAGCGGACATCCTTGACCTTGGCGCGGAATCCACCCGCCCCGGCGCGCTCCCCGTTAGTACGGACGCCGAGCAGGCCCGCCTGCTCCCGGTGCTGGAAACCGTGCTGCGCGAGCGGCCTTCGGCAGTCGTTTCCGTCGACACCTACCACGCATCGACTGCACGCGCCGCAACCCGCGCGGGTGCGGAAATCATCAACGACGTCTCCGGCCTGCTGTGGGACAGCGAAATGGGTGCGGCCGTCGCCGAACTCTGCACCGGGCTGATCCTGATGCACACTCGCGGCCTGCCCACGGAATGGCGCACCCAACCGCCCATCGCCGCCGAGGATGTCGTACCCCTGGTGCTCGACGGTCTTGACGAGCGGCTGACCGCCGCCCGCGGCGCGGGCATTCTGGAAAACCGCATCGTGCTCGACCCCGGCTTCGGTTTCGGCAAGCGGGGTGCGGAAAACTTCGCACTGTTGGCTGGCTTCGAGCGCTTGAGCGAACTTCGCCGCCCTCTGCTGGCCGGGTTGTCGCTCAAGGGATTTCTCGGCGCAGCGGTCGCTCCCCTCAATGGCGCCACGCGTCGTAACGCAACAATGGCCGCGAACGTCGCGGCCATCCTTGCTGGAGCCCATATTGTCCGCGTCCACAATCTTCAGGAAACTCGTGAAGCCGCCGCGGTCGCCGACGCCATCACAGCGTCAGCACTTCCTTCTCTTTCGTTTTGAACAGCTCCTCAACGCGCTTGATCTCGCTATCGGTCAACGTTTGAATCTCTTCGTTCGCGCGCTTCTCGTCGTCAGCGGAAATCAGCTTGTCTTTGGCCGCCTTCTTGACGCTCTCATTCCCTTCGCGGCGGATGTTGCGCAGCGAAGTCTTGTGGTCTTCGAGCACGCCGGCCAGTTTCTTGACGGCCTCCTTGCGGCGGTCTTCGGTCATCGGCGGAATCGGCACGCGGATAATTTTGCCGTCGTGCATCGGGTTGAAACCCTGGCCGGAGGTCCGGATGGCCTTCTCAATGGCCCCGACCAGCGAAATCTCCCACGGCTGCACCAGAATCAGGTTGGCCTCGGGCGTCGTCACCTGGGCGACCTGTGCGATCGGCGTGTCGGTACCGTAGTAGTCAACCTTCACGTGGTCCAACATGTGGACCGATGCCCGGCCCGTGCGGACGCTCACCAGGTTGGCGCGAAAGTCCTCGACCGTCTTGTCCATGCGTGTCTTCAACTGGTCGTGCAAGCCCTTCAGAGCTTCCATATTTGCCATTGCGGATGCCATATTGCGTTCTCCTCGTAGAAAATATTACAGGCATGAGATGCCCCTGCGGCACCCACCGCCCTCCCTCCCGCGGGAAACCGAGGCTTCGGAGCAGAGATTTTTCCTGTCTTCACTGCCCGATTTGGCTCACTCGAGGCATTTTTCAGGAAAATTTCGGGCCCAAAGGCCTTCCAGCTTAATCAAGATGGCCCGTCAGCCGTCAAACTCCTACGTCAGTATTAGCCGTTGGCCTTTGGGTCGCCTATAATCAAGGTTCCCCCTTCGGAAGCGCAGGGCCGAACGATTTGAGAGCAGTGAGGGTGTGGTTATCTTTACCGGAATGCGAAAGAGCGACAGCTCTCTGAACTGTCTGAACAGCACGACCCAGCCTGTGCGCATGCGCTCAAGCCGTTTCGGCATCTTCTCAGCCGCCGTTGTCACGGCGCTGTCGACGCTTGCCATCCCCTCGCTTCACGCCCAGGTGCAGGCACGGCCTGCCTTCTCGGCGCCGGCCACACCGCAGATCCTCTGCCAGACGGTTGTGATTGGCAACCGACGTATTCCGAAGGATTCGATCCTGGCGCGTCTCTATTCGCGGCCTGGCGATGCCTACGACCCCGCCGTCGTCGAGCGCGACTTCAACTCTTTGTGGAACACGGGCTATTTCGATGACGTTCGCATTGAGAAGGTCGACACTCCGGCCTGCGTCCAGCTCAACGTTTATGTGCGCGAGCGCCCGACCATCCGCGAGATCCTGTACAAGGGCCTTAACGCTGTCACCGAGTCCGACGTCCTTGAGCGCTTCAAGAAGGCCAAAGTCTCCCTCTCGGTCGAAAGCCAGTTTGACGAGACCAAGGTCAAGCGCGCCGAAGTCGTCCTTCAGGAGCTGCTCTCCGAGCACGGCCACCAGTTCGCCACCATCAAGACCGAAGTGAAGACGCTGCCCCCGGCGGCTGTCTCGCTGACCTTCATCATCAAGGAAGGCCCGACGGTCAAGGTTGGCAAGATCAAATTCGAAGGCAACCACGCTATCGGCGACCGCGAACTGATCGCTTCCATGCGGAACCTGAAGCCCATCGGCATTCCTCACTCCATCATTCTTGAAAACCTGTTCGCGAAGACCTTCGACGCGAGCAAGCTCGACGAAGACTCCGAGCGCGTGCGTTACGCTTACCGCGACAGGGGTTATTACCAGGCCCTCACCGGCGAGCCACAGACCACCATCCGCAACGCCGGGGGTATTAACCCCTTCACCTTGCATCCGTCTACCGGCAAGCGCGTCGACATCATCATCCCGGTTGAGGAAGGTGATCGCTATCGCCTCGGCGGTATCACCTTTAGCGGCAACAAGGAATTCACCAATAACAAGGCGCTGCGTGCGCAGTTCGCACTAAAGGATGGCGAGTTCTTCAATGCCACGCTCTTCGGCAAGGGCCTCGAAGCCTTGCGCAAGGCGTATAGCGGCGGCGGCTTCATCAACATGGTCGGCAATCCCATCCCGCACGTGGATGAATCCAATAAGACCATCTCATTCAACATCGAGATCGACGAAGGCAAGAAGTTCTTCATCTCCCGCATCGAGTTCACCGGCAACACCATTACCCGCGACAAGGTAATTCGCCGCGAATTGCTGGTCGAAGAAGGCCAGGTGTACAACAGCCAGCTTGTCGACTTGTCGCTGCTGCGCCTCAACCAGCTCAACTACTTTGAAACCCTGAAGGCTACCGACGACGTCGAGACCCGCCCGAACGCGGACGCCGGCACAGTCGACCTGCTCTTGAAGCTCCGTGAAAAAGGCAAGAACTCGATCGGCCTCAACGGCGGCCTCTCTGGCCTGTCCGGCTCGTTCATCGGTCTCAACTACGAGACGAATAACTTCCTCGGCCTCGGCGAAACCCTCAGCGTCACGGCAAACATCGGCGACCTTTCGCGCAACCTCAGCTTCGGGTTCACCGAGCCGTATCTGCACAACAAGCCGGTCTCGCTCGGCGTGCAGGTGTTCAGCAGCAAGACAGACTTCAATCCGGCCAAGAGCTACGCCGCTACCGGCGCGCCTGCCAGCAACCTCACCAACGCCCAGCAGTCGCTGCTGACCAACTACAACCAGTCTTCGACCGGCCTTACGGTGACCAGTTCCACCGCGCTGCGAAAACTCTTCCGGCGCTCCGGCGTGGCCCGTGTGGGTATTTCGTACTCGCTCTCAAAGTCCGGCATTACGACCTTCAACGACAACACGCGCAACGTATTCCAGTCGCTGGCCTTCCGCTCCGGCATCGCCGGCCAGAACCAGCTTGAGGGCATCATCTCCTCGGTCATCACGCCGAGCTTCACCTTCTCGACTCTCGACCGTGCAGTCGGTCCGCACAGCGGCAAGGACTTCAGCATCGCTGTTCAGGTCGCCGGAGCGGGCGGCAATACCAAGTTCTATGCCCCCTCCATGGCTTACCGCCAGTTCTTCCCGATGAAGGGCCTCAAGGTCAATCGTGAAGGCCACAACGTTCTCGGCTATCGCGTCCAGGTGGCGAACATTGCCGGATTCGGCGGCGAAGTGGCGCCTCCGTTCCAGCGCGTCTATGGCGGTGGCGAAAACGATGTGCGCGGCTTCGACATCCGCTCCTCTGCGCCGTATGCCTTCCTTCCAAACAAGGTGAACTTCAACCTCGTGAATCCGGACGGCACGCAGGTCCCGCGCGATCCAACCAACTCTGCGCTTGGGTTTGTGCAGATCCCGCTGCCCATCTACCGCCTCGCTTCCATCGGTGGCGATACCAGCATCACGGCCAACGTCGAGTACCGCATCCCGATCGTCAGCCAGGTAACGTTCGCCTTCTTCACTGACTTCGGCATGGTCTTCAATACGGAGCCGGCGCAGTTGCGGCAAAGTGTCCTCGGCCAGTCGATCATCAACTCCCCGCTCTACGGTTGCCCCGTCCTGAACCCGAACGGTGGCACGTGCTCAGGTGGCCAGCAGGTCAACTTCCCGCTGATCCTCAAGACGGTGCCTGGGACCAATTATGTTCCGCGCATGTCGAACGGAGCCGAGTTGCAGGTCATCCTGCCGATTGTGAATGCACCCTTCCGCATTTACTACGCCTATAACCCGCTTCGCCTTTTCAAGGACCTTCCGCAGGAACTGGCTGTTACGCCGGACCAGTTCAATGCCATGTTCCCCAAGACCGGCGCGGGCCAGTTCAGCTACCAGCAGGCGCTCCAGTTCTATGGGGCAGACTACATCCTGCGCGAACCGCGTAAGACGTTCCGGCTGACGGTCAGCACAACCTTCTAACGATCCAGGGTCACGCAAGGCTTTTTGAAAACAGCCCCATGAAGGGGCTGTTTCGTTAGCGAAAAGGCTTGCATCAGGGACCGACCGTCCCCACCGGATTCAGAGCCATATTGTTGACGATCTGCTGGATAAACACTGATCGCACATGAATGCGCCGAGCAAAATCCGGCAGGAACTCGGCGATCAGGTTGCTGGCCGGGTCTGTGGCAAATCCAATGGCGATGCGCCGGACAGTGTCCGGCCCGTTGCCCTGCACACCAGGCACATAGAGGTTGCTGAGTTCTGCGCTGATCGGGTAGGTCAGCAGCGTGGCGTAATTCAGCATGGGACGTCCATTGTCATGCTCCGCGACCACCGTGCGTGCGAGCGCGTGGAAGATGCGGCGTTTCACGCTGGCATTCTGCATGCGGCGATAGCGTGGATCTTCATGTATCAGGGACGGAATGAAGTATGTGCCGAAGAACTCACCCTGCGAATCCTGCAGTAGTTGGTACCCGGTCAGCCGCCCGAACCCCTTGAGTCCGGGGCCGTAAGCAGAGTGCGAGTTCGCTCCCACCCCAACCCCGGCTTCCGCGACAATCACCAGCAGGTTGAAGGGATCGGTGACGGCCCGCATCGCCAGAATGCCCTTCTGCCGCGACGTCAGCGGTTGCCGCTCTTCGGAGTTGACGACAATCCGCAATGGGTTTTCAACGATGCAAGGAACGGGAGACGTAGCCTGCTGCTCCGCCGCAGACTTGGTCGCGGTAGCGGGCGGGCAAACCGGTGGAAGTGAGGGCCGCGTCTGCATCTGACTGTCACCATCCGCCATTTTCAGCAGCACGGTGCTTGGAGCATCAGGCAAGTCCGTGGCGGCAGTGCTGGCGAACTCTTGCCCATGACATCGAGGCGCGATTGCCAGCAGAACCAATGCCGCGGCCCCCACGTGTAACGGCGTCATCACGTTGCGTCGGAGGCCCATTCGGCAATGGTGGTTCATAGGTGGTTATACCCGCACAATCGACCGAAGACGTAACCTGTTCCTCGGCCGGAATGGCTCGTGAGTTTACTTCTTTATGTGGACAGCTTTGAGCAGGCTGTCGGAAAACTCACTGACCAGAAAACCGATCGCCGCTCCGCCCAAAGAACCGCCATACTCCGATGCACCATCGCGGAAGTTGCGATTGATCTGCGGATAATAGGCATTGCTTAGCGCAGTCGATGCGGCATAGCCCAGCAGCAGGGAAGAGTTGATGGTGTTATGTCCGCTATCGTTCCTGGTCACCAGAACGCGCGTCCCGGCGTAGAGGGCCCTGTGCACAAAACTGTATCGCGACCCCTCGACGTAGTAGCGAGGGTCGATGTGCAGCATCGGAGAAAACACTACATCGGTGAAGAATCCCTGCGTCGATTCGCGAATTGCCGCTGCGCCCAGTCTCTCGCCGAACGCCCCGCGATCGGTACCGTAATTGGGCGATCCATTCAAGGCCTGTTCGTAGCCGGCCGACGCGATCATCGCTGCGAAGTTCATGGGCGAATAAAGGTCGCGAAGGCCGATGATCGCTTTGTCGCGCCCGGTAATGGGCTGTGCTGTCTGGTCTGCCTCAATCGTCTTCGCGTACTTCGGAGCAACACTGCCTCCGGGCGCGGGCTGGTCAGCCTCGGAGGCAAACGCACGTAATGGAGCGCTCGGCGCCTCAGGCAACGCGCTTACTGAAGACGACTCGCCAGGAGCGGCAACTTCCGCCGGGGCAGATGTTGCGGCCATCAGTTGAGGAGTGTCGATTGATTCTCTCGACTGAGCGGACATCGTGATCGATGCGCCCATAAGAGTGATGGCGAGCGCAATGGTTGTAGTGGACAGCTTCATCGTTCGTCGTGCGTAAGAGCTCATGTGCGTAGTTTTCCAATCTTCCCGGCATTGTCTCGCGCGCATGAAGGCCCCTGCTGCGCCACATCAACATCAGGCTGTGTCTAGACGGACGCACTTTTCGATACGAGTGGTTGTATCGCATGGAAAGAGATGGAACCTGTGCGAAGTCCAAAAATGCCGTGCCAAAGAGGGCGCAAGTGGCGTTCCAGCGTGAGTATCGCGATGTTACCACTTCGACACTCCATAGCCGATGCCCATTGACCGTGCGGAGAGCGGGGACGAATCATCAAGTCAGGTAGGTTCGATGATGCTGCCCTCACAGTCCGCAAATCCACGCTCCCGCGCCTCAGTTGCGTTCGCGCTGGCATCCTGCGCGTTGCTGGCTACCGGCTGCGGTCATCAACAGCGAGTCGCTTACCAGCCTCCGCCTCCACCAATAACTACA
>Ga0207652_10003925_pt1 | contig 12158 bp, 8 predicted proteins | sample KBSC63BmetaG_FD_184334 | JGI IMG/M metagenome (GOLD analysis project Ga0207652, IMG submission 184334) | Corn rhizosphere microbial communities from Kellogg Biological Station, Michigan, USA - KBS C6-3B metaG (SPAdes) (version 2) | ecosystem: Host-associated > Plants > Roots > Rhizosphere ... | reverse complement strand
ACCTGCACTTCTTTGGCGGCGATTTGGGCTTGCAAATTTGACGCCGCTTCAATCATCACTCGTATCTGACTTTCGGGTTGAACTGCTCCAGAGGATTGCTCGCTTCGCTTTAGAGTTTCTTCGGCGGTGGCGAGTTTGTTCTCTTCGCTCTCCAACTGGGTCTCAAAGAAGAGCCTCCGTTGCGCAGCCTCGCTGATTGCGAGCTTTTCCGAAAAGCGTTGGTATTCTTCGACGTAACCATTTGCGAGGTCCTTCGCGCGAGCCGCTGATCGGTCATTCAGCGATATACGAATCAGGCCATCCTTGCCCGTTCCGTCAATCGATGCGTGGTCTTCGAGAGCGCGACGTGCGTCGGAATCACGATGGACGTGGTACTCGTCTTTGAGATGGAAGCGCTCGATCATCGCATCCTCGACGGAGGCGCTTTTCAAGAGAGAAACGTAAAGGTCGAGAGGATTCTTGAGGTTCAATCCACCTGTAGCGCCGCTGAGGCCGCCGAGTGTGGCAATGCTTCCAAACTGCGCGAGCATGCCGGACCCGGAGGATGATTGCTGAGGCGGCAGTATCGTTGTAGTTGCCGTGTAACGGGCTGGCAGAACGAATGCGGCTACCAAGCCCAACCCTATTCCGCCCGCGGTGGCATAGAGAAGCTGGCGGCGGTGGTGCCACGTGAGAATCGCAAAGTCGAGAAGGTGAATCAACCCTCTCTGCTTGGGTTCAGAGCCGCAGGCCGCAGGCATCCGCGGTTCCGTCGGTCTCTGCTCCGTTGTCCATGTGTTTTTCTCGGGCACGACAAGCTCCATTTCCCAAGCTTATCAGGGGTGGGAACAGCGTATCGAGCTGCATCATCTGTGGGGGAAAGCAAAATGATGAGTCGACCAGGATTCCGCAGAAAGGCAGGTTTTAGGATGGGCCATTACGTTCGAGAAGAAGTGGTCCAAGAGCTATGCGCGAGGGGAATGAAAACTGCGCTTAGAGATAGTGCCAGACCCTCAGCCAGAAGCCCCGACGCACTTCCGTGCAGAATTCGCGTTACACGACGATCTGCGCGCAGTCGGCTTTGGAGCCGCAGCAGCAGAGGCATCCTTCCTGCCCTGCGCGTTTTACTACAGTTGGGTTGGAGTGCCCGCAGCGATATGAACTTTGTCGGGCCGGCAAAAACGTGCCAAGCATGAGTGGATGATGTGCGTCGCCGCACATGCTCACGAGCATATTGAAGTACGGCCTCAATTTATCCATTCCGTCCGAGGAAAAGTGGATTTTGCTGCAGGCACAGGCGGATGTCCATAAGTTTTCAGCAATTCCGTGACACTCTTTGCCGACGTGCGCCGCCAGGAGCCGCTCATGGTGGCAAAGATGATTCCAAGGTCGCTTTTGAATGTGCACGTCTGTGCATATTCTGTATCGATCTTTGCCTTGATCTCGTTGAGGACGTACATCGTAAAGTCCTCGAATGACTCCTTCGGAATTGTTTTCAGCAGGATCTGTTCCTGGGCAAAAACGATGGTCGCTGCGCCGGTGATTCCAGGCTTGCAGATCATCTTCATACGCTCGTGCTCCGGCAACTTCGGACGAGGCCCGACAAGGCTCATATCGCCGCCGATGACGTTAAATAGTTGCGGAAGTTCGTCTAATTTGAACTTGCGCAGGTATGATCCGACGCTCGTGAAGCGATGGTCGCCGCACCGGGTGACGGAGTGGCCCGGCTTTTCCGAGTCAGACGCAGTATACATAGTTCTGAATTTGTAAATAGTGAAGGGCAAATGACGCTTGCCGACTCTCCGCTGCCGGAAGAGAACAGGACCGGGGGACGTCAGCTTTACCAGAAGCGCGATGACCGCGAAAAGCGGCAGGAGGATAACGACGCCAATCGAAGCAACCACTAGATCGAAGGCACGCTTCGCCTTTGAATCTGCCCATGGCTGCGAAGCTCTCATCGAAAATGAATGCGGCGCCTGGATAGCCTGCGGTACCTTCGTATACAAGCTAGATTGGCCAGGATTACTACTCTGCGTTCCCATATATTGAGGAGTCCCTCTGACTTCGCGCCGAATTCAGCCTGCAATTCAGTCGCTTACCGGTTGAATAACACGTGGATGGTCTACAACAGATCGTTTCTGCGTTTAGACGAATAAAGGTTCGTTGCCGTTATCAAATTTTACTACTTTGCCGCACCGGACAAACGGACCGGTGTCACCAAGTAGGTAGCGTCGTCTAAAAGCATCTACCGCTGTTAAGGTTCGAATGGAAACAGTCCTGAGGATGCCAACATTATAGCGGCATGGTCGTACCACAACGCAAATTTCGCTGCTTTCTGCTGTCGTCCCTGAAGTACCCCCACTTCCGAAAATAGAGAGTTGCGGACCAAAGATGAAGCAACAACGGGCGAAACTTCCTGTAGGAACCTTTCTGGTAACCATGAGTAACGGCGACCTTCGGATTGAGTACCGTTTTACTCGCGGACCCAACTCGTCTGCATAGGTCGAAGTCCTCCATATAGAGGAAGAAGCGCTCATCGAAAAGCCCCACCTGCTGCAGAACGGAGCTGCGAAGGAACATGAAACAACCGGAGAGGCAGGGAATCTCACAGGGGACACTCAGATCCAGGTCGCGTACTTCATATCGATCCCAACGATGCGAGAAAATTTTCTTTCCGAACGGCCCCAAAAACCGTCTCATGAAAAGATCGAATGGAGTTGGGAGGCGCTTTGCGAGGCGCTGTTCTGTTCCATCCGAGTTGTAGATAGCCGGCATGACCTGTCCGACATCAGGATGTAGCTCCATGAAATCATAGAGCGCCTGCAGGACATCGGAGTCGAAAGAAATGTCTGGGTTAATGACCGCGTGATATTTCGCCCTGGAAAGGGTCTCCCGGATGGCAAGATTGTGGCCTGCTCCGAACCCAATGTTTTCAGGTACATGGATATATGTTGCGTCGGCTGCTTCGACGATCTCGCGCAGGTCGGAAGCTTCTGAGTTATCCACCACAGTGACCTGGATGGAAAGACCAGTTCGCGAGAGAGAGTGCAGAAGTGCTGCGATCTCTTCACGAGATTGTCGGTAAGCAACGATGGATACTGCAACATCAGGGCCCGATCCGGAATGATTCTCAACGTGCGACATCAGCGATGTGACTATTCTACTTGAGCACCTGAATCGCTGCAGCGCCGATGGCGAACTGCGCGAAAACTTGTGACCAATCAATCACATTACGCAGAGCCGACGGATGGATCGGTTTTTCAGGGATGACGATTGTGTCGCCAGGATAAATTGTGGACGTGTTGAAGTGGTCGCTCCAAAGACCGCCGGTCGTTTCCTTGCTGAATACGGAGCCGTCGGCGCGGATGATGAATGCGTGGTTCTTATCGGCGAGACGCGTTGGCTTGCCGGCAAGGGTCAGGTAGTCGCGAGTGTGGCGTGTGGGATTGAAGAGAAACACGTTCTGTCCATACACGGCGCCGACGACGCTTACCATCATCGGGCGTGACGGCACGCGGAACACATCACCGTTTTCGAGCGGGAGTGCCGGTACGGATTCGGCGCCCGTGCTGTCCGGTTTGAACTCCAGGACGACGCGGCCGGTAGCGCGCAGAGCTCGAAGATGCTGGATCATCTCCTTTTCACTGTCGAGGGTCCCGGTATTTGTAATCTGTCCGACATTCGTAGACGAGATCGAGCGCTCCGCAGACGTGCGTTCGATCTGGATGGAGAGTTGGCTGATGTATTCGTCGAGCCGCTGCTGCTGCATCACTCGCGCGCTTTCGCGGGAAAATGTCGCTCCATAAAGATAGGCCTTGCTAGTGAAGCCACCCGCACGGCGGATAACATCCGCCAGGGTTTCGTCCGGGCCAACGCTATACACGCCTGAGCTTACGAATTCACCTTCGAGCCGAACATACTTGGTGCGTTCATCCTGACTGACCTGAATGTCGTTCTGCGATAGAATGGTTACGATATCGCCGGGTTGCAGGAGAAGATCCTGCGTGCTGTCCTTATCGATCACGAGCCTGCCAAGATTGAACGGGATAAGCGCGCTGCGCAAGGTCTTCGGATCCAGCCTCTCGATCACCGCGTAGGACCAGTCAATCTCGGGAAAAGGGACGTTGATTTCGTTGCGACGCTCGCCGTACTGTGTGTTGCGACGAGCTTCAAATTGTTGATCGGCGATAGAGGAGCGATCGGTTTCGTCCGCGCTGGAACGGGGACGATCCAGTTGCGCTGCCGCGGTCTGTGAACCGCGCGCGAGCGCTATCTGCTCATTCTGCGAGAGGGACTGTTTTGTTGTGTCGCCAAAGTCGTTTTCGTCGCTGGCCGTAGAGTTTTGCCGGTTCGATGGTGAAGAGGAACGAGTTTCGGAACGCTGATTGTAGTTTTGGTCGTCGTAACCAGGGTTAGGGGAGTAGGGGCGCTGACGATCTCTGGACCGGTCATTTTCCGGCGATGGATTGTTAATCGGCTGAAACAGCGGGGTTGGAATGCCAAGGTGATTCCGACGCTGCCAATAATCGTTGGTCAGCAGGGAATCGCGATCGGGGATAATATCGCTTAGCTTCAGGCCTTCATGCCACTGGAAACGTCCAGCGTTCGCGAGATTGCCGCGGATGGTAACGGAATTTTTGTAATTGGCGAGCATGGAGTCGACGTGGAGTACGTCGCCATCTTTGACAGTTGTTGCAAGGCCGCTCGCGTCCAGATTTAACGACATGGCCTCACGCTCGTGATGATCGGCGATCCGTTCGATGGAGACGTGAGCTGCAGATGCTGTTGCCGACAAGCCGCCGGCCATGGTGAGAACGTCGCCGAGCGTTGTGTCAGGCTTCACCTCGTAAATCGCGGGGCGTCGCACGCTTCCGCTTACAGCGACCTGGGCACCGGCGACGGGAATGAAGAGGACGTCATTGGCCTGCAGCGTTACATCTTTCGACTTGTCGCCGCGAAGGATGAAGTCGTAGAGGTCGACGGTGGCAATCGTCTGCCCTTCGCGCTGTACCCGGACGGCGCGGAGGGAGCCATAGACCGTCGGTCCGCCCGAGACGAGAAGAGCATTGAAAGCTGTGGAAAGAGAGCTGACGGTGTAGCTTCCGGGATGGAGGGCCTCCCCCAGAACGTAGATTTGGATCGATCGCAACTGCCCGAGATTGACGGAGAGTTCGAAGTTGCGGAAGGAGCGGCTGAGATCGTGCTGGACCTGGTCGCGGAGTTCGCTGTAGCGAAGGCCGGCAACGTGGATGGCGCCCACCTGGGGGACGTAAATCGCGCCGGTACGATCGACGGTCAGCCGTCCGTTGAAAGTATTGTGTCCCCAGACGCGCACGACGATCTCATCACCAGGCCCGATGACGTAGTCGGGCGTCACCTGGACCTGATCTGCGGGAGCGAAGGTTGAGGGTGGCTTGAGGAAAAGGTCGCGACCGAAGATTGGCAGCGATTCATTGGTGGAGGCCCTCGCCAGACGCTGGAAATCCGTCAGGGGATCGCGGGGGCGCTGATTGTTGACGGCATTGCCGGAGTTTGACTGTGGATTGACGGGGAAACCCGCTGAGTCGAGATAAAGATCGCGTCCGATGTTCTGGCCCTGGGCATCGATGGCGTTTCGCTGAGGCAGGGACTGGGTCTGGCCTGCCGGCCGGGAAGATTGTGTCTGCGTGCACACCGGACTGGAAGCCTGGCTCGGATCACTGCAATCGACTTGTTGCTGAGGGGTCTGTTGCAGCGGATTGTCGTAGCCCGCCTGTGCGGATGCGCTCAAACCCCCGATAAGCAAAAGATGCAGCGAGCCTGCGACGATGATGCTCATCAAGGAGCATAAGGAAGGGGCGGTCAGACCAGGCTGACGTTGGGAACGATGCTCAGCGCGAAGAAAACTCATCATCGTGATTCTATAAGAGAGCGATGGTCCGGCGCCCGTCCGAAGTGATCGCCATTCTGCACCCGTGATTCAGCCGCCTTCGACGTGCTTCGGCTTGCTTTGATTAGAAAAATTTTGGCTCTTCGCCGGTTGCACGGCAACGGTTTGAGGATCGCCCGGGCGCTGTCTATCAGTCGCGCTACGTGAGCCGCATCCTACGGCGTGCCGACATGAACCGGCTCAACTGGCGGGACCCTCCACAACCGCTGGTGCGCTACGAACGTAAATACGCCGGCGGCCTGACTACTTCGACATCAAGCGTCTGGCGCGGATCGTTCAGCCCGGCCACCGCGTCCCCACAGGAAAAACGACTGCTGCAGGCTACGAATACCGGCACATCGCCATCGACGACCGCAGACGCATCAGCTTCGCCGCCATCCTGCCGATCTGACCCGCAAATCGCCCAGCCCTTCTTCCTGATGGCGCAGGCTCGTTTCTCCAGTTTCGGCATCTCGATCCGCCGCCTCCTCAACGATAACGGCTCCTGTTACAGAGACGAAAATTTTCGGGCTTCCGGGAAAAAGCATCCGGGCACCGAAGGATAGGGCCTGAGAGACGCAGCTCTCCTCTGGGACCGGAGTCCCTATTGCAAAGCAACACGCTTTGGTGGAGCGCAAAACCGAGGGCGTAGCTCCTGCCGTTTCCGTCAGGAACATGGAGAACAGTCTTTGCACCTGTGAAGGTTAACCGTTTAGAAGACGAGGAACAGTCTCGAAAGGAGGGTCAGACACAACCCCTTTTGAAGGCTGCAAAGCCATCTGGCCGGGGGTATGCTGTTGTTCTATCTCCGTCGGCAGGGTGCTCATATGCGTTTGGTTTCGGCGGTGGCGGTATTTTTGAACAGTTCTCGCGAGAATTACGAAGGGTTGAAATGAGCGTTGGTGCATCCAGGCCGATCCCGGATGGGCGTGTGCGAATCTTCCGCACCGGGTTCCTGTGGCTGTTGCTTTTAGCAGCGTCTCTTCCTGCTGTTTGTATCGATCGTGATCGAAGAATGGATCAACTCCTCCATACGAGTTGGACCGCAAGAGACGGAGCTCCGGGAGAGATTACTGCGCTGGCCCAGACGACTGATGGTTATCTATGGATAGGAAGCAAGCGGGGCCTATATCGTTTCGACGGCATGCACTTCGAACTCATGGATCCCTTCGCGGGCCAGCGATCCAAAGTCGTACGTGTCCTCTCACTCTTGGCAGTTCCAGGTGGCGGCTTGTGGGTCGGCTATTCACGTAAAGTCGTCAGCTTTTATCGAGATGGAAAATTTTCCATCTACGAAAAAAAGGATGGCTTAGACAGCCAGATTTACAGCTTCGCACTGGACAAGCAAGGAAACGTCTGGGGGGCGGGAGCAACGGGCGGATTGCTTAGATTTGATGGTGTGCACTGGAAAGAAGTGAGCGCGGAGTTGCATTATTCAGGGGCTCCTCTCTCGGTATTTCGAGACCGCGAAGGCCGTATTTTCGCTGGCACGCCGGACTCTGTTTCGGTCTTGAATCCTGGCGGAGGGGAGTTTCGTAACGTCGGGTCCAATCGGCTGGGAGTGGCCAGCTTCGCTCAATCAAATGATGGGACGATATGGATCGTAGAGACGGGAAGATCAGTCAGGCCGTTTGAATTCGGCGTAGAAAACCCGAAGGCCCTGGGGCCGGAGATTCAAGTTGGTAGCGCGGCGATCCTCTTTGACCGTAGCGGCAGCCTATGGATCACTACCTTAGGTGACGGTCTCCGGCGCATTCCCTACCCGGAGCGTGTGAAAGGTGAGCAGATTGGCAGGTTCAACGATAAAGCGGAGAGATTCACACAGGAGCAGGGTTTAAGCCACGACTACGTGGCCTGCATCCTGGAAGACCGCGAAGGAAACGTTTGGACTGGTACGAGCGGTGGGCTCGATCGATTTCGACAAAGTGGATTGATTCCCATTCCTTTTCCTACAGGTTCCTCCCACTTCGCCCTCAGCGCTACGACGGAGGGTGCAATCCAGGTAAGTGTCAGCAACAGGCTGCTGATGCGTATAGGAGATGGAAGGGTTTCAGAGCAAGCCGGCAAATTTTATGTCAGCAATGGATATCGAATTTTGAAAGGTTACGGAGTCATACAAGAGCCCGTTGGAAATCCCACCGAGGCGATAAAACTCCTCGCAAGATCGCACGCGGTGGTCGGCACGCCGGATCGCCCGAAACGATATGATGCCGGCAAAATCTCCGGGTACACCATCGGGTACCTGGCTGAAGGCGAACGGTTTGGAGAAGGAACGGGTGCCTTGGTCTCTTCGCTGATTGAAGATCACCGAGGAAGGAAATGGTGGTCTATTCCCACTGCAGGGACATACCGCACGGATGCTCATGGCTGGACAAGCCTTGAAAGTCTTGGCGGACCGAGTGGAGCGGCATGGGCTGAGTTTACAGATCCTGCTGGAGACGTTTGGTTTGGATTTAGCGACAGAATTGCTGAATTGGCAGAGGATCGAGTCAAAATCTTTACAAGCAAAGAGGGTCTGTCTGTCGGTGGGGTCTTGGCAATTGGTGGCCGCGAATCCGAAGTGTGGATTGGCGGCGACAAAGGGATTGATCTATACGAGGAAGGGCGTTTTAGACCGTTGGTAGCTGATGGCGAATCGAAGTTTGCGGGTATTCGTGGCATCATCGCTACCGTCGACCGTGGCTTATGGATCGCGTCGGACAGTGGCGTGATCTATGTTCCTGAGGCCGAAATTAGAACGTTCAAAGCCAGTCCCGGCTATAGAGTCAAGGCGAGAACTTTCGCTTTTGGCGACGGTCTAAATGCGCCCATTCAACTCGGTGACTATGGAAATGTGCTGCAGGGGAAAGATGGCCTCCTGTATTTTGCGACCTCTCTCGGTGTCGTTTGGACCGATCCGCAACGTATTCAGATCAATAACGTTCCTCCACCTCTATCCATCGAAGCCCTGATCGCGGGCGGAGTGACGTATGTGCCCTCGGGCGCCGTTACATTGCCGCCGAGGACCACTTCTATTGAAATCCGATACACAGCACTCAGTCTGTCCCAGCCCGAGCGAGCCATGTTTCGCTATAAGTTGGATCGTAGTGACAGCGACTGGCAGGAGGTCGGCACACGTCGAGATGCAATTTATACGAATTTAGGTCCCGGAAAATACGTGTTTTATGTAAAGGCCTGCAACGAGGACGGAATATGGAACGATACGGGCACAACCATGCAGTTTACGATTGCTCCTGCCTTTTACCAGACGTGGTGGTTCCGAAGCTTCTACGGTGCCCTTGGGCTTGGAATTTTGTGGATGGTGTACCGCTACAGGCTCAACCGCGCGACTGAAGAACTGCAGGAACGCATGGGAGCTCGCATGGAGGAACGCGAGAGAATCGCACGGGAGTTGCACGACACATTGCTTCAGGGCTTCCAGGGGCTTGTCCTGCGCTTTCAAGCAGTGATGAAAATATTACCCCCTGATCAGACTGCTCACCGGATGATGGAGAGTGTCCTTGAGCGAGCTGACGAGGTCCTTCTTGAGGGACGGCAAAGTGTACGGGATATCCGTGAGGAAGGAACAGCCGGAACTGAGTTGTCGGAGACCCTTGTAAAGTGTGGCGAGGAGCTCGCGCGAGACCGCACTTCTGTCTTCAGTCTCACGGTGGTGGGTGAGGTGCAACCGATCGGCCCTATTGTGTTCAATGAATCGTATCGGATCGTCCGGGAGGCGCTCATCAATGCTTTCCAGCACTCCCATGCGATCAAAATTGAAGTTGACATTACTTATAGCGAATTCAGCTTGTCGCTGAAAGTCAGGGATAACGGAGCGGGTATCGATGACGCAATCCTGCGGAAGGGACGCTCGGGACATTGGGGTTTGTCCGGTATGCGTGAGCGCGCTCAGAAGATTGGTGCACAGTTAGATATTCGGAGTCACTCTGGCGTCGGCACCGAGATCGAGCTGAGAATCCCCGCTAAGGTGGCTTATCCACCCAGTGGACGGAAATCCCTTTGGGACCGCTTCAGAAACAGAGCAAGACGACCCAGCGGAGGTGTGGAGCATGACTAAAAATCGAAGTTCCTACGAGTGACGATCATCCGCTATTGCGTAAGGGAGTCGCAGCGGTGATCAACGGCGAGGAAGACATAGAATTGATTGCCAAGGCCGCTAAGCTCGCGCCGCATGACCGCACTCACGCCGTCACCATCGCCAGAAGCGCGGTTTTCTGGACGGTTAGGCGCCGGGAATTCTTGTGGGCGCCAGCCCTGCGGTTGGCATGTAAAGCCGCTCGATTGCTTTCACTTTGTTCAAGCGGCGGACAAACCGCTCTTCAGATACGTCAAATGTGGCGCGAAGGTAGCGCTCGGCGATATCGTGCGCGAGCGCCACTCCTATAATGCGCGATCCCATCACGAGCACATTCATGTCGTCGTGTTCCACACCCTGATGGGCGGAGTACGTATCGTGACATATCGCCGCTCTTACGCCTGGAATCTTGTTAGCGGCGATAGAAACGCCGACCCCGGAACCGCAGATGAGTATGCCGCGTTCCGCTGTTGAAGTCATGATCGCTTCACCGACAGCTTCTGCGAAATCCGGGTAATCCGACGGTTCTGCATTGTGGGCGCCGAGATCCAGAACGTCATGGCCGAGCGTCGAAATGAACGCGCGCACATCTTCTTTCAACGCGAAACCAGCATGGTCTGAGGCAATAGCTACTCTCATTCGCGGACCTTTCAGAATACTGACGGACATCACAGCGTTCGAGCCGTCATCGAGGATTCACCGGTTAAGGACATGGCCAGCCACAAGGAAGACCAGAAACAAGGCCACAACGAGCGCGAGCAGCAGAAAGCCAATATATATCGCAGCCCGGTCTCGGGCCTCGACAGACGGATGCGTGATGCCGAAGACATCGACAAAGATGGAGGCCAGGTACCGGAGCAGCGCCATACGATACTCACCTTTTGCTCATGCGGAATTCGCTATCGCGTTCCATTGCCTTGATCGTGTCGTCCGTCGTAGTGTCGTTTCGTCGAGCGACAAAGACGTCGCGTCAGAATGCATTGGCCGTCGGTCGCCGCGCTATCTAGAGGAGGAGCGTCCGCGACGAGTTTCGGGGTTGCGAAGAATGCTGCAGCGGTAGACGCACCGGCAACGCTAAGGAAGCGGCGGCGTGAGGTATTGGGCATATCAGTATTAGACGTATCAATTGGCCGTCATTGGCTCCTTCGCATCGATCCGACGTTCTCAGGCATCGTGATACCGACACGATCACGCGCGGACAGACTCAGCGTAGCTGTCGAGCTCCCTCGCGGCCATCATGTCCTTCTATTAGGCATCGGATATATTGCGGACTCGCACAAAGACACGGCTTACTGGATGGAACACGCGGCGTAGATTCAAACCAGGAAGCTGGAGACGGGCACTGTCGTCTCAATCAATGTGGGCCTCCCCAGTGAAGTCGAATGGCAGGACAAAACAGTGCGTATTGCTGTCTGCAAACGACCCATAGTGCGCCGCGTGATGGCGGGTCGTCTCAATATCGACGGTGACGTCAAGACGATCTTGCGGGTCACGGCGGAGAACATCATGCGGCCATGATGTATCAGCTCGACTCCTATCGACATTGGGCGAAGAACCTTCAACGGGCCTGACTTCGAGCATGGCCAGTTCGGCGAAAACCTGACCGACGGCCTTGCTGATGATGAAGTCTGCATCGGCGATCGTTACAGGATCGATGGCGCGGTATTCGAGGTGACGCAGCCAAGGCGTTTGTCGTTGCCGTCAGTCAACTGTATGGTCCGTTTGCAGCGGCGGATATCTCAAATTATTGGATCGAGATGATGATGCAGGTCGCCCAACTTCCCGTGGTGGAGTCCGTCCGTCTATGAACCTGTCCATCTCTGTCGGGGTTGAAAATTGGGGATGTCCTATTTCCTATATCGGCGCAAGGCGCCAGCGGTTGTCGTTATAACCAACTGGTCAATGAGAAACCGTTAAGGCTGATGCAGAAAAGGGAAGAGACGGCGTATTTCTGCGGAATCAATCTGTCGACCGTACTCGCAGATTTCAAACGCTTCTGCGTACCGGACTGGCGTCGTACTGAGACTGTTCCAGGTGTCCAGACAGGCCTGAACGTCATGCGACGGCCTGTTCGGGAACCAGATGTCGGCAAGCCATGCTCGCCGCTCTGCGTGGTCCGTTGGGATCACTTCCGGCTTGCCGGAAGACCGAGACAGCATAAAGGGCGTCCACTCAAACATCTGGGAAACGTGAGCT
>Ga0207652_10003920_pt1 | contig 12161 bp, 11 predicted proteins | sample KBSC63BmetaG_FD_184334 | JGI IMG/M metagenome (GOLD analysis project Ga0207652, IMG submission 184334) | Corn rhizosphere microbial communities from Kellogg Biological Station, Michigan, USA - KBS C6-3B metaG (SPAdes) (version 2) | ecosystem: Host-associated > Plants > Roots > Rhizosphere ... | reverse complement strand
AGTCAGCCCTCACGACTACCTACCCCAACGAGATTTCTGCATTGAGTGCCTTGGCCAAGGCGAGCGTGGGGCAGTCCAATTACTTTGAAGTGTCTCCTGCGAGCCTGGCTCCAAGCTACGGGACTCAGAGTGCACCAGCGATTGTCAAGATAGTAAACGCCAGCAGTTTGATCTTGCAGAGCCCGCAGACCCTCACCGGTTATGGCCTGCTGCTGGTTCCGAACGATCTGGAAATCAACGGCGGCACTCTCAACTGGACCGGCATCGTTCTGGTGCAAGCCCAGGCGGGTAGTTCATCCGGGACCGCGCAGTTCACGGTGACAGCCGGCGGGGGCTTCATCAATGGCGCGTTGTTGCTGCAATCGGCAGGCTCATCAACCGCCAACTTGATCTCAACTGTGCCAAGCACTTCTTCCAGGCCGGTGTCGTTCAGCATCCTGTATAGCTGCGACGCTATCGATATGGCGTTCGGTTCTTTACCCTTCAAAGTGCTTGGTTCCTCAGAACTCAGCTTTTAGATTACTCGCTTTCGGGAAGCTTTAAGTTTTGACGGCAGCGGCTGCCATGACCTCATCACCAAGTCTCAAGCCCGTCCGCGCAACACTCGCGCTGGAAGGAAGATGACGGCTTTTACGAGTTCAAGTATCCCTCCTACGGCGATTCCTACGATTCGGAAAGGCAGCAACAGCAGCCACACTACCGGGTAAAGAAACAGAGCCACCAGGGCTAGCGGCCAACAAATCACGAGCAGAACACACCATATGAGGAAAGTGAACATAGTCTCTGCGTGTATACGAAGCCGCGCTGCCTCGAGTTCAATATTTTCGCGCTGCCCCTTGCCTTGCTGATCTGGTCCTCTCTGGACATCTGCATTTCTGGGGTTTGTCATCCCATTGCAGATACACATGCCCGTCCTTCCCGATGTGTTTCACAACGGCATTTTCATGGCGGTCATCGCCCACGGGCTGATCGGGATCTCTTTGATATGGGATAAAGTCCTGCTACGCCGCCCTGAGACTACCAACCTTCCCTCTTATGTTTTTTGGCTGGGATTCATCAGCATTTTCGGGCTGCTGCTGATTCCATTCGGCTTTCATATGCCGGATATGAGCACCAGTGTGATTGCGTTCTCTGCCGGCCTGCTCCATCAGGTAGCAATTTACTTCTACTACGCGGCGCTCAAGGGAGGCGAAGCTTCGCAGACCCTCGCCATCATGGGTGGCTTCAGCCCGGTGGCAACAGCTCTGATCGCGATCCCTCTGCTGCGCCACCCGTTAGGAGGAAGAGGAACTCTGCTCGGTTTTTTGCTGCTTGTGGCCGGCGGGTTCGTCATGTTTCTGTCTGAGAAAGTGAATGTGAGGAAGGTGCTGCTGAATGTGATTGTTGCTTCCTGCCTGTACGGACTCGTCAACGACCTCCAGAAGGTCGCATTCGATCAGACGAATTTTGTGAGCGGGTATGTTCTGTTTACGCTTGGAACTTTTTTTGGATCTCTGGCTTTGTTGCTTCGGCCGTCCTGGCGCCGGCAGATCATCGAGCACTCGGAGGATACTCAGCCGCGCAGCCGTCTCTGGTATTTCGTGAATCGCTTTATTTCAGGAGTGGGATCGTTTCTCACATTTTATGCCATCAGCCTGACCAGCCCCGCGATCGTCTCTGCGATCACCGGATTACGATACGTCATAATCTTCGTGGGTGCCTATGGAATCACGAGGATGCGTCCACGGTGGCTGTCAGAAAATTTCACAGGAGCCGTGTTGATCGCAAAGACCGTCGCCACTTGCCTGGTCGTCGCGGGCCTGGTACTGCTGGGCTTGCGGAATGGCAATGATGAAGACCACGCGAGCCGGAACTTTCGTAGCTTCACCATTGCAGCAGGAAGACCCCGAAGGCCACCAGAGTTACTGCCGCCCAGCGGCGCCGCCCTACCTGCTCTTTCAGAAGATGCCGGGCGAGAAACGTCTCCAGTACATAGCTGACCGCAGTGGCTGGGACAGCAAAACTCACATTTGCGATCGAGAGCAGAGACAGAAGCGCGAAAAATGATACGGCGAGCGCGCCAATCCCTCCCAGCACAAAGGGATTGTGCGAAATGCGCACCACCATCTGCCACAAGGAACGGGGAGTAAACTCCTCGACCTCGCCCTGACGTTTCATGCCTGCCGTATTCAGCACGTCTCCGGCGGTATTGCATCCAGCAATGATGCCTACCAGAATCCACTTCATGCCGGTCATGGAATGTCCCCGGGTCCGGCATTTGTCGTTCGCGAAGGGGTCTCTTCAACCAGCACAACACCGAATGTAATGGCGCAAATGCCGGCCCAGCGCAACGCAGAAATCGGCTCCCCCAACCAAAAATGCCCGGTTAACGCCACCAGTATGTAGCCACTCGCTGTTACAGGCAGTACAAAGCTAAGATCAGCGCGACTCAATAGCGCGAGGTTGCTGACCATCCACAACGCGAGAACAGAAACACCGGCGATCGTCCAGGGTTTGGCGAAAGCGCGCACGTAGTCCAACGGTGAAGCGGACACAATCGCGCCGGTTTGTCGCATTCCGTGACTGAGGGCCACGTTGCCGATCACGTTGCTTAGAATCACCACAAGGATGAGTAATTGATTCCTGCGCTTGTGGGTTGAAGTCTCGCGCATCATGGATTTGCGCTTGGTTGGATGCGCCGCGCTCGCTTTGCGTAGTGAAAAATGGCTTTGGAGCAAATTTGAAACCAAGTTAAGCCAATTCCAGGCGCGAAGGCCAGTGGCATCAGTCTTTCCTCATAGGTGTCGACTTCGGGAAGCGCAGAACGCGCGTCTATTTCGCCTTGTGTAGCGGTTTTTTGTAGCTCTTGCCAAGACGCTCAAATAAAGCCGCGCACATGATGGGCAGCCCCACCGTAGCATCAACAAAAACTTCGCCGAAGCGCCCGCCTTCATCCGGTGGGACGAACTTGCCCCAAGAAATGGCCTCAGAGTACGGCGAACCGGAAAGCCCTCCCCAATAAACCGGTTCCGGGCAAATGCGAACGCCGTAGTGATAGCGTTTGAGGGGCACGTCTTCTCCGGCGCGACGGACGCGCAGTTCGCAGTAAGGGCCAAATTGCTGGGCCCAGTTCCTGGGTACGCCACCGCCAATGGTGAAGATCCCGATCTTCTTCTGTCCCAGCATCGTATCCGCGAAGTGATTGAGGTCGAGAAAGGGATCATAGCGGAGTTGCGGCTGTCCTTTGCGCGCGCGCATCCGATTCGTGAGCGCCACGTCCAGCCCAAGTTCGGAATCAGTGAAGGCAGGCACGAACACGGGGACATCCTTCTCAAAAGCAGATTTCAGAATTCCCCTCCCTCTGGCATGGCGCTTGAGGTGTTCACCAATGGCGCTGTTCAGCTTCCATGAGCAAAGAGTCTGCTGCGGGTCCCACTTGCCGAGAACTTCTTCCATCACCAGCTCAACGTGGTCGAGGTTAGTTTCCGGCTCCAGCGTGTCATAAACCCGGTTGTATCCTGCCTCGTAAAGTTCCTTATCGTTCATGCGGGGATCGTAGCGATAGTGGTTCTGCCCAGTAGCCTCTACGAGCCCATGGGCCATGAGCGCGCCGGTGGAAACCAAGGCGTTAACCAGCCCGCGATCGATCAAGTCGCAGATAATCAGTCCCTGTTTGGCCACAGTCATTGCCCCGGCCAGGGTCATCACCACAAAGCAATCGCGGTCACGAGCCATCGCTTCCAGCACGTCCACGGCTTCGCCCATCTGCCGGCCAGTAAAGGCGGTATCGGCCATAGCGCGCATCAGTTCATCAATGGAACGCACTTTACCCAGATCGAGCGGGAACACGGGAGAGAGTTTGTCGCTCACGGGGTCATGCAATTTGCGGTCGATCCCTGTGCCTTCCTGCTTCTTGCTCAACGGCAGTCTCCTTGAACTTTCTTGCAAGGTTGCAAACTCACAAAAGTAAACGCAAGCAAGGAGCCGAGTCAAACGAAGCAAGCAGCGGATGATATGCTTGGGTGTTTAGCGATTACCAGAATTGCCACGATGCCTGAATTGCCGGAAGTGACGGCACACGATGAGCCAACACCTATTGGCAGTTTTGGCATTCCGCTGATTTTCACAATTGTTCGAGTTAGCGAATGGGAATTAATAACGACAGCTTCACCATCGGCCTGATCCAGATGCAGTGCTCGCCCGATCCGGACGAGAACCTGCAGCGCGCGTGCGCCAAGGTCCGGGAAGCAGCGGGCAAGGGCGCGCAAATGGTCTGCCTGCCTGAGCTGTTCCGCACTCAGTACTTCTGCCAGCGAGAAGACGCGTTGCTGTTCGATCTGGCCGAGCCGATTCCCGGGCCTACAACAGAAGCACTTGCTCCGATAGCGCGTGAGAAAGGCGTCGTCATTATCGCCTCGATCTTTGAGCGGCGGGCGCGCGGGCTATATCACAATACAGCGGCCGTCATAGGACCGCAGGGGCAGATTCAAGGACTCTATCGCAAGATGCATATCCCGGACGATCCCCTGTATTACGAGAAGTACTACTTCACGCCGGGCGACCTCGGATTCAAAGCCTTCGATACGGAGTTTGGCCGCATGGGGACGCTGGTTTGCTGGGACCAGTGGTATCCGGAAGGCGCGCGGCTCACTGCATTGCAGGGCGCAAACGTTCTTTTTTATCCAACCGCCATCGGCTGGCATCCGGATGAAAAGGCCGAATACGGCGAAGCGCAGCACGACGCCTGGCGGACGATTCAGCGCGCGCATGCCATTGCGAACGGTGTGTTCGTCGGCGTGGTGAACCGTGTTGGACATGAGTTCGGCGACATTCGCGGTAACCGCGCACAGGGCAAGGGTCTGGAGTTCTGGGGCGGCTCGTTCCTGTGTGATCCCTTCGGACGCATCATCGCCGAGGCATCGCACGACAAAGAAGAAATTCTTATCGGCCGGTGCGATCTCAAGCTGCTCGAAGACGTGCGTCGCAACTGGCCTTTCCTGCGTGATCGGCGCATTGACAGCTACACGGGAATTACCAGCAGGTTTCTGGATTGATGACGGAAGCCACCCCTCAGCAACTTGGTTACCGCATGCCCGCCGAATGGGAGCGGCACCAGGCCACATGGCTTGTGTGGCCACAGAACCGCACTGACTGGCCGGGAAAATTTGAGCCCATCCCGTGGGTTTATGCGGAGATCGTTCGCCACCTTGCGCGCGTGGAAGACGTGAACATCATCGTCCGGAACGCAACCATCAAAGACAAAGCCCGTCATGTTCTCAGCCGCAGCGGGGCCGATATCCAGCGAGTGACATTTCATCTCTGGCCCACCAACCGTGGCTGGACGCGCGACTCTGGACCGATCTTTGTCTGCCGCAACAATGAAGAAGACCCGATTGCCACCACGAACTGGCGCTTCAATGCCTGGGCCAAGTACCCCGACAGCACCCATGACCGCAAGCTGCCGGGCCTGATCGCCGGCAAGCTCAAGCTGAAACAGTTCACGCCAACGGTCGAGCGTAACGGCAAGCCTTACCACGTGGTTCTCGAAGGCGGCAGCATCGATGTCAATGGCCAGGGCTTGATGCTGACTACAGAAGAATGCCTGCTCAGCAAAGTCCAGCAGCGGAACCCCGGGTTGCCGCGGGAAGAGTTGGAAAAGCTTTTCTCAGATTATCTCGGAGTAGACAAAGTCATTTGGCTTGGCCGCGGCATTGTCGGTGATGACACACACGGACACGTGGATGACATTTCCCGCTTTGTGGCACCGGATACCGTAGTCAGCTTGCTTGAAGTAAATCGTAGCGACCCGAATTACGAACCGCTTCAGGAGAATCTCCGCCGTTTACGCGCTGCCACAGATCTCAATGGCCGGAAGCTGCAGATTATGGACCTGCCGCTGCCTCGCCCAATTGTCTTTGACAAACGGCGGCTGCCGGCCAGCTATGCGAACTTTTACATAGCTAATGATCTTGTGCTGGTGCCCACGTTCAATGATCCGAATGACCGTATCGCTCTGAACATCCTTGCCGGGCTTTTCCCTCATCACGAACTCGTCGGCGTGTATTGCGGCGATTTCATTTGGGGACTGGGCGCCATCCATTGCGCTACCCAGCAGCAACCGGCTGCTTCAACAGCAAAAAAAGAACGGCTTCAGCCGCGAACTGGAGCCTCCGTGTCGCGCAAGTAAGAGTCTGTCTTGCTCAGCCAATCCTGCCGCGGTGGATAAAAGACATCCACGTCCACTGTGTCTTCCAGCGCTTCGGCTTTATGCGGCATGTTGGGAGGAATACATAGCACTTCGCCCGCGCGCACCACAATTTCTTTGCCGTCTATCCAGAACTTGAGCGCACCGTCGAGAATGTAAGTAAGCTGCTCATTGATGTGGCTGTGCTCAGGGACAATACAACCTTTCTTAAGCAGGACACGCGCGAGCATCAGGTTTTCGCCCGTGATCATTTGGCGATCGAGGAGAGGATTCAGCGCTTCGAGTTCAACGTCGTTCCAGCGGATGTGCTTCAGCATGGCCGTACATTGTAAACAAATCTGCGGCCTGCGGCACCTGGCGCTCGCGGGAGGGGAAAGGTCCGCAGCGCCACAGCCGTCCCAAGTTCTTTGTTACGCAGTTTGACCCAGGTGGGGCCCGCCCTGGGTTTTCTGCTGCAAGCGACGATCCACGGTGCGTGTAACGTTGGCAACAAATTCCAGTTGGTCAGCACCCGGGCAGGAAGAATGGCGAAGCAAACGAAGCATATCTGTTACCTGATCAAGGCGTTTACTTTGCAATGCGAAGTCCACCTCTGGATCAGTGTTGCTGGCGGCGGCCTCAATATAGCACCAGAGAAAGTGACTAAACTGGTCCACTACGCTTCTCAGGTGCTCTACCAACCCTTCATTTAGAAGACTCTCAAGAATTGTGTCCTGGTCCTTGTGACTGGAACGTCTAAAAGTACTCCACTGCAATTGCAACCTCAGGGCCCGGAGTTCTCCAGTCAAACTGTCGATCTGATTCGAAAGGTCTCTCATTTGCCGTCCTCAAATTCATATTCGACCCATGCAGACGCCCGGAAGGTTAGGCCTTAAGCGACCTTTAGTGGCATCGATGTAAGATGCACCTGAAACGCCAACCCTCGGGTTACGATGGTTCTAAGGTGCATTAGGGCTAAGAACCAAGATTCAAACCATTGTAAACAAGCTACTTAGTCCAGAATCAACTCATGTTTTTGACGCTGGAGCCCTGTACCATCACCAATCCAAGATTAAAGAACATTTAGAATTTTCTTCCAAACAACAGCCAGCCGGCCGGTAGAAATTTCACAGGCGAATTGTTTACGAAAATTCCTATATAATTGTGTGATGGGTTCTCTTCCCCAAAGCATCGCTTGGGCCCATCCCGTTGTTCAGGAATGGTTCGTTGCCAGATTTGACACGCCCACCGAACCTCAGGAACAGGGTTGGCCGCATATTCTTGCCGGGCGCACAACCCTGATCTCTGCCCCGACTGGCTCCGGCAAGACCCTGGCCGCTTTCCTGGCCTGCATTGATTCTCTGGTGCGAACGGCACTGGCCGGGAATCTTACCGACCGCACGGAAATCCTTTACGTTTCGCCGCTGAAAGCTCTCGGCAATGACATCCAGAAGAACCTTGAAGGGCCGCTGGCCGAAATCACCGCTCTGGCCGGGCAAAAGGGTCTTCTTATGCCGCAGATTCGTGTTGCCGTGCGCACCGGCGACACGCTGGCTCATGAGCGCCAGGCCATGCTGCGGCGCCCTCCTCATATCCTGGTTACCACGCCCGAATCGCTTTATATTTTGCTGACCGCGCAGCGCAGCCGCGAGATCCTGCGCGACGTTAAAACGATCATCGTGGATGAAATCCACGCGGTGGCCGATGATAAGCGCGGTGCGCACCTCATGCTCTCTCTCGAGCGGCTCGATGCCCTGACTGGTATGCCTGCGGTGCGTATTGGCCTCTCTGCCACGCAAAAGCCGATTGAAACAGTTGCGCATTTCCTTACCGGCAGCCAGCCAGATCCGGTGGTGGTCAACGTCGGGCACAAACGCACGCTCGACCTCGCCATTGAGGTTCCCGGACAAGAACTGGGCCCGGTTGCGAGCAATGAACTTTGGGACGAGACTTACGATCGCATCGGCCAACTAGTGCAGGAACATCGTTCCACGCTGGTCTTTGTAAACACCCGGCGCCTGGCAGAGCGCGTCGCCTTCAACCTAGCCGAACGCCTTGGCGAAGACATCGTCGCTGCGCACCATGGCAGCCTCGCTCGCAAGCTGCGTCTGGAGGCCGAAACCAGGTTGAAGAATGGGGAAGTGAAAGTGCTGGTGGCCACGGCGTCGCTCGAACTTGGGATCGATGTCGGTCATGTTGATTTGGCAATCCACATCGGCTCACCCCGTTCTATCGCAGTCGCCTTGCAGCGCTTTGGACGCGCCGGCCATTGGCGTGGCGCCGTCCCCAAAGGCCGCTTCTTTCCCACAACACGCGATGAGCTGATTGAATGCGCAGCCCTGGTGCGGGCCATTCAACACGGCGACCTTGACCGCCTCATGATCCCGGATGCGCCGCTCGACATTCTGGCGCAGCAAATCGTGGCCAGCTGCTCAACCGGCGAATGGGGCGAAGATGAACTCTTCCAACTCGTCACTCGCGCGTATCCTTACCGGCAGCTTCAACGCAAAGATTATGACGACCTTTTGGCCATGCTGAGTGACGGCATCGCGGCACAGCGCGGCCGCTACGGGGCGTACCTTTATCGCGACCGCGTCAACAAGCGGCTTAAAGCGCGCCGAGGCTCGCGCATGATAGCCATCATGAATGGCGGGGCAATTCCGGAAACGAACCTCTATAGCGTAGTCGCCGAACCTGAGGGCACTATGGTGGGGACGCTACATGAAGATTTCGCCGTTGAGAGCCTGAAGGGCGACATTGTTCTGCTGGGGAACATGAGCTGGCGCATTCGGCGCATCGAAAGCGCGGGACGCATCCTGGTGGAAGATGCTCATGGCGCGCCGCCCTCGATTCCCTTCTGGCTGGGCGAGGCTCCGGGACGCACCGAAGAACTTTCGCAGCAGATCGGTGAACTGCGGCAAAAGATCAGTGACATGACGCCGAACACCGTGCCCGGGTTCGTCAATCAGAAGTCGCCGGAAGTGCTGAACGTCGTTGAGTGGCTCAAAGGCGAATGCGGTCTCGACGATTCCGGAGCCGAGCAGGCTATCGAATACATTGTGACCGGTCGCACCGTGCTTGGCGCTGTTCCCACGCAGAATATCATCATTGCCGAGCGCTTCTTTGATGAAGGCGGCGGCATGCAACTGGTGGTTCATGCTCCGTTTGGAGCCCGCATCAACAAAGCATGGGGACTCTCGCTTCGCAAGCGCTTCTGCGTCTCGTTCAATTTCGAACTGCAGGCCGCCGCCACGGACAACGGCGTGAACATCGCGCTCGCCGAACAGCACAGTTTTCCTTTGGCCGACGTCTTCAATTTCTTGCATGAGAACACAGTAAAAGAAGTACTGCAGCAGGCAGCGCTCCTCTCGCCGCTGCTGGAAACGCGCTGGCGCTGGGATGCAAACCGTTCACTCGCGCTGCTGCGTTACTGGAATGGCAAGAAGATCCCCCTCCAGGTGCAGCGCACGCGGTCAGCGGATCTTCTGGCCTCTGTATTCCCGGATGCCGCCGCGTGCCAGGAAAATGTTGATGGTCCCATCCAGGTTCCCGATCATCCGCTGCTACGCGAGGTGATGAAGGACATTTTCCATGAGGCGCTCGACCTCGAAGGCCTCAAGCAGGTGCTGCGCCGGATCCAGTCCGGCGAAATCAAGTGCATCGCCGTGGATACGCCGGTTCCTTCTGTCTTCTCTCACGAAATCCTCAACAGCAATCCATACGCTTATCTAGATGATGCTCCCTTGGAAGAGCGTCGTGCCCGGGCGGTGGAGATGCGCCGCTCCTTGCCGGAAGCAGTGCTCAACGAAGTCGGCGGTCTGGATCCTGTGGCGATCGCGGAAGTCTCTGCCGGTGCCTGGCCCGATGTTCGCGACAGTGATGAACTCGCCGATGCGCTGCAAACGCTGATTGCTCTGCCCGAAGATTTTCGTGGCCCGGGTGGGCGTCCTTCGGCTGAAGTGTGGCTCCCATTCTTCGAGCGTCTCCGGGTTTCTCGGCGCGCTGCCCGCGCCCAGGTTCAGGATGTTTGGTTCTGGGTATCCGCCGAGAAAGCAGCGGCGTTCCGCCTCATTTATCCCGATGCGACTTTCGAGGAGCAACTACCGGATGTAGGGGTTGAAGGGCCAACGCGGGAAGACGCTCTCAAAACCATGATCACCGGCTGGCTAGCGCACCTTGGCCCTGTAACAGCAGCCGGACTGGCCAGCTTCTTGCGTCTGTCATTGGCGGATGTTGACAAGACGCTCCTTCGGATTGAGTCAAGCGGACTCATCCTGCGCGGACATTTCACCTCAAAACCAATTGGCCAACCTGCCACAACAAACCGAACCTCGCTTGAAGGACTTGAATGGTGTGAACGCCGGCTGCTGGCGCGCATTCACCGGCTCACGCTGGGCTCGCTCCGCAAGCAGATCGAACCCGTCACAGCCGCAACGTTCATGCGCTGGCTCATGCGCTGGCAGCACGTTACTCCAGGTTCACAGTTGCGGGATGAGCGCGGCCTTCTGCAGGTATTGAAACAGCTCCAGGGATTTGAGATACCCGCCAGCGCATGGGAACGCCAGATCTTTGCCCGGCGCCTGGGCAACTACGATCCGAAACTGCTCGACCAGCTCTGCCTGACCGGCGCAGTGGGCTGGGGCCGTCTTTCGCCACATCCTGCAATGCTCGAAGACTCAGCCGGCGGCACGCGGCGCGTTGTGCCCACCAGCGTGGCTCCTATCACCTTCTTCATCCGCGAAGATGCCGAATGGATGGCGCTGCCCAGCGTCCACTCGGCCCATGAGCAAGCAAAGCATGAGATCAAAGGCCTGAGTCCCAGCGCGCGCGAGGTGATGGATTTTCTGCGTTCGCGCGGCGCATCGTTCTTTGTTGATATCGTTCGTGGCACGGGCAAGCTGAAAGCGGAAGTCGAAACAGGCTTGTGGGAGCTGGTGGCTGCGGGCCTGGTCACGGCCGATGGCTTTGATAATCTGCGCGCTCTGATCGATCCCAAGCGCCGATCTGGTCATGGCTCGGGCAAAACCAGCCGCCCCAGGCACAGCGCGGGGCGATGGTCATTGCTCTCCCCTTTGCAGGGAGAAGATCCGCAACGGGCTATCGAATCAGTGTGTCGCATGTTGCTGGAGCGCTACGGCGTGGTCTTTCGCGAGTTGCTGGCGCGCGAAAGCATCCTGCCACGCTGGCGTGACCTGTTGATTGCCTTTCGCAGGTTCGAAGATCGCGGCGAAATCCGCGGCGGCCGGTTCATCAGCGGCTTCATCGGCGAACAATTTGCTCTGCCGATTGCAGTCGAATCCCTTCGCGCGATGAAAGGCGTGCAGCTCAGCGGTGAAGTCATCACCATTTCCGCGGCAGATCCTCTAAACCTCGCCGGAATCGTGGTTCCCGGCGAGCGTGTGCCTGCCATTTCCGGCAAACACGTGAGCTTTAAAGACGGCATTCTGGTGGAAACGCCCGAGCCTCAGTCGCTCACATTTGCGAGCCGCTCATGAGTTCCCGCGAACTCGTCGAAGGCGAAGATTACTACCTGGAAAATGGGAATTGGGTCTTCACCGCCAAATACCTGCTGCGCCGGGGTTACTGCTGCCGCTCCGGATGCCGGCACTGTCCGTATGGGTATGTTCCTGGCGATGGCGATGACGCGGACGAAGTAACGACTGGCAATTAGCAGCTACCAATTAGCACAGCTAAGCAGGACTTGTGCTCCTCCGGAGCGCAGATGAAAGCTCCAATTCTCAAGGAGACCTGGGAGAATTCCTTTTAATGCTGGAGAATTGCTTTTCTTGTAGGACACGAGCACCGGCTCGTGCTGAGCTATTTGCCAAATTGCTTTTTGCTAGCTGCTTATTCGTACCTCAGCGCGATCACAGGATCGAGCCGCGCAGCTTTCACCGCCGGGTAAATTCCGAAGAACAATCCAACGCTGCCGGCCACGCCCAGCCCCAGAAAGATCGCCCAGACCGGAACCAGTGAGGGCACGCTGATCATGCGCAGC
>Ga0207652_10003911_pt1 | contig 12182 bp, 1 predicted proteins | sample KBSC63BmetaG_FD_184334 | JGI IMG/M metagenome (GOLD analysis project Ga0207652, IMG submission 184334) | Corn rhizosphere microbial communities from Kellogg Biological Station, Michigan, USA - KBS C6-3B metaG (SPAdes) (version 2) | ecosystem: Host-associated > Plants > Roots > Rhizosphere ... | reverse complement strand
ATCGTCGCGCCGTGGCGGGACGAACTGTCGATCGAGCGTGCCGTCCGGGGACACGCGCGCAAGTCCGGCGCGCGGCTCCCCATCGAAGTATCCGAAATCGCCGGAGACCAACACACCGCCATCCGCATCCGGGACCAGGGCGTCGAGCAGGCCGCCGTACCGGAAAATCGTCTTAAACTCGGGATCCAGGCTGGCATCGGCCCGCAGGCGAATGACGGAAAACGAGAGCACGCCAGGACGTCCCGCGTGTGGCATCGGCACACCGAGCGTTGCGAGGAATCGACCGCCGGGTCGTGGCGCTAAGATACTGAACGAATTTGGCGCAGAGACTCCGGCCGGTTCAAACGTGAGATCTGGGTTGCCGTTCGCGAGCAGCAGCGGATGGGAACCCCCATAACGCCACAAAAGCCGACCGTCGGCCAACGGCACGAGCGCGTCTTCGCCGGTGATCGAAAGTTGCCGAAAGGTCGCGTCGATCGATCCGTCCTCGTTGAACCGCGTCAGGCTGCCGCCCCACGCCAGAATCTTCCCATCAGGCTGCACGGCCACCCCTGGCGCGTTGTCGAACGAGGCTTCTGGCGCGAAGACCAGATCGAGCGTTCCCTCGGGCGAATATCGCCGCAATTCGATGTGGTCATTCGAAACGAGCGTAAGCAGGCGACCCGAGGCGTCGGACGCCGCTCCACGCACGCCTTTCGGAAAAACGCCCGTCCAACTCGGATCGACCGCGCCGGAAGCCGTCAATACCACGGCGCCATTGCGATTGGGATTCCAAGCCAAGAGGCGTCCACCACCGAAGGGCACGATCCACCATTCGCCGCCGGACAAAATTTCTGGCGCAAAGCTGGCGACGGGGGTCCCGTCGGGCGTGAGTTCGACCAGGGCAACCGCCGATGCCGGGTTTGAGACGCCGCGAGCCAGAACGATGTCGCCATTGGCCCGCAGGGCGAGAGCCGTGATCTGGCTGTCCGCGGGCGGCGTGTACCCGCGGAACGAAGTGTCCAGCGTGTCATCGCCATTGAGCCGGATGAGTGCATCGACAGGCGATCCGTTCACCGTACAGACCTCAGTGACGAGAAGCCGCCCATCCGGTTGAGCGAAAAACTTTCCGGGCTGCGTGAAAGCCGAGGTATACGTCGCGACAAATGTCGGATCGATGGTGGGTACGCCGGCAGCAGCGGTGCCGGCCAAAGCCGTACTCAGACCGAACCCCAGTGCCACTATCCAATGCCGCGAAACACTTCGCGGCGGCAAATTCCGCTTCATACGTAGACCTGACACCTACGGAGTTAAAAACCGCTACGCGATGTTGAATAAAGCAAAACGTATGTGGACGGACGCGTTGCACTCCCCCCGCGCGGGCTGGGCCACGCCGGCGATTTCAAAACACGGGCTAAGGCTCGCGTCTCCCGGTCGAAGCGTTCGGCTAAGGCAAGACGCCTTCAGCGGGAGCAAGACCGGGTGACGTGCAGCGCAGTCGGACTTCGCTGGCCTTGTCGTCGGCTTCGACGATCACCAGCGCAAAGCCGTTGAAGAGACTCCGGTGTGCCGCGGGTGCGGGCCGCTGAATCGCGAGGGAGCCGAGCTGCGTCTGCTCCGGAATGTGGTTTTGCTGCTCGTAGTACGGCTGCACGATGAGCTGCACGCGGTTGGCACCGGCCACGACTTGGGCCGCGTCAACCGCAATGCCCGGTCCATTGCGGGTCGTATCGACGTCCTGCGCGACCTGCTTGCCATTCAGCCACACGGAAGCCTTTCGACCCAAGCTCGGCAGATAAAGATTCAGCCGGCCGCTCGCCGGCACCGCCGAAAGCGTGAACGTGCCGGCGACATCGTACACCTCGCCCGGCTTCGGCCGCGGCGCGAACCAATTACCCAGCTTCGTGAACGACTCCAGCGCCGCCGAATCCGACGGCCGCACCGTGTCCGAGGGAGCGATCCGGCCGCGCCAATCCTGGACGGGCACGAGTTCGATGCCTTCGACGAACTGATCGGGTTCGTGGCAACCGGGATCGCCGTTCCCGACGCCAATAACGTGGCCGCCGCCGACGGCGAAATCGACGGAATTGTTGGCGAGCACAGCTAATCGGCCGTGGGCATCGCGGGCTTCGACCATGAAGACGGCGACGCGCGCGCGTACCGGGTCGTTCGGCAAGCTCGGGCCAGGGCCGCTCGACCGGATCAGGCCAGGAGGTGGCGGCTGCCACGCGGTTACTCGGAGTTCGGTAGCGGCGCCGGTCGTTTCGATTTGTTCGGTCTGCGCGAGCTTCCCGCCGCGGTAGCCGCGCGCCTCGAGCGTGCCCGCGTGATACGGCACTTCCCATTCGAGGTGGCTGTTGCGCGGCATGGGTTTCTTGCCGAGGGATGCGCCGTTCAACGACAACTCGACTTCGTCCGCGTTGCTGTAGCACACGACCTTGACCGGCTGACCTTCGCGGCAGGCCCAGTTCCAGTGCGTCGCGAGGTGCAGCACCGGATGATCAGTCCACCACGCTTCCTGATAGTACGAGCTGTCCTTCCGGAAACCGCACGTGTCGAGCAGACCCATCTGCGAATTGATGGCTGGCCAGCCGAAGGGAGTCGGCTCGCCGCGATAATCGAAGCCGGTCCAATAGAACAATCCGGCGAGGAACGGCCGCTCGGCGTAGTACTTCCAGCCCTTCTCGCTATTGCCGCCCGAATCTCCTTTTTCCTGCGGACCGAGGTGAACGTGAGCGCGGTCGTCAATGTAGACGCCACGTGTCTCCTGGGTCGTGGTCTCCTCGGTGCCAACGCCCGGCTGGTTCGGGAGTTTGCGATGCTGCTCGTCGGGATTCGACTGGTTGATGTAATTGTAGCCAACCACGTCGATGACCGTCGAGATGCCGCCCCACCCGCCGCTGTTCGCGGCCGTGACGCGGCGCGTCGGATCCAGCCGGCGCACGATATCCTGCATCGTCGCGGCGATGCGCGCGCCCTTGATGTTTCCCTCGATCGCCCACTCTTCGTTGCCGATCGACCAGAGAATGACGCTCGGGTGATTGCGGTCGCGGCGGATCATCTCCTCCAGTGGATCGAGCTGCGCGGGATTCGTGCCCATCAGCCGGTTCTCGTCGATCACGAGAAATCCCAACCGATCGCAGGCATCGAGAAACTCCGGCGCCGGCGGGTTGTGGGCACATCGAATCGCGTTCACGCCCAGTTCGCGCAACCGCGCGAGACGAAAATCCTGAACCGCCGCGGGCACGGCGGTGCCCACGCCGGCAAAGTCTTGATGCAGGTTCACGCCCTTCAGCTCGACGCGCTGGCCATTGAGAAAAAATCCCTGGTTGGGATCGAAGCGGATCGAACGAATCCCAAACGACGTCGCCGTGCGATCGACGATGCCGTGCTCATCGTGGACGGTTGTCTCGATGGAATATAGGTCCGGCCGCTCCAACGACCACACGCGCGGCGAATCGACACGGAGCGCGCCGCGGGCTTCGCCGGTTCCGCCCGCTGGGACGCGGACGTCCCGGGTGACGCCGCTCGCGACCGCGGCGCCCGCTGCATCGAGCACGCGATATTCGAGCCAGCTTACGACCGGCGCGGCCGCGTGGTTGCGAAGGGTTGTTCGCACGCTGATCAGCGCGCTCCCTGCCTGCACGTCGGCAGTGACAAAGCTACCATGACGATCGATGTGCAATGGTGCGGTTTTGGTCAACCACACCGGCCGATAAACACCGGCGCCCTCGTAGAACCAACCCTCCTCCATCGACGCATTCACGCGCACGGCGACGACGTTGTTCCCGCCGTAGTTCACATAATCGGTGATGTCGTAAGCGAAGCCGGCGTACCCGCTCGCGTGGTGGCCGCAATGGAAGCCATTGACGAAAACATCCGAGTCGCGGAAGACGCCATCGAACTCGAGCGTGAGTCGGCGACCGAGGTCGGAAGCCGGGATCGGCACGACCTTGCGGTACCAGCCGACGGAGTTTTCCGGGAAATTCCGCCCGATCGCCTTGAACCCGTGACTGGCGGTGCCGCGCGGGTCGAATGGAAGCTCCGCCGCCCAATCGTGCGGCACCTCGACGACCCGCCAGCCGCGATCGTCGAATTTCACATCGGCCGGCCCATCGCCATAGCCGGCTTTGGCGAAGTAGGAAAAATAGCCGGTGCCGAAACCGAAGTCGCGGGCCGGATCGGTGGCGTGTCCAAGCGCGAACCGCCAATCGCGATCGAGAGCGATGCGTTCGCGCGGGGACGCCGCGAGCGCCGGCCGGTCCGAAACAACGTCGGCAGTGGCTGCTGCCGCTGCCAGGAGCGGGGCGAGGTATAGGGCGAGGATCGCCGCGAAAACACGGCGGAGGGACGAGTGCATGATCGGGGGGGGCCGACTTATGCATTGGCTTGTGCGGACGGTCAGCCCGAAAACGCGGCCAAGGACGACGGGCACTCCGCGGCGCACCGCGATCGGCGGAAACGCAGACCTGAAGATTGCTCGACGCCTCGTCCGGACCTCGACGCAAGTACGGATATTTCGTTGGCGTAACCTCACGGATGCGTTGCTGGTATCGACGCCGAACGACCCGACGTTGTATGAGTACGCCTTGGATGGGTCGCTCGTTCGACGAATCCCCCTTCTTTAGCGTGCGTCCGCGTGCTTCTCGGTGGATGTTGGTTGCGCGCGCCGCGCAACGTTGAACGGCCGAATCGCCTGATCCCTCCGCTTCGAGAAGCTGCGCACGAGTGAAAGACCGGCGCTACCACTCTGCCGCAAAACCCCGCGACGTTGCATCGCGTACGAAATAGATGACGAGGGCAAATCCGAGAGATCAAACTTTGCACATTGCACTTGCGGGACAGAGATTCCCGAGCTGGCGGCGGTGAATGCCACGTAAGCTGCGGATCGAGTATGAGGCGGCGATCTATCATGTGATCAGCCGCGGGAACGATCGGCTTGCGGGTGGGGCGTGGACTCCGTCCTTCGCCTTGCCTGCGGAGGGCAGGCCGTTCCGCGCGGACGATTCGAGCTCGGATCGAACCGAATTGGCCATGCGCAAGTCCGGGGCGCCGCTAACACCTGTCCGGCATTCGGCGGGCAGGGACTTGGCCATGGCCAAGTCATTGCCAACGCTGCCCGCCATGTCAGTGCACGCGGTCGCGTCATTTCTCACGCTGAGTCGGCCGCATTCGCGTCGATTTCGCGCTGCTTCGCCGACGCTAAAGGTCGTCTTGTAAAAGGCCGGAATCGCCCACGCCGCGATCAACCGCCCCGCAATCGACCGAATTCCGGCACTTCTTGCCGCAGCGAAGTCACGGGTCGTTACGAAAATCTTACATCCGACAATTTATGACACGTGTCCGGAAAATTCAGTAGTCATCAGGCTTGTGTTGTCTGCGGCGGAACAGCATTTGTCGCGGGCTAATCGTGCCTGGGATGTCCAATCCTGGCTGTCCGTTTCAACTTCCCACTCTTCCATGAATTGGTCCCACGCCCAATCGGGCCGCCATTTGCTGTCGACACTCGTCCTGGCTTGCTTCGCTGTCACGGCATCGGCCGGGACCACCGGAACCGCGCTTGTTCGCCACGCGCCCTCCATCAATGGGACGGTTGACGGTTCGGTGCAGCAAATGTCACCGGAATCTGCCGCGCTCAATGGTGGCGGGACACTCACTGCCGATTGGCTGGTCCCGGGAAAACCGACGATTCAGATCAACGGCCGCCCCAATTACGCCGGCACGGTTGATGGCACGGGCAGCCCGTCACCTTCCGGTTACCGGATCACGCTGAATGGGGGTGCGAATCTCCAGCACGTCGTGCGGCAAACGGATCCGGTGACATTGCCAGTCGTCACCGCGCCGCCGCGACCGAGCGGCACCCGATCTGTCACGATCAATTCGGCGACCGATGCGGTGGGTAGTTTCAGCACGCTGCGTAATCTCACTCTTAATGGGAATGTCGGCCAGTTCGCGATTCCAGGCGGGACCTACGGTGACTTCATCGCCAATGGCGGCAGCGGTTTCACCTTGGGTGCGGCCGGGTCCACGGAGCCCATGGTCTACAATTTTCAGCACCTGACGCTGAACGGAACGACCAACGTCCAGGTTGTCGGTCCGGTCATTATCAACGTGGCGAACGGATTCACGGCCAACGGCAACATGGGTTCGTCCCAAAATGCGGCCTGGTTGGCGCTGAATGTCTACTCGGGTGCGTTCACGTTGAATGGCGGTTGCGCACTGTACGGCCAATTGCGGGCGCCGAACAGCACCGTCACGATCAATGGCGGCAGCCAATTAATTGGCGCGCTGGCCTGTGACCGGCTAAACGTAAATGGCCGAGGCTTGGTACGTCTCGCCACGTCCGCCAACACACCGCCGACGGTCGCGATCACGTCTCCGGCGGATGCCTCCGTGTTTTCCGCTCCCGCCACGGTTTTGGTCCAGGCTTCGGCCGCGGCGTCGGGTGCTTCGATCGACAAAGTCGAGTTTTTCAGCGGCACGACGAAGATCGGAGAGTCGTCCACGGCACCTTATCAATTCTCGTGGGCGAATGTCCCCGCTGGCGTCTATACGGTGACGGCCGTGGCGACGGATACCACCGGGCAGACCGCGACTTCGGCGGCGGTCAATATCATCATCGACATGCCACCCACGGTGGCAATCACGGCACCAGCCCCCGGCGCCATTTATGCCGCTCCGGGAAATTTGACGATTCAGGCGACCGCGACCGACGCGGACGGAACGATCGCCAAAGTGGAATTCTTCAGCGGCGCCACGAAACTCGGTGAGAGCACGGCCGCGCCATATCAGTTCGCATGGTCGAACGTGCCATCAGGCAGCTACGCGTTGACCGCCGTTGCCACGGACAACCATGGGGTTGCCGGAACTTCGGCCGCCGTTTCCGTCGTGGTCAACGCCCTCCCCACGGTGAGCCTCACGTCCCCGGCACCCGGTGCGGCTTTCCAGGCTCCTGCCACCATTCTGCTGCAGGCGAACGCGTCTGATTCCGACGGCACGATCGCAAAGGTGGCGTTCTACGACGGCGCCACAGTGATCGGGGAATCGACCTCGGCTCCCTACCAATTTTTGTGGACGAATGTCGGCGGCGGAAACTACTCGGTGACCGCAGTCGCGACAGACAATCGGGGCGGCACCGTGCAGTCCGCGGCTTTGGCGGTTCAGGTCGCATCACCGAATGTGCCGCCGACAATCACGATGACGGCGCCGGCGAATGGGACGGTGCTGACGGCGCCTGCTTCCTTCACCTTGGCCGCTGGCGCGACTGATTCGGATGGCTCAGTCGTCAAGGTCGAGTTCTTCCAGAATGGAACGAGTATCGGGGTCCTGACGTCGGCGCCCTTCCAAATGTCAATCAGCGGACTTCCCGCTGGTACGTATACTTACTCGGCGAGAGCAACGGACAACCAGGGAGCGACGGCGACCTGCGCACCGATCACGGTTATTTCCAATGCGGCACCCGCCGTCGCGGTAACGGCCCCAGCGGCGGGCGCGATCGTTGCCTCGCCGGCGGACGTTCTGATTCAGGCGAATGCCAGCGACAGCGATGGCACCATCGCGAAGGTGCAGTTTTTCAATGGCGCGTCCAAACTTGGCGAATCCACCGCGGCGCCTTATCAATTTAATTGGACGAATGTCGCGGCGGGCAATTACACGCTCACGGCGATCGCGCTGGATGACCATGGCGCCGCAACCACGTCGGCGACGGTGCCATTCACGGTCGACGCGCCTCCGGCGATTGCGCTCACCGCACCCGCGAACAATGCGGTGTTCGATACCCCAGCGACGGTCACGCTGACTGCCGATGCGACGGATGCCGACGGATCCATCACCAAGGTAGAATTCTTCTCCGATGGCACGAAGCTCGGCGAAACGAGCGTGCTGCCATATCACTATGTGTGGACCGGCATGGCGGCAGGATCGCATGTCCTTACCGCCCGCGCCACGGACAATAGCAATATCACGACAGATTCGACTGCCCTGACGATTCTAGTGAACGTTCCGCCAACGGTCGCCCTGACGGCACCAGCGGACAACACGGTCTTCGTCGCGCCGGCCAACTTCACGCTGACTGCGGACGCCACCGACAGCGATGGCACCGTCAGTAAGGTCGAGTTCTTCCAGAACGGAACCAAGATCGGAGAGGCAACAGCGGCCCCGTACCAGCTCAGCGTAACGAATCTCTCCGCGGGCACGTACGCGTTTACCGCACGTGCCACCGATAATGTCGGTTCAATTACGACGTCGACGGCGGTAAATGTGATCAGCAACTTGCCGCCATCGGTCGCGCTCACCGCACCCGCCGATGGTTCAGTCACGACGGCTCCGTCGGATATCGTATTGACGGCGTCAGCCTCCGATGCGGACGGCAGTATTGCCAAGGTGGAGTTCTTTGCCGGCCAAACGAAAATTGGCGAAGCCGACACCGCGCCGTACTCGATCACCTGGACCGGGGTAACGGCGGGGACCTACTCCATGGTAGCGCGGGCCACCGACAACGACGGTGCGGCGACCGCTTCGGCCGCGATTACCGTAATCGTGAATGCACCGCCGACGGTGGCTCTGAGTTCGCCTGCCACGGGCTCAGTTTTCGTGGCCCCGGCAAGCATCGTCCTCAGCGCCGAAGCCGCTGATGCGGACGGCACTGTGGCGAAGGTCGAGCTCTTCAACGGAAACGTGAAATTGGGCGAGGCGTTGAGCGCGCCTTATCAACTCGCCTGGAACAACGTCCCGCCCGGCAACTATACGCTCACGGCGGTTGCGACCGACAACCATGGCGCTTCGACCAGTTCGATCGCATCAGCAATCTTCGTCAATTCGCCGCCGGTAGTGACGCTGACATCACCCGTGTCCGGCGCGAATTTTGTGGCAGCGGCGAACGTCACACTGGCTGCGTCGGCATCCGATCCGGACGGTGCGATCGCCAAAGTCGAATTCTACCATGGCGCGACCAAGCTCGGCGAGGCGGCGTCTGCACCCTACCAGCTCAGTTGGGCAAACGTCGCGGCGGGAAACTATAGTCTCACGGCCCGCGCCATCGATAACCTTGGCGCCGCGACGGATTCCGTTGCCATCAGCATCAGTGTCGATGCGCCACCGACGGTGACGCTGACCTCGCCCGCCAACAATGCATTCCTGCAGCCGTCGACCTCGTTCACGTTATCCGCCGATGCATTGGACAGCGATGGCGCCATTGCCAAGGTGGAGTTCTTCAACGGTGCGACGAAGATCGGCGAGAGTAATGTACCGAGTACGCTGCCTTCAACATTTGCGCTCACGCTGCCGAGCGGGCTGCAGAGTGGAAAATACGCGCTGAGCGCACGCGCGACGGACAACGTGGGCGCGAGCACGACGTCCGCGCCGGTTGCGATCACGATCAACACCGCGCCACTCGCCACGCCGATGACGATTGCCGCCACGCCCGGTGCCGCGATCCCGGTGATGCTGAATGGAACGGACGCGGATGGTACTCCACTGACGTTCTCGATCGTCTCACCACCGCAGCACGGCACATTGACCGGCACGTCGCCAAACCTGACGTACACGGCGGCGACGGATTTTGGCGGTTTCGATTCGTTCACCTTTATTGCGAATGACGGGCACCTCAGCTCGTCCGCCGCAACGGTCGAGATCACCTCGAGTCTGCCCGCGCGGTCGCACACCTACACCACGACCGCGGATTTCACGGCGGGCACACTGACGGGAGTTTCGACCGATACGGCTGACCAGATTACGAACAAAACCGTACTCTCGGCTTTCGACGTCATCTGGGTCGCGAACTCGAGCAAAGGCACCATCGTGAAACTGGACTCCGAAACGGGTCGCGCGATTGGCGAATACCTCACCGCGCCGGCGGGGACGCCGTTCCCTTACCCGTCCCGCGTGGCGGTCGACTCACGAGGCAATGCGTGGGTCGCGAACATGGCGACCGATTCGATCGTGAAGATTGGGCTGCCGGATAACGGTGGCTGGCTTGATCGTAACAACAACGCCGTCGCCGATACCTCAACCGGGTTGGGAGATCTGCGCCCGTGGACGGGAACCGATGTGACTGGCGCCGCGGACGAGGCGATCCTGCTCTACGTCCATACCGGGCTGGCTGCGGTGCGGGAGCTTTCAATCGATGCCGATGACAATGTGTGGGTCAGCAGCCCCGGCGGCAGTTGGTTGAAGTACGACGGCAGAACCGGACTGCTCTTGCGCAGCGAACCGTCGGTGGGACAGGGCGGCAACGGAGGTTTCATGACCGACGACGGCACGATCTATTCGGCCGGCGACAAATTCCTGATTTGGAACACGAACAATCCGATCGCGGCCGATCCGCGATCGTCCACTGTCCGCCCGGGCACTTGGGAAGCCGCGCGCGACAGCAAGGGCAATCTCTGGTGTACGCGCGACTGGACCAGCACGGTCGCGAAGTATTCGCCCACCGGCGAGTTGCTCGGCGAGTACTACCACGGCGAGCCGTGGGCCATGGGCATCGCCATCGATGCCAACGATCACGTTTGGATCGCGCACTCGCATTGCGGTCACAGCGTGGGGCACCTGCTGCCCGACGGCACCCTCGTCGGCAATGTCCCGGTCGCAAATCACGGTCCAATCGAAGTGTCGATTGACCGGCACGGCCGGATTTGGGTGGCCAGTTCCACCGGCGTCGTTGAGCGCATCAATCCGCTCGGCGGACCGCTGGGCTCCGACGGGGTGACGCCGGTCGGCGAGGTGGATCTGCACAGTGGCAACCTTGGGGGCGCCCTCTGGACCTATGGTCGGTTCACCGGCAGCACGAAGGGTCTCTCCTCTCCGGACGGAAACTGGACTGCGGTGTACGATGGCGTGTTGTCGAATTCGACCTGGGGCGCGGCCGTTTGGAACGGTCTCATCGGCAACGACGGCCAGATCGTTGTTGAGTCGGCATTGAGCGCCGATGGCGTGAATTTCACGCCTTTCGAGACGCTCAGTGTTTCCAATCCGACTCCGGGTGGCACAGGCCGTTATCTGAAGACGCGCGTCCGACTCGTTTCGGCGAAGACCGGTGAAACGCCGATTCTTTACGACCTGACCGTCGGTACCACCGGCTATAGCGCGCCGAGTACGGCGAAATCCTGGTACGTGTCGGCCGGAGCGCCCATCAACGGCAACTGGCCGGACACGATCCAACTCGCCGGCGCGTTCTGGCACACCGCCCAGACGTTCCGGACGGAGCCGACCTACGCCTGGTCTCTCGTGAGCGGCCCCGGCACGGTTGCGTTCAGCAATCCAACGATCAAGCGGCCCACCGCGCAGTTCAGTGCCCAAGGCACCTATGTGCTGCAACTCACGGGCACCCTCGATGGCGTGGTTTCCACGTCGACCGTGACGGTCACGCTCGCGCCCTACAACCGGGCACCGTATGCGAACGCCGGGTACACGACGTTCATTTCAAGCTTCCCACCGCAACTGTGGCTCTGGGGCGAGATCCGCGACGACGGACTTCCTCTCGGCGCGGCTGTGACGTCGACGTGGTCGAAGCTATTCGGTCCGGGAACGGTGACCTTCTCGGATGGATCAGCCGCCTCGACTCAGGCGAGCTTCTCGACGCCAGGTGTGTACACCCTGCAACTCAGCGCAACCGACACCCAATACACGACGAAGGACACCACTGACGTGTGGATCGGCGTGCCGCCGCCGCCGCCGCCACCGGATGGGCTCGTTTCGTGGTGGGAGGCGTCCGGCAACGGCGACGACCACTTCTCGGGCAACCAGGCTTTCCTGGAAAAGACCGCCGACTACGCCACGGGAAAGTACGGCGGGGCGTTTCGTTTCAACGGTAGCACGAGCCGCGTGCATGTGTTTGCGTCGCCCAGTCTTGATGTCGGCGTGCAGGATGGCACGACGATCGAGTTTTGGATGAACCCGAGCAACACCGGCGCGACGTCCACTTTGCTTGAATTCGGACAGGGCACCACGCGCGGCGTGCACGTTCGCCAGCTTGGGACCACGCTCGAGATTGATTTTCGCGACCGCGCCGGCGCTGATCACCTGCTCACCACGGGGGGTGTTCTCAGCAACGGCGCCTGGACCCACGTGGCGGCCACGTACGATCACGCAAGCGGCGAAGCACGCTTTTTCGTGAATGGCATCCTCCAGACGCGGGCGAACCTGGGTTCCTTCCTGCTGAGCACCGGGTACGATCTGTTCATGGGTGAGCGCGCGGACACCACGGA
>Ga0207652_10003909_pt1 | contig 12183 bp, 26 predicted proteins | sample KBSC63BmetaG_FD_184334 | JGI IMG/M metagenome (GOLD analysis project Ga0207652, IMG submission 184334) | Corn rhizosphere microbial communities from Kellogg Biological Station, Michigan, USA - KBS C6-3B metaG (SPAdes) (version 2) | ecosystem: Host-associated > Plants > Roots > Rhizosphere ... | reverse complement strand
ACTTCGGGTCTCCAGAGAAGATGGTCATGGAGCCGCGCTTCCTGGCCTCCTTCGCGATCACTCGCAGGGGCGCTCCGGCCACGGCCTCGGCATGACGCCTGGCCAAGCGAGCCCGCCGGCGCTCTCCCCTCTCGACGATGGGGTAGCACTCCGACGGTGCGTGGAACGCCGCGAGGTCCTCGAACGCAAAGTGGCTCGCAGCCTCCTGCCTCGCCAGGATGCTGACGGCCTTGCCCAAGTTCTTGATCATCGCTTTCGTCCTTTCTCTGATGAAGGGTATTCCGTGTCCTTCCTCCCCCGGCCGCGAACTCTGGGCTCAGGGGGAGGGCCATTCTTTCTCGCCTCATCCAAGGCCTCTCGCTGGCGCCTCTTGGTGTCCTCGATGAGGGCCTCGTACTTGGCGCGGTCCTTGGTCAGGCGCTTGAAGCCGGGGGAGTCCATCACGTCTCCTTTCCTGGAGCCAGCACGTACGTCCGCAGCAGTGCTCCGTACTGGTTGCGGTCGCTGTGGAGCTTGAAGCCCAGCTTCTCGAATGCGTCCATGGCATCCGAGTGGCGCGTGGGAAAGCGAACGCCATCCCACAGCATCTGGTCGACGAGGTAGGAAATTGATTCGATCCTCGTCTTGGGTCGCTTGGCGAAGTAGTCCTCGACCCAGTTGCGGAGGAACTCGTCGCTCTTGATCGAGGTGGCTCTCTTGCGAGGCATCGCTCAACCCCTCCCTGCCTTGTGCTTGCCGTATTTGTTCAAGATCACTGAGGACCTGTCCCAGCCAAGCTCGGCGAACTTGGCCAGGGCTGCATCGATCTCACCGACGCGCTTGCCGGAGAGAGAAATGAACGGCAAGCCATTCGGAGAAAGGCCAGGCCTACGAGGCACGTTGAAACTGTTCTCCTTCGCAAAGGCCTTGGCTTCCGTCACGGTGCCGGCGAACTCTGTCATAATGGAAAAGACCATGCCTTAGCCCTCCACCTTCAGCCAGCGGCCGTCGGCCTGCTTCTTATAGCGCTGGCCATACCCAGTCCCAAGCCGCCCTATGCCATAGGCGAGATAGGAAGTCGGAGACATGTTCGCCCATGGTCCCATGGTGGTCTTGCCGTCGATGAACTCCTCCTTGATCTCTGAATTGAAGTCGTCGAGCTGCTTGCCGGCAACCACGGGTCCGACCGGACCACACCAATAGACCGGACCGCACCAATAGACTTGCTTGGTCATGTTCGTCTCCTTCTCTCTTCTAAAAGATGCCTACGAGAGCATCGTTGAGCAGCCCGCCAATGGAGCTGCTCCGTCGATGATCTTCAAGCTTTCTTCTTGATGAAACAGCCACATTCGACCAAGGCTCGGTCGTTGTTGTTGGATCAGCGGGCTTGTTAGCCCGTTTCGACTAATCGCAATCAAATGACTCGACGTAAAGTGGTGCAATACCAAAAAACGCTTCTAGTGCTGCACTTCCTTTCTTTACGCCGTATCGTCGCGTTGTACGGCGTGTGATATTATAGCCTGTACCAAATCCTGACGGCATGAACGAAATGTGACCGCGTGTCTTCAGAGTTTTCTTGTGGTCTTCTAATGCTTCAGGTGACACACTGAAACCAATATCAGGGATAGTCAAAGCTGTCGCTGCAAATGCGCGGCTCTTTTCGATCCTCGCGAGCTGCTCGTCAAGAGTTGCTTTGATTTCATCAGGTGAACGCACCTTGTCCTTGACACCTTTGGTGTATGAGTACTTTATCCAGTGAAAGCTGTCATCAACCCCGCGTCGGTCATAGGTGCGAACACCCTTGTCCGTCTTGAAGTTTGTTGTACCACTCCCGCCAGGTCTAAAAATGAACTCAATATCACCTTCACCCTTGGTCATGACGAAAATGCGACCAGTTCTGTAAAGGTCATCACGCCATTCAGTCGTGAAACCGTCCGGTACTGGGAATGACTTTGCAGCTTTTTCAAGCTGTTTTGTGTCGCGTGCTTGTCGTTGTTCCCATTCGCGCTTCCAGTCGTCAGCCGTTTTTGCGTTTTGCATGTCTCTCTCCTAATTCGGCTTGTCATCCTTCCTGACTATGTCAAGCTTGATCGCCTTGCGACTCTCGTCCCACGCCAGATCGTCCTTGCGATAGCCGGTGGCTTCCATCACCTCGGCGACCGTAGCCTTCGGATACTTGCGGACGAACGCAGCCATCTTGGCGAATCGTTCGTGGGAGCCGGTGCCGGCCTTCCTGGGATTGTCCTTGACAAGCACCCTGATGATCGTCCCTGCCCCAAAGACGGGCTTGGGAGGAAGCAGGGCCTTCTCCTTGGCTCTCTCCTCCTTCAGGGCGGCGAGGCGGGCCATCCCTTCAGCCTTCCTGTCCGCGCGAGCCTTCAGCTCATCCCGGAACAGCTGGATGGTGGAAGGGTCCTCCAGCCAGCGCCGCTGGGCTCTGCCCGCCTTCACCTCGGCCTCGATGTGGGAGCGAAGCTCCGGCTCCAGCTTGGCCAGGATGACCTCTACGGGGTCGACCCGCGGTTCGCTCTTGACGTAAGCTGACCGAGAGCCATTGGCCTTCTTCGACACCTTGATCTTCTTGCCGCGATTCTGCCACTTCAAGAAGTCGGGGATGTCAAGAGGGTGAGCAGCCTTCATGGATTCCCTCCCATGGCTATCCACATGATGGCCAGGCAGAAGGCCACAAAGAAGATGGCTCGCAAATAATTATCAAGCTTCTTCATGTTCGTCCCTTTCTGATGCCTCTACGACGGCATCGTTGAGCAGCCGCGAGGGGCTGCTCCGTCGATAACGTCTAGAAGTGGATGCTTCCAAGCAACCACAGGAAGAACAAGAAGTTCGCTCCTGCAAAGAGCCAACTGACGATCCACATTTTTGCTTCCTCCCTTAGCTGCATGACTTGATTGCGGTCGAGACGTCGCGAGCGACCTTCCAGCCGACCAAGAGAACCGGGGAAAAGATGACTGCGTAAAACATCGTAATCACGACCTTCCTCCATTCTAAATGGGCCGCACCGGAATGGCGCGGACCTTGACGAACTCCCACCCTGCGTAGTTCCGCAGGATGGCCTCTCGCTTGGCGGCCTCCTTCTCGGCCGCCTCCTCGCTGCCGAACCGCTTGTGGTCCTCGAAGCTGTCGTCCCAGCAGCCGCGGTTGGACAGGAACCAATCCCCGTCCTCGTCGGAGTGTTTCAGGAACCAGTACTTGCCCACGATGACATCTCCTTTTTGGCGAACACAAGCTTGACCTTCGCCGGGAGCTTGGAGGGCTCCAGGCACCAGGCCCGCTCGTGCAGATAGTAGAGGAACGACTTGGTGAACAGCTCCAGGGTGACGATACCGAGGGCTGAAGAGAGATGACCGGTGATCAGGTAGCCGACCACCATGGTGTCAACGCCGGCGGCGGCTCGCCAGGTGAGAGCCTTGACGGCAGACTTGGCGTGGGATGCGAAGGCCATGATCACTTCTCCTTCTTCTCGGAGGAGCCGCGGCGATAGGACTCAAGTTCGAGCTTACGAAGATAGGCAATCAACTTCTTGGACATTGTCATCTCCCTTATGAAACGCGCCAGCTACGAGACTGGAGCGGAAGCGGAAAGCGCTTCGTGCTGCGCTCGCAATGTGTTGAGCGCAGGGTCGAAGAACTCCCTTACTTGATCTTCAGGATGCAGCCGCCTTCGCGGCTGCCTGGGCCGCTGATCTCGGCGAGGCCGTATTCGACGAGAGCATCAACGACCTTGAAGCTCATCTTATGCATCCACTTGCCGGCCTTCCAGAAGGAAGAGTCGGAAGAGACGCGACAGATCGGCTTGCCCTTCGACCATTTCTTCAACCAGGCAGCCTCAGCAGCCGCCGCCTCTCGGGAAGGCTTCTTGACCTTTGCCTCTTCTGCATTATTCTTTTTCGCGACATCAGCCATGAGCTTGATCATTCGCGGATCATTCATAAATGACATGTTCTTCCCTCCTGTGAAACGCTCGCCCTACGAGAGGCGATGCGGAAGCGAGGCTTCGCTTCTCCAGTTGTCGCGTTGCGGCAACCAGAAAAGCGAAGGGCCGATCGCTCTTACCAGCAACCGGCCCAAAATCAGTCTAGCAAATCAGTTTTCATTCTCTCTTCTCCCTATCGACTTTCTCTACCGAGCTTGGAGTGCCTTTCGATGGTCGATCGGAGTCCGAGAGTTTTTTTCTTCAGGTTATCTAGGCTACGGGCCCGAGGGTTCCTCCCTCCGCAGCCAGGCTTCAAGGTCACAAAGACCAAGAACAGTAGCCTAGCTTAGGCGCGCTCCAAGAAAGAGCCTTTCGATCCCGCCGGAATCCAGTCCGCCTTACGCCTTAATGGAGGCTGCGTCCTACCGATCTTCCCCAAGGGACTTCTAGAAAGACTGCCGGAACTCTTCGGGGTCAAGCCCGCCGGAAGGAAGGGGGCACCTCTAAGCCTAGGAGCCCTTAATGGAGGGAGCCGTACCGACGATCCCCTTCCTAACAGTCCCGATAGAAGCGATGCTGCCGGGAGCCCTCTTTCTATGACCTGCCTCAGACGGGCCGTCTGGTCTCCTTTTGGAAGGGAGGACTACATAATAGGGTCTCTGGCGGAAAAAGAAAGAGAAAAGAAAAGAAGAAAGATCAAGGAGTTGACCTGGGAATTTGTTCCTAGAGGCCATTGGACGTCAGAATCAAGGAAATCATGCCCCAATCCCAGCCTCCTGGGCCGCCTCGGAAGGAAACCGCCTCGCCTGGCTCGAAGCTGGAGAGGCCGGAAGAGAAGGCGCGGCGGATGGCCCTGGCTCTGATCATCCACAGCTGGTCCTCGCCCTTCATGGTCCCAGAGGAGAGGCGAGCTCGCACGGCCATGAAGACGCGGCCTCCGGCCCTGGCTCTCCTCTCCGCCCACGCCACTTGCTCCGGCTTGATCGACTTTATCTTGCGAAGCGAATCCGTCTGCTTGTACTCGATCCAACCCTCGATGCCGTCGAAGCAGTAGTTGGAGTCCGGAGTGCCCTTGCCAGTGAGAGGACTCTCGACGCTCTGCCAGTGAAACTTCGGCAAGTGAGAGCGGAAGATTTGTCGCAAGTCCCCGTCCTTGGTGCTCACTCGGCCCTCTCCTCCGCTGCAGATTCTGCTACCTGCTTGCTGATGATATCAGCCTCGATCGTCTTCTGAATGTCCTTCAACTGCTCTTCCGTCTCGGCCTTCTCCAGCTCCGCAGCCATGCGCTCCTCGTAGGAAGGATCGTCGACGCGGCCCAGATACCTGGCCGATTCCACCCTCATCATGCGAAACTCTCGCGGGATGCGTCCCTTGAACGCCCACAGGCTCTTGCCGGCGCCGCCCTGCTCCAGGACCTTCCGACCGATCCGCTCGAAGTCGAAGCGATCGACCCAGAACAGCATCTCGTCGGTGTCATCGCTTGCGGAGATGTTTAACGTGGTAGTTGGACCGCTTAGCGTCCGACCACCACGTTTAGCCACTTTTACAGGAGCGTTGACGTCGGAGGACGACATCTTGTCAATGCGGACAAGAGCCAGGAATGATCCGTCCATGCCGGCTTGAATGTCGATCACGGCCGTAGGCGTCGAGATGATGTTGACCATCTTCAAGTCAGGGACGATCCTCTTGATGGCGTCGCGAATCGGCCACAGCGAATCAATCTTGGTCTTGCTAGACGCCATCTTCTTGGCCAGGGCACCCTCGAGCTGGATGTTCTTCTTCCTGGCGTCCAGTATCTTCATAACGGCCGCTGGCCCGATGCCGTCGACGTTGGTCAAGGGTCCGACGAGCTTGCGAGAATTGCCAATCTTCACAGGCACCCACTTGTCCACGCTTCGCTCCGGGTCGAAGGCCACGTACTCGACGCCTTCCTTGGCCAGCTCTCGAAGCATCTGAATTTGCCTGGACGGGTCGCTTTCCACGTCCATGGTCGCAGCCGCAAACTCCAGAGGATAGTGAGCCTTGAGCCAGCAGCACCAGTACGAGACGAGGCCGTAGGCGACGCTGTGGGCTCGGTTGAATGCCCATGCTCCGAATTGGCACATGTCGTCCCAGAACTTGTCCAGGATAGGCATGGGCGCGCCCTTCTTGGCAGCGGCCGACTTCCACCTGTCTCCGAACTGGTCGAAGAACTCCTTGCCCAGAGACTTGGACATGGCCTTGCGAAGCGCGGTCACGTCCGCCCAGCTAAGGTCCCCGATCTCGCGGCCGATCTTCAGGACGGTCTCCTGATAGATGACGATGCCCAGGGTGTCCCTCATGTATGGCTCGAAGATGGGATGGGGGAATTCCACCTTGGCACCATTCCTTCGCTTGATCCACATGTCCGTGCCGCCAGAGGCCAGAGGACCTGGGCGGGCCAGAGCCGTGATCGCGATCAAGTCCTCCACGGAGTCGACTATGATCTCCTTGGTGATGCCCTGAACCGCAGAGCCGATGAATTGGAAGATGCCGGAGAAGTTGCCGCGATTGAGAACTTCGAAGGCCGCAGGATCATTTAAAGGTATGGAGTTCAGGAAAATATTATAGTCTTCCTTTACTCCAATCAGCTCCAGCGTCCTCTCGAAAATCGACAACTGGGTCAAGCCCAACGCGTCGATTTTCAACAGGTTGAGGTCCTCCGCGTCCTTCTTGTCGCACATCGCAGCCCCGGTCTTGGAATCCACGGCCACGTATTCCGCGATCGGCTCTTGAGTGATGACCATGCCGGCGGCGTGCTGGCCTATGGAGTTGGGGTGGTTCTCCATCCTGGTGACTATGATGCTTTCTGGAAATTCCGAGAGCATCTTTCTGCCGGCCTCGGTGTCCTTCAGAGTATCCTCGATGGTGGCGGAGGCTCGCGAGTCTCCGAACGCCCGCTTGATGGCGCCCTCGGCCACCTTCTCTATGTCCCAGCTTGGTATTCTTAAGGAGATGCCCACTTGATGGAGCGCGGAGCGAGGCTTGAACTGGCCCACGGAGCCGAGCCTGGCGATCCTCTCCTTTCCGTACTTCTTCTCCATGTACTCGAAGACGAGGTGGCGCTGGGCATCGGAGAAGTCCACATCCACGTCTGGCAAGTCAGCTCTGGTGATGTCGATGAACCTCTCGAAGATAAGGCCGAAAGGAATTGGATCGATGGTGGTGATGCCGATCAGGTAGCAGACCAGGGAGCCGCAGGAGGAGCCGCGGGCAGGGCCCACGATCATCTTGGTCTTCGCGAAGTTGATCACGTCTGCCAGCACGTAGAAGTAGTCCTCGAAATTCTTCTCGGCGATGACGCTCAGCTCTCGATCGAGCCTGTCCCTATAAATGGGATTGGCTAGATCGCATTTGAGCTTCTCTGCTCCGTCGATGCACATCTGCCGCAGTGTCTTGGGCTTCTCGGGAACAACCAGCGTGGCTTTCTTCAGGGAAGCCTTGCAATTCTTGAGGATGATGTCTCTGTTGGCCAGAGCATGCTCCTTGAGGCCAGCAGCCTGCGGCCAGATGATCGCCTTGGACCACTCCATGTCAGAGAGAATGTGCTGAGGATAGCTCTGCGTGTTGGCTCGGCCTCCAAGCATGACTCGATAGAACTCGCGATCCTCCTCGCGAGTATAGACATTGTCCGAGACGGCGCAAACCTTCCACTTCTCCTTCTTGGCTCTGATGATTGCGGCCAAGGGAAGGGATGGAGACAGCCCTATGAAGAAGTCTGGATCATCCCTGTCCGCCGAATCGAGCAGGACCCGCTCGCCGGAAATCTTGAACAGACCTTCCAGCTCTCTAGCCTGAGAGTACGTGATGGATGGCTCCTTGCCGGGGTTGGAAGTCGCCAGAGCCACCAGCTCGTTAAGCGGCCTTAAGGATTCCTTGGCAAAGAATTTCCAATAGTCGAGAGTTTGGCTCTTGCCGCCTAGGGCCTCGGTCACCCCGATCTCGACGCCGTAGACTGGCTCCATGTCGTTCTTCTTCGCCAATTTCGTCCAGCGATTAAACGCGAACGTGGCCGCGCGATCGCAGATCGGGGCCTTGACGAAGCCGATCTCCTTGAGGCGAGACATCACCTCCTCGAGGTGGCCGGCGGCGTAGCGAAACGAGAAGCCGGTGCGGATCATATGAGTCTCCATACTTTAACCCAACGATGCCACGGCCAAGCGGTCCAAGTGCGGCCGTAGATTCGAACCGATCCTCCGAACCCAACCTTAAAATATTCTACTATGCACGACTTAGGCATTGGCTTTCCTCAATATTGCATCGCAGTGACAGCGCCGAGGAGCGCAGAAGCAGATCAGGTTGAAGCCTCACAGGGCAGAGACGTCCAGGGTCGGAAGAATCTCCCTCTCGAAGCGGTCGCAAACTTGATCTCTGTCGCCGTCGACTCCTATGACGAATGGATTGCCATATGGGCTTCCCCTGCTGCAGTACTTGGCGCCTGCCCAATCTTCCTGCTTCATCTTGTACTTGTTGAGAACTAGCGGGCTCATTTCTTGAAGCACCCAGCAGATAGATTCTTCTCGCCTTGCTGAACGAAGCGGCTGGCTGCCTCGCACGTTTCCTTGGAAGTGAACTCCTGAAACGTGACGATTTGGTTATATTCCCTTACTCCGTAGTTGCTCAAGGTGGATATGACGATCAAGACGTAGAAGGTCACCATGGTCTTACCTCGCTTTTCTTCTTTCGGTCAGGATCGAAATTCGCCAGCGGTCAAAAAACCGTGCCACTTGCATTTTGTAGTCATGGCAATACTCGGCATTAGTGTCGGCTTCTCGCGGTTGCCGTCCCATTTCCAGCCATACCCACTTTCGCCCGTGTGGACTGGGAGTTGATTGGCCACGCCGCAGCCACATGGGCACACAAATGCCAATTGTGTACCACTATCGAAGTCCGACCATCGCGCAGTGCCGGGCGGCAAATCCTTCCTGTAGTGAGCGCCATCCTCTCCCATTGTCATCAAGTGGTGCTTGAAAACGGGCGCGTCAGTAAAGCTGATTGGCAGGTTCATTTGTCTTCCTTGGTCAGGATCACGTACTGGCGACTATCTCGCCTGTCGCCTTATCGATCAATACGAGATGCACGAGCGGTTCAGGTCTTGGATAGGGCTTCCTAGCTTGGCAGACGCCACGCACAGGATCTTTGCCCTCCAATGTGGCTCCGCATGCAGGACATGGACGATGCGGCCCGACAGGGAACGCAAGGTCGTCGGCATCAGTAACTCCGCAATATTCTGGCCTCATGCCCCATCTCCATTTAGGATCGTTCGGACGCAAGGGCGTCGCGGGCTACCTTGCCCATCTCCTCGAAAATTTCAGCCCAGATATCCAAATCCTCGATGCCGAGCTGGTCATAACGGAAGCCGCGCCGATCATCCAAAACCTGCAAGTAAATCTTGCGGCCTAGTTCACGGTCGGCGTTGCCGAGGGGCAGTTCGTGGTAGCTCATGCTTTGTCTCCATCTCCTATTGAAGTTTGCTTCTCGGTCAAGAAACGATTTCAAATAGCATCCAGCGTCTTGATATGCTTCTGCCGACATTCATCGGAGCACGACCATTCTCCGCAGGTCGGGCACTCGAACTTGGTGTGCTCGAACTTCTTCCCGCAGGTATAGCAGTGCGTTTGCTGGGCGTGTGCCTCGCGATCAAGCTCGTTTGGCATTGACCATCTCCCTAGGGTCAGCGGCTCAAGTTGACGAACGTACCGATTAGATTCACTATGCTTGCGGCCAAAAACATACCGAAATGGTCTGCGCTATATTCGCGCCATTATAGGTCGCCAGAGAAGCGAGCGAGACTCCTACGGCTAAATACCAAAGCAATATCTTCATTTTCCTTCTCCGCTGTTAACGGCGCGTGCAGCCACAGTTAGAGCACTTGCTTGGCGGCGCGCTGTTGAAAGGCCAATCCTCCGGTTCGTAGATGCGGACCCATGGATAAGGGTGGTTGCGTGCCCAGCACCATAGCTTCTTAAGCATCTGCATCTGCGTCTTCTCCCTCTAGACCATCATCAACGTGCTTCCGCATTTCCTCGACCGCAGCGAAAGCGTCCCGGACCTCCGGATAGAGATGCTTGATGTTCTCCAGGCTCGGCATTGCGATGCCGCCACGGAGCATGTTGAGATGAACGGCCGCAGGATCTTTGAGGATGGCTTCTAGTTCCGGCGAGCTCCCAGCCGGGGAATGCGAAGCGGCCATTTCACTGACCGCACCAAGCAATGATAGTTCTGGATCATACTCTGGACGCTGCCACATACTTCTTGTCGCCGCCGGGGCGGGATGGGCGGTGGGCGCAGTATCAGCCCCGGCATAATCCGGCATCACTGACGGATCACATTCACCGGAATTGTGAGACGCTGGTACCACCGGGGCTGATTTCGTTCCCGCAGCCGGGGCGGAATGGGCAAGGGCGGCTTTCAAGCATTCGACAACGGGCGCGCTAGTGGAGTTACGTTCGAGCGCTTCGATGCTGTCACGGATCACACGATCAAGCAGAGCCTCACGTGTCGGCTCGGCCGGCGCGGGATGATTATCCCTCCACTTCTTTGCGCTCTCACGCTGAGCGATCTGAGACGGCAACAGCGATCCCGCAGCCGGAAGCCCGTCGAGGATATAGCGCACCATCGCCGTCGCCTGCTCGGCATCAAGCAGAGCAAGCTCGGCTAGAAGCGACGGCGCAGTGCTATGTCGCTTTAGCTTGATGATGATTGTTCCGCCATCTTGCCCGACTATATCCCTGTCGCAAAGGATGACTTTGCGACCTCGATCAACATAGAGCACGCGCTCGACCTCTAAAATCAGCCATTCGCTGCGATCACTCATCAAGGTCCTTTCATCAGTCAAGAATGAGCTTCGGCCCTCGCGGCCCTTCTCTTCATCTTCCTCTCGTGATTCACCTTCCAGTGAACCACCTCGATGTGGATGGGGTTGACGCACAGGGAGAACTCGCAAGTGTGATCGCGGTGATGCTCTGGAGGGCACGGCCTGGGCGGGTTGGCCAGGACCTCGCACGCGAAGCGATGGGCTCTCACGGATGTCTTGCCCAGGCGGAATGACCCGTACCACTTCTTGTTGCCGCGGCCGCGGCTCCTGGCCCCGGCCCAGAACCAGCAGCTGTTGGGCAAGATTTCCACGAAGCTCATGAATCTCTTGATGTCAGCCTCGGTGGCCTGAATCACTTCTCTATCCTCACCGTTACCTCATCGCCGGCAGAGAAGCCGGGCTTTTCCCTTCCGACGCCGAGAGCCACGCCCCAGCCTTCCAGGGAGAGCCACCAGCCTATGGACCTTCGATCGGTGTGCCCCTCCGCCTTGCCCTCGGCCTTGGCCTCGCCGTACTTCTCTATGTCCGTGATCACCTTCTCGAAGCGCTCCTCAACCCTCCCCACCTTGGCCTTGACAATTATTGATTCGGTCACGCCTTCCTCCTGGAAAATGTCTGAGCTATGGCGGAGACGAACCACTTTGAACATTCGTCGCAGACCAGCTTCTGTTGTTGATACGGCTCGCCTCCATCGCCGATATAATAAGAGAAGGATAGCCACCCTGGCGGGGTGCTCTGGGTGTAGTGGCCAGTAGCTCCTTCCTGGCGATGAATCTTGTCGCAAGATTCGCAGGTATAGATGAAGCCTTCAAATTTCTTGACGCTCATTTGATTTCCTCGAATCTGCCATCAAGAAATTGAGCCATCTCTCGAACATGCCACTTCCAGTCATCCTCGGACCGATAGATGACCATGTCCATCCCATCCACCAAACGATCGTGAGGCATCGGAGTTGGTACTCCAGGAGGACTGTCCTGAAGAGTTCCGATGGCCACGATCACGTAAGTTGTCCTGCGCTTCTTGTGGCGCCACCTGCTTCCGACGTATTCGCTCATATCATCTCCCTCTTCCGAAGCTCCACGCAGCAGCGGCACAGAGCCTCGACGTCCACTCTGGCTCTGTGGCTGCCGGCAAACTCTTCCCCGAATAATTCCTTGTGGAGCATGGAGAGCGACAGGCGGTGGCCCTTCATGCCGATGGTCTGCTCCACCGTGCAGATGCCGATGGGCCAGGCAACCTTCCGCTCCAGCCTTTGAGCCTCGATCTCGATCATGTCCTTGTCGAAGGAAAGGTTGTGAGCCACGATCATCTCCCCGGACTCCAAGAAGTCTATGATTTCCGGGTCAAAAGGATTCTCGTTCTCCAGCATCGCGTTGTCGATGCCGGTGATCTTGGTGATCTTGGCCTCCAGCTTGATCGGCACCTTGCACAAGCGCTGC
>Ga0207652_10003908_pt1 | contig 12183 bp, 8 predicted proteins | sample KBSC63BmetaG_FD_184334 | JGI IMG/M metagenome (GOLD analysis project Ga0207652, IMG submission 184334) | Corn rhizosphere microbial communities from Kellogg Biological Station, Michigan, USA - KBS C6-3B metaG (SPAdes) (version 2) | ecosystem: Host-associated > Plants > Roots > Rhizosphere ... | reverse complement strand
TGGAAAATAAAATCAATTTAAACATCACTTCGCCCGATAACTTCTTTACCTGGGCATCTACTTTGGTCTCTACAGCCAAATCCCTAAAGGTTTTTGCTGGAATTAGTTTGAGGAGTTCATTTACAGTTATTGGCAAAATTATTCAAACTTAGGTTTCGAACACTTATGGTCAGGAGGCCTGCGCCAGTTTGGTCAAGTCTGTAGAAGTTTTGCCAGCTAATGAAGCCCAAAAAAGATCGTACCTCCTATCCGTTTTACCATCTAGAAAAAATTGCTCGAGCAAAAAGTAAAACGATAATACCTTTTTCAGCCAAACAAGCTTTTTTTCATTTTGAGTAAGAAAAAGTTTTCCGGCATATGTGTCTATAGAAGCATGGCCAGCAGCTTCTTCAGATAGTTCCTTGATATCTCTGACAAGAGAATTGAGTTCCGTTTCCAGGTTTGGATCAATTTTCCCAGAGTATTTTTTTAATTTTACAGCTAAAGCGTACATTCTTTCTGTAATATTGTCAACTAAGGGGAGTACTTCGCAACTTGCGCCTGCTCCAAAAAGATAAGTTATAAGCATATTTTTTACTTTTTATAATAAATGCGAAAAATGTTGCTATTATAAATCATTACTTACAAAAAATTATGTTCTATAATACCTTCTTTTAAGGCGCTTTCAAATCATTAGTATCTTCAAATCCAATTATTTTGTGAATGCAATATATACCGCAGTTGCTGTTCAGCCTAGGCTTTGAAGTGACGGCTTCATCAACGTCTATGATAACTTTTCATTTCTTTTCAAATTCAAAGATAGGCTTTGTTCAATTCGTTTTTTTGGTGAAGCAGCTGCACTTTTCCTTCGCTCAACACGAACAACGGACTCTTTCATTTTTGGAAGACCAACAAAGGATAAAAATTCTTTGAAAAATAAAACCTTTACAATGTTACATGGATAAAGAATTATACTTTATTTAAAACATCGAAAGCACTACCTCTAAAAATTGTACTTTTTAGCATTTCATCAAAAAGATTCATTGCTTTATCAATGTATTGTAAATTCTTATTTTTTGCTTCATAAAGACCATTTAAAGCACCAATTACAATTTTAACCGGTTCACTGCCGTCATAAAATGGGCCAGTAACGTTGTTTGGCTTATCATAGTTATCATAATATTCTATCAAGTCAATACATTTCTCTGGGTGCTGTTTACTACATTTTATAAGATAATCAAAGTAATAATGTGGATCCCTTATTGCCACTTTTGACGTATAATATTTTTGTATAAGATCGTAATATTTTTCAAAATGAATAGGTAACATTTCATGCAAAAAAGCGCCATTATATTCTTGAACAATTTCTTTTGCGTCATTTTCAAGGAACATACAAAAAAGCTGATAACACTTACTTTTTGTTAACTTATCAGCATCAATCAAATTTTTCACTGCTACATCAATTGTTTTTGCTTTTGCTTTATCACTTTTTTGCAAAGCCTCTTGAAGTAAGTCGTAACTGCCCGATTCATTATTGAGCCAAGCGATAGCAAGAATAATTGATATATTTTCAATTTCACTTTCACATTTCAAAACATTCTTAAAGTAAGGTATTAATGCTTTAAAATTATAACGAGCAAGGTATTGAGCTGTGTTTACAGAAAATTTGAATATTTCTTTTTCAACATTGTCATTAGTGTACGCTAAAAAAACTTCTAAAGTTTTTTCTTTATCAAGATACATTAAGTAAGCCATATAATTTAAGGCAGAAATCCGAACGCTAATAATAGGGTCCTTCGCGGCAATCTTAACTATTGTAAAAATCTTTTCAGCTAACTCTTTCTTGTAATAACATTTAACTATCTCACTTATCGCAGCACCTCTTACACTATTTAAAGCGTCGTGTATAGCAGCATCTATATTTATTACTTTAACCGGGTTTTTATTATTGATTGCTTGATTAGAAAGAAAATTAAAAATATCTTCATCCACCAGTTGGTTTTTATGAAGATAATTAGTGAGCCAAATGATACGCATTATAGCAGCATCGGTAGTTACTTTATTAATCGCTAATTTGTAAAGATGCAAAAATCGCTCGGCATCAAAGTTTGCTTTTTCTAAAGCTGATAAACCTTCAACTATATAATCATCGTCGACAGTTTTTATTGTAAGTATTATTTCTAATAAAGGATAAAAGTATTCTGGTCTTTCTTGCACTACTCTTGCGAATTCTCTTGAATGCTCTGTCTTGCCACCTCTATAATCATTAAAAGTACCATCTTGATAATTTCCATCAAATTGAAGCATTGTTTTTTCCCATGCATCTAAGTCTAAATAATTATACGCTTTATCTGGTAATGGCGGCCCGACTCTATGGAGACTAACACCTCCTGATAATTTATTTTCGGCGACTTTATATTTTCGTTCTAATTCCTGAAATAGCCTTCTAATCAAAGCGTTTTTATTGATCTCCTCTTTGGGAACTGAAGAAAAATATTCAAATTTTAAATGACCAAAATGACTGCGAAGAATCTTTTTACCATTAACCTCGTGTATGTAATATTCAGGGTGCTTAGATTTAACTTTGGCTATAATATCTAAAATTTCTTCCTTTTCATTTTCTTTGAAATACACAAAAGAAGCGTGTAATAAATTACGAATGTAATAATTCAAAACTTGGTTTTCTGGCGAACGTATAAGGACGTCTTTTATAATTTTATAGCTATAATCTTTATACTCTATTGGACTACCGGTATAGCTGGCGCACATAATAATTTGCAATGTTGTATATTTTGTTTCATGGTAACATAGAATGAATTGTTTGAAAGCGGTGGAGTTTGATTTTGAAAGCTCTTGTGCAGTGTTGAAAAGTAATTTCAATAGCTTATTATCTTCATCATCTATATAATCCCTATTTAGATTAAATGAACCATACTTTGCGTCATATAAGTAAAACTCTTCCTCAGCATCAAGATCAATTTGCTTAAGTCGTTTTGAAATATTTTGAACTAATATATCTATTCCAAATTCAAAAAATTTCTCTTTATTATTTATTGACAACTTTTCGAAAATATTACAGACATGATGCTCATACATGGATGAGCTTTGATTGCCGTTTAAATTAGGTTCTTTTTCCAAAACAATTCGGAATTGTTTAATACACCAATCGTAATTATAGTCAATAGCAGCTTCGATTATGCTTAACCTGCTATACCAATCTTCATTAATATTTCCAATATACTTTTCAAAAACTTCAAAGCAAACAGGATAATCCCATTTTTTTAAACCAAGCAGAATCCATAATACTATATTACTGTCATTTTTAAACCTTTTTAATTCATGTAAATATTTAATTGCATCTTTTTGATTATTCTGCAATGCTTTCCTTATAATTGAAGACCAAAGATTACTATAAAACTCTAAATCTATATTTTCAATTTTTGTTTTTTTTCTCGAAAAAAATGAAACTATTTTGGAAAAAATATTCTCTTTAGAGGGTTGATAAAAAATTAATCTATCAATTACTTTTTTAGCTGACAATATTGGAAACCAACTTTCCCCAACAGCCGATTCTAAAAATGGAAGAAAAAATAATTTTCTTTTTAGTAGTTTGTTTGTCACTAAGGAAACTTCTTCCGGTTTTGGGTGTTGTAAAAATCCTATTTCGTGAATAATTAAAAGTTGTATATGGAAACGGTACTTATTTGAGAACAGAATTTTGGTAATGAATCTTATATACTCTTTAAAGTTTTCTTGCCTATAAAAAGCAAGCATGATCTTTAAAGTTGGTCTTATATAAATACTTTGATTTTCAGTAAGAATATATTCTTCAAGAGATTTTTCTTTTTCAACAAAAGAGCGGGCGAAAACATAATCGTAGAAAGTTTGATGAAAAAATTGTATTTGTTTCTGCGAGCCTAAAATAAGCCCCCTACTCTTTAAAAAATCTATTACCCTTGTATCCAGATTTGACAATTCTTTTGCTTCTATTGATAATCGATTAAGGGCGTATAAATTATTCGCAATGTTATAAAGAACTGATTTCACTTCCGAAATGCTGAACTCTTTAGAAATAATTGTATGCTTGTTCCATAACTCATCCATTAAATCCATTGCAGTATTTATACTATTCAGATTTGTATCATGGTTATAAATTTTGCAGAAGATTTCAAGATAACTTGGTATTCGTATTAAATCTATGAGCTGTTCAGATAATGAAGTAAGCTTGATAACTAATTTTCGCAAAATAGTTTCAAGCTGCGCTATGGTTAATTTTTCAACTTCAACCTTTTCAAACTTTCTAAAAAAATTAAATTCAAAATCATAAGTAAGATCAAATTCACGAATCGCAACCACCAGCCTTACTTTATTTTTTAAGAATCCGGGTTTGCCATTTACTAATGAAAGTATATTATCTATTAACTGCCGATAAACATCTAAATACACACGTTTAGAAGTAGCTGTAGTTGATAAAGAATCAATTTGATCTATAAGCACTACAACCTTATCATGTTTCTTTAACAGTATATCGATCAACTTTTCAAGTGGATACTTTAGGTTTGTAAATTCATTGAACTTCTCAATAGATTCGGCATAGTACCGATCTGCCTTTATACCTATTACCGGAATATTATTTTCTAAGAGTTTAATTAACGTATCTTTTAGAATAACTGATTTCCCAAAACCCGGATTTCCAGTCAGCATTAAAATCGGTTCCTTTTCTTTTGGTAATTTATTAGAAAGCCAATTCCATATTTTGTCAGTTTCGCTCCTATGAATGTGGCTGTTATCTAAGTTTGCTAAGCCCCCTTTCCATTCTTTCAACTGCAAAGAAGCGGTTTCAAATTTCTGCAGTATTTCTTTTTCTGTAAGATTAATTTTAGATTGTTCTATTGTGATAGAATTTATCTTTTCTAAAATTTCAGCTGTACTTTTTTTTATTAGACTGTTATCTGTTACTAAACGAATTTTAAAAAACAAGCTACACATCTCGATATTATATTCCTTGTTCAGTTCGGTATCCAAATCCTGGGGAATTAGTTTTTGAATCTTTAATAATTTAAATTTGGAGAAAAGTTCTGCTTTAATTTCAGGAAAATTTAAATCCTTTAATGTTGCTGAATACTTTCTTTTAAAATCGTTAAACCAGTCTTCAATTTTTTCTTCGGTAAAAATTTCTTCGTAAAAATTTGCAATTAAATCCATAGCGGGTTTAGTAAATCCTTTCGAAACAGAAAAATAGTAGTGAAAATTTGCCGGCTCAGGCATTAAACTTTTATCAACGATTGTATATAATACGAACTTTAATATCTCTTTTGCAACTTCAGGTCTGGTTAAGTTTTCTGAATATTTTTTACATTGTATTACTCCTCTAGCTTTTCCATTTTTATATAGAATGCAATCTGCTCCACTATCTCCCGATGCAACAGTTAAATAAATATCATCGAATAAATTATTCCAATCTTCATCGTTTTTTATCTTTTGTTTGTAAATAGTATAAATTAATTCTTCAAATCTTCTATCAGAGGGTAAGAGGTTATAAATGAAACCGCCGACACCTGAAACGGGTGCTTTATCAAGAAAGTCTGCTATTATTGGCTGAGTGAGAGAAATCATATTAAAAGTTAATCAAGAAAAGCCTGAAATGACTTTAAATTTAAAATATTAGTTCTTCTTTATTTCTTCTTCCCCCCAAACATCCCTCCTACTATCTTATCATACAACTCAAACAAAAACTCAATCCGCTTGGTTTCGTTAATAAATGGTTGCGGACGATAACAAAGATCAACGGCTTTATCCAGCGCCTGGTGTGCTTTTACTAATTCCGGTGGCATCGTGTTAGGATCATACAAATCGGCTAAACTTGATTCCGGAAATTTTGCCCTTACATCTAAAACATTTTGCGCAGTCGCTTCTACTGTTTGCTTTTGTTTGCCAGTTGGATTTTCCGGCCAGGGGAAGTTGTTGTAAACAATATCATTTGAATAACGAAAACGACTTTCTAATCTTCCACAAGTGCATTTTACCCAAGCCATATGTATAGCTGAACTTAGGACACCCCAATTGTATAAAGTGCAGTTAGGTATTGCAGTACAAGAATTTCCTACAATATATTCAGAAGAAAAAAAACCAAATGGAATGTAAGTTCTATTTTCAGAAGTATGTAAAGGGATAAGCACATAATTACTATTAGGCTGCCTTATCTCTGCAAATAATGTAGAATAGGCTGCCAGTTTACGTGTTGCCTCTTTTGTACTCTCTTGCCGAAATTTTTTTACGTTATCAATTCTTTTTAAAACATGAGGAAGTTTCTTCAATTCGGAAGGGTTAGAACCTTCTAACCACAAACACCATCTATTATGACTATTTAAAAATTCTTTAGCACTTAAAAAAGGTTTTAAAAATTTTCTTGCATTCGGCTCACTTTCTAAAAATCTTTCTTTTTCTTCATCAGTGAAAAAGAAATTTCCATCATCAACCGGTTTACTTCCATATAACGTTTCTTGAACAATACATATGGGCTTTCTTCGAGATTGTACAAATAAGTCTTTGCCTCCTACCAAATAAGGATTTATATTTTTTACTTTAACCTCATGCGGTTCGGATTTTATATTTTCGTATTCAAAAATCTTTTTATCGTTTGTATCGAAATTGGAATAGCCAATAATAACAACATGGACTGCCGCATTTCCTCTTGCTTCATTTCCCCATTTAAATGTTCGGTGAGCAAAATGGATTTTTATTTTATAACGATTAAATAATTCATTCCACAAAATACCTACCTGCTCACCTTGCGAAATAGAATTAGTACTTACGAACGCACATTTTGTGGTATGGCTTTTATTATATTCTTCCAAATACTTTGCAGCCTTTATATACCATGCAGCCACGTAATCCATAACACCAGCTCCTTTCACTCTGGCAAAAATCGTCTCGATATCTTTTTTCTGTTCTGCGTTCTGCAAACTCTTTCCTACAAACGGCGGATTACCAAAAATATAATCATACTTCTGTTCTCCTTTTTCCCAAGGCAAGGGATCAATTAAGCTTTGCCAGTCTATCCTTAAAGCGTTGCCATTTTTAATAGTGGCGCTTTTCTTCAAAGGCAGCCTCACATAATATTCGCCAAATGTTTCACTGGCTTTCATATTCATTTGATGATCTATCAGCCACATGGCTACCTGTGCTATCTGCGCCGGAAACTCTTCATATTCTATTCCATAAAACCTGTCCACATCCAGCAAAAAATAATCGCCGATATCCATTACCGTTTGATTCTGTAATAAGTTCTTTACGACTTCCATTTCCAGCAATCGCAATTCGCGATAAGCGATTATTAAGAAGTTGCCACAGCCGCAGGCAGGATCCAAAAAACGCAGCTTGCTTATTTTATCATGAAACTTTTGCAGCTTCGGTTTGCTGTCTTTTATATTTTCAAACTCTTTCCAAAGCTCATCCATGAACAAAGGTTTGATAAGTTTCAAAATGTTTTTCTCACTGGTGTAATGGGCCCCCAAAGTCCTTCTTTCCACAGGATTCATCACACTTTGAAAAAGAGAGCCAAAGATGGCGGGAGATATTTTGCCCCAATCTAATAAACATGCATCCAGAAACACTTTGCGCATGTCACCATCAAAACTGGCTATTGGCAAATATTCTTCAAACAATTTACCGTTTACGTAAGGAAATGCGGCAAGGCTTTCATCAAGGTTTTTAAGACGGGTTTGCTTTGGAGTATTCAGTATTTGAAATAATTGTGCCAGGTGATTGGCAAGATCGCTGCCATCTTCATTGGTTCGCTGATCTATGTAATCATACAGGATTCCCTTCTCAAAAATGCTGGTATCATCAGCAAACAAACAAAAAAGCAATCTTACCAAATACAGTTCCAACGAATGTCCTGTATATCCTATCGCTTCCAGTTTATCATGCAGCTTGCCCATCAAAGCCGCTGCTTCAATATTTACCGGGTCTTGTTCTTTATAAGTTCTTTTTTGATAACCGGCAATGAACCCAAAGAGGTTCACATTATTTACAAAATCAGGAAGATTAAATTGATGGGCAGTTTTTTCTTCCAGATCATAAAGATTGAATCTTTCAAAATCACTAACAAGTATATAGCGCGGAAGTTCACTTTCCTTTAATCCGGGGAAATAATCTTTGGCCTGGTTGTAAGCCTTTATCAAATCTTTGCCACGGCTTTTGTGTTCGATAAGAATGACACCTTTCCAAAGCAGGTCTATGAACCCTTGCTTATCATCTATCTTTTTTACTTTCTGTTCAAACGTGGCAACCCTGCGGCGGGAAATTCCAAATACATTAAAGAAATCATCCCAAAAGGATTTCGCTTCTGCATCTTCACTTTCTTCATCCTTCCATTTGTTGGAAAAAGCAACAGCGCGTGTTTTTATTTCATTCCAGCTTAAGGGCATAAGCAAATCAGTTATCTCACAAAGTAAGAAATAAATGAATTGAATAAATTACTCTGTTAATAATTTCTTTCGTTTAAATTCTTACAATGAGGGCTAGCGATATGAAATAAAACGGAAGGAAGTTGATTTTATACGCAAATAATGCAGGAAGCAGAAATGCTAAATATTCATTTTACTAAAATACAAAAGTTTTCTTTTGTATCGGAGAAATATTAGTCAATGCTTTTAAATCTATTGGTGAAGCATGAGATTAAATTACGGATACGGTTAATTCCGCTTCTGTAATTCCTGCATTATGATTTTTTTCGACTGAGCTTATTGGTAACGTTTGTATCTCCCGCTTTACTTTTTTTCAAAAACATATTCCCGGACTTAGCAGCTTCATACAACTCTTTAATTGCTTCATTTTCCGTAGTCAATTCCTTTATTTGTAACAATAAAAGAATTTGTTCTTGTTTAGCAATTATAGCATCTAGTCCCATTTTTGCAATTGATATATGGGTGGATGCAGGAAGTGAAGTGTTTTGAAAGTCGCGACTTTCATTTATTATTTCTTTTTGCTTTTGTAAAGCTTTGATAGCCGTATGAATATCTGTGTAATCGGTAGTAAAATAATAAGCCAACGTTTCGGCCATTTCTGAAGTTGTTGAAGAAATTCCTAACTCAATTTCTTTGTACAAGCTCTCATCAATTTTCAAAAGTTCAGCAACTTCCTTTTCTGTAAGACCCTTTGCGATTCGGGCTGTAATGATTATTCTGTTCATGATGCCTTTTTAGTTTAGGCAAATCACTAAACAATCCGGTAGGTATCCTACTTGTGAAGTGTGTTAATTACTTTTGAGAGATAGCAAATGCATTTTTTGCAACTACTTAAATGAAGTTTTCTCAATCAGCTTTTCTAACCTCATCATCATCTCATCTTTCTCCTTCAACATTCTTTCATACAAAGCAATCTTTTCATCATGAAGTTGAACAAGCTTTTCAATCGGATGAAAAGTAGGATTATTATTTACTACTGCTGCGTTATCATTAAATGTGCTAGAAATAACAGTGATAGCCTGTTCCTCATCAAAATTCTGTATCGCTTCAGCAGGTATTTTTAGAACAGAAGAAATCTGTTGCAGCAATCCCGGGTCAATTGTTTCTTTTTGCTCCAACAATGAAACTTTTTGCTGGTTCCAGTCGTCGCCAAGGTCTGCTGCCAGTGCATCCTGTTTTATCCCAAGCATTTCGCGGAAGCGTTTTACGTTACGCCCTTCGTGTATCCTTTTTGAAGTTGCTGTACTCATCATAAGCAAATTTATCTTAAAAATTATTGATTGATAAAGTTATGTAAAAAACAAAGTAAAACCGGTAAATCACAAACTAAAAATGTAGGATACGGGATTAAGCCGGAGGTACTTTGCTTTTCACATGAACTGTTGTTGGTAACAGTCAGATAGCAAAAATCATTCACCTGAATTATCATTTTATGAAAGAAGAATCACCGAAAGATGTATTTGAGACCAAGTGTTGGTTGTATAATGTAATCAACGATCCTTACCAGGTATTTGCAGAATCTTTTTCAATGGCAGGCTTGGCGCATCTTCGCAGCTTTATAAAAAAAATATTGCATTATGCTGAGGCCAATGAAATCTACCGGAAAGAATCCCCTTGTGATGTATTACTGTGCATGAGGGTCATTCGTTCCCTGATAAAAGCAGCGGATCGTTTAAAAGAAAAAAAGAACGGCCCTATAATAGATTCCGCAGAGGATGTATTTAATAAAAAATATTATTGCAGTCATTACCTGACTTCAAGCCAGTGGGAGGATTTTCCCCGCTTCTTATCATTGAAGGAGTTTTGCAATCCTTACAGAGTGTTTAAGAAATTCTTTAAATACCAGGACGCTCATGCGTGGTTACATGACTTGCAGGAAACTGTTGATTGTGCCCTTTCTAAAAACAATGGAGAACTTGGATTTGAGATGATTGTTATTTACTCGCACCTAATGAAACTGGCGGAGGCGGCTCATTTAATCAATGTAAGAGAGATTACTCATATCGGCGGAGTTCTTAAGAATCGCTTCATTAATAATTAATCAACCAGCATTATTCTTAACAGTAAAAAATAAAAACATGAAAAATTACATCAACCAGCTCAATGGCACAGAACAAAACGCAGTTTACTGTATCAGGAAACTCATCTCTAATCAACTGAATGCACTCATCATTTATTGCTTTGGCTGCAAAACCGACATCAGCATCCAGCGAAGCGCATTTACTAAAAACAACTTTAAAGAAAAGCGTGAATTTAGCTGCGACCTGCTTATTATTACCCCCGACACTGCAGTAGTGGATGAAGAAAAGCGCCGGGATATACAGGAAATGATTGGCCATTTCGGCAGGGTAAATATGGTAATTCATCCGCTAAGCTTCGTGCTTCGTAAACTGAACGAGGGAAATATATTTTTTAGCTGGGTACAAAGAGAAGGTATGTTATTATTCGACCGGAATAACACTACGCAGTTACTGCCATCAGCGGTAGAAGGTGCTTATCGCCCACAGGCAGCACAGTATTATTTGAAACACTACGCCATGAACGATTATCTTGACGCAAAATTTGAACCTCTCATAAAGCCTGAACCCAAACAAAAACCTTCACAACCATCACAACCGGTAGAAATAAAATTGACACTGGATGCAGCAAATGGCTGGCAACCGGTCGCAACAAAATTGTAAGCCATCATTATTCGTTCTTTTTGTGACAGCCAGGACAAAGCCGGTATTCTAACCGGCTTTTTTTACATTTTTCCAACGGTTCGTGATGACACGATAGCAGCAATCAGCTAAAGATACATGGCACTCACAACCCCTGAAGGCATAAACGCTTTATTCTTCGTTTTTTCCAAATGCCCGTTTTTTATAAAATTATATTCCAGTGAAATAGCAGTAACAACGAGGCTGCCGGCAGTTGTGTTTACAGGCAATGGCACAATTCGTTCAGCCACTTCTGTTTCATTATATTCATAAACAATGGAGGTAGAAATTCCACCGGTTGCAATACCGGTTTCTACATTACAACCGGCAACGGCAATGTTGCATTTCACAGAAACAGTACCAGCCGGTGCAGATATGGCTTTTGCCGGCACAAAAGCCGGGATCTTTAATTCCAGCAAACCGGGTTCGGCGATCGTTACCAGCAATGGAATCGTCCATCTTTCTGTTATCGAATAGCCTTCTGTAAACTGAAAGTTATTTACTAACGGTACATCATCACAATGAAGGACAGGATCATAACCGGAACGCAGCCATTGAAACAAGACAGATACAAGTCTTGTCTGCATTTTATTATCGGCCGGAAAGGGAATAACCGGAAGCAGTTGTTGCCTCAAACTTGCACCCATGCGGGATGCTTTGCCAAATTCACCGGCTCTTTTTTTGGTAGCTTTTGTTTGTTTTACTTTATCCGGAGCAGTACGAATACGGTATTTGTCACCTTGTTTGTAAAAAATCAGGTTGCCAATGCGGCCTGTTAGCTGTACATTCAGTTGTGAGGGCATATTTGTTTGTATTTTAATTTATAGATAAAGCCTGTTTGCTCCTGCTTTGCAAGGTGGATACTCCCTGTTTAAAGGCAGGATACTCCCTGCCTTAGCCCTTGCAGGGGGCTGACCAAAAAGGTAAAACAGCGCATTTTATTTCCGCTGGATTTCTATGATTTGTAACTTTCTTCTTTCTGAAAAATATCTAACTCTGAGGCGTTTAAAATTGGTTTGATGTCGTTTTTTAGC
>Ga0207652_10003906_pt1 | contig 12188 bp, 9 predicted proteins | sample KBSC63BmetaG_FD_184334 | JGI IMG/M metagenome (GOLD analysis project Ga0207652, IMG submission 184334) | Corn rhizosphere microbial communities from Kellogg Biological Station, Michigan, USA - KBS C6-3B metaG (SPAdes) (version 2) | ecosystem: Host-associated > Plants > Roots > Rhizosphere ... | reverse complement strand
CGCCGCCGATCCCGTCCCGGCAACGCCGGCCGCCCGGGCCCGGTTGATCTCGTTGAGCAAGCAGTTCGCCGATGCGTGCTGGCAGCGCAACGGCGACTACCTCGCTCATGTCGGCACTCTCGACAGCGCGCGGGACATGGATGTGCTGCGCGCCGCGCTCGGCGACAAGAAGCTCACCTATTACGGCGCGTCGTACGGCACGTTCCTCGGCGCAAAGTACGCGCAGCTGTTCCCGACCCACATTCGCGCGCTCGTGCTCGACGGCGCGGTCAACCCGGCCGAAAACACCGTCGCCGGCGACATCGAGCAGTCGCGCGGATTCGAGACCGACCTGGATGACTTCCTGGCCTGGTGTGTGAAGCAAGGCTCGTGCCCGCTCGGATCGTCCCAGTCCGCTGCCTCCGCCGGACTCGACCAGCTGACCGCGCAGGTCCGGGCGCACCCGGAGTCGGTCGGCGGCCGGAGTCTCGGCGCAGGCGAATTCTTCATTGGTCTGGCGTCGGGCTTCTACAGCACGTCGGAATGGGAATCGCTGCGCCAAGCGCTCGCCGACGCGAAGAACGGACACGGCGCCGGCATGCTCGCCCTGGCCGACCAGCTCACCGAGCGGCAGCACAACGGCTCCTACACCAACCTGATGGAGTCGAACATGGCGATCAACTGCATCGACCGGGATTCGCCGAGAAGCGTCGCCGGCTTCGACGCGGCTGCAGCCCAGGCGCAGAAGGCATCACCGCACTTGTAAGGACATCCTCTACAGCTCGCTGCCGTGCGCGTTCTGGCACGTGCCGCCGGTCGAGCGCGCGCATCCGGTCAGCGCGCCGGGCGCGCCGCCGATCATGGTCGTGGGCACGACGCACGACCCAGCAACGCCGTACGCCGACGCGCAGGCGCTGGCGGCCCAACTGGGTCCGGCCGGCCGGCTGCTCACCCTCAACGGTGACGGACACACCGCCTACCTGCGCGGCGACCCGTGCATCATGCGTCTCGTCGACCCCTACCTCACGGCCGCCCGTGTCCCGCGCGGCAGCCTGCGCTGCGGGTAGACTTTTCCGGACACCGCCTCGGTGGTGCGCGCCGCCTTAGCTCAGTCGGCAGAGCGATTCACTCGTAATGAATAGGTCGTCGGTTCGATTCCGACAGGCGGCTCCACCTGCACCAACCTTTGTTGCCCGACACCCTTCCGGCCCCGTACGGTCCGGACATGCCCCGCGCCCGAAATGTCGTGTTGGCGGCTGCCGTCACGATGGGAGCGATGCCGGCCCTGCTGATGCCGTCAACGGTCTCTGCCGCGACGAAGCCGTCGTTCACCACGCGGCTGCTGTCCGGGTCGAGCGGGTTCTCCGAGCCGCGGGTCACCGTCACGCCGGACGGGACGCGCTACGTCGACACCAACGCGAAGGACGGCACCGAGGTCGTCTACGCGAGCAAGGACGGCACGTCGTGGCACCTGGTCGGCGGCACTCCGCCGGGGCAGACCAACCCGACGACTGACGTCGACATCGTCTCCACCCGCACCGGGCGGCTGGTCGCGAGCGAGCTCGACTTCACCGGCATCAACTTCATCACCGACTACTCCGACGACAAGGGCGCGACGTGGACGTCGTCCACGGGGACGACATACGCCGACACCGACCGGCAGTGGCTCGCGGTGGGTCCCGACGACGCGACGACGCACCAGCCACGGGTGTACCTGCTGTTCCACAACCTGCTGTCCGGGCTGTTCACGCACAACATGTTCGTGATGACGAGCACCGACGGCGGCGCGACGTTCGGACCTCCGGTGCCCGTCGCGCTTCCACCGCAGCAGGACTGGGCGGACCTGCAGTGCGCGGACTCGGGTGGTCCGTCGAACATCTTCTACGACAAGGCAAGCAACCGCGTGTTTGTCGTGTTCGGCACCCGAAGCTCACCGGCCGGCGGCTGCGCGGCGCAGCCGACGGAGATCAACGTCGTCGCGGCGAACCGCGTCTGGGTCGTCTCCGCCGCTGCGGACAAGACGGCGACTCCCGGCGCCTGGACACCGCATCTCGCCGTCAACGACACCGGCACCGGTCCGGGCGGCTCGTCGCGGATCACCGGCATGCAGCTCGCACCCGGGGCATCGGACAGTGCGGGCAACATCTACGTCGCCTATCCAGAGTCGATCAACGACTACCCGGACTATGACGGTGCCGCGATCAAGGTGGTGCACGCGTCGAAGGACAGCCTCGACCGCTGGTCGGCACCAAGCGTCGTGGCCGCCTCCGGCGGTGCGGGCAACGTGCTGCCGCACGTGATCGCCGGCGACGCCGGAAAGGTCGACGTCGCGTACTACCACGGCGTGAAGAACGGGTCGAAGATCGCGTGGTACTCCTACGCCGCGCAGAGCTTGGACGCGCTGTCCGCGTCGCCGCACTGGTCGAACGTGCTGCTGTCGAACGTCGTCGTGGAGCCCAACCAGACGGCCAGTCAGCTGATGGGTGCCTGCATGCAGGGGCAGCAAGCGACACTCAACGGCTTCGCGTGCGGGCGTGCGGCTGACGTCTACGGCATCGGGCTGGACCGCTGCGGTGGTCTGCTGCTCGCCTGGCCGGCACAGGCGAACCTGCGCACCGACGGCACGTATGCAACGCAGCAGACCGGCGGGCCGACGCTGGCCGCGTGTCCGCGTACGGCGACACACAGCGGATCCGGCGCCTCTCGCTCGACCAGTCACGACACGACCTCGTCCGGCGCGACCGGCGGGCTGGCGTCGACCGGCCTGCCCCCGGCGCTGCCCGTGGGTGGAGTAGCTGCGCTCGGTGCAGCGGCGGTGCTGATCCGTCGCCGTCGCCGGGCCTGACGATCAGCGAGCTCTGCCGCTGCCGCTGGAGATCTCGAGCGACGACGTGTCGACCGCCTCGAACGCGCTGGCCGGCACCCGCTTGAGCTGGTCGAGCAGGCCGGAGGGCCAACGGGTGTCCTGCGTTCCCTGGAAGTACCACGGCGAGCCGTTGTCGGCGAGCACGAGGCCGTAAGTCTTCATTGCACGCAGCACGGCCTGGGTGTCCTTGCGCAGCGATGCCGAGATCCGGTAGCTCGCCTTGAGCCGGAACCTCGCGCCCATCGGCGGATAGCTCGCGCTCGTCGTCGACCCCGCCTGATGGCGAGCGGGCCATAGATAGGACTTGGACGTGACGTTGGTCGTGAACCTGATCGCGTGGTCGATCGTGCCGCTCTCGACCTCGCTGTAGCGCAGCAGCCCGGGCATGATCGGCAGTCCCGCTGCGTCGGCCGACGTCCAGCCGGCCGGGCGCAGCTTGTCGCTGCCGAGCGACCAGGTCGCACCGGATCCAGCGGTCCAGCGGCCGCTGGACGTGTGGTGCAGGTCGTAGAGCTCGTAGAGCCGGCAGGCGGTCTTGTCGACGATGATCGCGTGCCGGTCGCCGTCGGCGTTCGCCCCGCCCTCGATCTTGGTGTCGCTGCCGAGCGGGTAGCCGACATGGTCCGACTCGTCGGAGTAGATGAACGACACCGACACCTTGGCGTGCGAGGAGGTGACCCAGGTGATCGGGATGCCGTAGGGCACCGGCTGCGCGCCGTACGACGGCCCGAAGTCGGGGTGGATCTTGCTGCTCGAGGACATGTGCGAGAGCCAAGCGGCGCTGTGCCTGTTGACCGGGAGCTTCGAGATGCCGGCGTGCCAGTAGTTGTCCGGCGGGAACGCGTAGCAGCTGGTCCCCGGCAGGTGGTGCACGGTCGCCAGGGCCGGCGGCGCGCCGAGGCCCACGGTGCCCAACAGGGCAGCGGCGGTGGAGACCGCCAACGTGGCCGGGCGGCGGAAGAGGCTCACCTGAACAATCTCGGCATCCCCGGGCGTTCCGAACAGGTGAAAATTTGCTGTCCAACGGCCTCGCGACCGCGGCTTTTCGGTCACGAAACCGTCACAATCCACGGTCCTGCCTGGCTCCGGTGGCAGCATCGCGGGTGCAGACGGCATCGTGGGCCCGCCCAGATGGGGCCACCGGGGCGCGGGCCGTCGCGGTCCGCGTGCCGTTCAGCGAGGAGTGAGCCGTGGGGAAGTACCTCGCCCGTCGGCTCGTCAACTACCTCATCCTTGTCTTCATCGCCACGTCGATGGCCTACATCCTGGCGGCTGTCTCGCTGAACCCGCGGAGCCACTACGAAGGCCGCAACCCACCGGTGCCGGTGGCGGAGCAGGATCACATCCTCAGCCAGTACAACCTCAACGACAAGACGCCTGTCCTCGAGCGCTATGGCACCTGGCTCTCGGACGTCGTCCACGGCGACTTCGGCAAGGAGTACAACGGCCAGTCGGTCAACTCCGAGATCGGCCGGCGCATGTGGGTGAGCGGCCAGCTGCTGCTGATCGGCACGATCCTCGGTGGTCTCATCGGCATCGCGGCCGGCGCCTACGCCGCCGTGAAGCAGTACCGCTGGCAGGACAACATGCTGAGCACGGGTTCGTTCGTTCTGCTGGCCACGCCGGCGTTCGTGCTCGCCATCCTGTTGCAGGTTGCGGCGGTCAAGTTCAACGGCGCCGTCGGTCACAAGGTGTTCGAGTACTCCGGTCAGTACAACCCGGCACAGGCGGGCGGGTTCTTCGCGCACTTCGGCGACCGGATGAACCACCTGGTCCTGCCGACCGTCACGTTGACGCTGCTCGGTGCGTCGTACCTGATGCTCTACCAACGCAACGCGATGCTCGACGTGCTCGGCAGCGACTACGTCCGCACCGCGCGTGCGAAGGGGCTCCGGCGTACGACGGCACTGCGCCGACACGCGCTGCGGACCGCGCTGATCCCGTCGGTGACGCTGTTCACCTACTCTTTCGCGACCATCTTCGTCGGCGCGACCTTCACGGAGACGATCTACGGCTGGCACGGCATGGGCGAACTGCTCGTGACGTCGATTCAGGGCAACGACACCAACACCGTCACCGCTGTCACGGCCTTCGTCGCCGTGCTCGTCCTGCTCGCCTCGTTCCTGCAGGACATCATCGTCGGCATCCTCGATCCCCGGGTGCGGGTGGGCTGATGACCGTTCCTCCAGAACAGCTGATGGGCACGGTGACAGCCGAGTCCGGAATCGCAGGTCAGGCCACCCTCGACGAGACCCGTGTCCCCTCGCGCCGACGCGTCGTCTGGCGCCGGTTCGTCCGACGCAAGACGGCGCTCGCAGGGCTGATCCTCCTCGCGCTCCTCGTCCTGATGGCCTTCGGCGGCATCCATCTGACGCACTGGAAGTACACCGATCACGACTTCAACGCGTTGCAGGTCGGCCCGACCTCATCGCACTGGTTCGGAACGGACCTCACGGGCAAGGACATGTTCGCGGCCACGATGCGTGGTGCACAGAAGTCGATCGTCATCGCGTTTCTCGTTGCCTTGATGGCGACGGGCATCGCCGCGATCGTCGGGTCATTCGCGGGCTACTTCGGCGGCTGGCTCGACCGGACGCTGATGTGGGTCGTCAACCTGCTCCTGATCGTGCCGTCGTTCCTGATCATCGCGATCCTGTCGCCGCAGTTCCACAGCTTCTGGCTGTTCGTCTTGCTGCTCGGCATGTTCATCTGGCAGATCACCTCGCGAATCGTCCGCGGCCAGACCTTGTCCCTGCGCGAACGTGAGTACGTCCTCGCCGCGAAGTACATGGGAGTGACGGGCCCCAAGATCATCGCGCGGCACATCATTCCCAACCTCGCGTCGCTGCTGATCATCGACGCGACCATCAACATCAGCGTCGCGGTGCTGACGGAAACCGGCTTGTCGTTCTTCGGCTTCGGTGTGCAGCCGCCTGACATCTCGCTCGGCACGTTGATCGCGGATGCGCAGGCGTCGGCGACGGTTTTGCCGTGGCTGTTCCTGTTCCCGGCGGGATTCCTCGTGCTGTTCGTGCTGGCCGTCAACCTGGTCGGCAACGGTCTGCGCGACGCCCTGGACCCGACGTCAGGAAGCAGCCGATGACCTTGATCGACGCGGGCGCTTCGCCCGCGCCCTCGGGCGGCCCCAACGACGAACCCATCCTCGTCGTCGACAACCTGCACGTGACGTTCCCTGTCACCGCCGGCCCGCCGGTGCAGGCGGTGCGGGGGTTGTCCTACACGCTGCGTCGCGGCGAGTCGCTCGGCATCGTCGGTGAGTCCGGATCCGGCAAGTCCGTGTCGTCGATGGCCGTCATGGGGCTGCTGCCTTCGACGAGCAAGATCACCGGGTCGATCAAGCTCGAGGGTCGCGAGCTCATCGGGCTGGGTGACCGCGACGCCTCGTCGTTGCGCGGCAAGCGGGTTTCGATGGTGTTCCAGGAGCCCCTGTCAGCGCTGACGCCGGTCTACACGATCGGTGACCAGATCGCCGAGGCAGTGCTGGTGCACAACGACGTCAGCAAAGACCGCGCCCGCAAGCGCGCGATCGAACTGCTCGACCTCGTCGGAATCCCCAACCCGTCCGAGCGTGCGAAGTCGTTCCCGCACGAGTTCTCCGGTGGTATGCGCCAGCGCGCGATGATCGCGATGGCCATCGCCAACGACCCCGACGTGATCATCGCCGACGAACCCACCACGGCACTCGACGTGACGATCCAGGCGCAGATCCTCGACGTGCTGCAGACGGCGCGCCTGGAGACCGGCGCTGCGGTCGTGATGATCACCCACGACCTCGGCGTCGTCGCCGGCCTCGCCGACCGGGTGCTCGTGATGTACGCCGGGCGCCCCGTCGAGCTCGGCACGACCGACGAGGTCTACTACGCGCCGCGGATGCCCTACACGATGGGTCTGCTCGGCTCCATCCCGCGCATCGACGCGTCCGGCAAGTCGGCGTTGGTGCCGATCGAGGGCAACCCCCCTTCGCTGGCGCACCTGCCGCCCGGATGCCCGTTCGAGCCGCGCTGCCCGCTGGCCATCGACGTTTGCCGAGAGACCGAACCGGACCTGGACCCGGTGCGGCAGTCCTCGCACCTCGCCGCCTGCCACCGGAAGGAAGAGATCGAGACCAACGGCTGGGCGGTCGACGACGTCTTCCCGGTCCCGGAGGTCGGCGAGGCACCGATCGAGCGGCTGCCGCGCGCCGAGCGACCGGAGGCCCTCCGGCTCGATGGTCTCGTCAAGCACTACCCGCTCATGGTGGGTTCGGTGTTCAAGCGCCAGGTGGGCACCGTTCGTGCCGTCGACGGCATCGACCTCGACATCCGCGAAGGGGAGACCCTCGGTCTGGTCGGCGAGTCCGGTTGCGGCAAGTCGACGACGCTGCTGCAGGTGCTCGAGCTGGTTCAGCCGCAGGCCGGAAGGATCGTCGTCGCCGGCAAGGACACCGGCGACTTCAACCGGAGAACGCGCAGCGCGCTGCGCCGTGACCTGCAGGTGGTCTTCCAGGACCCGCAGGCCTCGCTCGACCCGCGGCTTCCCGTCGGAGACATCCTCGCCGAGCCGATGAGCACGCACGGCTACAACCGCAAGGACATCGACCGGCGCGTCAAGGAGCTTCTGGCCTTGGTCGGCCTGGAGCCCTCGCACGCGGGCCGCTACCCGCAGGAGTTCTCCGGCGGCCAGCGGCAAAGGATCGGCATTGCACGTGCACTGGCACTCGAGCCGAAGCTCATCGTGCTCGACGAGCCGGTGTCGGCGCTCGACGTCTCGATCCGCGCCGGCGTCATCAACCTGCTGATGCAGCTGCGCTCCGAGCTGTCGCTGTCCTACCTCTTCGTCGCGCACGACCTGTCCGTCGTACGCACCATCGCCGATCGAGTGGCCGTCATGTACCTCGGCAAGATCGTCGAGATCGGCGACGTCGACTCGGTCTACGCGCGGCCGTCGATGCCCTACACCCAAGCCCTGTTGTCCGCGATCCCGATCCCCGATCCGGACAAGGAGCGGTCCCGGAACCGCATCATCCTGCAGGGCGACCTGCCGAGCCCGGCGAACCCGCCGTCCGGCTGTCGCTTCCGCACCCGCTGCCAGAAGTTCGCGAACGACCTGTCCGACAGCGAACGGCAGCTGTGCATCGACCAGTCCCCGTCACTGACCCCGATGGGGCCCGACCACCAAGCGGCGTGTCACTACGCCGAAGCGCTCGCTGTCGTGTAGCGAGTTGGACAGCCAATGACGGTTGTTCGTCCGACGATCGGAGGAGATGGAGTGAGGATGCATCGACGCGGAGCGCTGCTGGCGCTGCCGTTGACCGCTGCACTGGCGCTGAGCGCCTGTGGCGGGTCGAGCAGCGGTGGAAGCAAGGCGGCGCCGAAGCCGAGCGGGAGCTCGGGCATGGCCGCTATCAACATCAATGCGCACCCGGTCAGCGACCTGAAGGACGGCGGCACCGTTATCTGGTCGATGGACCAGTTCGGTCCGCAGTGGAACATCAACCAGATCAACGGCAACGAGACGTCCATGGTGAACGCCATGGGCGCGATGATGCCGGAGTTCATGGTGTCGGACGAGAAGGCCAACATCAGCTTCAACCCCGACTTCGGTGACGTGAAGCTGGTCAGCCAGAGCCCGCAGAAGGTCGAGTACAAGATCAACCCGAAGGCCAAGTGGTCCAACGGCCAGCCGATCACGGTCAAGGACTTCCAGGCCCAGTGGAACGCGATGAGCGGCAAGAACTCGAAGTTCGACCCCGCGTCGACCTCGGGCTACGACCACATCGCGTCGGTCGACCAGGGCACGGACGACCACGACGTGCTCGTGACTTTCTCGTCGACCTACGCCGAGTGGCAGCCGCTGTTCAGCCCGCTCTACCCGGCCTCGACCAACTCGACCCCGAAGAACTTCGACAACGACTACCTGAACAAGGTTCCGGTGACGGCCGGTCCGTTCAAGTTCGGCGGGTTCGACAAGTCGGCGCAGACCATCACGGCGGTCAAGGACCCGAACTGGTGGGGCGAGCCGGTGCACCTCGACAAGATCGTCTTCAAGACGCTCGAGTCGACCGCTGCCGACCAGGCCTTCGCCAACGGTGAGATCGACTACGACTACCTGATCACGCCGAACGCGGCTGAGTTCAAGCTCGCGTCCGGCAACCCGAACGGCAAGGTGCTCGTGGCTGCCGGCCCGGACCAGCGGCACTTCACCTTCCACAACGGTGGCATCCTGTCCGACGTCCAGGTGCGCAAGGCGATCGCCATGGGCACCAACCGTGCGGCGATCACGAAGGCCGACCTGACGGGTCTGCCGGTGGGCACGCCGGCAACGCTGGACAACCACATCTTCGTCAACACCCAGGCCGGTTACCAGAACAACTCCGGTGACGTCGGCAAGTACGACCCGAACGCCGCCAACCAGCTGCTCGACTCGCTCGGTTGGAAGAAGGGTGCAGACGGGATCCGCGCGAAGGGTGGCCAGCAGCTCAAGGTCCGGTTCACCATCCCGGCCGGCGTCGCCTCCAGCAAGAACGAGGGCGAGCTCATGCAGGCGATGATGCAGGCGATCGGCGTCAAGCTCGTCATCACGACGGTGCCGTCGAACGACTTCTTCGACAAGTACGTCATCCCCGGCAACTTCGACATCACCCCGTTCTCGTGGATCGGCACGCCGTTCCCGGGTGGCGGTTCGCGCGACATCTACATCTGCAAGAAGGGCAGCGCCGGTCAGTCGAACTTCACCGCGACGTGTGACCCCCAGATCGACCAGGACTTCGCTGACGCCCTGGGTTCGCTGGACATCAACACCTACCGGTCGAAGCTGAACGACGCGGATGTGCACGTGTGGAACGAGGTGCACTCGCTGATGCTCTACCAGCGGCCGCAGATGAACGGTGTCAAGAACGGCATCGCGAACCTCGGTTCGTTCGGTTTCGCCACGATCGACTACTCGAAGATCGGTTACCTCAAGTAGGAGTGACGCGAGTAGCAGTGGTGTAGCAAGCACCGCGGGGCCCGGTCGACGAAAGGTCGGCCGGGCCTCGTGGCGTTCTAGATTGGGAATTGTGAGAGGCACGCCGCAGCTCAGCCCGCAGGCGCGGGAGCAGGCCTGGCAACGACTCGACGGCGGCTACGTCGACGTGCTCGTCGTCGGCGGGGGCGTAACCGGCGCGGGAGTCGCGCTCGACTCCGTCACCCGCGGCCTGTCCACCGCGCTGGTCGAGGCCCGCGACTTCGCCAGCGGCACGTCGTCACGGTCGAGCAAGCTGTTCCACGGCGGGCTGCGCTACCTCGAGCAGATGGACTTCCAGCTCGTGCGGGAGGCGCTGCGCGAGCGGGACCTGATGGTGCAGACGCTCGCGCCGCACCTGGTGCGGCCGGTGTCGTTCCTCTACCCGCTCACTCACTACGGCTGGGAACGGCTCTACGTCGGCGCCGGTCTCGCGTTCTACGACGCGATGGGCGGTTCGCACGCACTGCCGCGGCATCGCCACCTCTCGCGCCGCGGCGCGCGGGCACTCGCGCCGGCACTGAAGCGCAGCGCGCTCGTAGGAGGGATTCGTTACTACGACGCGCAGACCGACGACGCGCGGCACACGCTGACATTGGTGCGCACAGCGGCGGCGTACGGCGCAACCGTCCGGCCCTCCACCGAGGTCGTCGCGTTCATCCGCGAGGGCGGTCGCATCGTCGGCGCGGAGCTGCGCGACACCGAGACCGGCGACTCCGCGCAGGTGCGCGTCGGGGTCGTCGTCAACGCGACCGGTGTCTGGACCGACGACGTCCAGCGGCTGGCCGACTCGCGCGGTGAGTTCAAGGTGCGCGCTTCGAAAGGCATCCACCTCGTCGTGCCACGCGATCGCATCTCGAGCGAGACCGGCATCATCCTGCGCACCGAGCGCTCGGTGCTGTTCGTCATCCCGTGGGGCGACCACTGGATCATCGGCACGACCGACGACGACTGGGTCTACGACAAGGCGCACCCGGCGGCGAGCAGCGTCGACATCGCCTACGTGCTCGACCACGTCAACGAGGTGCTGGCCGTGCCGCTGACGCGCGCCGACATCTCCGGTGTCTACGCCGGACTGCGGCCGTTGCTTTCGGGAGAACACGAGGAGACGTCACAGCTGTCCCGCGAGCACGCGATCAGCAGGTCGCCGCGCGGGATGGTGTCGGTCGCGGGCGGTAAGTACACGACCTATCGCGTGATGGCGCGCGACGCGGTCGACGCCGCGGTCGGTGAGCTCGGCATGCACGTTCCGCCGTGCGTCACGGACCAGATCCCGCTCGTCGGCGCCGACGGCTACCACGCGCTGGCGAACCAGGCGGAGAGCCTCTCGCGTGACCTGCGGCTGCCGCGGTGGCGGGTCGACCACCTGCTGGGGCGCTACGGCGCGTTGCTCGACGAGGTGCTCGCGCCTGCCGAGGACGACCCGTCGTTGCTCGAGCCGGTGCCCGGCGCCGGTGAGTACCTGATGGCAGAGGTCCGCTACGCCGCCACCCACGAAGGCGCGTTGCATCTCGACGACGTCCTCACCCGCCGGACCCGCATCTCGATCGAGACCTCGCACCGTGGTGTCGAGTCGATGAAGCGGGTCGCGGCGGTGCTTGCCGGCATTCTCGGGTGGGACGACGAGCAGGTGACGCGCGAGATCGCGGCGTACGACGCGCGGGTTGCGGCCGAACGCGCGTCGCAGGAGCAGACCGACGACCAGAACGCCGACGCACACCGGCTCGTCGCCCCGGACACCCGCCGGACGGTGGTCGGCCGCCCGGCCTGATATAGCCCGGCGTGCACCGCCAACCCGCCCACTTCGGATGTCGTGCGACCACGACACGCCGGGAAAAGGCGCGAAATGTGGTCGCACCACATCCGAAGTGGGCGGGAGGGTCAGTGGCGTTTGGAGAGGGCCCAGCGGGCGCCTTTGTAGACGACGTAACCGACGCCGGTTGATGCTGCTGCGCCGACGGTGAGGAACGCGACCGAGATCGCCGGGCGGGCGCCGCTGACCGCTCCGCGCGCGGGCACTGCAGCCTTCTCCCGCAGCGAACCTCCATGCGCTCTGCGCAGCAGGTCGTCGAGCAGACCCGCAGGTGGCGCCGGCGGGGACTCCCGCAGCGTCGCGAGCGCCGAGGAGAGCTGCTCCTGGCGCGCCAGCTCGCGCCGGCAGTTCTCGCATCTCTTCACGTGCGCGCGTACGACGCGCGCTCCCCAGCCCGTCAGTTCGCCGCTCACGAGGAACGGCAGCTGTGCCTGTGCCTCGCGGCAGAACCGCGGACTGCGCTCCCCCCCGACCGCGTCGTCGTCGCTCATGCGCCCACCTCACCGCTGGCGTCACCGACGAGCAGCG
>Ga0207652_10003905_pt1 | contig 12191 bp, 8 predicted proteins | sample KBSC63BmetaG_FD_184334 | JGI IMG/M metagenome (GOLD analysis project Ga0207652, IMG submission 184334) | Corn rhizosphere microbial communities from Kellogg Biological Station, Michigan, USA - KBS C6-3B metaG (SPAdes) (version 2) | ecosystem: Host-associated > Plants > Roots > Rhizosphere ... | reverse complement strand
GGTGCTGCGGCGTGAAATGTCCGCGCACGCAGCGCAGCCACATCACGATCAGCATGATGGTGCCCAGCGTCACGTGCAGGCCGTGGAAGCCGGTGAGGATGTAGAACGTCGCGCCGTAGATGCCGGTGTGCAGCGTCATGTTGAGATGCACGTACGATTCCCAGTACTCGTGCGCCTGCAGGCCCAGGAAGGTCGCGCCCAGCAGGATGGTCAGGCCCAGGAACCCGATCAGACGCTTGCGGTTGCCGGCGCGCAACGCATGGTGCGCGATCGTCACGGTGATGGACGACGACAGCAGCAGCAGCGTGTTGATCAGCGGAATGCCCCACGGCGAGGTGGCGATGAACGAGCCGCCCACCGAGTCCGGACCGTTGGTCGGCCATGCCGCGGAGAAGCCCTGCCAGATGAAGCCGTTGGTGATGATGCCCTTGTCGCCGGCGCCGCCCAGCCACGGCACCACGAAGGTGCGGATGTAGAACAGGCCACCGAAGAACGCGGCGAAGAAGAACACCTCGGAGACGATGAACCACATCATCCCCATCCGGAACGAGGTATCGACCTGGCCGTTGAAAATGCCCTTCATCGACTCGCGGATCACGTTGCTGAACCAGCCGAACATCATGCCGATGATGGTCAGGGCGCCAATCGTCAGGACGATCTGTCCAAGTCCGTCGTAACCATTCAGCCAAATCGCCGCGCCGGTCATGAACAGGAACATGCCGATCACCGCGATGATCGGCCAGCGGCTGCTGTGCGGAACGTAATAGACGTTGGCGTCAAGTTGGCTCATGTCATGGATTCCGATGTATGGCTGGCGTACCGGTGTGCCCGGTCAACGTGTGGGGACCCAATTCGGGATGCCTGCGAAATGCCCCTGCAGCAGGCTGGCGACGAAAAACGCGATCGCGATCGCCGCGATGATCCATGCGGTGCGCCGCGCGCTGGCCTTGCGCCGGGCAAGCTCGTCCGGCGCCGGTTGTTTCGCATCAATTTGTTCGTTGGTTCTAAGCATGCTTTTCTTGAAGTCAGGCCGTCGTGGTGCTGCTTGCTGCTGTTACTTGTCACCGAGCAATCCAACAAAGCGGGCTGTTGTGAAAAGTCAGGCCATGGATGGCCGAGTTGGTGTTGCTATTGCTGATGACACTTCCCCGCACTTTCGTGTCTACCGCAGTGATCAGGGAAGATCACACGATCAATGGCTGATATCCCCGTGCGCGAGCTTGGTGTCGTCGATCACAGGCGGCACTGTGAAGCTGTGGTGCGGCGCGGGCGAGGGCAGCGTCCACTCAAGTCCGTAGGCGTGTTCCCAGACCCGTGACGTCGCCTTCTGCTTCGAGAAGAACACGCAGTGGATCACCACGCCGACGAAGATCAGCTGGGTGGCGCCGAACCAGAAACCGCCGATCGAGGACACCATGTTCCAGTCCGCGAACGCAACGTTGTAATCGGGGATGCGGCGCGGCATGCCGGCGAAACCGAGGAACTGCTGCGGGAAGAACAGCACGTTCACCGAAATCACGCTGGACCAGAAATGCAGTTTCGACCAGAAGTTGGAATACATGTGGCCCGACCACTTGGGCAGCCAGTAGTACACCGCTCCGATGATCGAGAACAGCGCGCCGCCCACCAGCACGTAGTGGAAGTGCGCGACGATGAAATAGGTGCCGTAGTACTGGAAGTCGGCCGGCACGAGCGCCATCATCACACCGGAGAAACCGCCGATCGAGAACAGCACGATGAAGCCGATCGCCCACAGCATCGGCACTTCGAAGCTGAGCGAGCCCTTCCACATCGTGGTGACCCAGTTGAAGATCTTCACGCCGGTCGGCACCGCGATCAGCATGGTCGAGAACATGAAGAACACCTCGGCGCCCAGCGGCAGGCCGACGGTGAACATGTGGTGCGACCACACGATGAACGACAGGAACGCGATGCACGCGATCGCGTACACCATCGCCTTGTAGCCGAACAACGGCTTGCGCGAGAAGGTCGGCACGATTTCCGAGATGATCCCGAATGCCGGCAGGATCATGATGTACACCTCGGGATGGCCGAAGAACCAGAACACGTGCTGGTACATCACCGAGTCGCCGCCCGCCGCGGCGTTGAAGAAGTTGGTGCCGAAAAAGCGGTCGAACAGCATCATCGTGACCGCACCGGCCAGCACCGGCATCACCGCGATCACCAGGAACGAGGTGATCAGCCACGACCAGCAGAACATCGGCATCTTCAGCAGGTCGAGGCCCGGCGCGCGCAGGTTGAGGATGGTGGCGATGATGTTGATCGAGCCCAGGATGGACGAGATGCCCATCAGGTGGATCGCGAAGATCATGAAGGCGATGGCTTCGCCGCCCTGCAGCACCAGCGGCGGATACATCGTCCAGCCCGCGGCCGGTGCGCCGCCCGGCATGAAGAACGTCGACAGCAGCAGGATGAAGGCGAACGGCAGGATCCAGAACGAAAGGTTGTTCAGGCGCGGCAGCGCCATGTCCGGCGCGCCGATCTGCATCGGGATCATCCAGTTCGCAAGGCCGACGAACGACGGCATGATCACGCCGAAGATCATCACCAGCCCGTGCATCGAGGTGAGTTCGTTGAAGAAGTAGGGCTGCATCAACTGCATGCCCGGCTCGAACAGCTCGGCGCGGATCAGCATCGCCATGCTGCCACCCACGAACAGCATCAGGAACGAGAACGACAGATACAGCGTGCCGATGTCCTTGTGGTTGGTGGACATGAACCAGCGCTCGAAGAAGCTCTGGTGGTGTTCTTCGTGATGGATGGCCTGCGCTGTGCTGGACATGGTGCGAATCCTCAAAGAATGCTTGTGCTGCGTGTACCCGTGATCAACCCTTGGCGGGCGCCGGCTTCTGCGGCGCGGCCTGCGCGGTACGCGCGGCCTTGTCGAGCGTCGCGGCGCTTTGTTGTTCCGCGAGCCAGGCGTTGAATTGATCCTTCGGCAAAACCTTGACCACGATCGGCATTGCGCTGTGGTCCTGACCACACAGCACGTAGCACTGGCCGCGATAGATGCCGGGCTTGTCGACCTTGGCCCACGCGTCGTTCATGATGCCGGGGATGGCATCGCGCTTGGCCGCGAAATCGGGCACCCACCAGCCGTGGATCACGTCGTCGGCGGTGATCAGGAAGCGCACCTTCACGCCCGCCGGGATCACCAGCGGATGGGTCACGTCGAGCAGGTAATCGTGGAAGCCGGTTTCCTTGTCCACCACGCTCCACGGGCTGACCCCGGAGTCGAGCTGGCGCGCGGTGTTGCTGTCCCACGCAAGCCGCGAATAAATGGTCGGCACCCTGGTGACCGGTTTGCCGTCGTAGCTGATGTAGTCGTAGCGCCACAGCCACTGGTAGCCGGTGACCTTGACGGTCATCTGCGCGTCGGTGGCGTTGTACATCTCACGGGTCAGGATGGTCGCCGGCGTCGCGAGGCCAGCCAGGATCAGGACCGGCACGATCGTCCAGCCGAGTTCCAGCAGCGTGTTGTGGCTCCAGGTTTCCGCGACCGCGCCTTTCGATCTGCGGAAGCGGAAGATCGCAATGAACATCGCGCCGAACACGAGGATGCCCAGCGCCACGCACACCCACAGCGCGGCCATGTGCAGATTCCAGGTCTGATGCGAGATCGGGGTGACACCCTTGGGCAGGTTCATCTGCCACGGCACCGGATCGGCAACGGCGGCCATGGAAACGAGCGTCACGCCCAAGGCGGCGATCGCCCCCGTGATCCGCCGCTTGCAATTGCTGGAAATCATCATCGCACCCTTGGGAAGATTTGAATAATCTGACACACCCAGCTCCGCATTCAAAAACGCATGCTTCCACAATCCCCCTTGACCCAAGGGATCTGGGCGCACCGTCGAGAATCCTTGAGTCCCTTCGGTCAACTCTCGCGCCAGCCGCTGCGGCCGGACAGCAAGGCCTTCAACCACCGCGACAACTGCATCCTTTCGTCGTCGCCCAAACACTCACCCACTTCCTGCTCGCGCCCTTGCGCGGCCAATACCACGTGCCGGTGGCCATCGCTACGCTCCAGCACTCGCACCCGCGTCCACGCCACGGGAAACGTGCTGGCCGCACGGCCCCTGGACGGGAGTCGCTCGATGCGGACCTGATCCGTATCCAGCGTGATGCGTTCCCTGCGATCACCGCTGCGCCAGACCAGCCACAACGCAACCGCCAGCACCGGAACCTCGACCAGCGCGAACAGCGGCGCGAACACATCGCCCCCCCACGCCGCAAGGCCTGCCACCAGCAACGCCGCGATGCACAGTTCCCACGTCAACTGGCGCATCTGCTCACGACTGAGCGCCCGATTGGGCGCCAGCAGCAGCGTCACCTGCCCGGTTTCAACTGCCACCGGTAGACGTGTGATCATGGACATCAGCGGTACCGCAATCCCGGAATCATAAGGCCGCCCGGCCATCGCAGCAAGAATAACCGGCTGTGGTGCAGCGTCCGTGCCAAATGTCATTGGCGGTGACACGGCCTGGACGTACAATGGGCGGTCATGCCGTGAGTCATCTTCGATGGCCGAAATCCTCACCCCCGAACTGCCCGCGCCGCCGAGCGCCGCGCGTGCGCGCATCACCGCCGCGTGGAGCGGCAACGAATCCGGAATCGTCGCAGCCCGCCTGGCCGAAGCCACGTTGCCGTCGAAGGAAAGCGAGGCCGTCGAGGCGCAGGCCGCGGCGTTGGTGTCGCGCGTTCGCGAGCGCAGTGCCAACCAGAGCGCGGTCGAATCCTTCATGCGCCAGTACGACCTTTCCAGCGAGGAAGGCGTGCTGTTGATGTGTGTGGCGGAGGCGTTGCTGCGCATCCCCGATCGCCTCACCACCGACAAGCTGATCCGCGACAAGCTGGGTGAAGCCGACTGGAAAAAACATCTCGGTGCCAGCGATTCGCTGTTCGTGAACGCGTCGACCTGGGGCTTGATGCTGACCGGCCATCTGGTGAACCTCGCCGATGCCACGCGGATCGACGCGCCGGGTGCATTCAAGCGCCTGATCGGACGCGCCGGCGAACCTGTCATCCGTCTCGCGGTGCGCCAGGCCATGCGCATCATGGGCCACCAGTTCGTGATGGGTCGCACCATCGAGGAAGCGCTGGATCGCTCGGCCAAGGGCGACAACGCGAAGTATCGTTACTCCTACGACATGCTCGGCGAGGCGGCCTTCACGGCACCCGACGCCGCGCGTTACAAGCAGGCCTACCACGACGCGATCCTCGCGCTCGGTGCACGTGGACCATTCCCGAACCTGCTGGACGCGCCCTCGATTTCGGTGAAGCTCTCCGCGCTGCATCCGCGCTACGAAGTCGCCAAGCGCGAACGCGTGCATGCGGAACTGACACCGGTGGTGCTGGAACTCGCGCAACTCGCGAAGGCGCAAGGCATCGCGCTGACCATCGACGCCGAGGAAGCCGACCGGCTGGAACTGTCGCTGGACGTGATGGAAGCGGTGTTCACCCATCCGTCGCTGGAAGGCTGGAACGGTTTCGGCCTTGCGGTGCAGGCGTACCAGAAACGCGCGCCGTTCGTGATCGACTGGCTGATCGAAACCGCGAAGGTCGCGAAGCGCCGCTGGTGCGTGCGCCTCGTCAAGGGCGCGTACTGGGATTCCGAAATCAAGCGTGCGCAGGAACTGGGCCTGTCCGGCTACCCGGTGTTCACGCGCAAGCCCAACACCGATGTGTCCTACCTCGCCAACGCGAAACGCATGCTCGACGCGGGCGCGGACGTGATCTATCCGCAGTTCGCGACCCACAACGCGCATACCATCGCGATGATCCACCACCTCGCGAATGGACGTCCATTCGAATTCCAGCGTCTGCACGGCATGGGCGCCGACCTGTACGCGGAAGTCGTAGGGCCCGGGCACTGGAACGTACCGTGCCGCGTGTACGCGCCGTGCGGCAGCCACGAAGACCTGCTGCCGTACCTGGTGCGCCGCCTGCTCGAAAACGGCGCCAACACCAGCTTCGTCAACCGGATCAGCGACGAGAAGCTGCCGATCCATGAATTGATCGCCGATCCCTGCACCGAAGTGCGCGCGTTCGGCGCGGCGCACGGTGGCCAATACCAGCATCCCCGCATTCCCCTGCCGATCGACCTGTACGGCACACTCCGGAAAAATTCCATGGGCGTCAACCTTGCCAACGACGACGAATTGAAATCCCTGGCCGAGGCGGTCAATGCCAAACGCGGCCCGTGGCATGCGGAGCCGCTGGTGCCGGGCGCGCAATCCGCCCAGCCACCACGCGACGTCACCAGCCCGGCGGACCACCGTGTCGTCGTCGGCCAGTCGCGCGATGCCGACGCGGCAACGTTGCTGCGCGCGCTCGACAACGCCGTCGCCGCACAACCTGCGTGGGACGACACGCCTGCGAACGAACGCGCAAACATCCTCGAACGCGCGGCCGCCCTGATCGAACAGAACCGCGGCGAACTGATCGCGCTGTGCGTGCGCGAAGCCGGCAAGACCCTTCCCGCCGCGATCGGCGAAATCCGCGAAGCCGCCGACATGTGCCGCTACTACGCGGCGATGGCGCGCAAGTTGTTCGGCAAGCCGGAAGACCTGCCCGGACCGACCGGCGAATCCAACCAGTTGTTCCTGCGCGGGCGCGGTGTGTTCGTGTGCATCAGTCCCTGGAATTTCCCGCTGGCGATCTTCACCGGGCAAGTTGCCGCAGGACTCGCGGCCGGCAACAGCGTGATCTGCAAGCCCGCCGAACCGACGACACTGATCGGCTACGCCGCAGTCAAGCTGCTGCACCAGGCCGGCGTGCCCGAAAAGGTCTTGCAGTACGCGCCCTGTCGCGGCTCGGTGATCGGCAAGACACTGCTGACGCGCGATGAAATCGCCGGCGTGTGCTTCACCGGTTCCACCGAAACCGCGTGGACCATCAATCGCACGCTGGCCGCGCGCAACGCGCCCATCGCGGCACTGATTGCCGAGACCGGCGGCCAGAATGCCTTGATCGCGGATTCGTCCGCGCTGCCGGAACAACTGGTCAAGGACGTGATGACCAGCGCGTTCGATTCCGCCGGCCAGCGCTGCTCGGCCGCGCGCGTGCTGTTCGTGCAGGAGGACATCGCCGACCACGTCATCAACATGCTCAAGGGTGCGATGGACGAACTGAAGGTCGGCGATCCGGCACTGCTTTCGACCGACGTCGGCCCGGTGATCGACCAGCCTTCGTGTGCCTCACTGGAAGAACACGCGGAAGTAATGCGAGGCTCGGCCAAGCTGATCAACATGGCCAGCCTCCCCGATGACGCCGAGCACGGCACCTTCTTCGCGCCGCGCGCGTACGAAATTCCATCGATCAAATTGTTGACGCGCGAAGTGTTCGGCCCCGCGCTGCACGTGGTGCGCTGGAAGGCGAGCGAACTCGACGAAGTGATCGACGCGATCAACGCGACCGGCTTCGGCCTGACGCTCGGCATACACAGCCGCATCGACGAAACGGTGGAACACATCCGGCGTCGCGCAAAAGTCGGCAACCTCTACGTCAACCGCAACCAGATCGGCGCGGTGGTCGGCGTGCAACCGTTCGGCGGCGAGAACCTGTCCGGCACCGGCCCCAAGGCCGGCGGCCCGCACTATCTCCTGCGCTTCGCCACCGAACGCACCTTCACCGTCAACACCACCGCCGCAGGCGGCAATGCGAGCCTGCTGACACTGGAAGATTGACGATTTCGACACGCTTCTTGAACGTCGTTCATTCATGACGCGTTCGAATTCCGCGCGCAAACCGACTTGCGCCTGAATCAGCGAACCGCACGGGGTTGCGTGCGCTTCGTGTGCCTCGTTACGGTGAAATCCCGGCGCCCGTCAGCGCCGTGCAATTCGCCGATGAGGAGAACGCAATGACTGGACGACTCAACCGCACAGGCGTCGCGGCAGCCGTGTCACTGGCAATCGCCATGCTGGCGCCGGCAGCGCTCGCGCAAACCCAACCACAGCAAGCCCCGCCCCAAGGCAACGCTGCTGCATCCCAAACTGAAACCGGGCCCGCCCCGAACGACACCGAACTGAAGAACTTCGCGGGTGCCGCGGTGGATGTGCAAAACATCCGGCAATCGCTGCAACCGCAACTCGCCGCTGCGCAAACCGCGGATGCCCGCACCAAACTGCAACAGTCGGGCGAAAAGAAAATGGAAGCCGCGGTCGAGAGCCACCAGCTGTCGCCCCAGCGCTACGTGCAGATCGCCAACCTGGTGCAGACGGACAGCAGCGTCCGGGCCAAGGTCCAGAAGATGATGCCCCCGCAGCCGCAGCAGCAACCGCAACCGCAACAACCGCCGACGTCGTAGAGGAGACACGGGCGCCACAGGGCGCCCTGTCCTCTTTTGCCGCGCGCCTGTCCGCGGGCACGCATCATGCCGCGATACCACCGCGGGTTGTGCGAACCCCATGTCGGAGAGATCACACCGTACGCGTGGCCACCACCGGCGGCACGTGTGACGCGCGCAAGGCCGGCCCGAGCACCGCGAGTTGTCCGATCAGCCACAACGCGATCGCGCCGGCCGGGAAATACATCCACGGCAGCCGCGGCAATTCATAATGCTGCATCAACAGCAGGTTGATGCCATAGGCCAGCACCATGCCCAGCACGATGCCGATGGTCGCCAGCAGGAAATTTTCGGTCTGGAAGTAGCGCAGTATGTCCGCACGCGTCGCACCAAGGGCGCGCCGCACCCCGATGGTGCGGCGCCGCTGCGCGACCCAGAAACTGGCGAGTCCGACGATGCCGAGCCCGGTGACAAGCAGCAGCGCGATGATCACGCCAAGCAGCAGACCTGTCATCGCGCGATCACTCTGGAAAAACTGCGCGCGCGCGTCGTCCAGCGTGCGCTGCTGGGTAATCACGCGTTTCGGATCGAGCTTCTTGAGTGCCGCGATGGCGGCCTTGATCACGCGCTGGCGTTCCGCGGGTTTCGTGCGCAGCACGTAGTTGCCGCCCGTGCCCAGGCTCATGCGCAAGGGCAGCACCATGCTCCATTGTGCGGTGTTGTCGCCGTTCGAGAGCGAAGGACGGATCAGGCCCGCGACCACACCCACCACGCGCAGGGGAACACGGTCGCCCAGATAGATCGTCTTGCCGAGCGCGCTTTCCCCGGGCCACAGCCTTTGTGCCAGCCCCTGCGTGATGATCACGATCAGCGAGGAGCGGGGCACCGCGGTCGGATCGCGCTGGACGTCCTCGTAGTACATGTATTCATCCGCGCTGAAATGGCGGCCAGCGACCAATCGCGCACCCAGGGTCTGCAACAGATGCTCGCCACGATAGAGGGTCGCATTGAGGGTCGGCTGGGTCTGGGTCGGACTCAACTCGATGCTGCTGTTCCACGACGAGTTGGTGAACGGCAACTGGTTGGTCAGGGTCACCGATTCGACGCCCGGGATCCGCTGCAACGCCGCCAGGTCTTCCTGCGTACGCGCGCGCGAATCCGGCTGTGCGCCGATCGTCGCGACCTGCACCTGCACCAACTCGTGCATGGCCACGCCGCTGGGCATGTCCATCCGGTGCAGGCGCTGGGTGATCAGGAATACCGCGTTGCACACGATGGCGCAGGTCAGCGCGATTTCCAGCACGATCAGCAATGCGGTGATCTTGTGCCGGCGCAACGTGGAAAGAATGGGCAGGATGTCCACTTCAGTTCCCCTTCAATTGCAGTGCGGGCGCGATGCGACAGGCACGCCATGCGGGCAGCAGGCCGGCCAGCAGCGTCGCGCCGATCGCCAAGGCAAAGGTGACCAGCAGCATCATCGGATCGAGGTGCGCGAGCTTCGCGTAGTCGGCCGGTTGCCGGCGCACCAGCCACAGGCCTAGCAACGCCAGCAGCAGTCCGCCGATGCCGCCGGCCAGGCCGACCATGCCGGCCTCGATCAGCAGTTGCTCGAACACCGCGCGGCGCGAGGCGCCCAGTGCACGGCGCACCCCGATCTCGCCGCCGCGACGCAGGAACTTCGCCAGCATCAGGCCAACCGTGTTGACCAGGCACACCAGCAGGAAGCCGAACGCCAGCCAGGTTTGCAGGCGCACGTCGCCCGGCACGACCTTGTTGAAATCCAGCCACTGCATCACGTTGCGCAAACGCACGCCGGGTGGGCGCAGGAAGCGGCCGAGCGTTTTCTGTTCCTGCGAGTAATGGGTCAGGAATGTCTTGTACGCAGCCGCCTTCGCGGGCGAATCGAGCTCCACCCAGAATTGCAGCCAGGTGCATGGCGCCTGCTTGAGGCCATCACTGCCGGGAGGCGTTTGGCCCCAGCAGTCCGTCGATCCGATGTGCGGCAGTTTCAGGTCCGTGGACGTGGACAACGGCACGAACACGTCCTCGTTCTCGGCGTACGTGCCCTGGTAGAGGTCGTAGAAATGCGGGTCTGGACGCCAGTCGTCGACCACGCCCACGATGCGCAGGTCCGCGTCGTTCGCGCGGATGGTCTGGCCCACGCTGTCCCTGCCACCGAACAACTTGTCGTTGAGCGTGCGGGAGATCACCGCGATGTGCGCGTGCCGCTCATCGGCATCCGCGTTCCACGCCGAGCCGTATTCGAACGGCACGCCGAACATCGGAAAGAAGTCCGCGGTGGTGTAGCGCGCCTGCGCGAAGAACGGATCGAGGTTCGCCCTGGTGGGCTGGATCGGCACCGCACCACCGGTCATCAGGGCCTGCTGGTCGGCGCGATGCGCGTTCAGCAGGTTCATGCCGTCGATCCAGCTCACCTGGTCGGGCGGTTCGCCGCCGGGCTGGTAGCCATCCATGTCGCGCGGATCGATCTGCGGGTAATAAAGATGCCCGCTGCGTCCCGGCAGGGGATCGCCCGAGAGCACGTGCAGCACCGTCAACGCGGTCATCGACGCGCCGATGCCCAGTGCGACCGCCACCACCATCAGCGCGGTGAGCACCTTGTTGCGCTTCAGGCTGCGCAGGGCGAGATCGAGGTAATAGCCGAACATCACACGCTCCTTGTTGCGACAACCGGCGGCACCGCCGCGGCACGCAACGCCGGACCCAGTACGGCCAGTTGTCCGATCAACCACAGCGCGATCGCGCCGATCGGGAGATACAACCATGGAAGGTGAGGCAGTTCGTAGTGCATCATCAGCAGCAGGCTGATGCCGTATGCCATCGCCATGCCCACCACGATGCCGAACGTGACGATCAGGAAATTCTCGGTCTGGAAGTAACGCAGGATGTCCGCGCGCGTGGCGCCCAGCGCGCGGCGGATGCCGATCTGCTTGCGTCGTTGCGCGACCCAGAAACTGGCCAGCCCGACGATGCCAAGCCCAGTCACCAGCAACACCGCCACGATCACGCTGACCAGCATGCCGGCCATCGCGTGGTCGTCCTTGAAATAGTCGCTGCGGATTTCATCGTATCTGCGTGCATGCGTGATCACGCGGGCGGGGTCGGCTTGCTTCAGTGCCGCGATTGCCGCAGTCAGCACGCGTTGCCGATCCTGTGGCCGGGTGCGAATCAGATAGCTTTGATCCTTGCCCGCACCCATGTGCAGTGGAAAGATCATTGAATATTGCGCGGTGGCCGTGTCGTAGGCATTCGCGCGAGCCAGCGTCGCCACCACGCCGACCACGCGGAAACTCGCCTTGGGTGCCAGCCAGATCAACTTGCCCAAGGGATTTTGCTGCGGCCAAAGTCGCTCGGCCAATGTGCTGCTGATGATGGTCGGCATCGGAAAGCCCTTGCCGCTCCCGTCGGCAAGGGACTTCAGTATCGCGTCCGCGTTGACGTAGTCGTCGGAGGCGAAATCCCGGCCCGAAACGAGATGGAGGCCGAGCGTCGGCAGCAAGTTCTCTCCGAAGTACGTCGCCGCATTCAGCGTGCGATGCGGTTGCGTCGGCGAAAGCATCACGCCGCCGTTCGACGAATACCCGCTGAACGGGAGCTGGTTGGTCATGCCGACCGCTTGCACACCCGGAATTTGTCGCAGCGCCGCCATGTCCTCCTGGGCGCGTGCGTAACGGTCGGTGGATGGCGCGATCGGCGCTTGCTGGATCTGCACCAGCTCGTGTTCGGCGATGCCGCTGGGCATCTCCATGTGCTGCATGCGCTGGACGATCAGGAACACGCCGTTGCAGACGATCGCGCAGCTCAGCGCGATCTCCAGCATCAGCAGCCAGATGATCATCTTGTGCCGGCGCAGCGTGGC
>Ga0207652_10003904_pt1 | contig 12191 bp, 14 predicted proteins | sample KBSC63BmetaG_FD_184334 | JGI IMG/M metagenome (GOLD analysis project Ga0207652, IMG submission 184334) | Corn rhizosphere microbial communities from Kellogg Biological Station, Michigan, USA - KBS C6-3B metaG (SPAdes) (version 2) | ecosystem: Host-associated > Plants > Roots > Rhizosphere ... | reverse complement strand
CTTCGGACTTGGCTGGGCGCCTGCCTCAACCTCATGTCGAGCAAAGACCCGCGTGTATCCTTGCTTCTCCAGCAAACTCAACACTTCGGCTTCAGAGAAGTTGTGAGGAACGACAACAGGCGCGGTGACTATCAAGCGCGCATCGTCGAGTCCTCTCTCTTTGAGCTCTTCCGCCAACGCGTCATAGATGGACTGCGGGCTGTCACGTCGAACGAGGGTGCCACAGCCTTTGCAGTACAGGTGCGCGGCTCGAGCAAACAACAACTTCAGGTGATCATTCAGCTCCGTCATCGTCCCGACGGTCGAGCGCGAGGTGCGGACCGGATTCGTTTGATCGATGGCGATTGCAGGCGGAATTCCATCGATGCGATCGACCTGCGGCCGATCCATGCGATCCAAGAATTGACGCGCGTACGGAGAGAAGGTCTCGACGTATCGCCGCTGCCCTTCCGCGTAAAGCGTGTCGAAAACCAGCGATGATTTGCCCGAACCTGAAACGCCGGTCACGACGACCAGCTCGCCGGTCGGGATATCCAGATCAAGATTCTTGAGGTTGTTTTGGCGCGCGCCGCGAATCTGAATCGTTTGAGACATACCTTGGAGCCACAGCGTGGCAGATGAAATCGCCGCAGGGAGATCGCCGAGAGCCGCGAGCACCTCCTTATGAGGGCATCCAACGCTGCTTCAACGGCTTGCGACGTATTGAAGACTACAAAGCTGCCAGAGAGTGTCTTCGTTCAATCGCCAGCAGGTCAGAGATCGCACCACACCGTCATGCAACGGCGTCCATGAGCGGAGGAAGTGGGCAATGAATGCTCGCACAGATGGCTCTGAGCAGCTCAGCTTCGCTGATGGTCAACTGCTGATCGTGAGTGACGGTCCTGGTGAGCGCTTCGACAAATTGCTCTTTGCCGATCGGCATCAATTGGTCGAGCCGGCTGAGCGCACGGTCGAGTACGGCCCAATCCTCTGTCGGCGTGTAAGCGGGCCGTTCACGGGGGAACAGCGGATACATTCCTGCCTCGTACGCCTGGCGTGCCTTCGACGCGTCAGGGTTGCCACGGTGCGCAAGGATGGCAAGCACTGTGCCCGCCTCGTTCGCAATCATGTTGAGTGGCAATCGCCTCATGCGCGCACTCGGCTGCATATCATCTCGCAGCTGCACTTGAGTCAGCTTGCGAAGAACGTAGCTCGTCAGCGAAAGCTTGCCTTCTCGTTGCAACATGCCATTCAAGCATGACATCAGCTGCATGCGTTCCTCGGATGTGAGCTGACGCAAAGCCGAAAACGCTTGCATCTGTGCGGGGATTCTTTGTTGCGGCTGCAATTCCGCGATGACCGGCTCGAGCGATGCAATCTGCGCCGCCACATCGGCCCCCAGCTGCTGCGCGATGAACAACTTTTGACGCGCGCGAGCATTCTCATCTCTATCGAGAGCGAGTCCTAACAACAACGCTCTTGCACCTGCCGGCTGGCGACTCGCCGTCATGACAGCTGCGGGCATCGACTCACGAATCGACTGCGCGAGTTGAATGTGCGTGTTCGCAGGGTTGCCGACCAGCGACGCAACCGTTGCCGCTTGCAATGGAGGGATCGCGATCAGATCGGAAAGCTCCCTGGCAGCCGTACTCGACTTAGCTTCGTCTTGCACGACGTTGGGACTTGCCAGACGCTCACGCGCTTGTGCGAATTCGCGCGGATCGAATTGCGGATCGATCGCGCGAATGCGCTGAATCAACGGCGGATGTGTCGCGAACAACGCGTTCACGCCAGGCGCAAATAACATGTGAGCGACATCTTGTGCGTGCGGCGTTGTCAGTGACGAACCAGCGCTCAATGCACCGATTTTCACGAGCGCATTGCGCAAACCCGTGGGATCACGCGTGAATTGGACTGCAGAGGCATCAGCAAGCGATTCGCGTCGTCGTGCCACCGCGGCTTGAATCAATTTTCCGAAGAAGAGGCCGACATACCCAATCACGAAAATCGCCAGCGCAGCGAGCATGATTGCGCCCGCGCCACCGTCCTTCTTGCCACGCCCGCCGCGAGGGCCGTATCGCAATACCGTTCTGGCCAAGATTGCGATCACAAGCAATCCGAAGAGCAAACCGATCAAACGGGTATTCAATCTCATGTCGCCATTCAACACGTGACTGAATTCATGACCGATGACACCTTGCAGCTCGGCTCGATTGAGCGTCGCTAGAGCCCCGCGCGTCACCGCAATTGCGGCGTTCGCGGGATTCATTCCCGCCGCAAAAGCGTTGATGCCGCTCTCTTGCTCGAGCAAATACACCTCCGGCATCGGCACGCCTGAAGCGATCGCAATCTCCTCCACCACATTCAACAATCGACGTTGCAGCGGATCAGTTGTGTCCGGCGAGATGCGCACTCCGCCCAGCGAACGAGCAACTGCACCTCCGCCAGCGCTGAGCACGCTCGTTTTGTACAGACTCGAGGCACCGATGATGCTCAGCACCACCACGCTTGTTCCGAAAACCATTCCTGAATGAGCCGATATCCATTGCGACAGCGTGACGTATTCGCCAACAGGATCGGCCTTCCACATGGTGAAGCAGATCGCCAGATCCACGGCGACGACGACGCAGACCACGGCCAAGACGAATAGGAAAACCAATTGACGCGATGCGCGACGCGCGGCGTCTTGGTGCTGGAAGAAGTTCATTGCGTAAGTTCCGAAAGAGGCGGCGTGACACCGCCTCTTGAAGAAGACTCTAGAACTTCACTTGCGGTGCGACGCGCTTCTCTGGCGCATCGATCTCCAGAAGCTGCGCTGGCTGAAACGAGAACGTCGTTGCGACAAAGCTGTTCGGAAACACTTCGCGCGTATTGTTGTAGTTCATCACCGCGTCGTTGTAAGCCTGGCGAGCAAACGCCACTTTATTTTCGGTCGTGGTGAGCTCTTCCGAGAGCTGCATCATGTTTTGGTTCGCCTTGAGATCCGGATACGCTTCCGCCAGCGCGAATAAGCGACCGAGTGCGCCCGTTAGCTGAGTCTCAGCGCCTGCGAGTTGCTGGACAGCTCCGGCATCCCCAGGGTTCGCAGCTGCATTCTTCAATCCGCTCATCGCAGCGTTTCGGGCAGTAATGACAGCTTCGAGCGTCTCGCGCTCGTGCTTCATGTAGCCCTTTGCGGTTTCAACGAGATTGGGAATCAGATCGTACCGACGCGTGAGCTGCACATCGATTTGCGCGAAGGCGTTCTTGTATGCATTGCGGCTGCTGACGAGCCGGTTGTAGATAGAGACAAAGAAGAAAACGATCAGGACGATGATCGCAAGGATGATCCAACTCATACCCAACTCCCCACGGCAACGGGCCGAGACTCAAGAATACCTAAAAGCACGCACAACGCGACGCTGATCGGCTAACTGCGGTTAGACACCGGCAGACACGCGCGCGAGCGCTAATGGACTTTATGAGCGGTGAGCCACTCATTAGCTGCTTTCAGCAATTCTGGATTGTCCGCGACCATCCAAGCCTTGTCGGATTGGGTAAATGTCTGCGGCGTCGCGCGACACAGAGCTGTATTGAGCGAGGTCTGCAAATCAACCTCGGCATCATCGGTCACCATCACATCCGCACGACCCGCGGCGATCTCTTGGAAGATCTTCGTGTTGTCAGGAAAGATACTTAGGTGCGCGTGCTGAAAGTGCTCCTTCGCAAATTGCTCGTTGGTACCGCCTGGATTGACGATGACTCGAACATTCGGCTTATCGATCTCTTCCAATGTGTCGAGCGCCTTTTCGCTACCACAACGTACGATCGGTGTTTTGCCGCCGCGGTGATACGGCACAGTGAACTTCGCGACTGCACTACGCTCCTGCGTCACGGAGATCCCACCCACTGCGACATCGAATTCGTTGTGAGCGAAGTCAGTCATCAATGTCTGCCAAGTCGTGCGAATGAAATGCGGCTTGAGGCCGAGTGACGCTGCAAAATTTTGCACCGATTCGATATCGGTGCCGGCCAATGTAGCGGCGTTGATTGCACTGAATGGCGCATAGTCGGCAGTCGTGGCGATCCGCAGCACACCGGATTGCTCGATCGCATCCAATGAAGGCGGGTGTACAAATCGCATTTGCATCACGATCTGCTCGAGTTCCGAACTATCTTTGGCTGACAACCCAGCTCGCTTGAATCGCGTGGCAAGCCCCGATTGGGAGTTCTGCGGCAGTTGAGGCAAATCTGAAGCAAGGCGATACAAGCTTGCGATGATCCCTTTGCCGATCACATCGAGGCGCGGACGCAGTTCGCGCGCAAGATCCCTAACTTCCCCTACCGGCGCACCCGCCTTGAATCGTTCGATGTGCCGTTCTTCGAGCTCGCTCGCCGCATCCATCTGAACGCGAAAGAATTCGCGCACCGGCGACTCCTGCAAGCCAAGTGCGCTGGCTTGCTTCTGCACATTGTCGAGAACAATAGTTTCCCGTGCAGGATCGCGGACGGGAACGGTGTGCGTGAATTTCCAACGCGCTACGTCCGTCATCAGCGCGAGTCGTTCTTGTAATAAGGAAGCGAGCTCATCGATGTCGTCACGTGGATCGGCAAACTGCGATCCATGCGCGCACGAGATCCAGAGCCAACTCGAACCCAAACACGCCAGCAATGTTCGTTTGAGCCTTCGCACGCCATCAGCCTCACAGCAAGGGCCCGCGAGCGTACTAGAAAAACAAAGAGCCCGTCCGCAACGCGAACGGGCTCTTTGTGGGGGAGGTAACGAACTTACTTCAGAGGAGCAATCAAATCGAACAATCGCGATAACAAGGAAGGTTTGAAGCCTTCGATCTCCATGCTTTCCTGCTGGCGGGGGATGTCGCTCAGATTCAGGCGAAATTCGTCTTCATGATCGGCAGCTGCGAAAGCGAAGCCTTCGCTCTGACGTGCGCGCGCAGGGGGCTGCGCCGGAGCCGGCCGGGCCTGAGGCGTAGGAGCCGCAGCACGGCGAATTTGAGGTGCAGGATTCGCGCTCATCAGTTTCATCTCCCTCTTAAGTCTTCTCGATTGCGGAGCGCAGCGTAGAGGAACGCGCTGAGTGCTCGCGTGAATTGCATCACGTTCGTAAGAGCATGCGTAGCAGCCATTTCTGACGCCCGCATTCGTCGTCGAACACTGACACAATTCGTCAGTTTGATCGGCTTATGTCTAGCCGGTGTCGCGCGTCGCAGACGAACACTCGCTTGCAATTTCCAGCCTCGTTCCGAAACTGTGCGCCACCATGAACACCCACATTCGCCCGCGCGCAGCGCACGCGCTAACCGCGCTTCTATTAACCCTCGCACTCACAGGATGTTCCAAGCCGCCGACTGCGAACACTGGACCTTTGGTCACCGCGCCTGCGGCAAGTGACGACTCTTCTACCATTCGCGCCTCGGTGCCCATGAAGGGAATGCAGGCCAAATACACCGCACACCTGAAGAACGCTCGCATCGCGTCAATCGATGAAGTGCGTTCGATGCAGGAAGGTCGAACGGCTCGAGGGACGTACTCGTTCTACGAGGCGCGCCTCGTGAAATACAGCGGCGATGGGTTCACATCGTCAGCTCATGAGGAGGTCGAATTCGATTTGCATGGCGCAATCCAACACGCGCAGTCGGATGCCGGGACGCCGAGCACCGAGGAGATCGGTGCGATTCGCAATCGTGCCGAGTTATTGAGAAGTCATGTCCTGACTCAACAGGCCGTCCAAGCCCATCAGTACTAAGCCGCGACGCTCGTAGGGAGCGAGCAGATGGGCAGGCGCAATTCGACGCTGAGCCCGCCATCGCCGCGGTTGCTTGCGAACACAGAACCGCCGTAGAGCTGGACCACTCGCGCGGTGATTGCGAGCCCTAAACCCGTGCCTCCGGAGTCTCGATCGCGCGACTCAGCGACGCGGTAGAACGGCTCAAAGATTCTCTCCAACTCTGTCTGCGGCACACCAGGGCCACGGTCGTCGATCGTTATAACTGCAAGCCCGCGCTCTCCCATGACGTTCACTGCGACCGTGCTATCGATTGGCGTGAATCGAATCGCATTGCGGATGACGTTCTCGATGGCGCTGCGTAGCAGACCGTGATCCCCCTCGGTCAGCAAACTGCCTTTCAAATTGAGCGCGACATCCTTCTGTTCGGCGCTCGCTTCCAACTTCGCGTCCTCGACAATCTCTCCGACGAGCAAGCTGAGATCGACGTGTTCGCGTTTGGTCAGCGGCTCTACTGCGCGAAGCTGCGACAGCTGCAGCATTTGGCCGATGAGCGTATCAAGCCGCTCGGTCTCCAATTCGATGCGATCAAGTTGTTTGGCAAGATCTGCATCTGGACGTCGCGCAAGCCCAAGTGCCACACGCAATCGAGCCAGCGGCGAGCGTAACTCGTGCGACATCCCTCGTAGCAGATCCTCTTTCGAGTCCAACAGATTGCGAATGTGATCGGCCATGACATCGAAGTCGCGCGCGAGCACACCGAGCTCATCGCGCCGCTTGGAAAACTCTTGGCCCACACGCGCCTCAAGATTCCCGGCAGCGAGCGAACGCGCGCTAGATTGCAAATGCACGACGGGACGGCTGACGTAGCGCGCGAGCCACCAACACACGAATCCGCTCGTGAGCAGCGCGAACAACGCCAGAATCACGCGCACGTCCGGTTCATTGAGCATGTTCAGAGGCACGTGCGGGTTCGCAATCATGATCGTGTAGACCATGCCGTCGCGATCGGTGAAGAGCGGCGTGAGCAAGAGCGGATCGTCTTTGCGGCTTGGCGGGAGTTCTTGGCCGAGAATGCCGGCATCGCGCAATCGAGAGATATACCCGACGTAGGGCGTCGGCATTTCGCGTTTGAACAGATCGTTGCCAGTCGGATCGACGATGAAGATGCGCCGCATCGGGTACTTGCGCTCAGCTTGCACGATCCAATCCTGCACAGCTGGTACGCCGCCCTGTTGCAACTTATTCGATGCTTCTCCCGCCAACTCCTTGATGTCGACGTTGACGCTTTGGATTTGGTTGAAGCGATACCAAGCGAGCCCCGCCGTTGCGGCGAGCACGAGCAGAGTTGCAGCCCAGAAGGCCAGGAAGATCCGCAGGAACAACGTCTTCATAGACTCGAGTCGGGACGCGAATCGCCCGCGGCAATCAACACGTAACCAGCGCCGCGAATGCTGCGAATCTCAGGCAAGCCGTTTTCCCCCAATCCCAACTTGCGGCGCAGATTACTCACGTGCGTGTCGATACTGCGATCGTAGGGCGTCAGACGCCGGCCGAGCACGCGTTCGGTGAGCGACTCGCGTGACTGCACTTGCCCCACGGCGCGCATCAACACTTCGAGCAGACGAAGCTCGGTCCCGGTGAGTCGCACCGACTTGCCGGACAGCGTGACCTCGAAGATGGCGGGATCCAAGCGCAACGCGCCGACCGTCACCGGCGATGCAGGAACATCGCTTTCCCGGGTTGAGAATCGGCGCAGCACTGCGCGAACGCGGGCCACGAGCTCACGCGGGTTGAATGGCTTGGCCAAGTAATCGTCAGCGCCCAACTCCAACCCCACGATGCGGTCGACGTCGGCGCCATGCGCGGTCAGCATGATCACGGGAATCGAAAGGTGGTGGCGTAGACGTCGTAACACCTCGAATCCGCTAAGGGAGGGGAGCATGACGTCGAGAATGACGATATCGAAATGTTGAGTCTGCTCAGTGAGCAGATTCAGGCCATCCGCTCCATCTCTGGAGAGGGTGACTTGAAAGCCCTCACCGCCAAGATATTCGGTGAGCATTTGACCGAGTTCGCGGTCGTCATCGACGATAAGTACAGAAGCGGGTGTCATTTTCATATTGCAGCTTGCGAGTGAGCTGCGGACATACACGTTCGCACAGCGCCTCCGCTTCAGTTGCCAAGATTGGTCAAGCCTGCACGAACTCGCGGCGTTTGGCGACGGCGCGTTGGCGACGGCGCGTTGGCGACTGAGCTCACGACGGCTAGCCCACGTTCAGCTCAACCGTGTTCAAATGCGCGCGCCAGGTGCCGGCAGGTCGGGCGCCTGGGCGTGCAGCCCGGAACTGGCACTGAATATGTAGCGTTTGCATGGCTTACGGGCATGCGGCCGAAGGCCGCTGGCCGACTGAGAGGTATTGAGATGAGAGGCATCGAGTTGAGGCTGGCGGGAGTACTGACGGCCCTGGTCATTACGTTGAGTTCGGCGGCAGATCCCGCTGCGGCGGACACCTCCCCTAACGGCGCCGACCAGCAGGCGCGTAGCGTGCAGGAGCCTTCTTTTGCGTCGTTGGATCGCAATGGCGATCATCAGATCAGCCGCACCGAGGCGGGATTCAACAGGCACTTGGGAGAAGACTTTGCGTACATCGACACCGATGGCGACGGCTACATCAGCCCCGCAGAGTACGCAGCGAGAACTCGAAGCTAGACTAGAGAATGCAACGCGCTAGGAGATGAGAATGCCAGCTGTACCGTGGCTCAAGATCGTGCAACTGGCGCCCTCGATCATTGATGTGTCGCGCGAGCTACTGAAGCTCAGTAAGAAGACACCGCAACCGCCCATCGTTGCGGACACACTCGAGTCAGAGAGCGAACTGGGGCAGCGCATCGTCGCGCTGGAAGAGAACGAGCGCCGTCAGGCGGAACTCGTGAGCCAAATGGCTCAGCAGCTCGATGTGCTATCGCAAGCAGTGACGGTCCTGCATCGTCGCATACAGTGGCTGGGCGGCATCGTTATCACGCTCGTGATTGCGCTGGTGATCGTAGCCTCGATCAAGTCGTGATTTAAGCCTGTCGCAGAGCATCCACCTGCAATTGCTGCTGCTTCCGCAGCGAACCGGCCCCGTGACTCTTCAGGGCTTCGCGGCTGCCTGATACAACGGCATGACGCGCGGAATGTTCTTCTCGAGATCGTGCATGCGCGATTCGCTGGAAGGATGCGTGCTCAAGAATTCCGGACCGCCGCCGCCGAGCTTTGCCATCTTGTTCCAAAGCGTGACCGCATCGTTCGGGTTGTAGCCCGCACGTGCCATCAACTCCAAACCGATTCGATCCGCTTCCGCTTCTTGTTCGCGACTGTGCGGCAGCGAAAAGGTGACTTGCGACACTTGGCTTGCGAGCTCCATCGTTCCCTGACCCGCGCCTGTCGCCACGGCGATCCCTGCCAAAGCGAGTTGCTCCGCATAGGCGCGTGAAATTCGTTCGCGAGAGTGCTCGCGCAAAGCGTGCGCGATCTCGTGGCCAATGACCGCTGCGAGTTCTCCGTCTGTCGCATTCAATTTTTGGATGAGCCCGGTGTAAACCATGATCTTGCCGCCGGGCATGCAGTAGGCGTTGACGTCATCGGTTTGTTCGACGTTCACTTCCCATTTCCACTGCGCAGCGTCGGGGCGGAACGCAGTCGTCTGTGGAATCAACCGTTGCGCGATGCGCTGCACTCGCTGATACATCTGCTGATCGGTGTTGAGCGCATGCTTGTCCTTCGCCTTCGTGACTTCCTGGTTGTACGCCTCTTGAGCGCCGCGCTCGATGTCCTCTTCGGGAACGAGCATGTATTGCTTGCGATTGACTCCGACCGCGCCGGGCTGGGTGGTCTGCACGGATTGGCACGCCGTAATCAATACAGCGAGCGCCAACAACACCATCTTGCGAATCTGCATCGTTATTCTCCGACTACGCGAGGGGGCAACGTTTGCGTTGCTATCGAGTTCCTTGCACGACTAGTGGCGGCCGCTACTTAGATTTAGGGGAAGCATCTGGAGACCCCGTATTCACCAAACGAGTGAGCCTGAGTATTTGGCCGCCCAACATTTCGTCGACCTGCGGAGCCCAATCCGCCATTGGTCGGTCTGCAAAACCACCTGCGTTATACGTGAGCGTGAGACGCGAACCGTTCGCGAGCGGTTCAAGTTGCCACGTGAGACTGCCGCTGATTCCAAATTGCTGTAAGGGCCCTAATGCGCCGCTCAAACGCATCATCTTACCGGGCTGGATATACACCACGCGCAGATGCTCGACACCGGCGTACAACCCCAGCTTTTCGCAAAAGCAGCCGCCGACGTGCGGATCTAGGCTCAAATTGTGCGCATCGCCGGAGTAGGTGTGTTCTGAATCCCACCAACGCGATGGATCGAGCAGCACCGTCCACACAGCGGTGGGCACAGCGGTCGGCAGTTCCGTCGTGTGCCGGATGCTGAACCCGCCAGGTCCCGCGCTGACGATTTCGGCATGTGCTGTCATCGAAGCAACTGTCAGGATCGCGACGGAGGCAATGTACTTGATCATGGTGGAGCTCCCGCTTAAGCCCGCGCATCGTAATACGTCTCGAGCAAGAGCGGGACCGGAAACCTCACGAGCGCGCTCATCGTCTAGACCTAGCAGTCCTCACTCTGCCCGATAACTTTTCAGCTAAAGTGCATCCATGAAAACGCGCAAAACCAAATCCGCCGCCCCACCTAAGGTCACGCAAGAACAAGCAGAGCAAGCGGTGCGAACGCTGTTGATTTGGTCGGGGGAAAACCCGGAACGCGAAGGCCTGCGCGACACGCCAGGACGGGTGGTGCGCGCGTATCGCGACTGGTTTTCCGGCTACGACAGCGATCCCGCCGAGTATCTGCGGCGCACGTTCGAAGAGGTCGAGGGTTACGACGAGATGATCGTCCTGCGCGATATCGAATTCGAATCGCACTGCGAACACCACATGGCACCGATCATCGGCCGAGCTCACGTGGGCTATCTGCCCACCAACAAAGTCGTGGGCATCAGCAAGCTCGCGCGCGTGGTCGATGGCTATGCGCGGCGCTTTCAAGTTCAAGAAAAGCTCACGGCGCAGGTCGCACGGTGCATCGACGAAGTACTAAAGCCGCGCGGCGTGGGTGTGGTCATCGACGCTGCACATCAGTGCATGACGACGCGCGGTGTTCACAAGCGCGGCGTATCGATGATCACGAGCAAGATGCTCGGTGTCTTCCGCGATGATGCACGTACACGCGCCGAGTTCTTGCGGTTCATTGACGGCCACCGCAAATGACGGCCACCGCAAATGACGGGCACCGCAAATGACGGCCACCGCAAATGACGGCCACCGCGTGGCGCGGCACCGGAATTAGCGATTCGATTTAACAGTTGCTGTTGATCGCGCGTTTCGTCTCAGGGTCTCCCGCAGCTGTTCAACTCGCGCGCTCGTCATTGTGACGAAGCTCTCACTGCGCTTTGGTTGCGCACCCTACGATCTGCCAACTGGTTGCGCATTTTGGCGTCGCACGGCGCGTTCAAGCGGCGCGGCGTTGAACAACAACAAACCAGCTCCGTGGCAGTCTCGAGGTTGATCCGTTGAACGCACGCGTAGCAAGTATCGACTCCGCATCGCGACCGGCTGTAGCGCGTGCCGAACATATTTCGATCGAGGGGCACACCGAGGAAGAGCTTACGCCGACGACGAAACGACCGCATCGCATCGTGCGCCATACGTACACGCTCAAGAGCGCGATTCGCGGGTGTGAGACGGAATTGAAAATACTCGATGGGCATTTTCTCGGCATCCGCAGCGTGCGACCGGATACCGTTACGAAGAAATACGACGTCGATTTACGCTTCGCGAATCCCAAGCCGATTCGCGTGCGTCACATCTCCTGGACTTGGCTGGTCGTGACCATTGGGCTGATCGCGCTTTCCTGCGCGACACTCATCGTGCAACTCATGCGGTTTCACGAACCTTGGAAACAGTTTGGCTTCATCGCCGCGTGCATCACCCTCTTGCTCAGTGGCGGCACGGCATTCCTATTCATGCGACGAACAGCGGAATCGCTGGAATTCCAGAGCGTGCATGGACAGGTCACATTGGTGAGCGTCAGCGGCGGCATCGGCAGCGCGAAAACCGGCAAGCACTTCTTTGTCGAGCTCATCAAAGACATCAACGCCGCAAAAAACGCGAAACCGCAAGCACGCGCACAATTCCTTCGCGACGAAATGCGCGAGCATCATCGGCTCCATGCGCTGGGCGCCCTCTCGGATGAGGATTACGAGGCGAGCAAAGCGCGCATCCTTGCGTCACACAGTTGAGGCGCGCCTTCCTTGAACGTGCACAGTGGCTGCTGCACCCGCGCCGAATAACTTCCGTACATCTAAGGTCGCCTTGAGCGGCAAGTGATCCGACGCTACGCGAGCGAGCTTGGATCGATGTGCTTCAACGCGAACGATCGAA